>WSSedL1CaDRAFT_10000010_pt1 | contig 112481 bp, 106 predicted proteins | sample WetSurSL1Cattail_FD_9464 | JGI IMG/M metagenome (IMG submission 9464)
TAATAGGGTATTTAGAACAGAATATCGCCGTTGGTTCAAAAACCTTCTTGAATGTAATCATGGTAGAAAAGACCCAAGCACTTGAAGAAGTAGTTGTAGTAGGCTATGGTGTTCAGAAGAAGGCTGATGTAACTGGGGCTATGGCACGTGTTGGCGAAAAAGAATTGAAAGCTATGCCAGTGAAAGATGCTTTGCAGGGTATGCAGGGGAAAGTAGCTGGTATTGATATTACAACTAATCAACGGCCAGGAGAAGTTGGAGCTATTAAAATTCGAGGAGTACGTTCAATAAATGCAAGTAATAATCCTTTGTATGTTGTAGACGGAATGGTACTTCAAGCAAGTGGAATTGATAATATCAACCCAAGTGACATTGAATCAATTGATATATTAAAAGATGCATCGGCAACTGCTATTTATGGATCACGTGGAGCCAATGGTGTCGTTTTGGTTACAACTAAACATGGAAAAAGTGGTAAATTGTCTGTAAATTATAGTGGATCAGTTACACTTGAAAAACTGTATAATGTGACCGAGAACATGAGCGCTGGAGAATGGATTAACTACTCTCGTCAAGCAAAAATAAACGCAGGTACCTATGGGGCGACTACTGCTTCTCGTGCAGCTGATTACGCAAAATGGGGATCTGTGGCTGATTCATGGGCAAATATAGAAGCCGGTTGGTCTAAAGATGCAAATGGTAATGATGTTTGGAATTCCAGCAATGTCAAAAGTTTCGATTGGGAAAAATATGGCAAGCAAACAGGCATAACTACTGAACACACTTTAAGTGTCTCGGGTGGTGGTCAAAATAGCCAAGGATATGGTTCTTTCGGTTATTTCAAACAGGATGGAACCCAGCCTGGACAAAAATATGAAAGATATACTTCAAAGGTCAGTTTCGATGCTTCTCCTACAAAATGGTTTAAGATGGGAACGTCTATTAACGGATCTTATGCAAAGCAAGACTATGGTTATAGCTTTGCAAAATCAGTAACAGGAGCTGGAGATTATTATAGTGCATTGAGAGGAATGTTAGCATGGACTGTACCTTATACTGCTAGTGGAGACTATATTCGAAATCCTGCTGCTGGAGATGTAAACATAATCAATCCGATAGATGAATTGGATTATACTGTAAATAATCGTCAGGGATTTATTGTTAACAGTAGCTTTTATAGTCAATTAGATTTAGGTGAAATGTTCAGCCCCTTGAAAGGATTAAAATATAGGATTCAATTTGGTCCTGAATTAAGATATAATCGTAATGCTACTTTTTATGATAGTAATGGTATTAATGGAGATGGAAGCAATCAAGCTTCATACAACACAAGTCAGGTCTGCTCGTGGACGCTAGATAACTTGATTTATTATGATCGAAATTTAGGTTTTGATCATAAAATAGGTATTACTTTAATGCAATCTGCGTCAGGTTATCATTCGGAATCTGGAAGTATGAAATCTAATACATTGGCTACTAATACAGAGCTATGGTATAATATTGGATCTGGGGGAAGTCTTAATGGTTTTGGTACAAGTTTAACTGAAAGTCAGATGGCTTCCTATATGGCACGTGTAAACTATGGATATAAAGAAAAGTATTTGTTGACAGCTTCTGCACGTTTAGATGGATCGTCCGTTTTAGCGGATGGACATAAGTGGGCACCTTTTTATTCAACAGCATTAGGTTGGCGTATCGATCAGGAAAAATTCATACAAAATGTAAAATTTGTTGATGCTTTAAAGCTTCGTCTTGGTGCAGGTGTAACGGGTAATGCAGCTATTGGAGCTTACGGGACTAAAGGGGGAATCACTCAAACATACTATAATTGGGGAGCTACGTCTTCGACTACAGGATATATTTTGTCTGATTTGTCAGCTTCTTCACCGGTATTATTAGCAAATGCCAATTTGGGTTGGGAGAAAACAACGCAATATAATTTTGGCTTAGATTACACTCTTTTGAAAAGCCGGATTAATGGAAGTTTGGATATTTATAAGACGAAAACTAAAGATTTGTTGATGAAAATGTCAATACCAAGTACCACTGGCTATCTTCAAACTTGGGACAATGTAGGTGAAACTGAAGGCTGGGGTATTGATTTTCAGGTTAGTTCTTTAAACATTAAGGCAAAAGATTTTACTTGGTCAACTACATTAACATGGTCTTTAGATAGGTGTAAAGTCACAAAACTATCTAATGGTAATACACAGGATTTAAGCAATTTATTATTTGTTGGTAAAGAGCTAGGAGTCTATTATGATTATGTTTATGATGGAATATGGAAAACCTCAGAAGCAACAGAAGCAGCAAAATATGGACGAAAACCAGGACAAATCAGAGTAAAAGATTTGAATGATGATGGCGTAATTGATTCTAATAACGATAAAACAATTGTCGGGAAAACCCGCCCTGACTGGTCGGGTGGTATAGCCAATACATTTAATTACCGGAATTTCGAACTTTCGTTCTTTATATATACTCGATGGGGATTTACGGTTAATACTGGGGGAGTCAACCTTGGTGGACTTTACCAAATGCGTAAATTAGATTATTGGATAGCGGGTGTGAACGAAGATGCTGAATATTATTCTCCGGGCTCGAATGGTACAAGCGCGGATATCTATGCAACATCACAGGGTTATAAAGATGGTTCGTTTGTAAAGATGAGAAATATCAGTTTGGGGTATAATTTTAATTCAAAACAACTAAATAAATTAGGGGTCAACAATCTTAAATTTTATGCTCAGCTTATGAATCCATTTACCATCTATTCTAAATGTAAGATTCTGGATACAGATCTAACAAGCTATGACAATAATACAACTTCCACAGGAACAGATACTACAATTAAAGGGTTAGTATTTGGTCTTAACGTCGGTTTCTGAAATCTTAAAAATAATACAAAATGAAAATAAATAAGACATTATTAATAGCGACTATTGTAAGTATATCGGGTGCTTTAATGCCTTCTTGCAGTGAAAGTTTTTTAAACGAGGAATTGACTACTAGCCGTAATACTGATTATTTTAAAACACAGGCAGGTCTTAATGATTTGTCTACGGGTTTATACGGAGTATTAAAGTTCAAATTTAACTACATCTGGGGTATAGAAATGTACAACTTAGGCGTAGATGAGTTTACAGATGCTAATAACTCTATTCCAAGTTTCAACTGTTATAGTTCTGATCTGAATGCTACTGAAACAGGCGCTGTATCTCCATTATGGAATAATATGTATGGCTATATAGAATCAGCCAATACTCTCATTCAGAATGTGCCTCTTTATTACGACTCTAGTAATGCAAATTACAATGTTAGATTAGGAGAAGGATATTTTCTTCGTGCATATTGTTACTTGCAGCTATTTACTCAATTTGGTGGTATCCCATTAAAATTAACACCTTCGAATGGTAAAGTCGAGACATATTTTACCCGAAACTCTCAAGAAGAATGTTTAAACCAAATTATAGTGGATTTTGAAAAAGCTTATAGTTTGTTACCTACTACTCCTGCAACAACAGGGCGTCTTACAAAATGGGCTGCAGCCCACTTTGCTGCAAAATCTCATTTGACTCGTGCAAGTGAATTGTATGCTTCATGGAATTCTTCCTATGTGTCTGCAGACTTAGATGCAGTGATCAAATATGGTTCTGAGGTAGTAGCCGCTTGCCCATTGGCAAGTGATTATGTTGAGCTTTGGGATTATACAAAAGCAAACAGTGCTAATGAAAAGTCTACAGAGGTAGTTCTGGCGGCACAATTCTCAGATGATCAAACTACTTGGGGACGTTATGGCAATCAAATGCACCTGTATTACCCATCTGTTTACCAAGATTTAGCTGGTACCAATCGTGATATATCTGGTGATCGTGAATTTTCTTATGCACGTGCTACAAATTATACATTGGATGTATTTGACCGCGTTAACGACTCTCGTTTTTGGAAATCATTTATCACAACCTATGGCTGCAATAATACAAAAAGTGCTCCTTCATGGACTACCACTAATGCATTACTAGGACCTTCAGGAACCATTGCTGGTACCAAGCGTTTTTCTGGTGGAAATCTGGCAATTAAATATATTGTGAATAACGCCGGTGATAGCCGTTATACTGCTGTAGCTAATGATGTAACAGGTGCCTTGAAGGGCGGAGTTATGCAGAACACGCATACTTTTGTTCGCTATTTTAATGGTGAATCTCAGGCGTGGGTTGGCAAACATGGAAATAATGGATACTATGGTGTCCAATCAAGATCAGTAGCTCTATCTAAATACCGAGATGGTTATCGTGTTTCTTTGTCTTCCCAATTTGGAACACGCGATGCTATTATAGCTCGTTCAGCCGATGATGTATTAATGATTGCTGAAGCTTATATTCGCAAGGGAGAATCTAGTTATCCTGATGCAATTACCTGGATTAATAAATTGCGCGATCGTGCAGCTTATAAAACAGGTGAAGATAGAGCAAAACATGTTGATGGAGGTCAGGCTTATAAGAACAATTCATATTGCACAGGTAAAGGTGGAGGTTATTCATCCGATGGAGCCATTTATTGGGAAAAGAATACTTACTATGAATCTAATAACGACATGGCTGTAACCACAGCTTCTACAAATTCTTCGATGCACATTAATGACGTAAACACTATATACAATTCAGCGGTTGATGCTCCTTTATATACAAAATTAGGATGTTCTAGCAATGCAGAGAAAATGATGTGTTTCTTGTTGAACGAACGTACTCGGGAACTTTGCGGTGAAACCTATCGTTGGGAAGATTTAGCAAGAACTAAAACGTTGGAAAGCCGCTGGAAAGCATTTAACGATGGTTATGTGAGAGGAAATACAGCTTTTAACGCAACGACTCACTATCTTCGTCCTATACCACAATCGTTCCTAGATGGAATTACCAATGCAAGCGGTGGATCTTTATCAGCTGATGAGAAAAAACTGCTTCAAAATCCAGGATACTAATCAGAGAGCATAATGACTATAAATAACTAAATCCGGCTAAAACATTAGTCGGATTTAGTTGATATATTTTACTGGAAAATATCTGAGAACAGATATTAGACATTAACTTCTAAGTTTAATAGTCAAGATTTGAGGACTATATATTTTTCTTTGTGGGTGCTGTCTATTTGGATTTTGAGGGTCGTATAATTTTTGTACCTTTCGATTTGATTCAGAGCGACTGTGTACTTACACCACTTTATCTTTGTTGTTTTGGACTAAAATGATAACTGTTTTAGTATATTTATCACTTGAATAGTTTAGCTCAATCAGATATGTATATAATTAAATATTAAATGAAAACACTAAAATTAGTTTTTACAATTGTTTTGATGCTTGCTTTTTCTTTTTCGCTTTCAGCACAAAATGTTGACAACAAGAAAGGCAATCAAACGACAAAAATAACCGGAGAAGATTTACTTGGGATAAAGTCCGGTGCCGATCCTAAAAAAGCGGAACCCAATAAAGCCGGAAAATCCCGCAAGAAAGGGCGTCCGATTGTTTTTACAGTGGGTGATTCAACCATGAAAAATGGAAAAGATGATGGCAGTAATAAACAATGGGGTTGGGGACATTTTTTCGGAGATATGTTTGATACCACAAAAGTGTCGGTTGAGAATCATGCTTTGGGTGGGCGTAGCAGTCGCACATTTATTACAGAAGGACTTTGGGCTAAAGTGTTGGCTGCTGTTCAACCCGGCGATTTTGTTTTGATCCAATTCGGACACAATGATTCCGGTTCATTGAATGTGGGTCGTGCCCGTGCTTCGCTGAAAGGTAATGGCGATAATGATACCACAGTGGTTATGGAATTGACGGGTAAAGCTGAAACAGTTCATTCTTTTGGATGGTATATGCGCAAATATGCTCAGGATGTAAAAGCTAAAAAAGCCACTCCGATTCTGCTTTCGCATATTCCCCGCAATATGTTTACAACCAAAGACAGTGTAGCTGTAATTCGCAATAATGACGGTTATGGACTTTGGACAAAAGAAGCAGCTACGATGGAAAAGGTATTGTATCTGGACGCAAATCAGTTGATTGCTGATAAACTGGATAAAATAGGAAAAGACTCTATTCAACTTATGTATTATGGCGATCACACTCATACTTCTTTGCTGGGTGCTAAGCTGAATGCGAAGACTGTTGCAGAGGGAATTAAAGAATTGAAAAGCTGTAAACTCCGGAAATATCTTAAATAATAATTCATGATGATAAAGCTAAACACTAACAGAAAATTTAAAGTAGTTTTTCCAATTATACTTCTCTTTGTCGGTTTATTTATTCAAACATCACTTCTTGCCGATGTCAGGCCGTCTTCTTTATTTTGTGATCATATGGTTTTACAACGTGATATAGCTATTCCGGTTTGGGGAATGGCTACTAAGGGAGAACAAATAACTGTTAGTTTAAATAATGCAAGCCAAACAACAGTGGCTGATGGCTCGGGTAAATGGATAGTTCGGCTGAATAAACAAAAAGCCGGCGGACCATACCAACTAGAGATTAAAGGAAAAAACATCGTAGCTTTGAAAGATGTGTATGTAGGCGAAGTCTGGCTTTGTTCCGGACAGTCGAATATGGATATGACCGTAGCAAAAGAAAATCGCTATTGGTGCGGGGTGCAAAATGAAGCTCAGGAAGTGGAAAGTGCCAATTATCTTCAGATTCGTGTTTTTGATGTCGACTTCACACCAAACAATGCGGTTCAGACAAATGCTGTGGGGCAATGGGAGATTTGTTCGCCTAAAACCGTTGGACATTTCTCGGCTGCTGCTTATTTCTTTGCCCGTGAAATCTATCAGAAACTTCATGTCCCGATTGGTTTAATCACTTCTGCTTATGGTGCAAGTACAGCCGAAACCTGGATAAGTAAATCAGCTTTAGCATCACATTCAAGTTTAAAACCCTTGCTCGACGCTTATAATCAGAAATGGGAAAAGTTTGTTGCCGATAGTGCCGGTATAATGCAAAAGTATAAAGATCAATTGGCAAAATACAATGGTGATTTGGCAGCAGCTCAGGCAGCATCGGGTGATGTCAATGCCAAAAAGCCAAAAGTTCCACGTAATCCGAATCCGGAACTTGACCAACACAATCCTATTGTTTGCTACAACGGCATGATTGCTCCGTTAGTACCTTATGCCATTCGTGGAGCTATCTGGTATCAGGGAGAATCGAACGGTCCTTCTGCAAATCAATATCGTGAGATTATGGAAACGCTGATTGCTGATTGGCGAACACGCTGGGGATTAGGTAATTTTCCTTTCCTTTATGTTCAGCTGGCTAATTATGGCAAACCCTTGACTGAACCTGTTAAGAATGATCCCTTAATGATCGTTCGTGAAGCACAGGTTCAAAACCTTTCGGTTCCTAATACAGCCATGGTTTGTGCCATTGAAAATGCCGGTGATCAACCAGAAAATATTCATCCTAAAAACAAACAGGCAATCGGGTATCGGTTGGGATTGGCAGCGCGTGCTAAGGTATATGGTGAAAAAGTGGAGTACTCTGGATCTATGTATAAAAAGTACAAGGTAGAGGGTAAGAACATTCGATTGTATTTTGATCATGTTGGAACCGGACTGGTGGCTAAAGATGGAAAACTGACCGGATTCGCAATCTGTGGTGAGGACAAAAAATGGGTTTGGGCAGATGCAAAGATTGATGGAAAAACCGTTCTGATCTCAAAATCAGAGATTACTAAACCTATTGCTGTTCGTTATTGCTGGGGTACAAATCCTCCTGCAAGTCTTTCGAATAAAGAAGGACTCTGGACACCGAATTTCAGAACAGATAATTTCTGATTAAAGTAGCTCTAATGTTTTATACTCGATGTATTCGTTTTAATATACTAATAAACAGTTGTTGTAACTATGAAAACTAAATCTTTAATTGTATCAGTATTAGTCTTTTTTGCCTTACTGCCAACGATGGCTCAAAGGCAGATGGAATACCTTGATCGTGGTGTCATTGCCATTCGTAATTCTAACGATTCGGTTTATATTGGCTGGAGATTACTGGGAACGGAACCCAATGATATTGCTTTTAATCTCTACCGTCAAAGCGGAAACAATAAACCGGTTTTGTTGAACAAAACTCCAATAAAGGAAAGCACTAATTTCGAAGATAGCAGACAAGATTTTTCAGTTGATAATTCTTATTTCGTAAAAGCTATATTAAACGGACAGGAACAAAAGGCAAGTAAATCGTTTACAATAAAGGCCAATAGTCCGACACAGCAATATATCAACATAGCTCTCAGAACTCCTCCCGGATATACTCCTAACGACATTTCGGTGGGTGATTTGGATGGAGACGGAGAATATGAAATCATAGTTCATCAAACGGGACGCAGTTTTGATACTCCTTCACCGGGTATTTCAGATATTCCTATTTTTCAGGCTTATAAAATGGATGGAACATTTTTGTGGCAAATAAGCCTTGGAAAAAATATTCGTGAAGGAGCTCACTATACTCAATTTATGGTTTATGATCTGGATGGTGACGGAATTGCGGAATTTGTATGTAAAACAGCTGATGGTACTATTGACGGACTTGGAAAAGTTATTGGAGACTCTACAAAAGACTGGCGAAGTTTAGATAAAAATAATCGTTCTACCTATGGTAAAATATTGGCTGGTCCTGAATATTTTACCATCTTCAGTGGCAGAACCGGTGAGGCTTTGGCAACAACAGATTATATTCCGAATCGTTATCCGATAAATGGTTGGAATGGTCATGGCGGAAATGGTAAAAACGACAGTACCGGAAATCGTTGTGATCGTTTTCTGGCTTGTATAGCTTATCTTGACGGGATTCACCCAAGCGTAGTTATGTGCAGGGGCTATTATGGAAGAACTGTACTGGCTGCATGGGATTGGAGAAATGGAAAACTGACTTCGCGTTGGGTATTTGATAGTAAGGATGGTGAAAATCCTTTTTCCGGACAGGGCAATCATAACCTAACTGTGGCAGATGTTGATGGAGATGGCAAAGATGAGATTATTTACGGTTCTATGGTGGTAGATGATAATGGTAAAGGATTGTTTTCTACAGGTCTTCGTCATGGTGATGCTATTCATGTTGGTGTTCTTGATCCTGGTCGATCGAGGTTAGAAGTTTTTGGTATTCATGAGATTGAAGAGGGAACGAAAGGTCCCGGAGCTGCTGTTTATGATGCAAAAAACGGTAAGATACTCTATAAAGGTTCGATAGATCAAGATGTAGGTAGGGGAGTTGCCGAAGATATTGACCCAACAAACCCTGGTGCAGAGATGTGGTATTCGGGCTCAAATGGTCTTTTGAATATGAAAGGAGAACGAATCGGCGATTCACCGGTTTCTACCAACTTTGTGATTTGGTGGGATGGTGACTTAAGCCGGGAGTTACTCGATAAAAATCATATAGACAAGTATAATGTGGGAAGACTGTTTACCGCTGAAGGTTGTGTTTCTAATAATGGGACTAAGGTTACACCCGCTTTGAGTGCCGATTTGTTTGGCGACTGGCGGGAAGAAGTTATCTTTCGAACGGCAGATAATAAAAACCTGAGAATCTATACCACAACAATTCCAACTCATCACCGGATTTATACCTTGATGCACGATCCTCAATACCGTTTAGCCATTGCTACTCAAAATGTAGGTTATAATCAACCACCTCATACAAGCTTTTTTCTGGGTACAGGCATGAAACAGGCTCCGAAACCAAACATTGTATTAGTCAAATGAAAAAACAAATTTTAGTTTTAATAGCTTTTGGTCTCGTCTTCTTTGCACAAGAAGGGCTCGCAAGAAACTACTATGTAGCCACCAACGGAAACGACACAACAGGAACCGGATCAATCACTGCACCCTATGCCAGCATAATAAAAGCACAATCCTATGTGGTAGCTGGCGATACAGTTTATGTAAGGGGAGGGACGTATGTAATGAAAGAATCTCAGATCAGTTACACTTCTGCTGTGGGTCCTTATGCTTGTATGCATTATCTGAACAAAAGCGGGATTTCTGACAGCAAACGCATTTGCTATTGGGCCTATCCGGGTGAACATCCAATCTTTGATATGTCGAATGTAAAACCTGCCGGTTACCGGAACACTGTTTTTTATACAACCGGTTCCTGGCTGCATATTAAAGGTTTGGAAGTGATTGGAACGCAGGTTACGATTCTCACTCATACACAGTCGGAATGTTTTCGTAATGTGGGAAGTAATAATATTTTTGAAAACCTGAGCATGCATGATGGCATGGCTATTGGATTTTATCTCACCAAAGGGGCTAATAATCTGGTGAAGAACTGTGATGCATATCGTAATTGGGACTACCTTTCAGAAAGCGGAAAAGGTGGAAATACGGATGGTTTTGGTTGTCATCCGGCCCAAGGTGGAACGGGAAATAAAATTACCGGTTGCCGCGCCTGGTTTAATAGTGACGATGGTTACGATTGTATAAATGCTTATGAATCGGTTATTTTTGAGAATTGTTGGGCATTTTACAATGGATACAATACTTCTTTTACGAGTGAAGGCGATGGAAATGGTTTCAAAGCAGGTGGTTATGGTCGGGCTCCGAGAGTATCATCGTTGCCAAATCCGATTCCATCGCATACAGTTCGTTTTTGCATGGCTTATCGCAACAAGGCGAATGGCTTTTATTCCAATCATCATGTTGTTACGGGAGACTCGTTTTATAATAATACAGCCTATCGCAATTCTATCAATTACAATATGTTGAGTCAACAAATAACAAAGAGTTCAAAAACAGGCAATGATACAACGTTGGATTGTGCCGGAATTAAGCATGTGTTGCATAATAATATTTCATTGAGGTACTCAACGTATACGGAAACAGCTAATTTGGGAACCAGTACCAATACATATAATTCTTTTTCACCTGATTTGGGAGTAACAGTCGATGTGAACGATTTTCTAAGTATCGACGATTCTCTTTTAATAGCACCACGTCAGGCAGATAATAGTTTACCAGATGTAAACTTTCTGAAACTGAGATCTGGAAGTGATTTGATTGACAAAGGGATGAACCTGGGTTTTGCGTTTTATGGTAGTGCTCCGGATTTAGGTGCATTTGAATCGAATTATACAACCGGAATTTCAGATACTAAATTGGATAATCAAGTGAATTTCTATCCTAATCCGATGGATCAAAATATCTATTTTACTCAATTGGAAAAGTCTGTAGAAATTGTAGATATTCAGGGAAATAGGGTGTTTACATCTAAAAATATCAATCAGTTAAGCGTTGCATCATTAAAAAGTGGAATTTATCTGATAAAACTAACACAAGCTCATAATGACACAATCTTTAGAAAACTTGTCAAAATATAATTTTAGAAATATCTAAAATATAATGTCGTATATTTTTTCAAAATAGGTCAACATATATATCATAAAAAATACAATCAAAATGATCAACGAACTTGTCAATATGGCTTTTACCAATCTAAGGAAATTACTTGTGCCTATCGCATGTTCAGCTGCTTTATTCGCTTCTGCACAGCAAACGGAAGTACAGTATCTATCCGGGACGGGTCTGGGAGATACAAAGAAATGGAGTTTCTACTGTACCGGCGGGATGAACAGTATGAAATGGAGCAACATTGAGGTTCCGTCGCAATGGGAGTTGCAGGGTTTTGGCGAATATACCTACGGTCGCTGGTACAAAAAGTCGGGGATAAAAGCCCCAAGCATGGAACAGGGATTCTACAAGTATAGTTTTACAGTGCCTGCTTCGTGGAAGAACAAAATAGTTTCGATCGTTTTTGATGGAGCGATGACAGACACCGAGGTGAAAATAAACGGTCAGCTAGCCGGAGACATTCATCAGGGAGGTTTTTATCGCTTTTCGTACGACATTACCGATAAGCTTCATGCCGGATCTAAAAATACATTGGAAGTAAAGGTTTCAAAACATTCAGGGAATCAATCGGTGAATGCTGCCGAACGGAAAGCCGACTGGTGGCTTTTTGGCGGAATTTATCGTCCGGTATTTTTGGAAGCCAAACCTAAGAACCATATTGATCGCATTGCTGTAAATGCACAGGCAGATGGTAAATTAAGTGCCGAAATCTATACTACGGCTTTACCCGATAATTATGCTCTTTCGGCTACTATAGCTCCTTTGAAGGGAACCGGAAAGTTTGAAACCAGGTCATTTAAGATGTTGCCGGGAGTTAATGCCCAACATATTTCGACCAACTGGAATACGGTGGCTAACTGGACACCCGAAACGCCCAATTTGTATAATCTGACATTGGAACTAAAGAATGAAAAAGGGGAGACTGTACACAGCTATACCCAACGAATTGGTTTCCGAACCGTAGAATTTCGCCGGCAAGACGGTATTTACGTTAATGGGGTTAAAATTGTGATGAAGGGAATTGACCGGCATTCATTCTATCCGGACGGGGGGCGATGTACCAACAAGGCTATTAGTCTGCAGGATGTGAAATTGATTAAAGAAATGAATATGAATGCTGTTCGGTCGCATTATCCGCCCGATGTCCACTTCTTGGACCTTTGCGATTCGTTAGGCTTGTTTTATCTTGATGAATTGGCTGGTTGGCAAAATGGGTACGATACAACTACTGGTGAGAAATTACTAAAGGAAATGGTGATACGCGATGTAAATCACCCTTGTATCGTTTTGTGGGACAATGGAAATGAAGGCGGGTGGAATACGAATCTTGATGGCAGGTTTGCAGACTATGATCCGCAAAAACGCCATGTTATTCATCCATGGGCCGATTTCGACGGAATTGATACACATCATTATCCCGCTTACCTCACCGGTATTGCCCGCTTTACGAATGGTTATAATGTGTTTATGCCTACTGAGTTTATGCACGGAATGTATGATCAGGGACTGGGCGCCGGGCTGGAAGATTTTTGGAATAAATACACCGACAGTCCGCTTTTTGCCGGAGGTTTTATGTGGGCTTATGTGGATGAAGCTGTGAAACGGTCGGATAAAAACGGCATACTCGATTCGGACGATTACAATGCCCCCGATGGTATAGTGGGGCCGTATCGCGAAAAAGAGGGTAGCTTTTATACCGTTCGCGAAGTATGGTCGCCCGTGCAAGTAAAAAAGATGATGATCACTCCTTCGTTCAATGGTGAGATAACTGTTTCAAACCATTATATTTATACGAATTTCGATCAGTGTAAAATGCATTACCGCTTGTATTCAATCGGTTCCCCCTTGAAAAATGCCGCGAAACAATTGTTGGAAGAGGGTACAGTGACTTTGCCTAACTTGAAACCGGGTGAAGCCGCTAAAGCCAAAATGCCTGTTTCAGATAAGTTTTTCCGGGCCGATGTATTGGAACTGGAAGCGTATGATGCCGAGGGGAAATCAATATGCAACTGGACGTGGCCTGTTGAGTTGGCACGAAAGTATATGCAAAAGGAACTTAAAGCTGTGGATCAAACTGGAAAAGCCAGTTATGCCAAACAAGATAGTATGCTGACACTTTCGGCTAAAGACGTTTCGGTGAAGTTTAATCTGAAATCGGGATTGATTACTGAAGTGAGAAACAAAACAGGCAATATTTCATTGGTCAATGGCCCTGTAGCTGTAGGAATGAAAACGCGGTTGAAAGAGTCGAAAATCCGACAGGAAGGTGATAATGCAGTGCTTACATGTTATTATCTGGGTGGAATAGATTCAATTCGTTGGGAAATGACTCCGGGCGGTTTATTACACATGAGTGCGTTGATGCTGGATCGTCCGGCCGGAGGAGGTGGATTTGACGATTCGTTTATGGAAGAGAATATTACTAATTTCGGATTTACTTTTTCGTACCCCGAATTGAATGTACAAGCTGTAAAATGGTTTGGACGCGGACCGTATCGGGTTTGGAAAAACCGTATTCCCGGAACAAATTACGGGCTTTGGGACAAAAAATACAACAATACGATTACGGGCGAAAGCTTTGAAAAGCTTATTTATCCCGAATTTAAAGGTTATTATGCCAATTTATATTGGGCCAGCTTGCTTACCAAAGAGTCGATCTTCAGCATTTACAGCGAGAGTGATGGAGTTTTCTTTCGCCTGTTTACACCCGAAGAGCCAAAAGGCAGACAAAACGGAGTAAATACTATGCCTAAGTTTCCGGAAGGCGATATTTCGTTTTTGTATGAAATTCCGGGTATTCGCGATTTCAAACCCATCTCTCAGTTAGGACCACAAAGTCAACCGGGAATGATACGAATCAAAAAGGGAGATGAAGGAATTGGTATGAATCTGTGGTTTGATTTCAGATAGTATGTTCCGATAATTTGTTTCAGGCACAAAAAAAACGGAAAGACTAATACGGTAAAATTGCTCATTAATCGGTATAAATTAATAGTGAGCGAATGTATTTTAGAAAATAATCGGTACGAATGAATCATCAGATGGTCGTCTTTGATGACTCATTGGTATGAACGAATAATGACCTGAGAAATATTAATAATAAAGGATGAATAATCTATTACTTTATAGTATCTTATGGATATAAAAAAGCTTTTGTTCAGTCTGGCACTTTGCCCTTTTGCTTTGGCAGCTCAAACTACCGTTTGGCCTGAGGTGAATGTGGAGATGCGCCCTGCCACGAGGTGGTGGTGGTTTGGCAGTGCCGTTGATAAGGCTAATTTGACCTACAACATGGATGAATATGCCCGGGCCGGCATGGGAACGGTGGAAATTACCCCCATTTACGGTGTTCAGAAAAATGAAGCCAACGATATCCGTTTTTTGTCTCCCCAGTGGATGGTCATGCTTCAGCATACCCTGGCCGAAACTAACCGAAACGGAATGCAAACCGATATGAACACGGGTACCGGATGGCCGTTTGGCGGCCCCGATGTGAGCATTGACGATGCTGCCTCGAAATTACTAACCAGCACCTACAGGCTGCACGGACGACAGCTTTTCTCCGGTCTTATTACCCCCGAAGACAAAGATCAGTTAGGTAAAGCTAAATTGCTTAAAGTAATGGCATTCGGAGCAAAAGGCGAATTTGTAGATTTAAGCTCAAAAGTAGACCAAACCGGGAAGCTGGTGTGGCAGTGCCCCAAAGGCGAGTGGACAATTATTGCTGCATTTTGCGGCAAAACGGGGCAAAAAGTAAAACGTGCTGCACCGGGTGGCGAAGGCTATGTGATGGATCATTTCTCAAAACGGGCTGTAAACAATTACCTGAGTAGGTTTGAAACAGCATTTACCGAAAGCCGTACAGCCTATCCGCACAATTTCTTTAATGATTCGTACGAGGTATACGGTGCCGACTGGACGGAGGATTTCTTCGAACAGTTCTATAACCGTCGTGGTTATAAACTGGGAGAGCATCTGCCGGCTTTTTTATCGGATCAGCGTACCGACGAAACTGCACGACTAGTTTCGGATTACCGCGAGACTTTATCGGAGCTTTTGCTCGAAAACTTTACAAAGCAATGGACCGACTGGGCGCACTCTCACGGCAGCAAAACCCGCAATCAGGCACATGGTTCTCCGGGCAATCTGATTGATTTGTATGCCACGGTGGATGTGCCCGAATGCGAAGGTTTCGGACTTTCGGATTTTGGCATTAAAGGTTTGCGCAAAGATTCGCTTACCATCAAAAATTTCTCCGATATATCCATGCTTAAGTATGCATCTTCGGCGGCGCATATTGCGGGCAAACCCTATACTTCGTCCGAAACGTTTACCTGGCTCACCGAGCATTTCCGTACATCGCTGTCGCAATGCAAGCCTGATCTGGATTTAATGTTCGTCTCGGGAGTGAATCACAGCTATTTTCAGGGAACACCCTATTCGCCCAAAAACGCAGCATGGCCGGGCTGGAAGTTTTATGCTTCGGTAGATATGTCGCCTACAAACACCATCTGGCGTGATGCTCCGGCCATGTTTTCGTACATTACCCGTTGCCAGTCCTTTCTTCAAATGGGTAAGCCGGACAATGATTTCCTGATTTATTTGCCGCTTTACGATGTTTGGAACGATCAGAGCGGACGATTGTTGCAGTTTGATATTCACAAAATGGATGTGCGTATGCCGGGGTTTATTCACGCCGTTCAGTCTATTTACAAAAGCGGTTACGACCTGGACTATATTTCCGATCAGTTTATTCGTTCTACAAAATGTGTGAATGGCAAGCTGGTTACCGCCGGAGGAAGCAGTTACGAAGCATTGATTCTTCCGGGCGTTCATAAAATGCCGGTGGATGTGCTTGCTCACCTTGTTTCGTTGACAGAACAAGGAGCCAAGGTGGTGTTTCTGAACAATTATCCCGATGATGTGCCCGGACTGAATCAACTCAAATCGAGAAGAAACGAACTTAAAAGCCTGCTTAAAAAGCTGGATGTAAGAACCGATTTCGGTAAAACTACGGTGAAAGCTTTAAAGGCCGGTGTAATTATTACCGGATCCGATTTGGAGAATACATTTAAAGCAATAGGGAAAGAGCCGGAAGAAATGAAAACCGGGTATGGTCTGAGCACCATTCGTCGTTCCAATGCGAATGGTTACCATTATTTTATCAGCAGTTTGCAAAACAAAGATGTAGACAGCTGGGTGACGCTTACCGTTCCGGCAAAATCGGCAATGATTTTCGATCCGCTAACGGGCGAGACTGGCAAAGCTAAAGTAAGAACCGTTCGCGGACATACGCAGGTATATCTGCAACTTCAGTCCGGACAGTCCTTGATTCTGAAAACCTTTAGCCAAACAGATGTACAGGCTCCAGACTGGAACTATTTGCGCCCCGCCGGTCAGGTTGTGGAGTTGAAAAATAACTGGAAACTTCACTTCGAACAAAGTGAGCCCGGCATAGAAGGTGTTTTTGAATTAAGTCAGTTAGGTTCGTGGACCGAATTGAATATCCCCGATGCCAACATAAATCGTGGCACAGGTATTTATCAAACCACATTTAGTATGGACCATTCAGTGCCCGACGAATGTGTATTAGACTTAGGCGATGTGCGCGAAAGCGCCCGTGTGATAGTGAACGGACAGCCAGTCGCAACTCTTTGGTCGGTTCCTTTCGAATGTAAGATCGGTCGGTTTCTGAAAAAAGGACATAACTCCATTCAAATAGAAGTGACCAATCTGCCAGCCAATGCCATTGCCGATTTAGATCGGCGTAAAGTGCCATGGCGCATGTTCAAAGAAATAAATATGGTAGATAGAAATTACAAAAAGAGTGATTACAGTTCGTGGAAGCCTGTACCAAGCGGCTTGCTCGGACCTGTAAGAATAAAAATTCAACAGCCTTTGTTCTAAAGGCACTCCAGTGATAAATATAGGATCGACTCAGTGAAAAATAATGATATGAATTTGAATCAATATTCCAATATAAGTGCGCAAAGCCAAACCTGTTTTTTCAGGATGGTGATTTTTGCGCTTTTGATCGGCTATTCTCCTTTAAGTTTAAAGGCAATAGTGCGCTCTGAAAAAAGACAAATCTTTAATGTGCTTAAATACGGGGCTGTTGGCGATGGTAAAACTGTGGACACTAAAGCCATTCAGAAAGCCATAAACGAAGCTTCCAAAGCTGCCGGTCAGGCCAAAGTGCTGATTCCTTCCGATCATAAATTTTTAATCGGTACTTTGTACCTGAAAAGCAATATTGATTTTTGTTTGGAAGGCAATTCCGAATTGCTGGTAAGTACCAATCAGAGCGACTATACCGGTGAAGCAGCTGTGATGGCCGATGGTGCTGATAATCTGAAAATATCGGGTACGGGTAGTATTAATGGGCGTGCGTTGGAGTTTATGTCGCATTTCGAAGCCGAAAATGGCTGGTGGATTCCCAAAGAATGGCGCCCGAAACTGTTCATTCTCACTTCATGCCACAAGTTGGACATTCGCGATATAACCATTGAAAAAGCACCGCTCTGGAGTTTACATATGCTGGGTTGTGAGCATGTTTTGATAGATAACATTAAAATAAAAAACAACCTCGATGTACCCAATTGCGACGGTATCGACCCCGATCATTGCCGGAACGTAGAAATACGCAACTGTTCCATCCTTTGCGGCGATGATGCAATCGTAGTGAAGGCTACTCGCCAGGAGAAAGATTACGGACCTTCTTCCAATATTTGGGTTCATAACTGTACACTCGAAACCCAGGATTCGGGGTTGAAAGTTGGTACCGAAACTACGCAGGATATTTTTAATGTTGTTTTCGAGAAATGCACCATCAAAACCAGTTGCCGTGGACTAACCATTCAGTTGCGCGACGAAGGCAATGTGTTTAATGTCCTGTTTAAAGATATCACGTTTGTTTCTCAATATTATTCCAATCCGTGGTGGGGACGGGGAGAAGCTATCTCTTTTACGGCTATTCCCCGAAATCCGTGTTCTCAGTTAGGAACCATTCATGACATTCAGGTGCAAAATGTTCAGGGTTTATCCGAAAACAGTGTCCGCATCAATGGAACAAAAGAAAGCCGGATAAACAATGTCAGTTTCAGCAAGGTGGATATAACGATGAACCGTTCTACTTCTTTTGCGGGTGGGCTTTTCGACAATCGGCCTACCAAAGCTTATGACGGAATAGAGAAACATGGTAATCCGGGTTATTATGTTCGCTTTGCCGATAATATCAACCTTAGCTACTGTAGCATTCACTGGGGACAAAACATCCCCGACTACTTTACGCATGCCATAGAAGCTCATGACGTTACCGGATTAAAGATTGAACGGTTTGAAGGAAAGGCTGCTCATCCCGAAAGAGATAAGGCTATAGTTATTCCCTGACTTTTCAGATTAAAAAATAATTTTACCTAAACAAGTATACATCATGAAAGCTCTCAAATTTATTTTTTGCTGTACTGTATTGCTTACAATAATTCAAACGCAAGTGCAATGTCAGGATAAACGGCAGTTTAAAGTCTTTCAGTTTCCACCCAATATGATTCCACGTATTGATGGAGACAGCACCGACTGGAACGTGGTACCGGCCGATTATGTCGTGGGGATGGATCAGTTGCGCGACGATACAGGCAAACACAGCAAGGTTGACCCCCAAAATCTGAATATTCAAGTAAAAGTGGGCTGGGTCAGAGGTCTCAACCGACTTTACTTTTTGTATGTGGCTTCTGACAATTACTGGGATTTCTCCATGCCCGATTTGCATAATGACACATTTGAGTTAATTGTAGACGGTGACCAGTCGGGTGGACCGTTTATCGACCGCTTTCATCCGAATAAGGAGCTGTCGCCCATGGATGCTTTCTTTTCTTTTCACGGAGTGCATGCTCAGAATTACCATATTTTTACACCGGCTGTGGGCAAAGACTGGGCGTTGGAGTGGGGTAGCCAACCCTGGATTAAGGACCTGCCTTATGCTAATGCGGCTTATCACTATGATTTTAAATCCGGAGGAGCCGGCAAGCTAACACTGGAATTTTGGATTACGCCTTTTGACTATGCCGGTGCTGAAGGACCGGTACGTGCAGTAAAATCGGTGCTGACTGAGAATAAAAATGTCGGTTTGTCCTGGGCTATTATTGATTATGACGACGTGAACAGTAAAGACAACAATGGCTTTTGGAATCTGTCCAAAGAACATACGATGTATGGAAATGCTTCTTACTGTTTGCCATTTAAACTAATGCCTCTGGAAGATCGGTTTAAAAAAGCGATTGATGCGCACTGGACTTTTAAAGTTGTTGATATGAATAGAAGGCTTGTCGCTTTTACCGACGAATCAACGGGCCAGATCAATTCATGGAAATGGGATTTTGGTGATGGTAGTACGTCAACCGATCAGCATCCAATTCATCAGTACCAGAATCCCGGAAAATATGTTGTTGTTTTGTGGGTTGAAGGCCCCAAAGGGAAGTCTCGTTTTTCACGGGTTTGGGATGTAGCACTGAAATAATAATTTAATTCCATTCTCCAATGAAAATAAACAAAGTATCAAATTTAGTAATAAAGCTATTATTTAAAACATCAATATTTCCAACCAATAACTCATATCGGATGAAAAAGATCTTGTTATTTATAATTGCACTATTTCTGATTGCTCCGCAAGCAATTCAAGCCAACCAAGCCGATGTTCCAAACTTTAAATGGATGAAAGATGTTGGTGCGCAAACTTTCCCTAAATCAATTAAAACTTATTATGCCAATGATTATGGTGCCATTGGAGACGCTGTGTTTGATTGCACAAAATCTATTCAGAAGGTTATAGATCAATGTGCCGCTCACGGAGGTGGTATGGTTAGTTTTCATCCGGGCATTTATTTAACCGGTTCCATTTTTATTAAAAGTAATGTCATTTTTAATATACCAAAGGGAACCATGTTGTTGGGTAGTCAGAACATCTCGGATTACAAGCAAATCCCTACCCGTGTGGCCGGAATTGAGATGACTTGGCCTGCGGCTTTAATTAACATTATTGGCCAACAAAACGCTGCTATTACAGGTGAAGGTGTTATCAACGGGAAAGGAAAAGTTTTTTGGGATAAATACCATAGCATGCGAAAGGACTATGATTCCAAAGGCTTGCGTTGGATTGTTGATTATGACTGTGAACGTCCGAGAGGAATCCTTATTTCTGATTGTAAGAATGTGACTATAAAAGATATTGTGGTATATCAACCCGGATTTTGGTCATTGCATATCCTTTATTCAAATCACGTTACGGTAGATAATATTATTATAAGCAATAATATAGAAGGCCAGGGACCCAGTACCGATGGCATTGATATAGACTCTTCAAGTAAAATATTAGTTCAGAATTGCAATATCAACTGCAACGACGATAATTTTTGCCTGAAATCCGGACGCGATGCTGATGGCCTACGTGTCAATCGTCCTTGCGAATATGTTGTAATCCGAAACTGTGTAGCCGGATATGGAGATGGCCTTTTTACTTGTGGAAGTGAAACTTCGGGTGGAATTCACGATATTGTTGCTTATAACCTGAAGGGAATAGGTACTAAAACCGGCTTGCGTTTTAAATCTACGATTCAACGCGGTGGCACGATTGAAAACATATACCTGACAAATATTGAAATGATTGGGGTTAAGTATCCGCTCATTGTTGATTTGAACTGGAATCCGGCTTATAGTACTTCTAAACTTCCTGCAGGCTATAATCAGGACAGTATTCCGGAGTATTGGAAAAAGATGCTTCTACCTGTTGATCCTAAAATAGGTACACCTAAATTCCGCAATGTCTACTTTAATAATATAAAGGCTACTCAGGCACTCACCTGCATAAAGGTGATAGGGGTTGAAACAGAAACTATCGATAATTTTCAATTCAAGGATGCATATTTTGAGGGGAAAGAAGCTGGAAATATTAGCTGGGCAAACGATTGGGTATTGGATAATTTTACTGTCAAAGCCGAAAATAAACAGCCGCTTGTTTTGGAGAATAATAAAAACGTGAAACCCAATTACTAGTATCAGTAACTAATTCGTTTTTCGGGATGTTATCTATAACAAACATAACATCAATTATCGTTGATTAGTTAGGGTCTGCTGAAAAACTCAGGCAGTCTTTTTTAATTAGATTACGGTGCGCTGCACCTTAAACTTATCTGTGAAATCAAATTTCTACAAAGATTCCGCCACAATGTGGCTTTGTTAGGGTGCAGCGCATCCTAATATTTGTAGCGAAAATAGCAATTCAACGTATTAAAGGTGCAGCGCACCGTAATATCATATGCAAATAAATTAAGAGGATAGTTGCAAAAACCTTGCATGTTGAAAAGCTAAATATGACTATAGTGAATTTACATATAATGAGTTATCTGTTTTTCAGCAGACCCTACTTAGATATACAGAAACTATTTTTTAATACCAACTTATAAGAAACCATGAAATTAAACAAAGTAATCTCTTGTTCTTTGATCTTTTTGAGCGTAAGCACAATGCGTGCTCAAAATAAGATGACTGCTGAAGAAGCAGCCCGGAAAATAGCCGACAGAATTGTCAACTCTACCACTTATTTGTTTGAAAATAAGAAAACAGGTGAAACGTATAAAACGGTAAGGGGCATTCCGTTGTCCAAGGATGTTCAGGTTAGTTCTAAGTATAATAACTGGCATTATACCAATGGGGTAACCGATATTGCCATGTTGGAACTTGCTGATAAGCTGAAAGACAAGAAATACGAAGAATATGTGTTGAAAAACATGAACTTTGTTTTTAATGAAGGTAATTACGATTATTTCAAAAAGCTTTATGATCAGACTCTGGCCGAAAAAGGATGGAAAGCCGTCAGAGATGTCAATTGGTGCATGCTTTACCGGGGAAAAAGGTTGGATGACAACGGACCGATGGGTGCCAGTCTGATTGAATTGCAGGAACGCCATCCGAATGATGCCTTTTTGAAGTATATCAACCAGACGGCTGATCATTTAAATACATCGGAGCCCCGATTATCCGACGGAACTATTGCCCGCATTTGGCCTCATGAGAACACCATCTGGGCTGACGACTCTTTTATGGCTATCTCGTTTTTATGCCGTATGGGGCAATTTACCGGCGATCAGAAGTATTTTACGGATGCAGCCAATCAGGTATTGAATTATAATAAATACTTGTGGTGTACCGAAAAACAGCTTTATTACCATTGCTATCATACCGATAATAAAGAACATGGTGTAGCACACTGGAGCAGAGCCAACGGTTGGTTATTTATGGCTCAGGCTGATTTGCTTTCAAGAATACCGAAAAATCATCCACTCCGCGATGCAGTGATTAAAAACTTTCAACAACAAGCCAGCGGAATTGCCCGTTATCAGGGAAAAAACGGGTTGTGGCATCAATTGCTGGACAAAGAAGATTCTTATGAAGAAATTACCGGAACAGCTATGTTTGTATTTGGCATTGCACGTGGAGTAAAAGAAGGATGGCTTCATCCCGATTTTATTTATGTGGCCGAACAGGGACTAAAAGGAATGATGCAGAAAATTACTCCGCAAGGTAATGTGACAGCTATTTGTGTCGGTACGGGCATTATGCCTTCTTTGCAATACTATTATAACCGCCCTACACAAGAGGATGATCCGATGGGTGAAGGTCCTGTTTTGCGTGCGCTTGTAGAAATGACGGATGCTCCGAAGTACACTGAAATTAATGCGGAGCAACAATATGATAAGATTGGTAAAAAGAAATAACTCACCGGAACTTCGTATTAAAAGGATATAGAGGCTTGCAATACGCAGGTCTCTATATTTTTTTAGGTGCTGTGGTATGAAACTCTTTCAGATAAAAAGGTTCGAAATAAGCCACATCTTCAAATCGCTTTTCAGCATAAGCCACTCCGGCTAACGGAATCATGTTTTCGGCCAGAGGAACCATGTCGTCTATAAAACGGGCATTGGGATGGGTAAGTGTTGTCTTGCATTTATCAGCACCGTTTCCAAAGAAGTAAACAGATTGATTGGCAAGTATTTCATAATATGAATCTGAATCAATGATATCAGCTGAAATCTCCCGTTTCATTTCGCCTTTGGCATTGTATACGGCAGCATACACTTCCATACGCCGGGCATCAATCATGGGGCAAAACAAGCTTTCTCCGGCATCTTTTACGGTTTGCAGGGCTTGTGCCGTCAGCACTTCCAACGTACTAACCGAGATAAGTGGAATGTCATATCCATAACACAAACCCTTGGCAGTGGAAACGCCAATGCGTAAACCGGTGTATGATCCCGGACCACTGCTTACGGCTACTGCATCCGGCTTCCTGTTAGTTGGTTTTAAAACTTCAAGAGCTTCGGCTATAAAAACACTCAACAGGGCAGCATGATTCATGCCTTCAGCATTCGATTTGGAAAAAAGGCAGTTTCCGTTTTCGCTCAAAGCTACCGAGCAAACATTGGTAGAGGTTTCTATATGAAGAATAATGGAAGACATATTGTTTATTTATTGATTCGGGAATGAGGATAAGTGAATGATAATTATTATTGCTATGCTTTTTACCACAATAGTTCACACTAGTTTTAAATAGAAGATATAAGACTAAGAATACATAGTATTATCCCGAGTATCGGGATGTTCCATAGGTGTGCTATGTGATAGAAATAGTTCATTAAATATTGGAAACTACTTAGTCCGGCAACCGGATTTTTTTCTTTTGCAAAATTACTCAAATTTTCCCGAACCTAAAAAAGAAGCAGCCTTGCTTTTGATACACCCTTAATCAGTTTTAGGCTTTGTTCATTTAACGAGTGGTATCTCCGGCTAATAAGAATATTCTCTCCGCCAAATGAGGAGACATCTTACAGCCTAATGAAGAGACGCCTTACAACCTAATGAGGAGACATCTTACAACCTAATGAAGAGAGTCTCTTCAGCCTAATGAAGAGAGTCGCTTCAGCCTAATGAAGAAAGTCTCTTTAGCCTAATGAAGAAACTCTCTTCAGCCTAATGAAGAGAGTTTCCTCAGCCTAATGAGGAAGGGCTCCTCATTGCCCGGTCAACAGAGAAGCCTTATATTGTTACTAAGCATTGACTGCAAAATTACAGACTTTGACGAAAACCAGAAGAGGCTGTCTCACTTTTGGGACAGCCTCTTCAGCTATAAGAATTACCGGATGATTATTTAATAGTCACCTGTAAAGGGCTTTTTGCATTTTCTGCAAATGTAGTTACAGCTTTAAACCAATCGGAATCGGTAGGATAATGCCATTTGCTCCAGCCACCACCAAAATAGTAGGTGAAAGAACCACCCGTTTTATAGTTGGATAGTAACAAAGCATGCTCGACATCTTTGGTGCTTTCGTTTACTTTTCCGGGAATAAAAACACCTATGTAATTACGTCCCGCGGGTACTCCGGCATCCGAAACTGCATTCTCGGCATAAGCCAGTGTTCCGGCTGCAATATCCTGATTCAATGCCCCTGCTCCGTCGTGTAAATAAATTCCGGCGGCTAATTCCAGAGCCGAACCGGCGCCTGTATATTTCACTTCGGCTTTGTTGAGTAATGAACCGGCATCTGCTGTGATAGTCAGTTCTTCTTTGTAATAGGATTTGGCTATCTGAACAGAATCGTAGGTAAGCGTAAATACCGAACGTAATGGTCCTACTTCAATTACTTTATAGTTATTGAAATAATTACCAACCCATAGTTTTCCACCGGCAAATGGGGCAATGCCACCACAACCAAGTGTATGAGCTACCTTGTAAAAGTCCAACCCGAAGCCATGATCAATATGATACGAGATTCCATTGTAGATGTCATCTTTATAACGTTGATCAACAACCAGATTTTCGGTAGCTTTCGCCCAAAAATCAACGCCATTGCTTGGGTTTTCATTAGCTAGGGCCGGTCCGTACATGCGATAAGCGGCCATATCATTTTCCCAGGCAAAATCGTCTTTACGTTCGGGAACAAAGCGGGCAAATGTTTTTGGTTTTACATCCGCCGGTTTACCCTTGACGAATGTATAACTCGAAGAACTCTTCGCTCTCACGTCGACCTGAAAAATAACCGACTGTACTTTTTTATTTCCATTTTTCACCAGCTGATAAGCCACTTCTTCTTGTTTACTGTTTTTCAGTATATAAAGTTTCTTATCAACAGACAGCTTTAATGTAGAAAGACTTATTTCAACAATTTCAGCTTTTCTGTCGTGAGCAGTTTTGTTTGTAACCACAACGGTTCGTTGTGCAAAAACACCGGAGACGAGTATGAGTGAAGCTAAAACTAAAAATCCTGATTTTTTCATTTTAGTCTGTCTGCTTATTGTGGTTGTTTACCTATGGAAGCCAAAATACCTCCATCGACATATAAAACGTGACCGTTTACGAAGTTAGATGCATCTGACGCAAGGAAAACTGCAGGACCTTGTAAGTCTTCTGTTGTTCCCCAACGGGCAGCCGGAGTTTTAGCAATGATGAAGTCATTAAAAGCATTTCCTTTTACACGCAATGGTGCAGTTTGCGGAGTTTCGATATAACCCGGTCCGATACCGTTACATTGAATGTTGAACTCACCGTATTCGGCAGCAATGTTTCTGGTCAACATTTTCAAACCACCTTTGGCAGCAGCATAAGCCGAAACTGTTTCGCGACCAAGTTCGCTCATCATGGAACAAATATTGATGATTTTACCATGTCCTTTTTTGATCATGCTGGGAATAACGGCTTTTGAAACAATGAACGGACCGTTTAGGTCAATGTCAATAACCTGACGGAATTCGGCAGCTGTCATTTCTATCATCGGGATGCGTTTGATGATACCGGCATTGTTTACCAAAATATCAATTACACCTACTTCTTTTTCAATTTGTGCTACCAAAGCATTAATCTGAGCTTCGTTGGTCACATCGGCAATATAACCGTGAGCTTTGATGCCGTCGGCTTTGTAAGCAGCCATTCCTTTGTCTACTAATTCCTGATTGATGTCATTAAAAACAATGGTTGCACCTGCTTTTGCAAATCCTGATGCTAATGCATATCCGATACCATAAGCAGCTCCGGTTACCAAAGCTACTTTTCCTTTTAAATCAAATTGATTCATAATCTTTTTAGTCTTAAGTCCGCAGTTGAAATACAGCGGACAGGTTGTTTTTTATTTTTTATACAAGATGAATTAACCGGCTGTCAGATTAGCCGGTTAATGAGTTTGGGTTTATCTTAACTCTGTATGTTTGTAGAAATCCTGATCGCTGTAATCCAAGTTTTCGCCGGCCATTCCCCAAATAAAGGTATAGTTGCTGGTGGCAGCAGCCGAGTGGATAGACCATTCGGGAGAAATAACAGCCTGATCGCCTGTCATCCAGATATGGCGGGTTTCGGTAGGTTCGCCCATAAAGTGGCATACTGCGTTTCCTTCGGGCACTTCGAAATAGAAATAAGCTTCCATACGGCGGCTGTGTGTGTGAGCGGGCATGGTGTTCCATACACTTCCCGGAGCAAGTTCGGTCATACCCATTTGAAGCTGGCATGTTTCCAACACCTGACAAACCAACATTTTGTTGATGTTACGATGATTGGAGCCTTCCAATGAACCCATTTCGGCAACTACCGCATCGGCTTTTGTTATTTTACGATCGGGGAATGTTTTATGAGCGGGAGCAGAGTTGAAATAAAATTTAGCAGGATTTTTGGCATCAGTGCTTTCAAATGTCACTTTGCGATTGCCTGCACCCAGGTAAAGCGCTTCTTTAAATCCCAGTTCGAAGGCAACACCGTCTACGGTGATTTTTCCGGGTCCACCTACATTGAATGTTCCGAATTCGCGACGCGAAAGGAAAAAATCTGATTTCAATGGATCGATAGCATCCAGAGTCAGAACCTGATTGACAGGCATAGCTCCACCTACTACCAAGCGGTCGTACAAGGAGTAAACCATATTTACTTCATCGACGGTGAAGACTGTTTCAATTAAATGTTCTTTACGTAAACGGGTGGTGTCGTACTTCTTTGCATCTTCGGGATGAGAAGCATACCGGATTTCATAATTTGTTTTCATTCTGTATATTTTGTTGTTGATTTTAAAATCGTTACACAATATCTAATTGGTCGACCAAAATTACGATTTTATTTATACAAACAAGATTATACGGGATGCTATTTAAAACATATTATTAAACATTAACTGCAAAATGACTGCATAGTTCCGGTGCAAGGAGAAGCAAAAAAAAGGAAAGATAACCGGATGATTCATCTTTAGTTTTCAATATGATCAGATGCGATTTCAATAAAACGGGGATGGAGCAAATAACGACTATTTTTATTGTACATTATATTGAACACTATTCAGGGAATCTTTTGAATTAAAATTCAGCAAATAATATTTAGCTATACAAATCTTGTTAGCGAAAATTTGTTGTGTTTGCGTTATTTGCGTGCTTTTGATACAACTCCTTTTGTAGTGCTTTCTTTGGATTGGGTAAAACTGTTCTTCATTCTGCTTTCCAAAATACCGGATTCAGCGAAAAGTTCGGGCAACTTCATTTTTAGTTGCTGAAAAACAAGTACCTTTGCTGCCCGACTCCCTAAATGAGTATTCAAGACAACTAATAAGATTTATATCATGACTTTCTCCGAACTAGGAATCAACGACAATATTCTTCATGCACTTCAGGAAAATAAGATTTCCGAACCAACCGATATTCAGGTGCAGGCTATTCCGCATATTTTAGAACAAAATACCGATTTAGTTGCTGTAGCTCAAACAGGAACCGGTAAAACAGCTGCATTTTGTCTGCCGATTCTTCAGACACTCGATCCGAAGTTAGCCCATATACAGGCACTTGTTCTGGTTCCTACGCGGGAGTTAGGACAACAGGTAGCACGCGAATTCTTTTTGTTTTCCAAATATATGCCCCGTGTATTTGCCGAAGCAGTTTACGGTGGAGCTCCTATAGAAGATCAGATAAAACGACTGAGACGCAGTACGCATATAGTTGTAGCCACTCCGGGACGTTTACTTGATCTGTTGGAACGCAAAGCACTGGATCTGCAATACCTGCAATATCTGGTACTTGACGAAGCCGACGAAATGATGAATATGGGTTTCAAAGCAGAAATTGACCGGATACTACGTTCGTGTCCCAAAGGTATCACCAATATGCTGTTTACAGCCACAATGCCTGCCGATGTGAAACAGATTATTCAGGATTATCTGAGTCCCGACTTTGTAGAGATACGTATTCGTGCCGAAGAGTTTGTAAACCGTAAAATAGACCATGAATACCTGTTGTACAAACAAGGCGAAAAACTTGATTACCTAAAAGCTTATCTGAGCGAGCGTCAGGATCAGCGCGGAATTTTGTTTTGCCGTACCAAAACAGCGGCAAAACGACTGGCTAAGCAGCTTGCCGGATTTGTAGTAGTGGCAGATGCTCTGCATGGCAACCTGAATCAGGAAATGCGCGACAAAGTGATGAGAGGTTTCAAGAAAAACCGTATCAATCTACTGGTGGCTACAGATATTGCCGCCCGTGGTATAGACGTTAAGGATCTAGACTATATTATTCATTACCATCTACCCGAAAAACCGGAGTATTATACACACCGGAGTGGACGTACAGCTCGTGCAGGCAAGTCAGGTATATCGGTTTGTCTGGTAAAAGAGGATGATCTGCCCGAATTAAAAGCACTGGAAGCAGACTTGAATATCCGGTTTACCGAAATAAAAGTAAAGCTGCTGTCCGAATCGAAAGATACTACTCTGCTGACCTTATATATGAATATGGGTTTTGGACAAGGGTTTACCAAAAACTCGCTGGCTGAGTTTCTGGTAGAAGAAGCCGGACTGAGTTTAGGCGATATTCAACAGGTAGTGGTAGAAGACAACCGCTCGTATTTTAATGTTCCCCAAAGATACAAAGAGCAAATTCTGATTAATCTGAAAGGTTACAAACTGGCTCACCGAAACCTAAAACTAACAGAAGATGGCGAAAAAAACAGACGAAATATCTATTAAATAGTTACAAGTAGATAGTTACGAGCTACAAGATTGGTTATCCGGATAAATACTTGTATTGTTCGTGTGCTTTTGATACCACCATTTTATTTAAAACTGAACGGTAATACCCGGGCCAATCAACCAAAACAAGGTTTTAGCCGAGATCAGATAACCTCCACCAAAATAGATGGAAAAAGACAGTTTCCGATCAGTATTTACCGGATTGAGCGTACCCAATACTACCGCTCCCAGATCGCGCGAAGACTTATCGTTGCTAAAGTCGAAAGCATTCAGAGCCAGAAATCCGGCACCAATCTTGAACGGTTCCAAGCTATTGATTCGGTCCTTTTTATAAAAGCTATATTGCCCTATCACGGCCATACTTACCCCTCCGAAATTACCCAGTCCCGAAGAGTTCATCTTTTTTATCAGTAAGCCGGTTGGAAAAGACACATCTACATCAAAATCTACATGCTTCTGGAGTATTATCTCCATCGTTTTTTCTTGTGCTCCCTGCGGATATTTATCTGCCGTATTTTTAAAGGTGAGTCGAATCTTCGACCAGTCTTTTAAGCTATAGGTAGTATTCGTTATTTTTGAGTTCAAACTGATTTCAGAGCTTTTACAATCAGATTTATCGTAGAACAAATAACGCGGAGATTTATCACCGGGACATACAACTATATCATCTATGGTAGCAACATCAATGACTTCATCTTTTTTACCCAGCACCTTTATTTCCAGTGTCAGGTATTGTTTTCCGTATAAATTATTGATGGAATCAATTTTATTGGGTTGAAATGAAATGACTACATCTTTAATCGTTTTATCGTACAATTCCGGTCCATGTATTTCAGACAGGGTTTTGCTGCCGTTACCATAGTTTATTTTTATATAATCAAACGGATGTGGTTTCGCATATTCTTTAACGGTCAGGCATTTTCCTGTATTTTCGGTATAATTAAAAATCTCAATCGTTTTCTTGGATATATCAAGTGGTACTTTGAGTTTATATTCTACGCTGTTTTCGGTTCTGAGTACCGAATCACCGCTCAGATTTACCAACTCATTAAAACGAAAGTGCGATTTATCTATGCTTTGCCCTTCCAACCTCAGGTTAAAGATCTCACCCGGATATACGGTGGCATCTTCTTTCCAATCTTTACCATTATTCATCACTTTAATATGCTCAATATTCACTTTGGAAATGACATTAAAGTTTGATATGAATTTAGCTACATTATCGTCCTTTATATACAGATAACCATCGGATTTACGGTGATAATTAAAAGCCCGTAGCTGACACAATACCCGATTATTTGACAAACGTTCTTTGGTAAATATTTCAGCTATCAGCGCCGAACCGGCAGCTTCTTTGGTTTCCACCAGATAGGTGTTGTTCAACTGTAAATACCGGCTGTTGTCCAATTGAATTTCAACGCCTTCACTTTTTAGTTTATCGTCCAGAATAAAATCGTTTTTATCGCTTTGAAGAAATAAGAGTCCGGCTTTCTTAACTGTAAACTCCGGGCTCAACACGGGCAAGTCGCAGCTCAAAGTTCGATTGACCAAAGAAGGTTTGTAGGTTTGCAAAGCAATGGGAATAGCCTTTGTACCTACCATGCTTGCCAGCAGGTGCACAAATAACTGACCATTACTTTCCACAATACGATATTCGCCACCTTGTATAGCCTGCCAGTCGGAAACCGGCTTAATATTCTCAGGGTGATTGGAAATCAATTCAAAGACCTTTTCTTCGCCTACTATCAAATCACTTTCTTTGGTATTCAGTTTTACAGTGGTATTAGTAACTGGAAGCAACGGTATATCCTGAATTACTGTGGAGCTGTCAAGTTCAATATTCAATCTGAAACGTAAAAAATCGATAGTGGACAGGTGTAGAAACTGTACCTTAAAAGTATAATACTCTTTATTGTAATTTACTACCGAATCTAATAATTTAAAATCTGCAGATTCAATAAGTGATATATCTTTGATCCTATATTTGGTGGATGGGAATATTTTTACATCACAAATCTCATTCTCTTTTGAATAGACAAAAGATAAATAGTTTTTGTTTTGATAGTTTACGGTATCTTTGGGAGTTGAAAAAGCTGATGATCCGATTTGCAGGTTTACCTTATCAATATAATTGGAGTTTAAAACCTGAGCGAATGATGAGGAAGAAAAAAGCAATACACTAATTTGAAAAACAAGAAGTTTGGATTTCATGATAAAAGTTTTTTTCTCTTCATCTCCAAATTCTATGCCCCATACAGGCATTCATTACTAATGTTTTGTAAAAAGGGTTACCGATATGTTAAGTTCAATTTTATTCTGAGGTCAAATGAAAAAGAACCTGAATCAAATACTTCCTTTTAGGCTTTTGGTTCAGGTTCTTTTCGTGAAATTTAGGTGGACTTATTTATAGCAGGCTCTTTAATGTATTCACAAACTGTTCAATATCATCTTCGGTTGTATCAAAGGAGCACATCCAACGTTGTTCGTGTGTTTGAGCATCCCATTCGTAAAAAGGATATAGATCCCGTAAAGGTTGAATGGTTTTTTCGGGTATAATAACAAACAAAGCGTTAGCATCTACGCATTGAGTTACCTGCACACCGGGCAATACGCTCACTTTAGCAGCCAACAAGGTAGCCATTTTATTAGCATGATCTGCCAATCTATACCACAAATTATTGCTTAGCAAAGCAATAAACTGCGCTGCAATGAAACGGTTCTTCGAAAATAATTGAGTGGTTTGTTTATGAAAATAAGGCGCATTAGTTTTCAGATCTTCATTAAAGATTAATACCGCTTCGCCAAACATGATACCATTCTTTGTTCCACCGAAACTCATAATATCTATGCCACAATCCACAGTTGCAGCTTTTAAACTAACTCCCAGAGCAGCTACTGCATTCGAAATACGGGCACCATCCAGATGCACATACATATTGTTGGTATGTGCAAAGTCACACAATGCCTTCAATTCTGCCAGCGAATACAGCGTTCCCAGTTCGGTAGTCTGACTGATGTAAATAACCTTAGGTTGTGTATTATGTACATTTCCGATACGATTAAGTACCGGCTTTATCATTTCCGGTGTCAGTTTTCCATCGGGTGTTTTAATGGGTAGGAGCGAAGCGCCGATTTGTTGTGTGGGAGCACCACATTCGTCGGCCAATATATGTGCATATTCCGAACAAACCACAGACTGAAACGGAAGTGTACAGCATTTCAAACAAGTTACATTGGCACCGGTGCCATTAAATGTGTAGAGGACGGTTACTTTTCCAACCAGTTCTTCAAAAAGTCGGTTGGCTTCTTCGGTAAAGGTGTCGGCACCATAAGAGATTTCATGTTGCGCATTAGCGCGTTGGAGAGCTTCGAAAACCTCGGAATGTACTCCCGAATAATTGTCACTAGCAAAAGATTTCATTAAAAAAAATATAAGAGGGTTGTTTTATAAAATGAACAAAGAAAAGAACCAAGACTTAAGAGTTGATTCTCTTAGTCTTGGTTCTCTGTTCTTTATTCTAAATAGTTGATTCAAAATTTAAATTTACCAAAGAAACTTTTAGATTTGGATTCTTCTGAAATTGATGATTCTGTAGATTCCTCGGGACGAGAAATGGATTCGCCTTGTTCGTGCTCAATAAAGCTCACGACCTCTTTTAATCCTTCGACGAATCGCCCGAAATCTTCTTTATACAGAAATATCTTATGTTTTTCGTAAGTAACCTGCATGTCGTCAGCCGAGCCTACCACTTTCTTCTTACTTTCTGTAATCGCTAAAAATAGTTCTTCACTCCGGCTTTTTTTTACATCTAGATAATAAATGCGTTTTCCTGCTTTTATAGCTTTAGAATAAATGATTTCGTTATCTTTTTTTTCTATTTCAATTTTTTTCTTCTCAATTTTCATCGTGTTATTGATTTATCTAAACAATTAAAGAACATCAAATTTAAATGCCTGATTTAAAAATCGACGAAACATTTACCACTAATATCAACAGAATTATCAAATCATTTTACTTTACGCATCAAATTTCTGCATTTTTTTTGAATATATCAAATAATACAAACAATTTTATTCGATTAGACGAAAAATAATCTGCATTTTGTCATTTTGGAGTTCTCTTTTTTATTCGTTATACAACATAGCTTAAGCATAATAACCTGATGAATATAGACACACCTCATATTTAATTTATTTATCAACTAATTTCGAACATAAAACAAAAAAATATGCTTATTTTTGTGACGCAAATTATTCAGGATATGATTGAATGCTATTACTTTATATAACGATAATAAGCTTAAATTATTGCCAACCAGAATACTTTCACTTATAAATCTATTGCGTAGTCATATAAAATACTTTTGATAATGGAATCAACTTTAAAACTTCACGCGCTAAAAGTCATTGATATTAAAGCGTATGTATTTGCAACTATTTTTGTAGCAGGTAATGTAGTGTTACCACAATTGTGCCACTTGCTTCCATCTGGAGGTCAAATGTTATTGCCGATTTATTTCTTTACACTTATTGCCGCTTATAAATACGGTTTTTTCACCGGTTTACTTACAGCCGTAGCTTCTCCGTTAATCAACCATCTGCTTTTTGGCATGCCACCTGTGGCAGTTTTGCCAATCCTTCTTATTAAATCTACTTTATTGGCTACTGCAGCTGCTTTTATGGCTCAACGCACAAAGGAAATCAAATTACAAAATATTCTATTGGTTATTCTTTTTTATCAGGGGGTAGGGATGATAGCCGAATTTGGGCTGACAAATAGTTTTGCTGCTGCTATGCAGGATATCCGAATTGGTTTTCTCGGTATATTGTTTCAACTTTTTGGAGGCTTTTTCTGTCTGAAAGCCATTGCAAAATGGTAATTTTCAGTTTATATAATAAATGGAATACAACTGTCCTTATTTGATATAAATAATAGAAATTTGAATGAAGTCTTTTGATGAGGTATTAGAACGTATACGGGCTATTGAGATTCCGGAGACATTTGATATAGTGGTGGCTATTGCCAATGGAGGTATCATTCCTGCAGCGATGATTAATCAACGTCTTGGATGTGAATTTCAGTTACTGAAGTTGAACCTGCGCGATGCCATGCAGAATAAACTATATGATAAACCAAAACTATTGGCTGAGATTGATTTTGATTTTAAAGGCAAACGAATACTGTTGGTGGATGACAGAGTAAAAACCGGCACTACACTGGAATTTGCCAAAGAATTATTGTCAGAAGCTGCTGTTGTAAAAACTTTGGCAGTAAACGGAATGGCCGATTATTGTTTATATGATGAATCCTGCTTTAGGTTTCCATGGCTGGTTTAACCAATTGATAATTTTCTATTTAGCAATGATAATTATTGCTATTTGAAATATGCTGAAGTAACAAAAAAAATAGCTACCTTTGCACTGAAAATAAAAAAGCGTTCACTGTATTTTATGATTAACCGAGTATTACTGCGTATTAAGATTGTTCAAATCTTATATTCCTATTATAAAAGCGACAGCAAATCGTTGCCAGTCGCTGAAAAAGAGTTGTTTCATAGTATCGAAAAAACCTACGATCTGTATTATCATTTGCTTCAACTGTCAATTGAAATTACACGATTTGCAGCTGACCGCATCGAAACGAAAAGAAACAAACTTCGCCCCACTGAAGAGGACCTTCATCCTAACACCCGTTTTATTGACAATTCCTTTGTTGAGCAACTTTCCAAAAATATTGAGTTTAATGACTATTTAAAAGCTCACAAACTATCGTGGGTAAATGATTCGGAAATCATAAAACTATTGTTTGACCAGATTATAGCTTCCGATTTTTATGCGGAATACATGAATGCTCCCTCGGCCGATTATGCTGCCGATAAAGATATTTGGCGTAAGATATTTAAAAAGATAATTCTGCAAAGTGAAGATTTGGATGATTCCATTCAGGATCAGAATATCTACTGGACTGATGATGTTGAAATGGTAATTAGTTTTATCATTAAAACAATTAAGCGTTTTGATGTAGCTAAAGGTGATGAGCAACCTCTTTTGCCTATGTTTAAAGATGAAGAAGATGCTGAGTTCGCCCGTATACTTTTACGAAGTGTATTATCCAAAGGAGAGACTTTTCGTAGCATGATTGATGTCAATACCCAAAACTGGGAACTGGATCGAATTGCATTTATGGACATTGTAATCATGGAAGTAGCATTGGCCGAATTAATGGGTTTCCCTACAATTCCTGTAAATGTTACCCTGAACGAATATATCGAAATTGCAAAAACATACAGTACCGAGAAAAGCGGAACATTTATCAATGGTGTATTGGACAATATCGTTGGGCAGCTTAAAAAAGAAAATAAGTTGATCAAAGTAGTGATGTTTAGCGATAATAAAAAATAAAAAACTATTTTTGCAAGTATAACAATTAAACAAGAAAGAATATGAATCTATTAAGCATTTTATTACAGGCGGCTGCACCCGGAGCTGGTGGTCTAAGCAGTTATTCAGGAATTTTAATGATGGTGTTGATTTTTGTGGTTTTCTATTTCTTCATGATTCGTCCACAAAGCAAACGTCAAAAAGAGATCAAAAAACAACGTGAAGCTATGCAACCGGGTGACAAAGTGGTTACTTCTGGTGGTATTTACGGTAAAGTAAAAGAAATTAAAGACACTACGGTTATTGTAGAAATAGCTGAAAATGTTCGTATCAAAATAGACAAAAACTCTGTTTTCGCAACAGCAGATGATATTCAAACTCCTGCAAAATAAAAGAGTTTTATGGCTGATAATAACGGCATAAAGTTTCTTCAGTATTATTCGCAAAAGCTTAAATCATTCTTTTTATCAAAAGATATTTTAAGCTTTTTGCTTTTTCTTGTCTTGTCATCTGCTTTTTGGTTTGTCCATGCATTGGGCAAAGAGCGCGAGACTCATATTACTGTACCTATACGTTATACGGGGATGCCTTTAAATATTGCCGTTACAAATTCACCTCCAACTGAAATATCATTAAATATAAAAGATCAGGGAATACGTTTGCTGGATTATGCAAACAACCAAATGGCACCACTGGTAATTGATGTAAATAAAGTTTTTGCACGCAAAGGAGTATTTCTGATAACTTCAGATCAATTAAATTCTACGATCAGAGGATATTTAAAACCAACAACAACCGTATTGGATGTCAGACCCGATTCAATTTACATCCGATACGAAAAGTTATGCACTAAAACCTTACCTATCAGTCTTTCTTCGAAAATAGGATTAGCTCATCAATATATGTTGAGTGACAAAATAATCCTTGAGCCTAACAAAGTTACTGTGTTTGGTCCTAAAAAAACGCTGGATAGTTTGAGATATATATCTACCGAATTCCTAGAACAAAAGAATCTGAATGATACAGCTTATTTTCAAGCTAAATTGAAACCAATTAAGCATGTTCATTTTTCTGTAAAGAAAACCAAAGTAAGTGTTTTTGTTGAACCGTTTACCGAGCGTAAGGTTCAGATTTCGATTATCACATTAAACTGCCCGGATAATCTGTCAATCCGCACTTTTCCGGCATTTGTCAATGCTACATATACTGTTGGTCTGAGCAGATTTAATGTTTTATATCCATCGGATATTCAAGTCTATCTGGATTATAATGAATTAAAACTATCAAAACAAACTAAGCAGGCACTCAAGATCAAAAATAATACTTCACATATTTCCAATATCCGAATCATACCGCAGGAAGTGGAATTTATTCTGGAACAGAAATAGTCCTTGTTCTATGAAAGACATTCAAATGGTTGACTTACGCAGTCAATACGAAAAAATAAGAGAAGAAGTCAATGCCGGCATACAGGAAGTAATCGACACTACCGCTTTTATAAAAGGTGGTAAGGTCATTGATTTTCAGCATGAACTGGAAGCTTACTTAAAAGTAAAGCATGTTATTCCTGTTGGTAATGGAACCGATGCTTTACAGATAGCCCTGATGGCTTTGGGTTTAAAACCGAGAGACGAGGTTATAACTCCTACATTCACCTTTATTGCCACAGCCGAAGTAGTGGCATTACTTGGTCTTACACCGGTTGTTGTGGATGTAAATCCTGATACATTTAATATTTCGGTAGAAGCAATACGAAATGCCATCACTCCACGGACAAAAGCTATTGTTCCGGTACATCTTTTCGGTCAGAACGCCGATATGGAAGCCATTCTCAATCTGGCGCAAGAACACAATCTCTTTGTTGTTGAAGATGCTTGTCAGTCCATCGGTGCTGTTTATACCTTTTCCGATGGACGAAAACTAAAGTCGGGCTGTATGGGTGATATTGGTTGTACTTCTTTTTTTCCATCCAAAAACCTGGGTTGCTTTGGCGACGGAGGTGCTCTTTTTACCAACAATGATGCGCTGGCAACAAAGATACGCTCTATAGCTAATCATGGTATGGTAGTTCGTTATCACCATGATATAGTTGGTGTAAACTCAAGGCTAGACAGCATTCAGGCGGCTGTATTACAAGTAAAGCTAAAACATCTTGACGAATATAATGCTGCACGACAAGCTATAGCTGATTACTACGACAAGGCTTTTGCTGCTACAGATAAATTAATTATCCCCGGGCGATCGGCCGATTCTACACATGTTTTTCATCAGTATACATTAAAACTGAAAGACATAAACAGAGCTGAACTACAAAAGCATCTGGCTGATAAGTGTATTCCGGCTATGGTGTACTATCCGGTACCGTTACATCTACAAAAAGCATATCAGGATGATCGTTATAAAGCCGGAGATTTTCCGGTTGCCGAAAAACTCTGTGACTGCGTATTATCTTTGCCTATGCATACCGAGTTGACCGAAGAGCAACTGGCTTATATTACCCGGACTGTTTTGGAATTTACGGAGCAGTACTAACGCCACATTAAAATTAACCTATCAACAAAATAAGATGAACTACTTTGCACACCCAACAGCCGTCATTGATCCGGATTGCGAAATAGGAAGCGATACCAAAATATGGCATTTCTCGCATATTATGTCGGGCTGTGTGATTGGCGAAGCTTGTAATATCGGGCAAAATGTCGTAATTTCGCCTGCTGTTAAGCTTGGTAGCAATGTAAAGATCCAAAATAATGTGTCGGTATACACGGGGGTGATCTGCGAAGATGATGTGTTTCTGGGGCCTTCGATGGTTTTTACCAATGTGATTAATCCTCGCAGTCATGTGAACCGCAAAAATGAATATGCACAAACAGTTGTTCGTAAAGGTGCAAGTATAGGCGCCAACGCTACGGTGGTGTGCGGAAATGAAATTGGCAAATATGCTATGATAGGTGCCGGAGCAGTGATTACCAAACCGGTTAAACCTTATGCTTTAGTAGTGGGCAATCCGGCCAGACAAACAGGCTGGGTAAGTGAGAATGGACTTAAACTTCAGTTTTCTAGTCAAAACAAAGCTGTTTGCCCGGAAACCGGACAGGAGTATGAACTGGTAAACGGAGAAGTCAAAAGAGTAAAATAACTAATTAGAGCATATTATCCAATGATAAAATTTGCAGTAATAGGACAGGGACATATAGGCAAGCGCCATGCAGAAATGATTCGACGCAATCCGGATGCTGAATTGGTGGCTATATGCGACGTGTTATCAAAAGAAGAACTGGGTTTGGCCGATACGCAGGAACTCTACTTCCGAGATTATAATGAACTATTGGCTGCCGATCTGGATATTGACGTAATCAATATTTGTACGCCAAACGGTTATCATGCCGAATATGCCGTTCAGGCTCTGGCAGCCAAAAAACATGTGGTACTCGAAAAACCAATAGCACTGACTAAACTTGATGCAGAGAAAATTCTGTTTAAGTCACTGGAAATGTCGCGCCACGTATTCAGCGTTATGCAAAACCGTTATTCACCGCCTTCGGTATGGTTGAAACAGCTGATTGACAACAACACACTTGGCAATATCTATATGGTAAAGCTGGATTGTTTCTGGAATCGTGACGAGCGTTATTATAATAAAAAGACCTGGCATGGCGATGCTAAGCTGGACGGCGGAACCCTATTCACTCAATTCTCACACTTTATTGATATCATGTATTGGCTGTTCGGCGATATTCAGAATATACACGGCAACTTTGGTGATTTCAGTCATAAAGATCTGACCGATTTTGAAGACAGTGGTATAGTTACTTTTGACTTTATAAATGGGGGAATGGGCGGTTTAAATTATTCAACAGCCGTGTGGGATACAAACCTGGAAAGCAGCATTACCATAATTGGAAAAAACGGAACGGTAAAGGTTGCCGGACAATATATGAATACTGTTAGCTATTGTCATATAAAGGACTATGTAATGCCTGAACTGGCACCATCCAACCCGCCTAATGATTACGGATTGTACAAAGGCTCTGCTCAGAATCATCATTATGTGATTGAAAATGTAATAGAAAAGCTTAATGACAAAGGTACTATAACCACCAATGTACTTGAAGGATTAAAAGTGGTGGACATTATTGAACGTATTTATGAGGTTCGAAATTCGCAGTGGAAAAAACAAACTAAATAATTTATGATACAAAGAATTCAAACAGTTTATTTATTATTGATCGTTATTATATCGGGGTTTATTATGTTCATGCCGGTTGCCGACCTGATCAGCCATACTACAAACCTGAATTACCTTGTCGATTTCAAAGGTATATCGCTGATTAAACCTACAGGAAATACCTTGGAGTCGAACACATGGGGATTAATAACTATCTCGGCAGTAGTGCCGATAATAGCTTTGATAACTATCTTTTCTTATAAAAACAGAGTAAAACAGATACGGCTTTCGGTTATCAATATGATTTTTATGGCCGGTTATTATCTGGTTTTATTAAGCTACTTATGGCCGGCGTGTAGCCGTTTGCAAGCCGACTGGCATCTGCATATTGCAGCTGTTTTACCCATTATTAATCTCATTTTGAACTTTCTGGCTATAGGTGCAATAGGTAAAGATGAGAATCTGGTAAAATCGCAGGATCGTCTGCGCTAATCTTTTAATCCGATATATCTTAATTCAAACGCCTTTATTTCAAAGGCGTTTGCTGTTTCAACGAACAAAGATTGTTTTCATCTGTTTATAAGTCTACATCAGACACACATACCCAATGAAAACAAATCTATTTATATTAATCACCGTCGTGCTCTCTGTAAGTCAGACAGCATGTACTCAACAAATAAAGAAGATGAAATACAATTCATTAACTTCCGAAGAACAAGCCGTTATATTACATAAGGCTACAGAAAGACCCTTTACGGGCGAATACATAAACAATAAGGCTAAGGGCACCTATGTGTGTAAACAATGCGGTGCAGCTCTTTATCGGTCCGAAGATAAATTTGAGTCGCACTGCGGCTGGCCGAGTTTTGACGACGAAATTGCCGGAGCAGTAAAACACATCCCCGATGCCGATGGTCAACGAACTGAAATTGTTTGTGCCAACTGCGGTGGTCATCTGGGTCATGTTTTCCAGGGGGAAGGATTTACAAAGAAGAATACAAGGCATTGCGTGAATTCGATATCCATGAAATTTATTCCGGCCGACGAAAATACGGCAATCTCAGGCAATCATCATGAAACGGCTTACTTTGCTTCGGGATGCTTTTGGGGAACACAGTATCATTTCATGAAAGCCGCGGGAGTAATTTCAACCACAGTGGGATACATGGGTGGGCATACAAAAAATCCAACCTACAAGGAAGTGTGTACCGGCGAAACCGGACATGTAGAAACTACCGAAGTGGTTTTTGACAATAGCAAGACTTCTTACGAAAATATGATAAAGTTATATTTCGAAACACATGACTTTACGCAGGTAGGAGGACAGGGACCGGATATAGGTGACCAGTATCGTTCGGTTATTTTTTATACTTCGGAATCGCAAAAACAGATGGCCGAAAAGTACATCGGTATTTTGTCGAACAAGGGTTATAAAGTAGCCACTGCCTTGCACTCGGCACCGGAGTTCTGGAAAGCGGAAGATTACCATCAGGAGTATTACGACAAAAAACAGGGAACTCCTTATTGCCATATTTACCGCAAGATATTTTGATAGTTACGAGAAAATAGTTACAAGGTAGTTTATTAGCTTTTCCAAAGTTTGAAACTTTGGAAAAGCTAAGTTTAAAAGAATGCTTCTTATCGTTTCTCGGCTTTTACTTTATATCCGGCTTTTTCCAACAACTGGATCAGGCCGGTTTTACCTCCAAAATGAATGGCGTCAAGAGTTATAAAACAAGAAGATTCTTTCATCAAGGCAGGCAGTTTTGTCATCCAGTCGGTTGTACGGTTGTCCACTTGTTGGGTATATTCTTCTGCAGTCATGCTAGTCATGGTTCCTTTCGTTTTTGCCAGTTGAACCAACTCCTCCAGATTACCTGCTTTGTACAATTTTATTTGATGAATCATATCGGCCAGTATGCTGTCTTTGTGTTGCACCGTTTGTACCAATATATCGGCTTGCCGTTCGAAACTGCCACTGCTAAACATATTCTTAATCTGCTGTTCCAGTGTTTCCAGCCCTACAACCCGTTTATCTTTGTCGGCAGCTACCAGTTGAAAGTACGACACCGATTGTTTGTCTTCCGTAAAACCGGTACGTTTCTTATAAAGTTCCATCTCGTACAGGGTGCGGATTAGAGACGGATTCATCATGGCCAGCTCTTTTAAACCAAGCTTCATGGTCGATTTTAGTTCGGCATCCACCAACTTATAATGTTCATCATTAAGTAGGTCTTTTACTTTTATATGATTTGGAAGTAATGCTGCCTTCTGTATTTTAGCTGAAGCATCGATATTGTTCATCACCATTTCGGCTACCACGGTATTTGTTTCATTAAAAGCTTTGAATAATTCGGGCACACTGTCGAGGTAGTTAATGGAAACAAGATTGTGTGTGGCAAAGAGGTAGGATGGCTGCTTCAATCCGTTTCCGCTCACTTTCCAAAGTAACTGAGCTTGTGTAAACGACACCGATATGCTGACTAAAAACAATGATAACACTAAGATTTTCTTCTTCATGGTTGTATTTGAATATGAATGATATGCAAAGATACAGAAGTTAGGGTAGAACCGGTTATTCGTAATTCAGAATTAAATTAATTGCTGTTTTTTTCTGATTTAGCAAGAATTAAATAGTTACGAGTTACAAGGCTCTCATTGTATATGGATTTCAGACAACTATTCTTCCATAGTTATCTATATATTTATTACCTTTGCATAGATAATAACTATACACTATGACTTTACAACAACTGGAATATGTATTGGCGCTGGAGAAAACACGCCATTTTGTGCGCGCAGCCGAACTGTGCGGTGTTACTCAACCAACGTTGAGTGCTATGGTTCAAAAGCTGGAAGAAGAGCTTGATTGTAAGATATTTGACCGGTCGCGACAACCGATAGAAGTAACCGAAATAGGGACACAGATTATCAGTCAGGCTCAGGTAATTATTTATCAGGCGAATCAACTGAAAGAGAGCATTAAAAGTACCAAAGAAGAACTCACCGGAACACTTCATCTGGCTGTTATTCCAACCATTGCACCTTATTTATTGCCCCGGTTTATTGCTTCATTTAAAAAGTTGTACCCCGAACTTTCGCTTAAGATAAGCGAAATGCATACCGACACCATTATTGAAAAACTACGTATAGCCGAGATTGATATGGCCATACTTTCCACACCACTCGACGATCCGAAAATTCTGGAAGTACCGCTGTATTACGAAAAGTTTGCAGCCTATATTTCGCCCACCGAACCCATATACGAGCGTACCGAGCTATCGGCCACCGACATGCCGCTAGATAAACTGTGGGTGCTGGAAGAAGGGCATTGCCTGCGCAATCAGGTGTTTAATTTCTGCCACGAGAAACCCTTGCAATCATCCACTTACGAAGCCGGAAGTATTGACACACTGGTCAAAATTGTGGATTTGAATGGCGGATATACCGTTATCCCCGAGCTTCATATCGAGTTGCTGAGCGAAAGTCAGAAACTGAATTTGCGAAGCATCGTAAACCCCGAAGCAACGCGCGAGATTTCCATCGTCATTCGCCACGACTTTGTTCGCGAAGGAGTGATAAATGCTGTAGCAGAATGTATCAAACAGATTATACCTGCACATATGCTGGATACGCGGCTTAAGAAATTTGCCATTCGGTTATAAAAAAAGCTTCAATTATACACTTTCAAACCCTATTGTACCTATTGTACAATAGGGTTTTTATGTTCTACAACATATTGCTTGTTTATTTGAAACAAAAAAAATATATTTGCAACCGATATTTTATATAAAAGGACCATTTAAAACTAATCATTATGTTGAAGTATTCATTAATTGAAAATTTGCTTACAGAACGTACCGATGATTATATGGCCGTGGTACAGCCATTGAGTAGTTTCGCTATGGACGCAGTTATTGCCCATTTGCTGAAACGTGGTACATCACTTACCAAAACAGATGTGGGAGCTGTGGTTAATGCCTTACAGGAAACTGTGGTAGACATTACCAACGAAGGTAGTACAATCAATACACCGCTGATTTCTACATCATTTTCTATTTCGGGCGTATTTGAAGGACCGCTGGATACCTTTGATCCTACTCGCCACAAACTAAACATAAATATAACAAAAGGTACTTTGCTGCGTGCGCTGGAAGGCAATATTACGCTGGAAAAAACCACGGCCGTGAATCCTCTGCCTCAGATACTGGAGGTAAAAGACAGCGTTTCGGGCAAAGTAAATGATGTGCTTACACCCAACGGTGTCGTTGAATTATTTGGGAATAATATAAAAATAGCAGGCGACGATGCCGAGTGCGGTTTGTGGTTTGTACCTGCTACGGGGCAAGCACTAAAGGCACAGGTAGTTGTTCAAAACAAACCCTCCACCATTATTACCATGATACCCGCATTACCTGCCGGAACTTATACGCTCAAGGTGGTAACAAAATATACAGGTGGTACTTTATTGAAACAACCCAAAACATGTACTTTTGATAAAACGCTTTCGGTATCGGTCTGATGCTGTAGATACGTATAAATAAATCAAACTTTATAAAATAACTCTCATATAGAACAAAGAATAGGTCTCTGGCATATATGAGAGTTATTTTCACATTAGAGAGTCTCTATCCGAGGGGATAGAGACTCTCTATTGCCTCGGATAGAACTGTTCTATCCGAGGCAATAGAACTGTTCTAATGCCGGGGATAAAATAGCTTATTTGAAAACAGCCTATTTCTTAAATCGTTGAATCAGATTATAAGCTCTGTAAATGCCCAGTTCGCCGGATTTACTCAGGTCGGCCAGGCCCTTGGCATCTTCGCCTATAAACAAATAGGTCAATCCGCGGTTAAAGTAGGCTTCGGCAAAATCCCGATCTATTTCTATACATTTGGTATAATTAGAAATAGCCGATTGAAAGTCTTTCTGCGAACATAAAATGTTAGCTTCGTTGAAGTAAGCAAACTCAAAGTCAGGTGCTAATTCGTTCACCTTATCATAATCCTGCATTACCTTTTCCTGGTCAAACAAAAGTTGCTGATCATCTATAGTCTTTTTTGTCCTATCAACACTGGTCTTGCTCTGGTCGGCAGTTGCATTTTTATTATAATCAACCAGTTTGGAGCGAATGGTGGCACGACAGAAGTAAGCCAGCATAAAATTAGGTCGGAGCGCGAGTGCTTTGTTTAAATCTTCGATGGAGCTATTAAAGTCCTGTACCATGGCAAACTCCAGCGCCCTGTTAAAGTAAATATCGGCATTGTTAGTATCCTTGGATAATTTCAACGACAATTCATTAATGGCTTCAAAATGACCGTTTATCAGTTCGGCCGTCAGGGTTATTTCGTTATTGGTTATTTTCAGAACGGAGCTCAGCTTGTTTTCCTTGTTGTATTGCGCCAGCGTTGGGTAATACAAATTGGTATGCCTTATTTCATCGATTTTTGAATAATAAGTCAGCACAAAACTCTTTTCATTCACAACGTCCGTGTATTTATCCTGCACAGCACCCCGTGTAGCTTCGGCATATTTCGATTCGGCTTCCGTGTCATCCATATTTTGAGCTGTAAAGCGGTTAAACAGCTCTGTTTTCTTAGTGCTGGAGCTTTTTTGTGAATTGGCTGCCAGCTTGTTTGTAGCCTGAAGTATTTGTTTGTTCTTCCGGTTAATATAGTCTTTGTTTTTCTCAATATTGCCGGCCATCTGGCGGTATTGATAACCTACTTTCTGATTGCCCAGTGCCTCTTCGGCTTCGGCAATTCCTATATAGGCCGGTATAAAGTACTTGTATCGGGTAATAATAATTTTGTAATCACGGATAGCACTTCTGTGACTGCCAATGGTCTGCTCCAGCATCGCTTTTCTGAGCAAAGCTTCCGTATTGTTCGAATCCAATTTCAAAACAGTGGTCAGGTCAGACAAAGCATTGTTGTTATCGCCCAAATTGGCCCTAAGCAACCCCCGGTTATAATACACCAACGCATCGTTTTTGTCGAGCTTCACAGCCTGGTCATAATCGCTCAACGCCTGATTGTAATTTTTCTTTTCTACGTTTATAATTCCGCGGTTGATATAGTCGCCTGCAAAGGTCGATTTAAGTTTTATAGCTTTCGAATAATCTTTCAAAGCACCATCCTTGTCATTCCGTTGCATTCGGAGAAAAGCCCTCGAGCTCCAACTGAGACTGTTTGTACTATCTTTCAGAATGAACTGACTGAATGTTTTTTCGGCACTCAACGTATCCTTCATTTCCAGCTGCAGTCTGCCTTTCTCATAAAGTAATGAGTTATTTTTAGTATTGAGTTTAAAATAAGCCTCCAAATCACTCATCGCCCCCTTGTAGTCCTTATTAGCATCCCTGGCATCCATTCGGCTCATAAGTAGGTTAAGATTATTCGGACTAAATTCCAATGCTTTACTAAAGTCGGCAATAGCCTCCTTGAAATAGCTCATTTTCCGTCGGGCAAAGCCCCGGGCATAATAGGCCTGAGGCAAAAACGGATTTCGGCTAATGGCTTCCGAGCAATCCTCATCGGCTCCCTGATAATCGCCCAACTGTATTTTGGCAATCGCCCTGTTCAGGTAGGGCTCGGCCAGATACGGTTTTATTCTTATCACTTGATTAAAGTATTGAATGGACAATACATAGTCTTCGAAATACAAGGCATTTTGACCAATGCTCAGAATACGTTCTGTATTTAATTGTGCCAAAGCAATGCCCTGACACAAAAGACAAGCTGTTATAAATAATGCTTTCTTCAAGAGGTAAATATTAAGTGATTAATTATTCAAATGCGTTTGCTTCGCACCCCGAATTAGCATTAAATGAACTGGGAACATCAAACTGTTCGGTTGCCGAATATCCCAACTCTTTATCTGCCAATACTTTTTTCATATATAATGCCCATATTGGCAATGCCATACTTGCTCCTTGTCCCTGGCCGATATTGTCGAAGTGGATGGAACGGTCTTCGCCACCAACCCACACGCCCGATACCAGCGATGGAGTATATCCCATAAACCATCCATCGGAGTTATTCTGAGTTGTACCGGTTTTACCACCCATGGGCATCATAAGTCCATAATCGCGTCGAATTCTGCCACCGGTACCGCCATCAACTACAGCCCGCATCATATAAATCATTTTATAGGCTGTCGACTCGCTGAATATCTCGTGCATCTGAGGTGTAAACTTACCAATCACATTGCCGTTTGAATCTTCAATACGTGTAACATACACCGGCTCCACCCGAATTCCTTTATTAGGGAAAGCCGTATATGCATCAACCATTTCGGCTACCGATATATCGCAAATACCCAGACATAATGAAACAACCGGATCTAAGTGACCACTAATACCAAACGAACGCATCAGTTTGACCATGGCTTCGGGCGAGAACAAACTCATCAGATAAGCTGAGACCCAGTTATCCGAGTTTGACAATCCCCATCGTAGTGAAACAATGTCGCCAATGGTCTTATTCTTTGTAGTAGTCTTTGGTGTCCACGGTCTCCCATTTCCATCCTTCAATGTTATGGGTTGCCAAGTTGTTTTATCGCATGGCCACATACCTTCTTCCATAGCCAGTGTGTATAAATAAGGCTTCACGGTAGAACCCACCTGACGCCGACCGGCATTTACCATGTCGTACTGAAACTGAGAAAAATCAGGACCACCAACATAGGCTTTTACATCTCCTGTATGCGGATTCATCGACATCAGTCCACAACGTAAGAAGTATTTATGATAACGAATCGAATCCATCGGCGACATAATCGTATCAACATCTCCTTTGTACGAAAATGCCTGCATCTCAATTTTCTTATTAAATACCGTCTTTATTTCCGATTCCGAATGCCCGGCAGCTTTCATTCGCATGTATCGGTCCGACTGCTTCATGCTGCGCTCCATAGTGGCATCAATGTCTGACTGCTTCATATTGCGCGAAAACGGAGCATAACTTCTGTTTCTCTTTTCTTTAAAGAACGTTTTTTGAATCGATTGCATATGGTTTTCTACAGCCTCCTCGGCATATCGTTGCATGCGGGAGTCTATAGTTGTATAAATCTTCAAACCGTCGGTGTAGATATTATACGGAGTGCCATCTGCTTTTTTGTTTTTATTACAGAATCCATACAGGGGGTTTGTATCCCATGCTTTCCGGTCTTCTTCGTATTTACCCTGTTGCCAGCTGGCATAATCGCTCCGGTTGGGTTCCTTGGCAGTAAGCATTATGCGCAAATACTCTCTGAAATAAGCGGCTAATCCTAATTTATGATCAACCTTCTGATATTTTAAAGTAAGTGGAAGAGCTTTTAATGAATCGAATTGTGCGCTGGTTATGAAATCGGCTTTTCGCATTTGATTCAGCACCACATTCCGGCGCTCAAGTGTCCGCTGGTTATACCTCACCGGGTTAAAGTAGGAAGGATTTTTACACATACCAACCAAAGTGGCTGCTTCTTCTACTTTCAGAGCAGCCGGCGATTTGCTGAAATAAATTCGGGCTGCCGATTTTATTCCAACAGCGTTGTTCAGAAAATCAAACTGATTGAGGTACATGGCCAGAATTTCTTCTTTGGTATACAGTCGTTCCAGCTTAAAAGCAATCACCCATTCAATTGGCTTTTGCAATGCACGTTCTATAAGGTTATTAACTTGTGGAGAGTAGAGCTGTTTGGCAAGTTGCTGAGTAATGGTACTTCCTCCTCCCGAATTTTTGCGGTGAAAGATTCCCGTAAGCACCACTGCACGAGTTACTGCGCGTCCATCAACTCCCGAGTGGTCATAAAAACGAACATCCTCTGTAGCAACCAATGCATTGACAACGTTTTTAGATATTTCATTGTAATGAACCCCAACGCGATTTTGCTTACTATAAAAATATCCACCTAAAACTTGCAAATCAGATGAATATACTTCAGTTGCATATTTATTCTTGGGATTCTGTAATTCATCAATAGGAGGGAGGTAACCTATCCAACCCAGATTGATAAATAAAAACATTAAAGCTAAGCAAAGGATTCCAAATGCAAATAGTCCCCAAAACGCACGTCTGAATTTTATACGAAAATTGCTTTTCTGATTCATCTTTTCCATAAATAACATTGAAATATTAAGTCACAAAAGTACGATTTTTTTTAAAACTATACTTGCATAAGCTGGATTAAAATTTGATTGGAAATCATTATCCCTTCGTCCGTTAAACGCAATCTGTTATTGGCAAAAATGACTTTGTTAGTATCTATAAATGATTTAATATTTTCGTAACAATATTTTCTTAGTTCCGGGCCAAATGTTTGTTCTAAAAACTGGAGGTCTATCCCCTCTAAAGTTCGTAAGGAAACCATTACATAATCGTTATACCGATCGAAAAGTGTCAGTTCCTCCCTTTCGAATAAAAGAGTGTTATGCTCAATAGCATCTATATATTTAGTGATTGACGCTACATTCCATTGTCTAGAGTTTAAATCGTAGGAGTGAGCCGAAGGACCTATTCCAAGATATGCAGATTGTTTCCAGTAAGATGAATTATGCCGAGAACGGAACCCTTGGGTGGCAAAGTTAGATATTTCATAAGCTTCAAAACCCTTTTCTTTCGTTTTCTTAACCAACAATAAATACATTTCATTCATTATGTCGTCATCAACAGGCTTGACTTTTCCTTTTTCACGCTGCTTCCACAATGCTGTACCCTCTTCGTAAGTTAGTCCGTATGCCGAAATATGTTGTATGTTAAGACCTAAAGCAGTATTTAGTTGCTGCTCCCAATCAGTAAGAGTCTGTAAAGGTAAACCGTATATCAGATCAATACTAATATTATTGAAACCCGCATTTTGTGAGTTCTTAACAGCCTCAATGGCTTGCTTTGCAGAGTGTCTGCGATTAACTCTTTTCAAATCCTCATCATTGAATGATTGAATACCAATGCTAATTCGATTAAACGGTAAGGAATGTATAGAGTTGAAAAATTCAACAGTCAAATCATCCGGATTGGCCTCAAAGGTAACCTCTGCATCTTTGTCTACGGGATAAGTGCTATAAATAACATCAAATATCTTCGAGAATTGATCAATTTTCAGGATGCTTGGCGTTCCACCTCCAAAATAAATGGTGTGTATAGGCACATTCTGCAAATAATCTTTGCGAATTTCGAGCTCTTTTATGATGTTGTCGACTAAAGTAGGTATTAATTTAGGAGCAACTTCTGTGTAAAAATCACAGTAAGTGCATCTCTTTTTACAAAAAGGAATATGTATGTAAATGCCGGCCATTTCTAAGTTTTTATTTTACAGCTATTTGAGATATTCAAATAAGCTTTCTATTATTTTTATTACAAAAATACAACAAATAGTTTGTTATATCCAAAAAAGCGCGTATCTTTGCACTCGCTTTTCAGAAATACATTTGCATTGCAAAACGCAAAACATTTCAAAGAAAACACTCGGGGTGTAGCGCAGTCCGGTTAGCGCACCTGCTTTGGGAGCAGGGGGTCGTGGGTTCGAATCCCGCTACCCCGACAAATTTAAAGAGATTGATTACAAGCTATTTAAGGCTTGAAATCAGTCTCTTTTTTTTGTGAAAATAACTAATGAAAACGGCAACAAAACAGTGACATTGCCGATGAATGAAGGTCATTGAAGATGATAAAAACAACATAACAACAACAACAAATAATAAACACCAACATCATGTCAACAGTCAAATTAGTTTTGGTACAAGATCGACCAACAAAAGAAGGTAAGTATCCAATAAGACTTCGGTTCGCTGCAAATTCAAAACGCTCCGATGTAAATTTGGATGTATTTGTAGATTCAGAAAATTGGGATGCAAAAGAAATGTATGTTTTGCCGGGGGAACAAAAATACAAGGCCAAAAATATAATTATCCAAGAAGCATTTGATAAAGCCGAAGATTTTATCAAAGATTTGAATAAGAAAAACAGATTTATAAATGACGCAAAACAACTTCGTGATCTATTTTGTAAAAAAGAAGAGTCTGTTATGTTCTTGGATCGGCTATATGAATTAGCACAAAGAAGAGGAGGTAAGACAAAAGAGACATATATAGGCACCTGGAATAAATTAAAGGCATATACTAAGGATGATATTTATTTTGAGGATATTACTCAATCATGGTTAGAGGATTTTGATAACTGGTGTGTAAAGGAAGGAAATAGAGTAAACACGCGTGGTATTCATTTTCGAAACATGAGAGCTGTTTTTAATGCAGCTATTAATGATCGAGTTATTAGTGCCGATCTTTACCCTTTTCGAAGCTTTAAGATAAGCGTAGAGGAAACAGAGAAGAGAACACTTACACTTATTGAGTTTCAAAAGTTATTAGCTTACAACGGCTCTATTCAGGAAAATTGGGCTAGAGATGTATTTCTGTTGTCGTTCTACCTACTTGGGATCAATATGAAGGATTTGTTTAGTTTAGAACCTGTGGAAAATGAAGAAGTAAAATACAGGAGACATAAAACACATAAGCTATTCAATATAGCAATGGAGCCTGAAACATTAGTTTTAATTGAAAGGTATAAGGGTTCTACTTCATTGTTGAATTTTTCAAATACAATTGCCCATCATGAAAATTTCAGAAAGAAGGTGAATCGGTATCTGAAAAAAATAACTGAAGCAATAAATAAAGAAGAGGCGAAGAATAAGAGTGAATTTAGAATTCGGGAATTTACGACTTATGCCGCCCGGCACTCGTGGGCAACTTTCGCTGGGGAACTTGATATAGCTGACAAAACTATAAGCATGGCTATGGGCCACGAGTCGGATGGAAATACGACAACAAACATCTACATCCAATTCAATCATAAGAAAGTCATTGAAGCAAATAGAAAAGTAATTGATTATGTACTAAACAAAAAAGGCGCACTTCACAGTGAACCTTCCTCTTGTTGATAAAATTTTTGCCTATAATAAAATAATCAATCTAAATGCGCGGAACTAATCGGACTTAAACCGACTCCCTCTACCGTGACAGGGTAGCATGCAAAGTATCACTCACACCTTAATTCCAATTTACAACAAATACCATCGTAGATTCGAACTACTTACAATCTAAATTAGATTAGCCATTACCAGTCGGACTCTTCCGGTATTTGTTTGCGCCCCCTGATGGATTCGAACCACCGACCATTGCATTAACAGTGCAAAGCTCTGCCAACTGAGCTAAGGAAACATTTACCGGGCTTTTAAAGTTATACCGGCATAAACTTTATTTCTGCGAGTCTCCTATCCGGTTGTACTTCTCGGAAATAAACGCCAATTGCAATTAACGCTTACTTTCAAAGACTCTTTTCTTGGTTGTTTTGTTGCGGGAACAGGATTTGAACCTGTGACCTTTGGGTTATGAGTCCAACGAGCTACCAGACTGCTCTATCCCGCTATATTTATTTCATGTACTTTGAAGCGTAAGCAATGTACCTTTGTTTTGCTTCGTACTGATCTTGGCTACTCATTTTGTTATTATCACCTTCCGGGGTATAATAGAATGATTCCTTTTTTACATCAACTCTTTTATCAATAAGTTTCAATGTTCTCATTCTATTGAGTTCATTTCTCATATTGGTTTTTATATCCAATGCAAGCGAATTCTTTTCGCCTATAGACTGATCCGTACTCCAAAGTTTCTCAATAAGCTCTATTTCACGCTCCTTGTATTTCTCTGCGAAAAAACGCATTTGTCTTGGAGAATAGCAGTTAGTTCTTTTGAGAATTTCAATCTCTTTGTTGTTTACTGCAACGAGTTTATCACTTGAAGTCAGGATAACGCAATACTGTTTATTTATCGCGCTCTGTTTCATTTTTGCAAGAGATATGGCTAATTTAAGTTTCAAAGAATGCCTACGATAAAATAGCCATGCTTTTAATATTGAGTAGTATTCTTTGAAATCGAGAATTATAGCTTTGAACATATTTCTTTTTTCTGCAAATATAGTCGAACTTTACTATTTATAATACTTTCTAAATAAAAAGTTTTCCACAATTTTAAAAACTGCTCTCATTTACGACTCTTCTTCTAACTGGAGCGTGAGTTATTTCGATTATTCTTGGAATAGGTAAAGTATAACAGATATGATTTCCGATCATTCGAGTAATCAATATATCATCATGGGCCCCCAATTTAGCACCGAACGAACCATTTTTCTTCTTCTCGAATACTCTAGCTTCGTTTAATGCTTCTTCTGATCTTTCTTTGTATCCGCGCTCTCTCAAAGAGGCAACATAATCATCGATGATCATTGTCTTTGTTGAGGTGTTCATGTGGAAGCCATAAACGACCGCTTCACCTTCAATAATTTTATCAGCCGGGGTTCGAGAATAAAGGTTATCATAGAATTCTGCAATTGTATCAAAGATAAATTCCGTGTGATCTCCTTCGTTTTTCTCGGTATCGTGTGTGTTACTTTCAATTACTAATAAAGCATGATTGTAATAAACGGCTATTTGTGTACTGATCCAGACCAAAAGGTCATGATCAATATGGCCTTTCCATTCGGCCACTACTTCCGGCTTACCTCCGTACATCATCCAATAACGATCAAAAACAGTTATTACAGAATAATCCGCTTTTTCACTCCGGCCTCCGGTGTCAACAACAACTACATATCGATCTGATATTTTTTCCAGTTCCGGAAAGTTCCATATTTTTAGTTTGTTTCGTTCTTTTATATTCCTAGTCTTTGTATCTGAGGTAGTAAATCCTTCTAAAGCTACTCGATCCTCGGTAAACTTTACGTTCAATAATACTTCTTTTCTTTTCGATGGGAATAGTTTAGCCGTTGAAGGATTACAATCTCCTGATATGTCCCCAATGGCTGTCGGGAATCGGCAGTCTTTTCTTAAAGCTTCTACATCTTCAGCTCTAAACACTGGTTGACCTGAGTCTTGGAAGGCTTCAATATCATCACTGGGAAACTCTTGTTTCATCAATGAATGTGATGTCATTTCCGACAACTTCCCTCTGTACCAATTAATATTTTCTAAGGTACATTCAATATGATTGATAAATAGATTTGTTTCGTATTCGGTAAATGTCTTTATGAAATCACTTATTGATCCTTTTACTTTTCTTCCTCTGTGATTATAATACGTTCCATCAAATGGCTCTCTATACATATCAATCAGGTACCACGGAACAAATACAGGATCAAAAACAGATTCACCGTTTTTAGATTTTTGCCACTCAGTATGAAAGAAGTCTCCAACTCCTTTGGCAGTACTTTCATAAGCAACTAACGTAAGCGGAACGCGGGGGATCGAGCCGACAATAGATGAAATCAAATCATCTGTCTTCTTCATTTCCGTATTAGGATAAAGGCCGACTTCCGAAAAGTGGACCATCTTTGCATCTTGTGACCGGACACTCTCCGGGGTTTCTGCAGAACCTACGGTTATTCTACATCCACGGCCGCTTAGAATCTTGATATTTTGAGTTCCTTCAAATGGTTTTAATTCGTACCGTTCATCACAAATAGGTATCATTTTAGAAACGACAAGTGAAAACATCGCTCGAATGTTTATGGCCGCTTGGTTTACATGGGCGCAAATTACGCTATTCCAGTTCTTTTTATGGATGGTTTGAATCCAGTGCATGTAAAGCTGAATCAAAGTTGAGCCTCCCCACTGGCGGGCCTTTAGAAGTATTACGCGGATAGGAGAACCGGATACTCTCATTTTCTCTAACCGGTCTAATAACCTTCTTTGTCCTCTGTTTATTTTAAATAGGATCGGATCGGCCGTTACTTTATCAAAGATTGTATCACAAGTAATAGCAAAGTATTCAAAATCAAATTTATATCTGGTTTCACAGAATTCTATCCAAAATCTATCTATAAATCCTTGTGCTGTATCTTCTTTTGATGCTTCGAGTAATTTTTTAATGGAACCATATTTGAGAAGTTTCTTACAAACGTCTAATTTCATCATTGGCTTAGGCAGGTACAACAAAGGTAAGGGCGCATCCTCTATACAGATTTGCACCCTTTCCCCTTGACATCCTTCTCCTGTAACCGGATTATAAGGTTTGTCTATTTGTTTATGTCTTTGGGTATTCTCTAATATGATTTCATTTGTATCCAATTATCGTAAAATAAAAAACGTAATCAAACTTCCAATTCCGGCAAACAGCCATTTTGTATTCTTTCCTTTGTTAGCCTTTACTAAAGACTTACTCAGTCCATCACTTATAGCAATCTGTTTTGTATAGGCATTTCCAACAGTCAAAGCAATTGAATCTATTGCCTGCTTTTGATTGTGGCACTCGGCTAATTGAATTGAATCAGATACACTCTTTCTTACTAAACTGTCAGAATATCGTTTCTGTGCAACTATAGCACTATCGCAATCAGGTGTCAGGTCTGAATCTTTCAGGGCTTTAGTTACTTTTTTTTCAGAATCGGCTTTTTGCCATTTTATAACCGGCTTTAATCCGTCTGAAATTTTCTTTTGAGCTACTTCTAACGCCTTTGAAATTTCGGCTTTGTCAGATAAAAATTTGGTTGTCAAATCAGTTTTCTGTTTATTGAGTTTTGTGTCAACATCCGATTGCGTTATCACCTTGTCTGTTTTATTTCCAGAGAAGTAAGATATTATTCCTACTGAAAGTAATATTCCTACTGCCAGACATATTACAGCAACTTTCCAATGTAATTTAATGTACTCTTTCATGGTTTTTTATTTTGTAAAAAATTGTAGAACTGATTTCGTTGCCAGGATAGCTTCTGATTTGCGTCTGAATTGCAAACCGAGCTTTGGTACTCCCTGACCAGTTATATAGTGTGTAGTCCACCAATCATAAAGAGCCGGGCTATTTGTATTTACCAACTGAATCAAGTCGTGGCTTCCGCCTGTATTCATTGTGTGACAAACTAATGCAGCATAAAGGTTGTCAGATACCTTGGCTGTGAGATGGCGATGAATAAATAGTTCAGCCGTTTGATTGTCGATTACGAGTTGCGCGTCAGCCTGCGCCGGCGTATGAATTTTAGATAGAGAATACGCGAGTTTCTTATTTTCTATCCCTTTGATGAAATTTCCCTTTGAATCGACCATCGCATGCCCCCAACCCTCAGTCCAAATTCCACAACAGTCCATTTTGGGCTGCAATCCTATGAGAGTCAAATCGCCATCATTCAAAGATTCATAATGCTCTTCGAGTTGTAATCCATTATTATTTATCATCTTCTTGTTCTTTATAGCTCTGAGCCCACGCTATTACAGCGATTAAAACAGAGCTGATATACCAAATACTTTGCGTGAACCAATCGGGTGGATTCCCTAATGCGCCTCTTGAAATAGCCCCAGCTATAAATAATGCAGCTACAGCAATATTCCTTATCCGTTTCTTTTTTAATGGAGTGGGGGACATGAAATTACCCCACCATGTTTTTAGTTTATTCATTGTTTACCTTTCTTTTTTAAAGTCTTATTCTCCTTGTTCGTTTTCATCTTTTCCTTAAATACTTCTTTAGATGCAAGAATCTCTTCAACCTCACTTTCGCTTATTCCTAACTTTGTTGCGACCTCGCCTTTGAGTGGGATCATAATTGCTTTAAAGAATACAAAATTCGGTTTTAGGATAAGTCCATTTGCAGCAATACTTATCAATTCAACTACAGCAGCTATAGCGAAACTAAACAAAAGCCCATACACTGTGTGTGTTCCTAGTGTAGTTTCGAATAAGTAAACTGAAGCAAACCAAATAGTATAAAATAGAACTTTCCAACCAGTCTCGCGCCCTAGATATGACTGTGTGTAATCACCTCGTTTTTTAGCTACTAAAACCCCCAAGACTGCATCTAAAAATATGATTGCTAGAATTGCATAATAGATGTACAATGCCGGATGAAAGTAGGCCAGAATAGAAGTTGCAATAACGCTCACCCAACCCCAAGTTTTCGACAAAATGTCTACCGCCTTATCAGCAGTTTTTATGGCTATTTTTAGTAGATTATCCATTCGATTATTTGGTTTTTGTCATGAATGGGATGAAACGCTGTGTCGTAGTTGGCAGCATCTTGAATTTTCGAAGAAGATTTCTGTCAAATAGAACTACCTTAATTTCTCGTTCTTTATTCAAATCGTTTAAATACTTAGTATTAAGTTTTTCATACTCTGCATTTTCTTTTTCTGAAAAAAAAGATTTTCCAAAATCGAATCCAAACTCTTTCAACTGTGGTGATTCGGCCAATTGCTCCTGAGTATATAATTCTTTTTTCTTATCGTTTGATAAATTCCAAGCAGTATCTATAAGAGTTTGAAGTCGCTTAGGCATCAACTTTCTTATTTTGTCGATCTCAGGTTCGAGTAATTGTAAATTATCAAATAATGCATATTGAATATCAACATCATCAATCTGATTCTTTTCACAAAATTCCAATAAGAACTGTACATTGTTATAGTAATTTTGAATCTCAAATAATTTCATTTTGTTTCGGTTTTAATTAAGCACTTACGTCAGTTAATAATTGATTGTAAATAGCATCAACATCATTAATGACTGTTTGTCTGTCAACTAATAAGGACGAGTTACTAAAATTGTAATTAATGGAGAAAGTAGAGTTGCTTAAATCTGGAATATTGAAGCTTCCGATGTTAACCCCCTTTTTATTAATCTGCCCGTTTGCACTAGCTAATTTGGATTCATTTACTACGTAATTTAATACATAATCAAAATCACCTATAGTCGTTTTGGCACTTCGATTCTTTGTTTCTAATGTTGTTGTAATTTCCATTTTGTTTATTTTTAATTGTTATAAAATTTATTTAATTATACATAAGCGCTATTTCCCATGCGCAAACTTGTCCTGAAGGGGGATTTGTTCCAGATGCGAATGTTATGGTTACTAGAACCTGTGTGCTAGAATAAGTTGTTGTAGATATTTGGGTACTTGTAGAATTTGAGTACCTTCCAGTTCCTGTACTTGCTATAAAGTTTGTGGTGGTGGCACCAGGCATATTTAAATAAAATGTATACGTTAATACATTACCGCTGGAAGTAAAATACCCAAAAGCAATTACTGTATAATATCCATTTACACACGTCCATTTACTCCCATTTATAGTGACCGAAGACACATATAAAACCCCTCCACCTCCACTTAAAGTTCCTGCCGAAAAACTAATAGAAGATGGTGTATATCCTAATGCATTTATTATTTGTGTAGAACTGATTCCAGTCAAATAACCCATCGAAGTCCACGGAGTTCCCGTAACAGCATCAGTTATTCCATAGCCTGAAACTGTGGTCGGATGGCTTGACAATTCGCTAAATGCATAACTAGGCTTACTAGAAGCCTTAGCCCACGCGTAAACATCAGATGCGGGCGCACTTCCTGCGGTATTGGCATAATTGACACTAAAGTTTGACGGGTTGTAGACGTACATATTTGTGCCGTCGCTTCCGCCCCATAGCCAAGATGGTTGCCCTCCTTGACCAGACCAATAGAAATTAATTAATGTTCCATCACTTCGATATGGGTATGCTCTTCCCGCTGTGTTTGCGTAATTTACACTTTGACTACCTATATTTGATGTGTTTATAGCAGTAGAAGCTAGTTGGTAGTTGCTAGGCGTGAAGTTTCCATTTGACCATAGGTAGAATTCACTTCCATAGCCACCATTATAGCGACGAAAATAGATAGTTTCATCCCACATCCGTTGGTATATTTGCCATCCATAATTAGTATCTCCAGGATTTGAACCCATTGTTATTCCATTACAATAACCCATACTTTCGTTAGACCAGCTGTAAAAGGATTGGATTCCATATCCATTTCGGCTGTTTATACTCGCTACAGGATAAATAAAATTAGAGTAATTAGAACTATTTGCATATCTAACTCCTAAGTCTGACGGTTCTGTCCAACCACTACCACTGTACGCTCCATTGTTATAAACTAATCGGGCATAATCAATAAAGTTAGTTCCTTCCCCCCGATGTGTTGCATATCCAGATAAGTCGGGTGTTCCCGAAATTTCACTGTAGGAATAACTAGGTTTACTTACTGCCTTTGCCCAAGAATATACGTCACTTGCCGGCAACGATGTTGGAATAGTAGGAGTTCCGCTTATTTCACTGTATGCATAACTAGGCTTCACACTAGATTTCGCCCACGCGTAAACGTCGCTTGCCGGCAAGGTTGTTGGCATAAGTTGCCAAGTCTTGTCACCACGCCAATATTGGTTTGGGTATCCGGCTGCAATTATCGGTTCATAAGTTCCCGAATGCACATGATCTCCATAAGCTGAAAGGTAATGAGTAGTTCCAAATCCTGGGAAAGTCACGGTTGAGGCCGGAGCAGCATTTACATCTGAATATGTAATTGAGATGGGCATACTACCATCATAGGTCTTAGAGTATCCAGAAGCACCATTAATGGTAAGCGAATACGGATTCTTTAAAGAACTTGGAAAATCACTTATTTGTGAAGAGGTTATTGAAATACCTGTTGATTTGTTCCAAGCTGTAAATGCCGGTTCTAATTCTGATTTTAAATATCCGGCAGTAGCATGATTACCCCAGCTGTAAGCAGTTTCAAGCTCTAATTTATACGCATTCGTAAATCGGTTTACATCGGTAACGGATTCGTAAGCTGCCGCTATTTGAGAAGCAGTCATAACCTGATTTAGTAAATCAGGATCAGAAATTTTGACGTAGGTTGCATTTGTACCTGTGGTTGTTGCTTTATATAAGGCCCATCTTCCGTCTCCGTCATCTAATACAAATACGTTTGTTGGAAGTGTTTCTACGTTGTAGGCATCCCGAACGGTAATATTTGCAACAGTGGTTTCTCTAAATGAGCTAACTATTAAGTCGTAGAGTTTCTTCAATGTATCACCACTGGTTGATACACCATTTTTTAAGTCGGTTAGAAGCAAAGCGGCTACCCCGGCTTTTTCAGGAGTGAACCCTAATGCGTTTTGCTTAGAATTGAACGTATCTATCTCAGCAAGAGTTATAAGTCTATCAGTGCCATTTTTATCTACCTTATTAGAAATATCCTCAATATCAGATAGCTGTGAATTGGTTACATAATTCTGGTCTTCAGTAAGGACAGAAGCAAATTTTAATTTGGATATTAAATATGCGGCAACTCCTTTATTTTCTTTTGTTGCAAGTTGTTGTGATGTTACATAATTAGCAGCTACCTCTCTTATAAAATTGAAATCTTCAAATGATTGTAAACCGTCCGTTGTAGCTGTAGCAAGTTTCGGAATTGCATCAAGAATTTTCTTGTTAATTTGTGATTTAGAGTATATTGAATCTTGACGGGCATACGTTGTATCAATCTCGTTACCCAGTTTATCATTAGTGGCCGAAATAGATGAATTTACACTTTTAGTTGCCAATTGACCTGCATATTCAGATTCAATCATTAAGCCTTTCGCATTAATGACTAAATTAAATGGGTCTGTGCTATCTATTGTTATGTTTTTCCCTTCAGCTATTGACTGTATTCCTATTTTAAAAGGAATCCAATCTTCTGAATCCATATCCCAATACGCGAAAGTTTTTATATCCTGAATAAATGAAAACCATCCCAGTTCGCCTCCTTCTGGATAGAGAACATAAAGGTCATTTATAGAAATACATGGGTCTTTCAAGTACCGAAGTACCGGTATATTTTCAAAAAGATATTTTTTTTTAAATTGCGTTATTTCTTCGGATGGAGTTACTTTTATACTCCAAATAGTATACAGGCAGTTATTTATAAATGAGAATATTAAACCTTCTTGTTGAATTATCTTTCTTTGTCTACCTAAATAATCTGTATAGACAATCAAATTACAAGTAGTCGAAATACCTATTGGATTATTAATAGCATTGGAACAATCTACTATATATTCGCCATCCTTAAAGTCTATGTTCCATGTAACTATGGATAAAGTTTCAGTTATTAATATAATTTCCCATTCGCCATTTATCCATTTGTAAAATTTCTGTTCCTCTGAAACAAACGCAAACCAACCATCTTCCCCGTCCATGGGAAATTTAGTATACAAGTCACTCTTTACTGATACTGTTTTCTTTAAGGTCTTTGGTGGAACTGCATCTATACTTGGATCAAATGTACTAGGGTCTATTATTGCATCGGGGATGATTATAGGGCGTTTTATACATGGTATTTCATAGGAAGGAATAACACTACTATCTATTACCGAATACACTTTTCCGTTTACTAGATAATAAGTATTTTGTCCGTTCTGGACTATTCTTTTTTGCTTACCAGTATAATCAGTAAAAACAATCAGATTAAGTCCATCGGAGAGCTCCGAAGGTCTGTCTGTGCAAGATGAATCATCAATAATATAAATTCCATCTTCAAAAGCTTGTACCCATGAAGTGAGAACTAATGTTTCTGTGAATATAACCGCAACCCACTTATCATCTATCCACTCATAGAATTTATTTTCATCTGTAACAAATGCAAACCATCCACTCTCTCCACCACTGATATAGTTAGCGTATAGAGCAGAAATATTTGTTACAGTTGGTCTTAATGAAATCATGGAGTAATTATTATAAGGGTACAAATTAATGTACCCTCATGTTATTGTTTTACTGTTGCGTTTGTTCCTTTCAAAGAAATAAGTCCGGGGAGCATCGCTTCGGCTCTTGCTTCAAGTGCTGCTGCAATGGTTGGCTTTTCTAATATGGTAAAGACAGTTGCAGCCGATAAATAAGCCAAAGGAGCTATGATCTGATCGCTTATTCCTAAATCATAATCATCGGATTTGTCTTTTAAGTCAGCTACAGTCGGAACATATATAGCTGTATCAATCAAATGTGCTGTAAGCCCTTTTTGAAGAGAATAATAGTATAATACCGGAGTAATTACACCATCGACATCAACGTTGTCAATAACTACGGCCGGGCGCATGGTAGAACCTCTCGTCCATTCATTAGATTGCATATTTGCAACCCTCGAATTATTTAAAGCTGCTTCCATAGCTGCAACTTTCCATCCATTCATTTTGAATTTAGAAAGCAGATAGAAATCTGTTGGCAGTGCAACATATCCGGTCCCGTCAGTAAGATTAGGGACAGGTACACTTGCAGTGAAGCTTTTATTTCCGAGCCAAGTCCTTGGTGCGACTTTAGCTACCCGTCTCCATGCATCAACATAAGAACCTTCGATTAGTCTATCAATTCCAACTGCATCGGCACCCACAAATGAGTTTCCTGCTGCATCGTAAAGACCGGGTTCATTCATTACTGACATTACCCTACTTGTAAATTCTGACTTTATCATGGTTTATTATAAAAAAGGCTGCCGGTATCAGCAGCCTTTTGGGTTATTTTAAATTTGGAAAACTGACTTTCATTAATTCCGCTTGATCTTTTATCTGATCGGGCGTTTTGACTTTTGAATAGTGAATCCTGTAAGGTTCTTTCTTCAAAATATCGGCTGCATCCTGAAAATCCGTAATTTCAGGAAAGATTGCCGGATCAATTACGACGGCTGGAATAATGTTTTGCTTTGGTATTACCTTATTTTCAACTTTCGCGGTAGCGAACAAGATAATATACTTAAGAGCAAACATTGTAGACCCTTCGATATAGTCTTGCAATTGTTTGTCCAAGGTATTGAATGTATTATCTTGATCGGTGAACTCACAGTACACAATCTTTCCTCCCTTTAATGCAGGGAGGATTAATTGTGATTGTGCCTTATAAGTTTTTAGCATGGGTTAGGCGGCTACTTGAGGGAATAACTCAACACGGATATGAGCATTTGGATTCTGCAATACAAGTGCTGATTCTTCAGATATTGTACGAGCATCTACGTTTCTTTCACCCGATTTTCTCAAATCAAGATCAGTAGCTTTCAATTCTCCGATAGAATACTTACGTAAAAAGTCTGTATCTACGATCAAACCCGAATTAGTCATTTCATTTTCATCAAATGATTCATCGTGAATAACCCATAGTGTACCGAAATTTGTGGTAATTTCTTTGAAGGTAAGACCGTATTTCACGAAGGTCGTTGCTGCATCTTTTTGATTAGTACCGTAATTGATTAAAGATAGATTTGTCATCAATCCTGATCCTACATAGAAAATCTTTTCTTTATTACCTGCATTACCGGTGAATGCTGCTTCTGTCAATTTTACTAATTCAGCGAAGGTAATTTGTGTTACTCCTTGAGAACCATAAGTAAAATCTTTACCAGCTTGCCAGTAGATACCACCAGTCATATAAACATCATTGCTATCATCATCCTGAACAATACCCATTGCACCAATCAAAAAGTTCTTATTCATTCCTCGTGTCATATCGAAGATGGCTTCTTGTTCTTGGTCATTAAATGTCCAATCAACTTGCTTATTGGCAATCTTTTCTAATGTAGATTGTTCAATCTGACATTTAAAGTTTTGTAGATATTGGATAGTAGGAGTTGGCAGGTTTGCAAATTTTCCTGTTTGAATATCAAACTCATTATGAGCGCGACCAGCACGTATAATGATAGAATTTGCAGGGAGCGAAGGCATTCCGATTACGTTACCAATTTTCTTTCCGTTTACTGGCTTGATTACTAATTTTTTATCATTAGTTTTCGAAGTGATATAGCACATCAAGAATTGTTTAGTCTGAGTAACACCGTCTTTTTTATATCCGGGAACTCCAGGAAAGAAAATGGTTTCTTTTGCTGAAAAAATTGCATTGTTATTGGTATCAATAGTTGCATTAATATCAGCATTTCCTCCTGCGGCTTCTTCAGCATAAGCCGTTTTCAAAGTAGTCTTTACTGGCAAAACATCGGTAGAGAAGTACTCTTGTACACGTGATGTAGCTGATTTTCGAGCGACAAACCGCGAAGTTGTGGCCAGTGGATTACCCATAGGTCGAATAACGACAACTTTCCTTTCAATGTCGTTAAGGTTTAAACCGGGTACTAACGACCGCGTAGCTTGATCTGAACTAATCTCGTCAACCTGAACAAGACCAAGACCACCGTCTGGAGTTACTACATCGGCAGTCATGGCAGAAGCACCGCCTACGCCAAATAATGAACACATAAGCAATACTAATATCATTAGTAATCCGCTGTCCTTAAAGCTAAATTTCTTTTTCATTGTTTTGTTTTTAAAATTATTAATTATCGTTTACCGGGGAAGCCACTGAAGAAGTTGCCACCGTTTTGTACTTGTGTTTTTACTGGAATTACTTTCCCTGCACCGGTTCCGTTTCCGAGGTCTGGCATTGGTGCCTTAGAAATATTTTTCATCTTATTGTCGATAACTTGATTCTTTCCTTCAACTAAACCAGTATCGGCAGCATCTTGAATATCCTTATCATAAGTATTTCCTTTGTCGATCACCGCCCAGTTATCTTTTGAAATAATACCATTAAGCATATTGTCGGCAAGGTCGAATCCTTTGCCCCGGATGATTCCTTTTTCTGCATCCGTTTTATTATTATCGGTACAATATTTATCGAGTGCGGTCATTGACTTTTCAATGTTTTTTGAAGCCTGTTCCTGTAATTTTTGACTTTCAGCCATTTTAGCAAGGTTCTCTTGATAGCCTTTTTCAAATTCTTCGGCTTCATCTCCTTCTAATCCTTGTCCATCTTTTCCAAATACCTTTCCATAGGCGTAAGGAATAGATTTTGGATCATCTCCGGCAAACATTGACAGGAACGCACCTGCTTTTGGGTCTTGGGATACTCGCGCAGCCAATCGAGAATTTGAGTCACGATGTTTTGTAAGCTCAGCATCTTTGGCCGAATATTGAGCATGGGCATCATCGAATAGTTGGTCATCGTTTGCAGGTGCATAATCAGGATTTTGAGCCTGCATTATTGCCATGAATGCAGCGCGACCTTTTGGAGTTTGATTAGCTTCTTTCGCTGCTTCTGCTGTTGGTTCTTTTTCGTCTTTGGTAGCCATAATATTTTAATTTGAGAATCAAATGTTTATTTTTAATCAAAGCACAAAAAAACTCAATTAAAATAGGCTTGTTAGCACTTGACGCTAAAACGATTAAAAATTGTGGAAAACTTTTTATTTAGAAAGAGTTCTAAATAGTTCAAGAACCTTTATCTTTGAAGAAAAAAACAGGAATAGTCTATGAAATTGTTTTATCAAGAGGATCGAGATAATGACTTTTATAATGTTTGTGAACGCATTAGGGGACAGAACCCCGGATACATATCGGTATCAGATATAGTAAAACAAGCAATCTACTGTGAAGCAGAATCCTTTTATCTTTCCGAATTAATAATAGCAAGGATGATTGATAAAATAAAGAAAGGAGAAAAGCCGACTACTAAAAAGGAAGCAAAACAAGAGCTTTATAAGGAGATAGAAAAAAGATTTAGAGAATTGGATCAGTCTTTATCTTCAATTAAACAGGGTAAATTAATCGACCAACAGACAGCACCAAGGTTCTACATTTCAGAGACAAGAGCTACATGTTTATATTATGACTTACTAAAATCAAAACGCAAAGAAAATGCAATACGCAATCGTGCTCGTGTTCTTAATAGTTTTTTCCGTCTTCAATAACGGAGGCTATACAGACTCTTCAGCTTTTTACACTCATTTCACGTACATGTTCCAACATCAAAACATTGTACATCTAATTTTGAACTCATTGTCTTTTATCGGAATGTTCCGGTTAATGAAAAGGTTCATCAACAAATACACTTTACTATTTACAATCATTCTTATAGGCTTCTTTGCATCGTTCTTGTCAGAGTATGAATTACCTACCGTCGGGGCTTCTTCAATGATCTACGCTTTAATAGGCCTATTCTTCGGGATGGTTACTTTTGGAAAGTTGAAAGTAACTGACAAAAGACAGTTTTTAATTTTTATCGGGACTATAACGGCATCATTTTTAATAAGCCTTTTGAAACATAACAGTAATACCTTGGTTCACTTCTATTCTTTATTGATGGGGATTATGTGTTTTTGGGTAGGTAAAATAAATCTTCGGAAATTATTTAAAAGAGATGATGACATAAAGTTGATTCTTGTGAAATATGAACAAAAACTATTTATAAAATATGAAAAAACTAACAACGGGGGATAATATTGTATCCTCTCAATTTCCGGAATCTATTCAAAAAAAGTATCCATTTATGGACTTTGCAACTTTTGAAGAGTATTATCAAAATAAAGCGGTATTCCGTTTCGATATACCAGAGTCAGAAAGACTGACATTCAACGGGTCCCGCGTTGGGAGATTTATAACAGAGTTATGAAAGAAGTAACACCCCAAATAATACAATTAGATAATTCTGAAAGAGAAACTATCAAAATGTTAGAACTTCAATTAAAAATGATGTATGACATAACCGGAATTCCAAAAGAACTATTTGGAAGCCCAGCTGAGAGTTTCAATTGTAGTATACGAAACGAACGTTACATTAAATTATTTGAACAAAATAACTCTTTAAAAAAACCTCTCACTGTACAGGCAAGTGACATTAAATTATGAAAAAGTTTTTAAAATGTTTCTGGGTTTGTATTTTAGAATTAGGATTGACTATATGCATGGTCATATGTACAATTAATTCAAGTGGCCGCTGCGAAGCAATAGCTTCTTTTGTTGCTGGCATGGCCTTTATCCAATTTGTAGAACACCTTATTTATGGAATTCGAGATTATTATTACGATAATATTGAAGAAGATGATGACGAAGCGAAAACAATAAGTATAAATGTTGAATCTCCATATATTAGAACGTGGTGTATTGAACAAGCATTAAAATCTTCACAAGTAGGATGTGTAGTTGAAATAGCTAAGGGAATTGAGAATTATGTAACAAATGCAGATAAAAGTGAATAAAAGCATGAAAAGATATTTAGGAGTAAAGATTATTGGAGCAATTCCAATGACAAGATTAGAATACAATGTTTTTCGTGGGTGGAAGTTGTCGGAAGATGAAAACGGAGCCGATGAGGGGTTTTTAGTGGAGTATGAACCTAACGGTAATCCGAATACAAAAGAGTATAAAGGTTATGTGTCTTGGTCTCCCTATGGCGTATTCCATGAAGCATATCGAGAAACTACCGGTTTGAATTTCGGACTTGCAATTGAAGCATTGAAAAAAGGTTACAAAGTGGCTCGTACTGGTTGGAATGGAAAAGGTATGTGGCTTAAATACATGAATGGAAAAAATGGTGAATTACCGCGTGGTTCAAAATATTTACTCCCTTTTATTGGCATGAAAACATCTGATGATGGATTTGTTCCATGGCTTGCAAGTCAAACGGATATTCTCGCTGAGGATTGGGAAATTGTAGGATAAATACAGATAAAAATGAATAGAATTTATATGTCGATGGGTAAAACAGATGGGTAAACCAACACGAGTATAAAATCAAGAAAGCCTTCAGAAATTAATCTGAAGGCTTTCTTTTAAAAGTATTGTCCTCTTCTTATTGTCGGTTTAGTCCGCATACCTAAATACTTTTTTAATTCATCCAAATGCTCATTACTTCGGACTTTGTAGATTCCTGCTTCATTTGGTAGTTTCGTTTCCAACCAACGGTACATAATGTACGCAATGATGTAATCCTTCATCTCAATAGCTATAGACTCCCTGATAGGCATTAGAAAAGTACTCGGCATGAATAATTGAATTACATAATCCTTTTCAGTGCTGAAATCTTGTGAATCAAAATAAGCCGGATCATCTGGCAACTTTAAATAAGCCGAGCATGCAGATGTCAGTTTTGATCTCGTTGAAAAAAACAGGCTACGAAACAGAACTAAGTATTCTTCATCAAACACCAGTATGTCTAATAGATCATTTCCTTGTGCATCTGACTTTCGTTTCGCTAAATACGAACTTTCCATCTTGACACCTTTCAAGATGTCATCATGGGTCTGTATTAATGTCAGTAATATAGGTTTCTCGCATCTCATTGTTTGCTTGGTGTTGGGAACCCCGCGAAAAATCCTTTCTTTACCGGCTCAGGTTCTGTGTTAGTATAAAACTTTGATCTTGTATTATCTTGTTTTGCAATATCCGGTGCCGGCACATTTGGTTTTGGATTGTTTTTCTCCATGTATTTATCATACATAGATGGTTGCCATTGTGATTTATCTGCAAACTGATCTACCTTTTTGGGGTCAGGGTCATTGGCTACATTATCAGATGAACTAAGCGGATACGCTGAATCTAATTCTTTCAGTTTCATATTTCTGTCAGAATCTTTCCATTTAGAATTGGCATCTGTAATTCGGGGATCTCCATCCTGGATCAAATTACCATCATTGTCGAAATGCCTTGTTTTACGTATTTCGTAATCGATGTTTTGACCTTGACTTCCTGCGGCCGTATTGAATCTTACCGGATAATTGTTGAGTTTCTTTGATGCAACATAATCCCATGGACTGATTTCTTTAGAATCGTTGCCTCCACTTTCCAGATAGTCTTCTTTATATCCCGTGTAAGGATTTGCTGCGGGAGCTGGAGCGGGCTGTTCGTCCATAAACTTTTTTATGTATTTATGGACGGGCCCCACTTTCATATCAGATGCGTATTTCAATAAATCATCTTTAGAGTTCACATAACCAGTCGATTTAAGATCGGTTAATGCTTTATCTAACAATGTAGGATCACTGACTAGTCTCTGAACTGACTCTTCATAGTCAGGAGTGTAGCCATTCTTATCAATTCCCCAAAAATTACCGTTGTCATTCGTAGATGCTGGTTCCATAATTAGCTTTTTATAATGTTTTTGTTTCTATTTATTGTTGTTCTGTACGTAATTGTTGAACGCCTGGTTGTGCCTGCGAACCAACCGGTTGAGCCTGTTGTGGTGTTTGTTGAGCCTGTTGTCCTGCTTGAATTTGTTGTTGAACATCAGGAGGAACAACTTGTCCCATTGGCTGTTGTTGTGCCGCTGCTTGTTTATTTGATTCAATACTTTGAAGTAACTTATCTGCGAATGGAAATGCCCCTGTTTTTAGTAACTCTTCAATACTTATTTGACCGGCATTGAAAATTTGCATCAAAAAATCATTCATGATCATTCTGTATGCCGGAGTAGCTGTACTTTCTGCAATAGATAAGTCAAATTCAGCGTTTCGTACTTCATCTGGAGTATAAACGACATTCTTTGCATCTTGGCCAACAAGATTAATGTATCTTGTATCCTCCCACGATTGTTGCACCAGTTTAAGGTTTTTCAAATCTCTTGTTTCCCTCAAATCTCGGAACGATTCAAACATATCAGTTAATGAAGTCTGCGAGTTCTGAGTTTGCTGCATGAATAGAGAAGCAGGAGTTCCGGCACTTGGTGCTTGGCCCTGTAGTGAACCTTGTACTCCGCTGACATCTTCCAACATTTTAAGTTGGACGTTAAGCATGTCATACAACCCAGTTTGAGAAGAGTTTGTTATTACTTGTTTTGGTGCATCTACTCCGGGCTTCGGAACATAATACATCACGCTGTCATACTGTGCCCATTGATCTGCGTAATCATCTTCACTAATATTGTCTGGTTTAGAACCAACAGGCATCATAAGTACTCCTTTGGCCGAAGCCTTAGAAATAAAATCCTGCATGGTAATGATCCGGTTTATATATCGTTGTTGGTCGATGAAATCGCCTACAAATGGATATACCCGACCATTATAGAAAGGATAAATTTTTAATGAGTATGGATGTGAATCATGCCAGTAAGGTGTTTCACCCTCTTTCAATACTTCACCGGTTGGAGTTTGAAAATAATAGTACCAATAGTTGTCAACGAACCATTTGTACTCAATAAGCTTCATGTTTTCCGGTGTGATACCTTGTTGTGTTTGTTCCTTTAGACGAATAGCATTTTCTGTTTTCAGCACCAGTTCGTCCGTGAGTTCTGCCTTGTAGTATTCACCAGTTAACCGGTCATGAACCTGTAATCTAGCTTTTGATTCTTTTCTCCATGTAGATATTACCCGGCACTGTGTTTCATCTTCTGGAATAAAGAAGTTTCTATTCTGCGTTCTATCCCTTGTTAGGTTTTCAATCCATGAAACTTGGCGTTCTGAATTTTGGTTGGCATATAGTAGTCGTATTTCTTCTGCTTTTTCTTTTGATCCATCAGCAAATTGGGCCATTACATCATATAATCCCATGTCTGAAATCTCACCTATTAAATGACAATCCCAATGGCGAGGGTCTTTCATGTGGTTATCAAAGAAAATGTCGTTGTAATTTGGAAGATAAGTCCAGACATCATATTTACCATCTCTCCAGCCATAAGTACTCCTGAAAATAGAAACACCGGTTATAAGAAAGTATTCTAATGCTCTTCGGTCAAGTTCCCAAAGTTTATTCTCCTGATATACATATTGAATAGCTGCCGACATTGTCTCGCCTTTGCTCTGGTCGTCTCTGTTCCTTGATACGCAAACAGGTTCAGTCTGTTGACCAGAAAAAACGCCTAAAACGCTTCGGACAATACCTCTAATTCTATTGTTTTGAAGCGGGACATTACCCTTTTGGATTATGCGTTGCCGTTCTGTAATAGAACCCTTTCCATCGTTATGATCTTCCTTATCTCCCCATTGGTCTGAGAAAGTGTACCTTTCATTCCGAAAGGCGTTCCGTCTAAACTCATCTAACCCTGACCAAGCACGAAATGAGTCTTCAAGTACCTGAAGGTTTCTATTAAAAGAGTCCGTATTTTTTACGGTATCAATTTTAGGTTTAGCGGGATATAGTTTGGATGCTAGTTTTAGGTTCTGCTGTCTCATATTCACATATTAATTGGCAAATTAAGACAATAAGTATTTTATACTTAATCCTTGACGCTAAAAGGATTGAATTTTGTGGATAACTTTTTATTTAGAATTTGTTCTAAATAGTAATAAAGGAGTTATCTTTGAAATAAAAATATGAAATTTGATAAAATTGAGTTCGAAACGATAGTAGGTTCAAGACCTGAAGGATCGGGAGCCGAATGGATGACTGATGAAGATTGGAAAAAACATGATGAATATGTGGAAAGATGCAAATTAGATGGTTCTTATGGAACTAAACAGAGACAAACGCTATTTGTAATGTCAGACCCAATATTTGACAATTGTAAAAATAATAATATTGTCTTGGATGAATCAACTTTAGTTAAATTTGAAATTAATGATTTATCAAAAACAAAAATACTAGGACTATGAAAACACTAAATCTATTTTTAAAAATGCACTTCACTAGCCTTTCACCTGATGGACAACCTATTAGTTTGGCAATTGTAAGTGATCCATTTTTATCAAAAGTAAATGTTGGTGATGAAACTTTATTTGGGGGAAATATTCAACAACAATCAAATGCTCAGTACATAAATAATTCTAAATCGTTTTACGCTGAGTTCTCAGGATTCGACATTAGACGGTGTGATGATTGGGTAAAAGAGAATGTTGTGAGTAAATTACAGTTTAATCATGAAATATATTCTTTTCAACCTAAAGCTTTTACATATCAGTCAATTGAGGTTAAAGCTAAAAGTTGGGATATTAAATACTTAATTGATTGTTGGATTTCTCAATTCTCTGACTATAAACTAAACTTCGTGGTTGATTGTGGTTGGTTTTGTTGGGGAAAGTTTGTTGAATTAATGGGGGAGTGGGAAAATATAAGTCTTGATTTTGATTATTCAAATTGCAATCCAATGCAACGATATGAAATTGAGCGGGCATTAAAATTAAAGAGAGGTCTTCCAAAACTTCCAGCTAACTTTCCGCCCGTTCCACAAGACCTTAATGATCTTATATCTCAAAAGAAGGGAATTAGCGTAAGTGAAGCGTTTGAACTGGATAGAGAAGAACTTGCAAGTGGGATGCATTCATCATCCTTATGTTCTGGTAATGTTATTTGCAATGATGGATCATTACCTCATAAGTATAACGCTCTTTGGGATGCAAAAGTAACTAAAGCTATTTATGAAAAACTAAAGTAATCATGAAACTACCACGCTCACTAAAGCTCCCCAGAAAACTCAAAAAAGAGTTGAAAAAAGGATTTAGACAAAACATACATCCTTTTTTCCCGAATATCAATAAAGTTGGTATTCTTAGCGGAAATTATTCTATTAGCTGTCATCAAAACATTACCTATTCCGGTAGCAATACGAAATCATTCTTCCGTCTATGCAGATATGCTCGTAAAGAACAAGTACGAATGATGAAAATTCGTATGGATTTTGAAATTGAATCAAATAAGATTTTATTTGCTCAATTAAATACTCCTACATATGACAAACGTGATTTTATTCGTGAGCAGGAAGCAAAATTAGACCTACAATTTATCCAAGAGCATGGTTTTGTTTATAAACCGGATGCTCACATGGTTTTATGGAAGCATGGAATTCTTGAAACCGGATGTTCCATTCACAATGGGCCATGGGAATAGACATTAGTTTTCCTAAATTAAAAATAAAGAAAGCCACTTGAAATTAATCAAGTGGCTTTTTTTTATCTTCTAAAGTTGGTAATATCTATTTGTGTCGGGGGAACGTAGTCGCGCTTTGTCATCCAGTAATAAACGATATTCTTTTCATTCACATAGAGCATCTTGTAGTCGTAGTAAGCCTTTCCAGTTCCATACACAGAGCCTTGAAAAGCATAAACAAGTATTGTCCCCGTTCCGCCGTCTGATGTAGTCCGAGCCGGCGGGCCCCATTTCAATATAACTTCTTTCTGAGTATGCCCAAGCCAGGTATTCATCGCATCTCTTGTGCTAACACAAGACATTAAGAATAAAACAAATAGCACTACTATAAGTCTGCTTTTCATATATTGTATTATTAATTGATCCACAAATGTAAGTATAATTGATAAAACAAACATTATTTTATTAATTATTAATTATTTATTCTGCTGCATCATCTACCAAATCACCGTCATAGTTTATGTTCTGACTCTTTTTAAATACGACATTATCCACTTTAGGTTTTCTATGTTTATTATTGCTTATACCATTCTTTTCAGCAAATGCAGATACTTCATTTGGGTTATTACTCAAATCCTTTGATTCAGCCAGTGCCTTTTCCCGACTTTCAATTAATTGCTGTATCTCTGCTTGTTTTACAGGATCAGTACTATAACTCTTCATATCTGATTCAGCATCCTTAATATCCTTGATGATTCTTTCTTGAACTACATGTTTGAATGTGTTCATCTTCATGAATTTTTGTTGTTGCTCTGATATGGTCAAAGGGTCAGCTCCCGATTTGTATAATTCATTCGCCTTCTCTTGAATTCCACTAAGAATGATATTTGTATTTTTAACCTCTGCTTCTACTGCTTTCACCTTAATGTCATTGGGGTTTGGCATTTTTTCCGAAGAAACATTAAAACCTAAACCTCTTGTCATTGCGGTGAATCCATCCATTTCACCTTGTAGCATGTTAGTAATACCTTGTATTGGAACTGGTATCATTCTTCTTATTTCAGAAAGGAGAAACGATGGCATCTCATTTATTTGAACTGCTCCAGTATCATAAGGTTTTCCATATTTTGTAAACTCTCCGGTCATTCTTCCACCTTTTGGGTCTCCAATATGTATTCCTTTTTTCGGAATACTTCTTGCATAAAGTCCTTTATCATCTATCCCTAGTAATTCATCTATTGTTGTGAATCGTTTCCCTTGCCAATCCTTCCCTGTGAGCCCATCAAGTGCAATACTTGTCATTATACTAGCTTTGTGTTTTAATGATGTTGCAGGGTCAATAATCCACTTAATTGGGTCTTTGAAGTGTCCAAGTATTGAGAAGTAGTCTTCTTCATTTTCCGGCATTTCCTTTCCCAGAAGTTTATGGATAGATTCATTAATAGGCGTAATGTCTGCATCTAAGAAATGAGATTTAGCAACAAAATCACGTATAGTATTGAATCCAGTCAAGAAAGAAGCATCATCCCAATCAAAGTTCAATAGTGGTTGAATTATTTTAGTGTATAGTTTCTCAACTTCATTCCAATAAGTATCTTCGGCATCTGAATCTTTATGATTTAGTAATGCCCAAGGTGCCGCAATTGCCAAAGACCAGAACGTACTTGTCAAGGCAGATTTAAGTAATGACTTTCCTAAAACCTTTTGATACATTTGTCTTTCGTGTTTTTCATAGTCTTTCGAACCTTTTTGTTCTTTGGAATAATCCCAACCAAAAGCCTTTACAAGAGTTTTAATGTTTGATTCCGTCCAGTCAGTTGCTAACAATGTCAATCTTGTAAGGTGTTGCATCGTTTTATTTCTGCCCATTCTTTCAAGATTTAAACCTCCGAAAAGATTATTCATCATCTCACCAACTCTTTTTGCAATAAGATTAGGGTCTTCATCTGGGAACATCTGTACTTGCTTGTTGTACTCTAATACTCCAGACTTGACTTTTAGTCCTAGTCCAAATTGTTTAAACAAGAAATCGGTTTGTGTTTTATGCAAATCCATTATTTTGTCTGAAATAGACTTTGTAACTTTCGCTTTGTCAAGTATTTTTGTGATGAAATTTTTTTGTTCAACTAAATCTTCCTGCCAGTCTTGAACTCTACCAAGTGTCATTCCATTTCTAATGAGTGTTTCAACTTCAGGAGACATATTCATAAACATATCTAGCCCGGCTTTATACGCTCTCATAGGATTGCTGTCAGCTATATTTTCTTTAGAGGCTGCAAATAGATAAGCTCTTGTAAATGCTTGATGATGATAGAATGAGAAAGAAAGCATTGTTGTCTTTGCAATAGCATTGAACTTAGTTAGGCCATCTATGAAAGGAAGTCCATTCAATTTTGATTCACCAAGAACATTATTCAACTTATCGGCAATAGGAGCAGGGGCATATACTTTCTTTTTCTCAAATATCTTTCCATCTTTATCAACGGCCCAGTTTTCACCACGTAGATCAATACTTGAATCAACATTCTTTTGTTGTACCCATTTTCTAAAATTTGGGTGTTTTATTTCTTTGTAACCGGTTTCATTATCAAGTCTAAATAAAGGAACTCCGTTTGAAGCAAATGTTTTAAGTCCTGCATTCATTAGTTGTTTATTGGCAATTACAGCATGAATTTCATCTCTCAATGCTTGTAAGTTGTTTGTTGCACCTGCTGTTTTAAGGTTCAACCCTCCGGCCTGTCCTTCTAAAATACTTCCTAACTTACGTTGTTTTGCATGAGATGTAGAAGTAGAGAACTTTGCCCAGAAGTCTTTTGTGTTTTCTCCGCCTGATAAGTCCCATGTTCTTCTAACATAATTATCAATTATGTTACCTATTACTTCTTCATCGAGTGCAGATTGTCCTAGCTTTACGTATTCTTCATTGATTTTATCGGCTACTTCTATTTGCTCAGGAGTTAAGTTTTGAGCTATATCGGCAATCCGTTTTTGTTCATCGGTCAATTCAGGATAGTATTTTTTGTATGCTTCTGGATCATTCTTCATATCATTATAGATATGAATGGCTTTGTCAATATCTTTCCAATTTACATCCGTACCCTTCACAGAATCCTTAAGCTTAGTTTGAAGTTTAATTGTGTCAGACATAGCTTTAGCGTTCTCTACATCTTTATTTCCAAACCAATCGTTCTCAATTTCATTGTATAACTTTCTCAATTCTGGAATATCATTCTGCACAATTTCATCTTTAACCTCTTTTACCCCGGATAATATAATTCTGTGACGTTTCTTTTCTGCCGGTTCAAGACTGTTATTGATCGCCTGAATTTCCTTGAAGTACTCTTGTTTTGCTTTTCGATAATCGCTCATTGATTTACCAGCGTAATCGGATACTTTCGGCATTTTCATACCTTCAACCTTTTCTTTAGCTACATCGGCTTTCTTAGCCTCTTTCTTAGAGCCTTTCTTTAGTTCTTCGTAGTATTTAACCGTATCTTCTGAAAACTTCAGTACATCACCGTCATAGTCTTTGTAATCGGGCTTATTGATAAGGGTTGATCGCTTATACGTTGGAGATTCTTGTTTGTTTTCAACTTCATCTAAGAATTTCTGTCTGTTATCAGGGTTTTTGAAGAAGAATCCATTTTGAATATTATCGGCTTTGTTTTGATAACTGCTGTAATTTCCACCATGTTTTTTTGCTATTGCTAATGTAGCCTTATAATCAGAGATAGATTTCTTCGATTTTGCCATAAACATAGCCTCACCAGTCTTGCTATTGTTCTGATCGAATACGTCATAGTTACTTGTTTCAGATACTTCGTTACTTACTTCTGGAATAGGTTCATGTTCTATAACTTGTTTTTCTCCACTTCGTGGTGTAATATTCATATCTTCAATCTCTGAAAATAGATCATTTACATTCTTTGAATCTGAAAGATCAATGTTTTCAGTTCGTGGTATTGAATCAAGTTGTTTCTGTAATTCTGTTTGAACTTTACTTGTCAGTTCATCTTCTAAAATATATGGATTATTCCGTTTTATTTCCTGTTTAATAGAGAATTCGCTTTGTTGTTCGATCTTATCAATAACAACTATTCTTGTATTTATTGCTGTACCTGCCTGTTCAAAGGCAATAGAAGGAAGTTTAATTGAAGCAATCAAATGGGCAGTAGGATGTAATAGTTTTCCTTTATCATCTTCTCCATTTAAAAACTTATCCAAACGCTTATCGGCTTGTCCTTGTGGAATTATAGCTACAATACGGCCATTATTATGAAGATGTTCAAATGCCTTCTCTACATGATCTATTGCAGTTTTACCTCCACTTCCAAAAGGAGGGTTCATAGCTATGCCATGATATTTGTTTACAACATTATGATTCTCGAATATATCGTTGATTATTTTTCTGTTTCCACCACCAGCGCGCGCATTAAGTTTGGAAAACAAAGAATATGAAGGCTCGATAACTGTTGCATTAGCCTTCTCAGGAAACCACATTGCAATAGCTCCGTGACCGGCTGACGGTTCCATAACCGATTCACCTGGATTAATGTCTAACCATTCAACCATCTTTTGACCTAATGGTTCTGCAGTCGCGTAATAGTCTTTGCCTTGTCTTGAATCTCTACTACCTCTATTCTTTTGATTACTATCATATATCAACATGGCTTTTTTAAACTCAGTCATGTCTAATTGAGTAGCTTTTTTATCGTATTCTTTTCCTCCGACTCCTTGTTCTTTGTTGGGTTTATCCTTTCCAGAATTGAATAAGACTCCTTCAGCAAATGACCGCAATAAATCTCTAGCTTGACTCCCGATAGCTAAATTCTCAGTAGTAGAAAGTTTCTTGTTTATCTTTTGGCCAAAATCGGCTATTTCCATATCCAATCCTAAGAGTGGATTTTCAAACACGGCATTAGTAGCTTGTCCAATTCTATAAACACGACCTTCAATTTGTAGCGCTGTAGTGGATGAAATAGGCAACGAAAGGTTTATAAGTACGCGTTGATGTTCTCCACTTGTATCATGTAAACTGATTCCTTCTTTTCCGGCTTCTTCTTGAATAACAATTATGTCTTTCCCTGAATTATCATCATTGAACTTAACAATGTTCCCTGATTTGTCTTTTTTAGCTGTATCTCCATTAATGAATACTACCTTACCGGGGAATGCACTATTAAGCTGATCAATGGCCGGATCATAGTTTAATGTCTGTTCAAACTTCAATAATTCAGAATATTTTATTTTGAAGTCTTCAATCTGGTTCTTTACATTTTCAAGGTTTTCTTTCGCTTCATCGACTTTATAAGCACTTGCAATGGCTAATCCCATTTTCTCATGCGCTTTAATCAGTGAATTGTCCAAAATCATTTGGAATGGCGGTGCCACATTGGCTTGTTTTCTCCTGTGGAATACAACAACCTTTCTACCTAAGTCTAAATGATCCTGAATGCGAGGAATAACCATTGAGGCGCGCAATGACTCCAATAGTTTAGTTGTGTAGTTATAATCATAAAACACTTCTCTTGCAGCTTCATTCAATCCCTTAAATAAAGGGTTTTCTCTATAATTGAAAATGTCATTGAATGCCTTATTGAAGTCTTCTGAATGGTCCAGTGCCACAAGTGGAAATTCTCTTGAATAATCTTTGTCACTTTCAAGTGCTCTACCTGACATTGCACCCTGAGCCATCAACTTGTCTGCAAATTCAACCTCTTGCATTGCGATTGCTTCCGCATTGGCTTTGGACTTAGATTGAAGTTGGTTATTCTTCCATTCATAGGCTGATCCGAAGTTATCCATAAAGAATCTTCCTTCCGGATTAACGCGACTCATTCCTACACTTTTTTGTTCGTAAGTTGTTTCATCACCCCAATCAAATAGGGAGTGATTAGCATATCTAAGATTAAAGTGTCCTTTGAATGGTGTTGCCGATAAGAAAACAACCTTTGTATTGTCGAACGCTTTTTGTGCACGCTCTTCTAATTTCGGCTTTATTTTGGTGTCATACTGCTCTTGAAGTTTCTTTTCTTCTTCAGAAGGTTCTACGCCGTGTTCTCTTTCTTCTTGTAACTCTCGTAATTTTAAATAGTGGGGATCAACAGACTGAATACGATTAAATGCCTGTTGTTTTGTCACATTGGATGTTTCATAATGCGTATAAGTGGTAGATGATGCCTTTCCGCTCTTTTCTTCCATTAAACGATGTGACTCATCGTACATAACAAGATCAAAATCTCTTGTTTTAAGCGCGTTATTTGAACGAAAGTTCGCGTATGTAGTAATTACGGCATTCTTACCTTTATCTTTTGTAGATAGAATAGGAGTGATGTCTAAACCAATGTTTCGTCCATCTGATACCCAATCATTTATTTTTGGTTCAGAAGGAACAACAATAAGTATATTTTTCTTTCCTTGTTTAGCGAAACGTTTAGCGATACCAAGACCACTGTAAGTTTTACCGGTACCTGTTCCGTTGGTGAATAACATACCCTTTCCATGGGCAGCCTGTGAAGTCTTATGCTTTTCGCCGAAGAATCTATTTTCAGCTTTCAGAACATCGTCTTGTTGTTCGGGTAGGAGTAGGGGAAGGGTCTCGCGGATGTTGTCTTCATCCATAAGCTTAACCGGAATAGGTTCAGCTTTGATTTGTTCTTGTATTAATCTTGCTGTTCGTTCCTTAAATGTTTCTGGTACGCTAGAGTTATCTTTACGATCTGATTCATTTGGGCTTCGTCCAATGTCATTATGTCCGCTTTCGCTATCCAACTCATTTCCTCTGCCGTCAAAATCTCCGGCATCACTGTTCGTAAGCTCTGGTTCTTTGATTTCTTGATGTAACTCGTTATAGCCTGATTCTCCAAATAAATCGGTAAATAAACCGCTACCGCTCTTGCGACCTGACTGTCTGATTCCTTTTCCACTGTTGTTCGCAGGTTCATTTCCCACTGATCCGCCTGTTCCTCCGTCATTAGGAATAACTTCTGCATCTGTGGGTATTTCATTCTTGTTGTCCGGGCTATTTGATTGGCCACGTCCTGATCTATTAGATACATGATCTTTATGATTAAATTGTTGTATATCGAATTTTGCTACATCTACGGGGCTGCTCATTCCTTCTTGTGGAATACTAGCCCGTGAAAGTTCATAGAACCCTTTAAGATATGGTTTAATACCTTCGCCTAAAGTATCTATCATTTTTGCTGAATAATCAGGGAATGAAACATCTCCATCTTCAAACAGCATCTCTGACATATCAAGAGCCAAGTCGTTTACTTCTGAACTAAGGCGTTTGTATCTAATATCAGAATTGTTTTCGTCAAATTCTCCGTTGTTTTCTGTGGCTGATTTTATTTGAGTCGGTTCCCATGAAATATATTCATCTGCTGTTGTCCAAATAATACCATCATAACCTTTATCTTGTAGTTTATTTATATCGGAACGTTTTACAATCATTGTATCAAATGATTGTTTGTTACTCCTATTTTTATAAATACTTTCAGTTCCATATAGTTGCTTCAATAAATCATCTGCTCCTATACTTCCTTTAACAACTAAAGGGTTTTGAATACTTAAATATTCTTCATAAAGATGACCTTGAGACCCGTATTTTCTTGCATATGATTTGGCATTATCAATAATTGAACTAAAGTAAATTCCTCCTCCAACATATCCTTTTGAACCTCTTCTGAATTTATTAAATTCATCGTAGTTTGTTGTCCCATGATAAACTACCAAAGGCCGTCCACTTTCGTCTACAACCTTACTATCACCAAACCATTTCCAGAAGTTTCGTACTCCTTCTTCTGTGCTATGTATCGGCTTCCCTAAGTTGTTGGTCGTTGGACGGGGCTGTCCGTCAACAATAATAGTTTTAGCAAGTTTTTTATATTGTGGTTCATCGAGACCTAAACCTTTCTTTAGTTTTTCGGCTATTTCTCTGAACTTTCTTTCTCTTTCTGTTTCAACTGGTTTATTAGTTTCAACTGTTGTTCGCAGGTCATTTCCGGCGTCTTCTGGCTTAAGAACTCCGCCTTGATTTTCGAACTTATCATTAGTTTCCACGAGTCCGTCTCGTCCGATATTCTCAATACTTCCTTTGTATTTTCCATTTGTTAATATGTTAAGTGACTTTAATACAGGTTCTTTAATATCTTTAGGTAAAGATAATTCAATTTCTCCGTTTTTAATTTGTTCAGGAGTATATTTCTTTAATAAATCTGCAATGACATGAGAAATTGCTTCGTCGTTTCGTACTCCAATAGATTGATCGTGATACTGTGAAGGAATATAACTGTCTACATTATTTATTTCAAGATTTGAAAGTTGTTTTTGTGTAAAAGCTTTTTTTGTTGATTCATGTGCCTGTTCGTGAAGCCACGTATCGATCAACTCATTGTAACTTGGATTATGTTCTACATTGATAAATATCTTATTAGATAATCGAACACCAGGCAAAGTTTCGCCATCAGAGAGCATATTCAATGCTTCATTGAAATAACTATCACTAATTAATGGTTTGATAGCTTCTAAGAAGTCATTTGTAGAAGAAAGAACTTTTGCTTTTACGGGAGTCTTGAATAGTTTTTCAAGTCCAGTGACAATCTCTTTTGCAATTGCGTGACGTTCTTCGGGTGATGAGTCATTGTATCTTTCAGAAAGTTGTTTAGGTTCATTTATTTTTGAATCTATTTCTTGTTTCCCACTATTAATTGGACTAGGAGTATCTTTATATTCTGCAAAAGGTTTACGTTGTTTAGCTCCATCGTAAAGCCACTTTTTAAAATCTTCAACACCTACTTCGGTAATGTCAGACAATCCCATCCAGTTCTTATCGTAGTTCTTCATGTAGGCACTTTCAGCTTCTCCAGCCGTGTTGTAACCTAACATAACCTTAGATTCATCAAATAGTCCGGATTTATCGCCACTGGTAAATACCTGATCAATTACGAAAACTTTTTTACTGTTTTCATCGGGACCAACAAAACAATCTATATGATCTCCGTCTTTACCTTCTGTTCCTTTGAAATACCCATAATTAGAAAACATCTCATTACTCCATTTCTTACCATCTTCGGAAATTCCGGATCGGATTGATCCTTTTGGATTTTCAATTGAGATGTCCATTCCTTGAAATGTAATATGAGCCATCTTATAATTACCGGCTTCTTTCTGTGCTTCTGTTGGGTTTAGATTTGGTTCTTGAGATTGGATTTGATTGTCGATTCCTTCGATAGCTTTTTCTTTATTCTCTTTTACTGCTTCTTCAACCTTATTGTCTATTGGTGTAACTTCTTCCTGATTGTTTTCAGGTGTTTCCATTTTGGAAATAACTTCTTCTTTGGGCTTCAATGATTCATTTACTCCATTCCAATAATCAAGTTGACTATTAAGAACTTCGGAGTTTGTTTTCATATCCTTCTTAGTCTGAATATCCTTTTGAATATCTCCGGTAGGTTTGTAAGTAGAAGTTTTCTTGATTTGGTCTTGAATTTCCTTTATCTTAGCATCAACAGTGCTTTGAACTTCTTCGGGAGAATCAAATATTTCATTAAGGGCACTGATAGTTTTATCTACTGGTGCTTGTTCAAATAACATGTTCCCCTCTTTATCTTCAGGAATCTGTTTTTCTTCTTCCGAAACATTCGGTTTCAATTCACTTGTAGAATCCTTAGCGGTGTTGTCTGCTGTTATTACTGGTTCAGGTATCGGGTTTCCGACCTTCTTTATGGATGAAATAGGGACAAGTGTATCATCAACTTGAACTAAACCCTCAGCTCTTGCCTCTAATTGTTCTTTATCAGTTGGATCGTATTGATATTCTCCTTGTTTCAGTTGACCAGAAGCGTCAGTATAGCTTACCTGTTCGCCATTTTGAACACCGGCAATATTATCTTCATTCACAATAGCACGAGGTTCAATATTGGCCATTAATCCCTGTTGGTCTTTAAATAGATATGTTCCGTCTTGATTAGTTCCTTCGATAGTCCCTAAAGTAAACGTTCCATTTCCATGATCTATCCTTACAACTTCACCCGGATTATACGGTCTTACAGCTTGATTGGCATAAGTAGACGATAATTGACCGGCTACATGGTCCTGTGCATTTTGAATGGCTTGTTCAGAAGGTGTATTCTCAGTTACACCAGCAATGTTTCCAATAGGAGCTACTTGTTTGTTACCTTGGTTATCGGTATAGTAAACTTGTTTGTCTGAATTGGTTTCATCAATAGTTCCATCAGGGTTTTGACGAATAACTCCTTTCGTTATACGAACCGGTTCGCTTTCCCCGTCAACATTCGCATAAATGATTGAATTTGTATCAGGGTTGATCTCAGGTGTAACCATAGCTGCAGCTTTTTGTCGTGCTTCAGCTATAGTTTGATCCTGTTGTGCTTTTACTTCTTCCGGTGAAGGTAATGTGGGTTGATTGTTTGTCGTTTGTTTTTGACCGTTTACTTCATCATACTTATCCATGATAGATTTATGAACGTCGGCTATGTTAGCTGATTCCCATTTAGAATTAGCATCGTTCATTATCGTTTTAGAAAAAGTACTTATAGGGATAGTTACCGGATCGGATTGAATCGGGTTATTGTTTTCATCAATAGTATTTGGTGGCTGAATGGTAAGATTACTATCTGAAATATTTGTGATCCTACCTTGTGGAATATCTTGTCCAACTTCAAAGTTTGGTGTTTGGACTTGTCCAACATTGCTTGTCTCTCCATTTCCGTTAACCCCGATGATGTTACCATCTTTATCAACTCTACTAATGTAGTTTCGATTTCCTTCCGAGTCGGTAATAGTTTGAACGTTTCCTTCTGAAGTTTGGAAATTATTCAATACTGATTTTACTCTATTTGAAAATACATTCCGTTTTAAGTCCTGATCAGTTGGCTGACCTGATTTAAACTTATCAAGTAAATCGTAGAAATGATTAGTTTCTATTTGAAATGAGTTATTTATTGCACTTTGATCTACATCAACAAGTTTATTGTCTGGTGTTAGTCCTTTCCAACCTCCTTGTGTTTCTATAAGCTCAACCGGTTTCCCGTTATTCATTGAGATGGTAACATCTTTCTGAGCTGTTCTTCTTGCCAGTGTAGCTTCGTCCTGTGCGTTCATTGAGAATGGAGCAATAGCAGTAAACAAAAGAGAGGATACGGCCGCGCTTGCTGCTGTATCTACCCATTGTTTGACCGATTGATTTTGTCCGGCCATAGCATTTATTGCTAATTTAGAGCCTTCCATTCCTTCCATCGTAGCTAAGTTACCCAATCCGGCCTTTACTAATCTTGAAACTGTTGAAGGTTGACTTTTAGCGTAGTTTTCAAATAGCTCTTTTGCTCCCCCTTCAAATGTTCCGGGGTTTGACTTGAATATGTCTGAAATAGCATCTCCAACGATTGGTGTTTTACTTAGTGCAATAGCTCCTTTAGAACCGATAATAGAACCTAGAGCATTCATTGTTCCCAACATTACGGCTGAATATCCTAATCCGGCACCTGTACGGGCAAATTCATTACCTTGTTCGTTGTTTTCCTTCTTAATATCATCATAAGCTCGTATTCCGTCACCATATCCACTGGCAGCAAAAGAGCCGGTTATCGCGGGAGTTAATGTTCCACCTGAATAAACATCAGCTACAGTTGCAATTGCCATTGGTACAACACCACCTATAGCCTTTCCATATTCATTTGAATACTCAGAGTCAGTTTGCTTGACCTGATTGGAAACTGCATTAGATTGGTTTGTAAAGAAAGTACCTACATCTTTAAGAGCTTTTGAATTTCCCCACATTGAACTCATTTTGTTCGCATAATCTCCAATAGTTCCCTCAATTGAACCTCCTAATGCATTTGTTGAATTAACTGCACCAGAAAGCATTGATCTATCAAAGTTGTCATCTAATACAGCAGGATGATCTTCATCTATCCGCGGGTTACTGTTTGTCGGATCAATCTTAGCTTTTGTATCAGCTAAATCAATGGTTTGATTTACGGGATTGATTGCATCCTGAGCCAATGTTATCGGAGCATCTAATTTGGTATTATCAATCGAAGGAGTATTCTTATCATAAAGAATATCATGTGTAGTTTTATGAACTGAAGGTTGTTCGTCTGGGGCTACTATTTTGGGCTCTGAATTAGGAACAATCGCAAAGTTTTGTTTAGCAGGAGCAAGTACATCACTACCTCCTAAATCAACAGAGTTTTTATAAACAGGATATTTTGATACTATTTTTTGAGCTAATGTAGCATCATCTATATCGTTATATTCAGGGTATTTAGATTTAATCTTACCTGAAAACTCCTGAATTGACATTGGGTTTGGCATGGTTTAGTATTTTAATTATTTAATACCAAGAGGATCATTTGTTGGATTCGTTGGTTTCACTGGTATTAAGGAAGGAACACGATTTGGAACTACCGTAACACCGGCTGCCGTATTCACTCCGGGTTGATGCCATCCATTACCAGATAGTTCTTTTACACGTTGCTCTTTTGATGCATTATCAGAAGCATGTATATCTTTTTGAGCTTTAATATTATTCGCATTATTCGCGGAACTCGTACTATTGCTCCGAGCATTATTTGTTAGACTTGTAGTGTTGTTACGTATGTTGTTTTCTTTTTCAGCCGCAATCAAGGCAGCATCATGTGCAACTTTCTCTTTATAGTCTAATGCAGCCTGTGCCCATTTAGCTTTGGAATCAGAGGCTTTTAATCCTTGTTCAATGGCCCATTGATTAAATTTCTGTTGTTCAACGGCTGCCTGTGCTTGTGCGGCCAATGATTGACGAACATATTGAATTGCCTCGGCTCTGTTTTTATCAAAAGTGCCACTTTGTTCTTCGTAATCTCTAATCTTTGCATTTACATCACCATTATCATAAGCATCTTGTTGCTGCAAGTAAAGGTTTCTAAGGTCTTTCTCTTTCTTGTCGTTTGAATCAGTATTCGACAATGAATTATCCCTCTTAGATATGTGCGCGCCATTATGGGCACCAACCATTTCAGCAAGTGAACCGAAAGTATCACCTAAACTTGCAGCAATGCGAGCAGCCTTTAATCCATCTTCTGAAAGTGGTTTAGGTTTTTTCTTAGTACTTTCATATATTTTCTGAAGTATCGGAGTGGTATCATTCGGGTCATATTCTCCTTGTTTTATAGTGTCAAGAGCATCCTGAGATAATTGATTATTCGCTGCTGCAAGATTACTTATTGGTTTTACAGGAGCAGTTTGAACTTGTGGTGGTGCGGGAGTTTCTTCATCATCATCACTATTATCATCCGAATTGTCCGTTTTTGGTATGTTTTTGTTCAAAACAGGCAAATCGTTAGCCTTAGGTTGGGCTGTAGCATTTTGAACTGTACCAATGGCTGGTACATTCGACTGTTGACTCGTTGCGGAGGGTGCGGATGGCGCAGATTGGGGTGTTATGGCTATTTGTGGAGTTGTTGGAGCTTCGTATGGTTGCTCCATGATAGGAGTAATAGGAGCAGGACTATTTGGGATAGGAGCCTTACCACTTAAAATTGCAGCTGTATTTCTATTGATTGAATCTTGAAGTCCCATTATTTTACGGTTAAAGTTGCATCTGGTATTTGAAGAGATGCAGGATTGTTATTGATTGAAGTTTGTTGTGCGATTGCAGAACGTGTTCCTGTAACAGGAGCGGGAGTACCTAAAGCTGTTGCCAACCCACTGGCTCCGTTACCAATTTGTTTAATACCGTTCGACATTAGGTTCTCGTAGCTGTTTGCATTTGTAGCCATGTTATTGTATTCTTGATTTCCTAACTGATTCTTACGAGCCATGTACTTATCGGTTAGTCCGTCTTTCCACTGTTGGCCAATTGCAGCAACCCTTGAAGTTGTATCTGTAAGTGTTTTGTTGGATTGTTCTTTAGCTACTGCTGTAGCCTCTGGGGTAGCGCCGGTAACGGCAGCAGTATTTGCAGCTACTTCGTTGTTCTTTTTTAGTGCGTCCCTTGTATTCTTCATTAAGGCTTGTGTGTCTGCTCTATTTGTATAGTCAGAGTAATAGTTCTTATTGTACCAGTTTTCGTTATCAGCCTGTTGTCCGTTAAGATAAGACTGCATCTTTTTGTTTTCCTGCCCAGCCTTTATACCTCCGTAAATACTTTCACCTAGACCGACCGCTGTGCCTAGTCCCGGCACTAATGAATCTAATAATCCCATAATTGTATATTTTAATTTACAAATTAAGACTAAACAGGTTCAAATCTTACCACTTGACGCTAAATAATGAGCCATTGTGCATAAGTAATGAGTATGAGAGGGATGTATGAATGAAATAAACATTTAGCTTTGCATTTATTTGAATTTATCAAAGCCATGGAAACTGAAAAGAAAACTGTAAATAAGGGGGGATTGAAGAAAGGTCAAACTAATAATCCCAAAGGAAAACCGAAAGGAACAAAGAATAAACTAACTGTTGATGTAAAGCAAAAGATAGCTGATTACATAGGGGAGGGGTTTGATGATTTCAAAAAAACTGTTTCTGCTATCACTAATAAAACAGATCAGGCAAGAATATACATTGAGCTATGTAAGATGATAATTCCAAAGCCTGTTGATCCTATCGCCAAGAAGGAAGAAGACAAGTTCCACACCGAGTTCATGAAGCGTTTATTCCCTAATAGAGATGAATAATTTAACGCATTCATATCTGTTTTAATTATAATACATTAGTCTACTTCTGTCACAGGGTGGAGACAAAAAAAAGCCAGTCAAATTAATGATTGGCTTTTTATTAGTTTGTATCCAAACTGAAGTTACATTATTGTATTTGTTTTTCAAGTTGTAATCCTCTTTCACATGCTTCCAATGAAGTTTTAAATGTATCCTCTACATCTATGGTAACACCTGTTTCATTGTCTTTGACATAAAGAATCCAAGGTTCTTCCAAATCTTCACGTTCAGCCTTATTTATAAAATAATTGTCGCTGCTCCACTTTGAACATCTTTCGTCCAAAATTTCGTTTAAAACTTCAATCTGTTTTTCATACTCCAAGAGTTCAGGATCATTTTCTTCATAATCATAAGCATTGATTGATTGCATAAGGTTTGCATACTTTGAGAATTCTTCTGGAGTAAATAGCTCTTCATAGATATTTACGCTAATGAATTTACTATTTGATCTGATAATTTCATTCATAAATTCATCAGAGGCTTCTTTTAGAGCAGCTTCTAATACATCTTCGTCAGAATCTAAATGCCTTTCTGATACAGCTTCTAATTTAGCTTCTAACATACATTGTTCTTGATAAGTAAGAATTTCTTCAGGTGATTTCATAATGTTATGTTTTAAATGTTTGGCAACTGGTTTACGCTATTGCTTTAATACCTTTTGCGGCCACCTTCGCTGTTTCTTTAATGTTCTCGTAACTCATTTCAAGTGTTTCCTCATAGCCTATGCCATACGTCCGATCTTCTCCCTCTTTTCTCAACTGATTTAGTGTTTGGTACTTTGTGATCTGAAGCAATGCGGTGCGCATCTTATTGAAATTTGCTTTCTCTTTATCGTTCATGGTTCCGATTTTATTATGTCTATTTTACTATCCAATTCTTTTGCAATCCGAACAAGAACATCAAGTCCGGGGGAATACTTCGCGTTTTCTATTCTGTTTAAATCTACTCTTGTTACTCCTGATAGATTAGCAAGTTCTAACTGTGTAAGATGTTTTTGTTTCCTGAGTTTTGAAATCTTCTTTCCAATGCGCTCTCTATCGTTCATACCATTCTGGGTTATTTTTTCGTGACTTATAACAATGATTATTTGTTTCTCTCAATTTCTTTAGATCAGCTAATGCCTTTCCTGTTACATCTTTAAACTGAAGTAAATTATCAGACTCGAAATTTTCTTCTATAAACTGTTTTGTTTCATCAGTAAGTCCTACGTATTGTTTGAGGACTTCATTAGCAGTTCTATTTATCCTCTTTAAAGCCCGAAGGTCTGAAGTTGTTGGTGTATTCATACTCTTTATTTTTTTGATTGTTTTTTACTTCACAAATGTAGTAGTTATACATGAAATGTATCCTTATTACGATACATATTTAACTATGATTAACCATAAACGAAAACCCCCTACAATTTAATGCAAGGGGTTTACTTATTATTTTAATCAATTCTAATCCTCTTCTGGTAGAAAATCGGAAAGGTCTGCATCTTCTAACCAGTTTGTGATCGTTCCGGTTTCATCAATGTCCAACTCTAAATAATCACCATACTCACCCGGAAGTAAAGCGTTAGGCACATAGTTACTTTCGATTGATAAGACTTCTTTCCCTTCTACATCCTGTAAGAAATACGATCCTTCATCACATATCTTCATACAGAATGATCCGGTTTTCCCCTGTGGCCAATCAATGATCTTTCCTTTATCAATATCAATAGTTGCGATCCACATGTCACCAACTCTAAATGGGAAGTCATTTGGAATGTCTTCTTCACCATACCTTACGGCTATTTCTACTCTTACTGTCTTAATCTCCACTTCAGTGGGAACATAAATTGTTACTTTCATTTTGTTGTTTTTAAATTGATAATCTTATCTCATTTTTTCATTATTATATTCTACTTCGGCTTCGGCTTCTATTTGCGATATTTCGCTTTGTTCGTCTAAAGCTGCCGCGAAACAGTAAATAAATTGCCTATGTTTGTTCTGTGTCATTAATCCCAAGTCAATATCTTTATAGTTTCCCGAATTAAACGTCATTCCTTGTACTGGCACGAAGTTTATACCATCATTGGAACAATGGTTCATTGCTATCATATTCTTAGCCCCTATGAGCCTTGCACGAAGTATTAGCCTATCCAATTTCTTTTTATCTGGTGTTGAAAAATTGAATGGTCTCGTTACGATTGATACATTAGCCTTATCGTATGTGGTAACATTTACTAGGGTAGTTGTCTTAGGAAGTGAGTAATCCTTCAAGTAAGTATGATCCGTTGTTTCAGTGACTAATAATTCAGGATAAACACCTCCAACCACTTTATCAATCTTCTCTGTTGACTGATACATTTCCCTTGTATCAATATTCAGAACGAAATTATAATCCATAGAAGAATTTACAATTATTATCTCATTATTAAGATTGTCGTAAATAATATCTGTTATGGTTTCCAAGTAGGTAGAGAACCATTCGTTCCATGTCTTCAGTCCTGAAATAGTTGGAACGCTTGTTATAGATGGCAATGTAATATTGTAAGGTGTTGGCTCTTGTTCTAACTTTGGAGTTAAGGAATCTACCTGCTGACCATTTATAATAAATAAACCACGTTTTCCAATAAAAACAACCCCAAAAGGTGTTGAACAAATAATGTCTGAAATTGGAGTCTCATTGCTTATTGGAGTTTCATTAGAATAGACCACATCCCCGGACCCTACATTTAATGCGTACACGTTCTCAGAGGTTAATACATACATAGGATATTGGCCAAATTGTCCATCGCTTGTACGCATTGCATTTGACCTGGCATTTCTTATAAACCCTGAGCCCACTAAATAAGTATTTATAGAAAGGAAGTCGAAAGGATTATTTAGCTTAGACACTTTCATCCCATTACGATAAATATCTTCCCGTTGAACCTCAGATGGCACATTCTCAATTGCTCCAGAAGTAAAAGAAGTAAAAGGTATTGGTTTTAAATCATCCGGTATGTAGTATGAATAATTCTGATAGTCACTTGATGTTAGTTTGAATGTTTGCTTCGCATAGAACGAACCAGTATAGTTATTGTAAAACTGATATATAGTCATTTCAGTTGCTCTCGAATCCGGGTAACTAAGCATCCCTAAATCCGTGAATGAACTTAAATCAGTGCTATATCTAACTACTTTTGATATTCCGATAGTCGTTTTTATTGAAACTTCAATGTAATACATGAAAGTAGCACTATTTGGGGTTACAGAAGTAGCTAAAAACTGTCCAGCTCCTTGTTTAGCTTGTAAATAATTTAGTGGGAATCCGCGAGAAAACAATGTTTTATAGTCAATGGCATGAAGTCTTGAATTATAAACCATCTGCTTTTTCGGAACTAAGGCATGATGTGTAAAATTATCAACAGGAAGTAATTCTAAATTTATAAGAGAATCTCCGAGTTTATCCTTCAAATCAATATCAATCCAATCGCCTGAAACTATTTCATCAAATGTAATTTCATGTACCTTATAAAACTCTGTAAGTGTTTCTATATCTGTTTTAAGTTCCGCATTAGTCTTGATTACGGGAAAATGATTCTCTGCACAGTAATTTGAATTACTAGAGTCCATATATCTGGATTGTTCAATAAATGATGATTTTCCAGATACTTTATAAAGTTGGGTAGAAGGAGTTATAAAAACTGATATTGATTTAATAAGAGGTTCAAAAGACTTATCAATATTTTGGTTTATCTTAAATTGAAGTTTATTATAAGAAGCCCACATCCATGTTGGCTTTGCTATTACATTCCCATCTGAATATCTCTTATCATAATACCCCATCAAATTGGGTATATAGTCTAACTCTGTAGCTACTTTATTTGTTGAAGCTGGAACAAAAGCATAAGAGCCTCCAAGACCCGCTTTAAAACTTCCATCATCTTCTGGCGTTATGGTTGTATAAGTACCATCTCCATGTTCTATCTTAAGATTAATTCCATCAATGACAAGATCACATCCATTTAAAATTGATCCTCCATCTACTATTGGCCAAAATATGGCTTGTTTTGACTTATAATCAAAAGTTTGACTATCAGCAATTAATTCCGAATACCGTGTTTTTTCATCCCATGCTTCACCACATAAAACAGGATTTGATTGAAGAATGTAAGAACCATCATATAGTTCAACAGCCGTACATGCAAAAAAGAATCCGGTGAGTTTACCTTCTGCTTGAAGCAAACTAATAGCTTTATTCATCAATCCATTTGTAGAATCAGCTCTTAACTGACGGTTTGTTGACGAATCAGAATCACCCGTACTCGAATATCCAAACGTTGTATCACTCTTATAAAGTCTTACTTCTCTCTTTCCTGCTGTACCCAAATATCCGGTGTCCCCCATAACTCCAGTTACTCTTAAATCTACTTCTCCAATAGGAGTAATAACATTATCTGTCTGAAGTCCATCGTAATTTGTAGAAATTAATCTATACGAGTTATCATACCACATAATGTATTTGAATCCAGTAGAGTCAAGTATATTTAAAATGTTACCAATTTGGGTTATTGTCGGAATACTAGATACGGCGCAAACTAATGTTTCCGTTGAATCGGTGAAGAAATACACATTGTTGTTTCTTATTCCGATCCAATTTTCACCAGTACTAGGAAGGTTGTGCACAAACAAGACATCATAATAATTATTTAGCTGTTTTGTTATCTGTCTTGGAGTAACCGGCTTTAAAGCTCCGTTTTTCTTTCGAAGGTTTACTAAGGACATACAGTCTCCATCTGGATAGGCGGACGAAGTTGTTATCCCTGTAATTGGGATTTGAGTTCTGATTGACATAGTCGTTTATTCGCAAAAATAAACGACTACAAATCAAAAGCTAATCCTTGACACTAAAACATTTATGATCAGACTCTATTTGTTTGAACTTTTCATCATTAGTAGATCGAAGAGCATCAATAATAACTAGACTATTAATTACTGTTGCATGGTCCCGGTTGAACACTTGTCCTATTTGATTCAATGTCATGCCTGATTTACGTAAGCATTCAATACATAGATTCCTTTTTATTCTAACCTCCATCTTTCTGGACTCTCCAAATAGTTCATCCTCGGCTATTCCGGTCATTTCTGATTGATATTCGCGTGTACACATGTTATTTATAGTTTATAGGTCTCCATTTTATAACTTTAAATTTAAAATCGTTACCGTTATCATGCCAAACTTCCTCATCAGATAATTCCAATGCAGTAAAATCGGTGCATTCTGGAACAATTTCATATTCAACGAATACTTTAATATCTGGCTGAGGTAATCGTTCGGTTACCGAAATCCATCTTTGAACTGCATCTATGGCGAACCTTGAAGCAATTCTCAACTTATTCTTATCAGATTGAGACTGGTCTTCACCGGGAACCTTGCAGATGTTTTCTGCAAGGTTTAGAATATCATTAATTGTTTTCATACGTTTTATTTGATTTGTCTTTGTACATATTTACTAAAATGCAGTATTCTTCTTTAGTAATTACCAATTCCTGCCTGCAATACCACTTAGTCCAAAACTTTCGAGACTTTTGATATAACCCTGCAATAGCATTGTTCTCTGTTAGTACATGTTTGTGCAGTACAAATGCACTTCTATACTGGAATAGTTCTAAAGTGTGTATCTCTCCATCGTCATATATCTGCTTAATAATTATAGTGGCTTTCATCTATTTAGAGTTATTAGTTCGAATTCAAAATACTCGTTTCCCTTTTCTACAAGTTCGGTATCAACAACAGCTCTTCTAATTAGCTTATCGTTGAATCCGTACTTTTTACTGAGAATGTCTTGTAATGGTTTTACTGGGTTATCCCAGTCGGCCAAAGGAGAGCTAAAGCCAAATTTTAGATGAATCTCATAAGGGGGAGGAGGGAGCTTTATTTTTGGTAGTATCCAAAGAAGTTTCGTTTGATAAGCACAATACTCATCCGTTTTATATCGTTTTCCTCTCCAAACCTCATTTACTGATAGGGGTTTTACATTTAGTCTAGGCATTTCGGCCTTTCTCTTTTGTAGTTTGGGTCGATCTCACGACCTTTTACCTTGTCTTCTGACATCTCTAACAATTCAGCCTGATAAAGCCCAAGAAGGTGAGCGAAATGACTTAGGACAGAATATAGATCACTTGTTTCATCTTTCAAATGGGCTAATCGTTGTTCCGATTGTCCAAATGAGGGTATCTCTAAATATTCATTTAATGCTTCTTCTAGTTCCTCGAATTCTTCTTTAAGTTTAAAGAATCTACTTTTTAAATTTGTTCCAAACTTCTTGTCACACATTTGCGTAAAGGTATGTTCTGCTATATTCTTCATTCTATTGGTGTTAATTCTTGTGATTTAAAAAGATAAATCATAGCATTGATTGAAAACTTACCTTTTGCAGGTTTCAACGGTGTTATGAAAGATTCTCCATGTTTCTCAACATATTCTACTAAATTGCATTGTTTCCAACTTACCGATCCGGTTTCAAAGTTCAAGAAGGTAATCCTTGATATTATTTCTTTGTTCCCATTTGTGGGAAAGAATTTTTGACCTTTATTGATATATTCGTCATATATTCTTTTTGCTTCTTCGTAGTCCTTTTTTTCTTCTTCGGTCTGCGCTTCGGTCTGTTCTCCAATTTTAAAACTGGCAATACAATTAAGTCCTACTGCGTGATTTCCGAGTCCCCAACAAATCACCTCCTTGTATGGAATTAAACTAAAATCTACTTTTAACATGTCAATATCTAAATTTAGTGAAGTGAATTATTGCAATCGGTTTCGATAAGTCTGCTTTACGAAACCAAGCTTTAAAGTCTGGAAGAGATAAGCCGTCATTATGCGCAATGGTTGACAACGATAAACCACCATTACCATTAGAGTCAGTTAAAGCAACATCGTTGTTTTTTAAAGCTCCATGTATCATGATATCAGAAAGATTAAGCTTTTGTACTCCAATCCCTGAATCCTTATCAAACCGGGCAATCTCAACCGGATGACTACCGTCGTGTAATCGGTTGTAAGGACTTTCCGACCACATTCGGAGTGAAAGAATAGCCTCACCGCGGTTTACTTCGTCAATCTTTCGTTTCCACCCTTCGTAATTTTCTCGGCAGGTGTGAAGCTTAGGATCAAGTCCAATAAATTTACTATCATGTTGGTGTTTGAACTTGACTTCACCGTGAAGTCCAATAAGTATTTTTTCAACAAAATAGGTTGGTTCTCCTTTTCTTGGGTGATCGTGCGGGAATCGTGGAGAAACCCAAAGAACGTGCGTTTTGATTTTCTTAGATGAAATATTTCTATCAATATTAAAATGAGTAAGTTCTATTTCATTCCTTTTGGATAGTTTGCATTTACCAGAAAGTAGATTTAACATGCATTTATCAATATCTTCTTGATCTTTGTAATCATATGGATTGAATATAAAGTCGTTCCTACCTCGTTTCATGCGTTCAAAATCAATGATTGTATAAACTACTTCATTTTTTAGATCATCAAATGCTTGTTTTTTTGTGCAATAAGCATCCATATCTACTTTGTATTGTAGTAAATTATCATCTTCTTTTTTATCTAATTTACGTGTACAAATCGCAAATTTTCCCTTAACTGCTTTTACCATATAAGGTAATTTTTCTTCACTAAAAGTGATAAAATCATTAACTTTTATCCCTGATTTATTCTTCATATCTGTTTAAAATTTATGTACGAATTGGGTTAATTCAATTGAAACTTCAGTTTCTGTACGTTGGTAGAAATCAATTACTATCGGTTGATCCAATAACAAGTTAATAAATACCATTAGTTTGTACATTTGAATCGGATTGAAAGTATAAGCTATTATACATTCACGTGGGTTTAATTCAATTTCTAATTCTAAGTTGTTATGCTCGCAGACAAAACGAATTTCCTTTTTAGAAGGAGTTATAGCAATGTTCTTGCAGTTATCTAAAATAGCCGCTTCGATACACTTAGAAAATGCTTTTGTTGATACTATTATTTTCATATTATTCTGTTGCTTTTTTGATTACGTCCCTTAAAATAAAACCTATTTCAGAATGTCCTCCTTGATGCCGTTCTAATGCTTTTATACATGCTTCCAATAATTCAGGGGCAGCAGCAATTAGTTTTGCGTTGGATTCTGATTCTTAAAAATCCATATCGTAAGATAATATTTCAGCTATGTAATGGCTTTTATCGGCTCCAATATGAATTTTTCTTTCTGACGGTCTTACAACTGTGTACCAATTTCCTTTAGTATGTGCCATATTATTCGGTTGCTTTTTTGATTGTTTGTTTTGCGTTTCTAAGAGCTATTACTTTATGATGTTCAGCATTACCTGTGTCATCAAGTACGGAGTTAACCATATCAATTAATGCTTCTAATAATTCAGGCGCTGCGGCTATAAGTTTTGCGTTTGCACGATATTCTTCATATTCAATAAATGTTGAATTCACAGTTGCGATAGTTGGATATGTCTTAATCCCATCTCCGTTATGTCTACTTTGGATAGTTGGGTATTTATCACCCTGTACAAACCAATTTCCTTTAGTGTGTGCCATATTATTCGGTTGCTTTTTTGATTGCATTTTCAATAAACTCATATGTTTCTTGTGTGGGTACTTCTTTTTTAGTATGCCAAAAACCAATTAATTCTTTAGTTTTTAGTAATGCTTCAAGCATTTTAGGCGATGCAGCGATTAGTTTTGCGTTCGAAATTTGCTCGTTAAACGAAACGTCTCTATCTGGAATTATCGCAATCTTTGGAGTTCCTATTGCCCATATTTTTATATTACCACCATCTTTGGGGCTAATTTTCCATTCTCCTTTTGTATGTTCCATATTATTGACCGGTTTACCTATTCACCGGAAGGCTTTATTATTGATAATTATTATACTGCTATTCTCATTTGTTCTATCAGTTTAGCTGAAACTGCTTCACAGAGAACTCTAGCCATTGTTACCTCCACGGCATTTCCAATGTATTTCTTTTGCTCTGCCTGTGTTCCGATTAACTTGTAATCTTTTGGAAAACCCATTATCAATTTTAGTTCAGGTATTTTCAACATTCTCATTTTAATATCAACAATACCATAGATTGACATGAATTCTTTGATTTTTACGGTAAATTCAGAATCATCTGTATCTATCCGGATAGATACATTACCATTTTCGGCAATCACCAAATAAGGAGGTGCTTTATCCATTCTTGCAATGAGCGTAAAACTTGGTTCTTCAATTGATTTTACCTGGTTCCCGAATTGTGGATTCATCAGGTAATGCCACTTTCTGTTAGCGGTGATCACTTGTGAGGGTTCGTCAATCGAACTACCAACGTTATTGAAGTTCGTATTCATTATCCAAGGTTTCAGTGTAATTAGATTCTGCTTTGGAGTCGATAAAACAGCAGGACACGGATTATTTACGTCTGAATGTTGACCACCACCTGAATACTGATTCATAATAAATCTATTGCATGTTACCAGGTTATACTTTGGATTTGAAGTTAATGCACCGCATGGTTTTTCAACTGATGCAGGCTTTGACTGTCCAAATTGTTGGTCAATAAACCGTGGAGAAACTAAAGCCAATCTGTCTTTTGTGGTTACGGTTGGACTTGGATTATTCACAGAACTAACATTGTCGCCATTTCCATAGTAAGCTGAAAGGAAATCACATTTTATAAGTGAGTGGTGATCTTTAGTGGTGATAACTCCAGCAGGTTCATCAACCGAAACATTTTTGCTATCAGGGTGACCGGAATAATACTTTGAAATAAAATTAGCGGTAACTATTCCTAATCTATTCTGACAGCTTACAACCGGACACGGTTCATCAATTGACGGTGGATTATGTTTTCCAGTTTTTCCATTCGTGGAATTGTATTTCAAAATCCATTTGTCTTTTCCACCGGCTACGAACTTAATCAGTCCCGCATAAATCCGTTCAAGTGTTTTTTCGGATAAATCTTTCTTTCTGGTAAAAATTGAAACACCCTCATCTGTAAAGTCAAGTACATCCTTAACCGGCTTCCATTTTTTGAAAGCAAACATTCCTGTAGAACCTCCTTTACAATGTGTCGGCTCTGGCCATGATATAGGAAGACCGGACTTTGCGAATTGAATGAAAAGTCTTTTTCTTGATGTATAAGCACCAAAATCAGCTGAGTTTAAAATTCTGAAATCACTTTCATATCCATGAGAGCATACTTGCTTCATCCATCTGGTGTAGTCCTTTCCTTTAGTTTTGCTTACTGGTTTACCATTTTCATCAAGCTCTCCCCAACTCATGAATTCCTCTACATTTTCAATATGGATGTAATCAGGGTTAAGAGCTTCAATGTATCTGAAAAGATGCTCTGCTAATGTTCGACTATCACCGTCCCTTGGTTGCCCTCCTTTTGCCTTGCTGAAATTTGTACATTCCAAACTGGCCCAAAGAACAAGTTTTGCAGTTGGGTAAAGCGTTCTCATAAATTGGACATGTGCAATAAGCTTTGATAAATCAAGCGTTCTTATATCCTCAGTAAAATGTAATGCATCCGGATGGTTTTCTTCGTGAGAAGCAATTGCATTTTTGTCGTGATTTACACACGCAATAACCTTAGCACATCGTTCTCTTCTGATTTTTGCACTCTCAACACCCGTGGAAGTTCCCCCGGCACCGCAAAACAAATCAACATATAATAAATTCATATTTTCCCATGTAAAAAATCGACCTATTAAAGGTTGATTCTAATTTAATTCTCATTTTTTTCTAATTTAATTCTAATCTCTTGATTTTCTTTTTGAAGTAAGAAATCATCTCTCTACCGTCTACATCTGACATCTTGTAGGTTGTACGGCTCAATCTCTCTAGTTCTTCAAATTTCACTATCCCGATTTTCTTTATTAGAGCTTCTTTGAATTGATCATCTGTATTTGTATACTGGTTGCAGTTTTTACATTGAGGCCAACAATCATTTTCATTCCATCGTACCGCATGGTTACCGCGTTTAAAACAATGGCCATTGTCTATTTGCGAGGGTGGGTAAGGTGCTCCACATACAATGCAATTACAATAGCCATCAACTGATTTCTTTTTTCGGATATAAAGACTAAACACCCGGTCTAATTCCTTTTCTATTTTTCCATTCATAGCGTTTTCGTTTTTTCTTTATTTGAAAAATCCTTTTTCTTTTTTCGGCTAGGTATTTAGAATAGCCGTTTATTATCAACTCTCTATTATCTCTATTTCTATTTTCTTCTTCCTGTTGAACTTTATCTCTGTTCCTGTTTAGAGCCAATATTCTATCAGATAGAAATTTATTTTTTGCTGTCATTATTTTTAGTGGATCAACAATTCCGTAAAACTCTCCAAACTTTCCTAGTTTATAACTGAGGAAGAATAAAGCAACTTCGGCTATGTTTAGAGAATAGCAATCACAATAGAATAAATTAGCAGATTGAGTTATTTGATCTTCGGACATTTTTTCTTTTACTCCAACGAATTTGTTTAAGTCAAAGAATTGAATTTTTAACCATTCTACAACACCATCATTCCCGTATGTATGTCCGAGCAATGCCAAAGAAGGATATTTCATGTATTTGCATTCTACAAACCCAGCTCTACGATTTGCAATGGTATTTTGAATATTTGGATTGAATCTTTTTACAAACTCACCATACGATCCTAAATCAGTTCGTACCTGCAATGTCTTTTGCTGCAATTCTGGCAACATTTCCAGCGATTGAGTTGGCAATTTCTGTTTCGTTACTAATTGTTTCAAATTTCTTTCCATACGATTTTTTTTGTTTCTCTAAATTATACCAATTGTAAAAATGACCTTTTGCATCATTCGGAGTTTTTGAAGTTTCGCCACGCCCTTTTAAAACTTCCACAAAATCCTCAATAAGTTTATCGACTTGTTCAGGAACCAATTTATTTTGCATGCAAATAACTTCTTTCCATTGTTCCTCTGACTTTAGAAATTCTTCTACTTCTGGAATATCAAGTAAAAAAAGTGGGAGAGGTATTTTTTCTTCTTCTCTCTCTTGTATATTAGTAGTATTAGTAATAGGTATATCTATACATACAATGTTGGAGGCAGTGCCGGGGGCAGTGCTTAGCGTAGTGGTGAGGGCAGTGTCGGAGGCAGTGGTTTGGTATTTTTTACCATATCTAGTACTAGCCTTAGATAGCGCTTTGGATGTTGGTTTGGTATTTTTTACCAAGCCAATAACATTAGCAGAATATTGATTTTCGCTTTTTTGGAGTAGCAAAATAAATCCCCAACTAATCAAATCTTTAAATGTATTTGAAAATGTTTTATAGTTCCTTATGCCTATAGCATCCATTGCCATCTGCCTAGGAAGCCCGAACTTTCTTTTCCATCCCAATGCATTGCAATGTTGTAAAATGAAGAAATACATAGCGGAATGATTCGGATTGATAAGTTCGGGATTATCGTAACAGAAGTTGAACCAATCCTTCATAAGGTCATAAATACTCAATTCTGTTTCTGGTTTCATATCCTCGCGTTTAATTCGGCTTTTGCCTTACTGATTACAGTTCTACACCATTCTGTTTGGTGAGTTGCCGTTGCGTTCAATCTGTCGCACCAGTCTACTAAATACTGTTCTTCTTTAGCTACTGATTTTATAAGAGCATTTTGAATACCTGCCGAATACTTTTTATCAAGAATTTTCTCGATAATTTTTATCGTTTCACACTCCATCTTTGAATTTTTATGATACTTCGCGTCAGCAAGCATCTTCCCTGTTCGAGCAATGTATGTGATTAGAGTGTTTCCTCTCTCTACAGCTTCGTTTGGGTCTTCTGACATAGTTACGTTCATAAACTCGTCAATAGCTTTACATTCGGTAAGTAGCTCCCTAAAAGGGGTTATTTGGGTTAGCATTACACATAAAGTTTGCCTCCGCTCAATTCACAGAGAAATGTTGATACTAATTCCATTTCAGGATTTCTAAACGCATGGTTTAAATAGCACCGAGGGTTGTCGTAATGATAGCCGTTTTTAGATATGTGCAATTTGCAGGCTTTTGCGGTGAAGAAAGTATTCTCGTATTTTTTAATTGTAGTTACCTCAACTCTTCTATATCCATGTTCCTCTAGCCATGCTTCAATATCACCTTCATCCATTTGGTCAAATAAGAAAGTGGCTTCACATACAGCTTCATCTCCATCTAAATAAAATAGTTCTGAATCGTTTTCTAAATGATGATTTATAATGTATTCTTTTATATCTTCATCAGTTCTCAATTCACTTCCATCACCATCTACCCATGTTTCAGTGCCATTTCCTTCGTAAGCCGCTACTTCTTTAGTAGTTTCAATTTGGAACATGTGAGGCATTCTAGTTCCCAACATATCTTGAGATGTCATCTCTTTCGATAACTCCATTAGTGAATCATACATCTCGTCTGTTACTTCAATAGTTTTACTCATTTTATTTTAATTAGTTAGTTCCTAAAGAATCGGTCAGGATCATAAAGAAAATAAAGGGATTCAAAGTCCTTTGTGAGCATTAGCTTCTTTGAATCCCTTATCTGTTATTTTTCGATAATTGCTATATCCGGTGCGAGCTCGCGGAATAGTTTAATTTGTTCATCGATTACTTCATCTCGCATTTCTTCAAGTAATTGTACAGCACCGGGGGAGAATAATTGCAATTCAATGCTTCTTCCATTTACGGAACAGTAAAATTCAACTTCCAATTGTTCAGCGGGAACTCCTTTGAAAATTGGCAAGTTCACCAAGAATGATCCAGGCAAATTTGTTGTTACAAGTCCGCTGTAATTATCTTTAAAAGAACCATTTTCGTTTTTTTCTTTTTCAGCTTTTACAGCAATGTCAGCAACAAAGTTTTTTAATTGAGCAACAAGGGTCATGTTTGCTGTCTTGTCGGAGAAGAAAACTTTATTCATTTTTAGAAACTGGCCCAATTCATTTACATCCCAACTCTTGCCGGAGTTTATACCGAATTCTGTAAACTTTGGATGCTTTGTCAATTGGCCTAATACGGAACCTTTCAGGTATTCATCATTATCATTGATGATAAGAAGCATTGAAACATCCTCCCGATCAACAATAAGAACACATCGGTCAATTTCAAACTGTCCTCTGTTAATTCTTCGTTGTAAAAACTCATACGGTGATCCAATTACTCCTGATAAGTTCACTTTTACCGGAGGTTTTAAGTCCAATATGTTTTGCGATTCACCTTCGCGGATTACTAACTCGGCTACTGTTGAGCCTTCTGGGAATACTACTTGCAACTTTTCGTTGTCCATTTTTTTTGTTTGTTTTGAAAATTAATAATTAAACTGCCTGACGGTCAGCAAACGGAATTGTTTTTTGATATTCATCTTGTGTCATAGGCCGAAAAGAAACTAAATCACCTTCAGAATTATAAAAGCAAGCCATTCGTGCTTCTTCATTCAAAAATTTGAAACAGCTTTCGGTAACTAGTTCGGCCTTTTGTTTGATATTGAGAAGAAGTAATTTTCTTTCAACATTCAAAGGCTTCAATCGATCCGCGTAAGCACTTGCAGCTTCCTTCTTTTCGATTTCAATGTCATTAATAATAATTGAAGTGTCTGAAAGATCATTTTTCAGTTTAGCTACTGTTTCAGGATCGAAGCGTTTCATGTAATCCATTGTCTCCGTTCCGTCTGCGTTAGCTCTTAAAAAATTAATTCTTTCAATAGGATCAGCTATTTCCTGTCCCAATTGTTTGTCAAATACTGCTGCTTTAGCCATAATAATTTGTTGTTTTAAAATTTAATTAATTGTTTTTATTTTGATAATATATTCATCCTTTTGTCTCAATTGAATTCTTAAGCCTGAGATTACAGAAGTCAGATAATCGCACCTGTTTCTACTTCCGATAGCTTCACGTTGAGCTTGTTCTTTTTCAGCTACAAGCTTAGGAGCGAATTTTCCAGTATTACCATGATATGGATTTCGCTTTTTCTTCTTTGGAATTTCGTCTTCTTCAAATAGTGTTTTTGCCATGATTTAATAGATTAATGATTGAATTGTAGGTTGTTTCTTCTGCATCGTCAATAGCTCCGGTACATGCTGAACTCATTTCCCTTTTGTCTAAAATAGCTTGGTAGTGTTGTTCATCTATCGTGTTTCGTCCAATAAAGAAAGCTGATTGAACTGCGTTTTTTTGAGAGTTTCTATGTTCCCGGCTTTCATCTTGTTCGACATCGGCTGCCGTCCATGGTAATTCTAAGTGTGCACAAATAGAAGCTGCCGTAAGAGTAATACCGACACCACCACTTTTATAGCTGATGAACATTAGTTGATGTTCTGACGGTGCAAATTCATGATCTGAACCTTCATGCCGTTCAAACTTCTTGTCACATACCGTACATTTTTGAAAATCATGTTTCGCTTTTGCTTTTTCTTTATCAGTTTGTGTTCCTGTATAGAATAAAGCCTTTGGATAGCGTATCTTTAATTCATCTGCTACCTCATGTAAGTAAATGAACACAACTATTTTTTCACCACTTTCAAGTACATCGTCAATGTATTGGCATGCATCATATATTTTACCTCTTGCAGAAATATTCTTCAATACTCCAATCTGAACCATAACCTTACCTTTCATTGATTTGGCTATTTGAGAATTTGATGCCTGTTTCCAATCTCGGAGGTATGTTTCGAGGTCGGCCATTGCTGCATCGTATTCAGATTGATTAGTTATTGAGCAAAATATTTTCTGTCGTGTAAGGTCTGGTAAGTCCGTTAGGACATCTTTCTTTTCTCTCCTGAAATAGCAATTAGCTCTAAGGATAGAATTTATCTCCGGCCAGCGTTCATTATCAGCGCACATCTCGCGGAAGTTCTTTATTGTTCCGAAGTGTCGAAGATTATTTGTAATGGCTAATTGGGGTAGGAGGTCAATTGGTTTATTTATAATTGGGGTGCCTGATAGAGCATTTACAAATTCTACTGTCGGTTGTGTACAAATCCCGTATACCAATTTACTTTGAATTGTCGAAGGGTCTTTAATTCTATGACTTTCATCTACAATCACCGATTTGAAATTCTTAATGTTGGGGTGAAAAACTACATCTTTTACTGTCCAGTTCCTTCTATCTTTATTTAATCTTACTACGAAATACTTCTTTAAAGATTCATAGTTGACAATGAATATGTCATACATTCCCATTTGATTAAATACGGGCCACGTATGCTTGGTAGAATTTGTAAGAATAAGAGCCTTGTGTTTATCAGTCCACAATGCTACTTCTTCTTCCCAATTGTCCTTTAAATTTGCCGGAGGAATAATCAAACACGGGAAAAGCCCTAATGCAATTACAGTTGCTAAAGCTTCCATTGTCTTACCACAACCAGGAGCATCACCATTTATACAACTCCCTTTTTCAATCCCGTAAGCTATTGCCGGCTCCTGATACGCATAAGGTTTAAGAAGTAAGTCAATATTTTGTGTCAGTTCTGGAAGTTCTACTGGAACGCTGAATACATTTCGTTTTGATTTACCATCTGGAAGATCAAAGCCAAAGTTTTGTCCAAAATTAAATACTTGTTCATGGTGTTTAATAGAAACTTCCCAACGTTTGTATTTTGTATTATACTCTGCGTTGGGAAGTTTCTTAGCTGCGCTAGTTATCTTTCGGTCAAAATCGAATGAAATGTAGAAGAGGGTTTCTTTCTCTATGATTGTTCTCATGTTGCTTTCTCCTTCCCAAAGAATAAGTAATGTTTATATGCTAATTCCAAGTATTTTTCTTTACCAACCTTGTAGAAATCGCTATCCCGATTGATGAATATTTTAAATACCTTGTGATTCTTCTTAGAAATTCCGATTATCACATCACGTTCAGCTCCTTCAATGTCCATGTACCACGCCCGTGAACGATCATAGTTGAAGAATTTGCAAGCTGCTTCAAACTGTGTTTGTGTTTCGGTTGCCGTACTCTTTATATCACCGCCCCATTTCCAATCTTCTCGCCAAATATCCCATTTGCATCGAACGTTTAAAACAAATTCTACTCCGTTCCATTGATAAAGCTTATCATGTGCAATACTTATTTTTTGAGCATCGGCACCGTCCATCATCATTCGACAGAAGTCATCTCTAAAGAAAGCTTTCTTCATTTCAATTGTATTGTCAAATGTTGATTTTTTATAAACGACATCTTCTCGTGTTCTTTTGAAATAGTTTACTTTATAAGCTTCGGTAATCATTGCATCAAGTAGGTTGCCGTCTGCGTAGGCTTGTGTAGGGTCAATAAAGTTCGCCTTCGGATTGAGTTGATCCAGTAACCAACCCAAATCCGAATTTGATACTTCAGGACGTCCAAAATAGGCATCCATTACTTTCTTGCCATTGAAAGAATGAACATAAGTCCAATGAACAATAATGCTATTGCTAACCCTCCCCATAGTGGAACTGTAACCCACCACCAAGACCAGTCGATGTAATGTGTAAGTTTAAGAACTATAAAAACGATTGTCAATAATCCGGGAAATCCTATACCATAGGAAGAACTTGAATTTGTACTCATAATGTTTTATTTTTTTTGTTTTGAAAAATAAGTATGGGTTTATAACCCTGTGTTTGTTGTCCTGTCTGGGTGAGAAAATCCTGAACCTCGTACCGTTCTCTGCCGATACACCCACACTTAAATTATTTTGCTTTATAAACCGGTGTGTAAATAATCAATTTAGAATCGATCATCTCGTCATTCTTTACAGCCCATTTTTCGCAGAATGCTCTTATTTGAGCGATTGACTTGTTTTCAATCTTTTCGGTAGAAAGTAATTTACCTTCATTCTGAAACCAAAACTGAATAAGAAGTAAGTACGCTTCGGGGTTGGTAACTTGAATTGAATAGCCCTCTTTTATTTTCGGTGCCTCAGTAAATAGATTTGCTTGATTATCTACCATTGCACTTGCTGATTTTGCAGTGGCTTGTACGTTAGCTTGTGAAAGTAATTTTTGCTGAGACTCTTTGGCTTCTAATACGAGTTTTTCAGCGGCTTCTTTTCGCCTTAACTTTTCTTCGGCTTCTGTTTTCTCTGCCAATTCATCCCTTTTCTGTTTCTCTTCGGCTAATTTCTGTTTTTTGATAGCTTCTAATCTTTCAGTCTCGGCAAGTTGAGCATCTAATAATTTTTTCTTTGATGCATCCGCCAGCTCGGCTTCTTTCTTTAGTCTTTCCTTTTCGATGTTGGCTAATCTAAGTCTTTCGGCTTCATCTTCCTGCGCTTTCACTTCAAGAAGTCTTGCTGTTTCAAGTTCTTCAAGCTGTGTTTTTTTAGATGGAATTAAGTCAATCAACTCTCTTTTATATTCAGAGACATCTTCCTTGAATTTATCAAGTGCACTGTAGCACAATGAAATTGTAGGAACTATTTCATTGTATTCAACTTCGGTATGATGAATAAGAGTTGGAGTTTCAACAGGGAACATGAAAGTGCCGTCCGAAAGGTTATTATCAAATAAAGCAATTTTCAAAGTTGCCGTTTCAATAGTTTCCAATGTCAGACTGTCAAACCAGTCATTTTTCTCCGTTTTGAATTTAAGAAGGTAATTAGAATAAGCCTCTGCATGCTTTACGGTGTAAAGTCTTACAATTTCGATAGCCTCTTGTTCCTTTGCAAGTTTTAAAGCTGCTAATCGTTCTTCCTCTAATCGATCATTCATTACCTTAGTGGCCCATTCATCTCTAAAAGCTTGACATTTTATAATCGGAACTTTTACATCCGTTTCAAGTGTTGTAAATTCCTTTGCTACCGCTGTCAGAATTTGAGTTATTGGGCTACGGTCTCTATTCATGTTTTTGACCGTTGTGTTTATCTTCACGATATAATCGGATAATTGCTTATCTACCGTGGCATCCATTTTAAGCTCTGCTAAAGCTATCAATTCATCACCTCGTGCGATTGCCTTAGATAATGATAGTTTGTTCGCTGCAAGTATTGCAGGGGCCGTTGATACTAACGATGTGAATGCTTCAATATCGAATGATTCTTTTTTTGCTATTTCTTCCATAATTAAAATCCTCCATTATCTTCTTCGTCTTCTTTTTCGACTACTACTGGTTTAATTTCTTCTTTATCTGAAAATCCATTTGGGTTTTCAATTTCTTCGGCTTCAATATCATCTATGCTCTTTTCGAACTGGATGTTGTCGGAGACTTTTAGTTTTGTATAAGCCCTCATGGCATGCTTTATACATTTTGCTTCCAAAAATCCTGGGTCAATCTGTCCGTTATTAGCTGTGTAAAGCTTATTTGCAGTTCCTCCCTGATATTTTGGTGTTGAGTATTCCATCAATCTTTTAATGTCAGCTTCGAGTAACCATTTAAAATCAATCCCATTATGAGGAAGATAAACAGCACACCAGACACCAACGATAACATTACTTGTACGAGGAATTTCAGCCACGTAATCAATTGTAAGTTCTCCACGTCCGGTAGTACGAGGTTGGAAGTGATCCTTTTCATAAATTACAATCGGATTTGACATTCTAATAATCTGTCCGGCTTTGATACGCATATTCAATTCTCCATACGCACTTACAGATAATGCGGCTACTTCGATGTAGACATCTCTACCTTCTTTTTTTTCGCCGGTTTTAGTTCCTCGGCTTTCAATGAAAGCATCCGCTTTGCTTCCGGGTTGAAGAGATAACCCTGTAATTGCGATTTCAAAGAATGCAGAACAAAGGCTTATTCCGGTTGCGGACTTTAATTTTGTTGATGCAGATACAAGCCGTTTAAAGTATCTGGCTTCTCGTTCATACGTTGCTTCTGCATCTTCTATTGAATCATGATGCATTTTCATTCTTGTACTGATGAATGATTCCTTGATAGGGGTTTGATCGACAAGTGTTGTCTTGTCTACAACCGTAAAGTCGGGTTTTTCTTTTTCTGACATATTGTTAAGATATTATTGGATCAATTTGAGCTAATAATGAATTGATTAATCCTTCAGACGTACTGAATGCTTGTCCTGATTCGATAGTGTCGTAATCTCCAATAGTGTATATTACTGTTTTTTGTCCATCGGGAACGGTTATTTTACTACTCCCACTCCAAACTGAACCTTCATGTGTTGAAACTCCTTTAATAGTTCCTTTTTTCATTTTGTTTCCTGACATGTAGAAAACTTCATCTTTAATTTTTGCCATTTTGATTGTCGTTTAATTATTTCACTAAATAGGTTTGTAAAAACTGTTTTACTGTTATTTCAAGGAATGTGCATGTTTTGAAACTATACTCGGAACTTGACTTATAAAGGCTGCCATTTTCTACAAATAGAAATAGGTCATTCAAGCTTGACACTTCTCGATTTCCATTAGCCCAGAATATTCCATTTTTAAAAAGTACCAATTGTATTCCCTTACTTTCACTCGGTGTTACCCGAATTTTGAACGGTTCGCCAACTTTCAATTTGATTTCTGACTTCTTATTTAATTCAAGTCTTTTAATTGTCAAATTCTTCAATAGCAATTTGAACTGTAAAGAAAAATTTTCAATTTGTGATTTCTGGAGATCATCTTTCAACCTCGAAAGTTTTTTTGTACTGATAATTTGTAATCTTAACATTTTGATTGATTTTAATTGTTGTTTTATATGATGTTAGAAAAGAGAGTTGGCATCGATCCAACAGCCTTGTTATAGGCGTTCCAAATTTTATCTCTTCCGTAATTTCACGATGATGGCGTAACGGCACTTTCACCTGAAAAAACTAAGTCCTTTTCTCGTCCATTAGAGAAAGTTATGTAGAATGTCAAAGATCACTTTATTATAGGCGGGTGCAGCTATTCAAAGCCTTTACACCCTATGAGTTTATCTATTTCTCAAATATGCTATTCCTGCTGTTATCAGTACTCCAATTAAAAAGGTCGTAATAACTATTATCATGCTTCGTCCGCTTTTATCACTATAAAAATTGAAGACCGTATTTTCGAGATAAGTTATTTTGTTTTTCATGGTTAGTGTTTGTTTCGGACCTTCCCGTTTATGTACAATTCAAATGATTCTACCCATTCTTTAAGGTGTCTTTGTTCGTAGATTACCTTTTTACCGTACCTTCTATATGGTAGTTTGTTTGTGTCTCTGGCCTCTCTGAGAGTATCTCTGCTCATTGTAGTATATTTCACGGCTTCGGGTTCTGTAAGGAAGTCTTTAGGAATCGGCAGGCATTTCAGTTCCATGATAATTATTTCTTTCTTGTTATTTTAATCTCGCTGATCAATCCAGCATCTGAAGCGGAAAAATTCATTTCTGTATCCGAATTCACTTGGCAAACTTGAACTCGTGCATTTGCAGCACCGATTTCTTTTGCCTTGAAATTCCTTGACTCTCCAATTTCAAGCCTTTTTATTTCTCTCTTAAAGTTAAATCTTTCGTTCTTTTTGTTTTTTCGAACCTTAATACTTGCGTCATTGGTTTCTTTTCCGTTAATTTGTCCCATTGTTTTGTTTTATTAAAATTTGATTTATTATTTATTTGACTCTGCAAAGATATAGCATTTGCTATAATTTCTGCATTTTTTCAACAGCTATTTATATCAAATGATATAATTTATAATCTATTCTAAATAATTTTTATATGAAAAATGAGGATATAAAGCTAAGAGTAAGAGAGTTAATAGCTGAAAAAAGTACTGGAATTACTAACTTTGCAGAACTGATTAAAACTAATCAATCGAGTCTTTCAAGGTGTTTAAGTGATGAAAATTCCGTAGGAGATGCTATGATTAATAAAATAGTTATAGCATTTGGAATAAATAAAGAATGGATATTAAACGGTACTGGAAATAAATACAAGGATAAAACAAATATTAAATCTATTGATATAAAAGAAGAAGAGCATGACTATTATCCATCAAGGCCGCATATAGACTCTTCTTATGCCGAATGTGGAAAGCCAGGAGGATTTAGCGTTGCAGTAAAGAAAGAAGACTGTGAGATGATTTCATTACCATTTCTAAAAGACTATGACTTTTCAATTATTGCTAGTGGTGAAAGCATGATAAATAGAACAAATATATCTAAGTCAATTCAAAGCGGAGATATTGTAGCATGTAAGATTGTAAATTCAAGGACACATGTTAGGTTCGGGGAAGTTTATGTTTTATCTACCATTGATGGGTTTACCATAAAAAAAGTAGTTCCATCAGAAATAGAAGGATGTATAAAATGTATTCCTTCTAATACAGAAGACAACTATTCACCTTTTGACATCCCAACTGAAGAGATATTTGACTGGGCTTTTGTCGTGGGCGTAGCAAGAATCAACAAATGGTAGATGATAAAAGAAAATCGTTTATTATGGAGAATAAAAGTTTAATCAAAACAATTATAATCTGTATTACGGCTATCATCTGTATTTCAATAGCTGGATATGTTTATTATCAGTCTAATAGATATTTTATCGATGGAAACGGATCGGTAATTGATAAGTATAAGGAGCAAACTCAATCATCAAATAGAGTAAACTATAATATAAACGATTGATGTAAAAAATAAGAAAACACTATGTAAATCGAGTTATAAATAGGCGTATTTTAACTGTATTGCATTGAAAAGTGGACAGATGACCAGTGATTTGAAAACATGGATTTAGATAAAATTTAACCATTAATTAACTACAAAACACCAACATCGAATTTAAATAAATATTAGAAGATTGTAATTTAGTCCTTTATACTAGAATTGACCTGCTTTGGGAGCAGGGGGTCGTGGGTTCGAATCCCGCTACCCCGACATAAAAAGGACTTACCGAGTTATCGGTAAGTCCTTTTTATTTTGCTTAAACACAGTTTTCAATACAAATAGAAACTAATATGTTTTTTATATCAAAAAAAGAGAGAATAAAAAGCCGCTATAAAAAAATATAATCTATCTTTGAAGCACAAACAGACATCTCATTAAATTTTGAACTAAAAAATAGCCCATTATGAAAACACAAGAAGACGATTTATTGGTATACGATGAAGATGATGCCGTAAAATTCATTCTCAATTCTATTCCAGAAGAAGCAAAAGAACGTATTAATGATGAAAAGATAGAATATGTTTTGGATGTTGTATACGAATTTTACGATGAAAACGGCCTGATTGATGAGGACTCAACGGAAGAAGCAAGCATTGACGAAGAAGAAATGTTTAAATTCATTCTGAAATGTTCAAAGAAAGACAAAATGAAATTAAGTGAAGATGACATTCAAGTTATTCTGGATGGTGAATATGAATATGGTAAATCACTCGGAATTTACACAGAAGAGAATTAATCGCTTAAAACTGTCGTTTTATTTCAAAGGTAATTTTATTACATGAGACAAAAAAGCACCATCGCAATTGTAAAATGCTTGGTGTTTTTTTTGATTTACATTTTGTATTTTATCTGAATAAAAAGATTTAATTAAAAATAGGAGAAAGAACTTTATGTTTCATCTGCTGTACGCCTTAGGATGGGTTTTCGCTTTACTTCCATTGCGCATCCTCTATCTGTTTTCCGATTTGTTTTATCCTATTGTTTATTATGTAGTTGGATACCGAAAATCAGTTGTCCGTAGTAATTTAGAAAACTCCTTTCCCGACAAAACAAAAAAAGAGTTACGTAATATTGAGCGACGTTATTATCGTTTTTTCTGCGATTTATTTATAGAAAGCATTCATGAAATACATTTTTCCGATGCTGAGAGTAAGCGCCGTTTTTATTTTGTGGGTATAGAAGAATTGCAAGAACAATACGTCACCAGAAAAGGTCTAATGATTATGACTGCTCATTATGGAAATTGGGAATGGGGACGAAATTTTCCATTATTTACTTCCGAAGAAATGCCTTCATATCAAATTTACAAACAATTATCAAATGAAAAATTTGATAAGTTTATGTATCAGCTGAGATCTAAATATGGTGGAATAAATGTTGAGAAACGAGATTTGTTGCGCTCGATGATTAAAGCCAGAGCCGAAGGTAAACAGGGATTGTACTGGATGATTTCGGATCAGACACCCGCCGAACAAAAAATACATCATTGGACAACATTTTTAAATCAAGATACTCCTGCATTAACCGGTAGTGAGCAATTAGCTCGAAAGTTTGATTATCCAGTCTTTTATGCCGAAATAAAAAGGATTAAACGAGGATATTATCAATGTGCCCTTATTCCTGTTTCATTAAATCCATCTAAAACTGCTGAATTTGAAATTACCGATAAATATATGAAGTTATTGGAAAATACGATAAATGCAGCACCCGAGTATTGGCTTTGGTCACACAGACGCTGGAAGTACAACCACGAAGAGAAACGCAACATACAATAGCTTTATTCAAACTTTAGACACAATTTATTATCTCACAAAATACTTATGACCACAGCCATCGTCATTCTAAACTGGAATGGAGAAAAATATTTACAGCAGTTCTTACCTATTCTCATTGAAAACACAACACTTTCTGATGTGGAAATTATTGTTGCCGACAATGCTTCGACAGATTCATCCTTGTCGGTTTTAAAAGAAAAATTTCCTTCAGTTAAGACTATTGTTCTAGATAAAAATTATGGATTTGCCGGAGGGTATAACGAAGCACTCGCGCAAATAGATGCTGAATATTATGTTTTGCTAAATTCGGATGTAGAAGTAACACCTGACTGGCTGGAGCCCTTGATTAATTACATGAATGAGTATAAAAATGTAGCTGCCTGTCAACCCAAAATCCATTCATTTTACAAACGGACACATTTTGAACATGCCGGTGCTGCAGGTGGATATATCGATCGATTCGGTTTTCCATTTTGTCGTGGGCGTATTTTAGGAACTTCCGAGGAAGACAAAGGGCAATATGATAGTGTTGCTGATATATTCTGGGCAACTGGTGCTTGTTTTGTAGTACGCTCAAATATTTATTGGCAAGTAGGAGGGCTGGATGAAGAATTCTTTGCTCACATGGAAGAGATTGATTTCTGTTGGCGATTGAAAAGTCGGGGCCACAGGATCGCTTGCGTTCCGGATAGTACGGTTTTTCATATTGGTGGTGGAACTCTAAATATAGAAAGTCCGCATAAAACATACTTAAATTTCCGCAATAATTTACTGATGCTTTATAAAAACTTACCAACTAAATTGTTGAAAAATACAATGTTTTGGCGCTCTATATTCGATTATATAGCAGCAGTACAATTATTTATAACAGGAAAGCCGAAAAATGCTATAAGCATTTTTAAAGCAAGGTCCGACTTTAAATGCATGCAACCCCATTTTGAGGATAAGCGAAAAGAAAACATCTTATATTCTACTTCTGACAACCAATCAGATATTTTCCAGCAAAGCATTGTAATTGAGTATTATTTAAAAGGTAAAAAAACATTTCGTTCTTTGATTAAATAGTTTGAAGCAAAAAAACGAGCCGATAGTGGCTCCTTTTTTTTT
>WSSedL1CaDRAFT_10000011_pt1 | contig 110882 bp, 105 predicted proteins | sample WetSurSL1Cattail_FD_9464 | JGI IMG/M metagenome (IMG submission 9464)
CAGCTTTTGGAAAAAAGCGCGGATTGGGTAACCCGCCGGCGAATGAGATGATTTCCGGATCTTCGGTTACTTTTAAAATCTCACGAATAAACGAGCGCTGAACCGTGCTCATCCGGTTTGCCAAAATAGTGTTCATGTTCATGATAAAACCTTCTTTCTTAATTTATATTTGGTTTACCATGAATCCGGCAATAAATCAGGACTTGCCGAATTCTGCAACCAACTTTGTCGGTTAAAAAGCAGCGACCGGCGGATCGTTGTTAAATAATCGGCCTTACTTCCAAGGGGAATTCTTCATCGATGGTAGTTACCACGCTCTCTTGAATTACTTGCATCAACTTTTTTATCCCGATATCGATCTGATCAACAGCCGGATAGGAAAAATTCAACCGTAAATAGTTTTGGCCTTGACCGTCATTATAAAACGCCTCCCCCGGTACATACGCTACTCGGTGTTCGGTAGCTTTGGTCAACAGTTGAGTGGTATTAACATCCTCGGATAAACAACACCAAATATAATAGCCGCCTTGCGGGGTATTCCAGAAAATATCCGGCATTGCATACCGCTCCAATGCCCTAAGCATGATATTCCGACGTTGTAAATATCTTTGATTCAGCGTCTTCAAGTGATTTGAAAAATAATTCTCACGGCAGAACCGGTCCAGTAAACATTGACTTAAGCTACTGGTATGGAGATCCATATTCTGTTTAACCCAGGCAAATTGGCGGATTACCGGTTTGGGAGCCGCCATCCATCCCACTCGGAAACCGGGACAAAGGATTTTTGAAAATGTGCTCAAATACATCACATAGCCTAAGCGGTCAAGGGCTTTTAATGGCGGGACTGCCTTTCCTTCATATCGTAACAGTCCATACGGATCATCCTCCAGGATTGGGATCTGATAATGGTATGCCAAGTCCAACATTTCCAGACGGCGTTCCAAGTTCATGACCACACCCGATGGATTTTGAAAGTTAGGGATGGTATAGATCAATTTGGGACGGTACTTTTCAATCAGCGGTTTGAGCGCATCCATCCTCATACCGTTTTCATCAATCGGTACCCCGACAATTCTGGCTCCGGCAGCCCGAAAAGTTTGTAAAGCGCAAAAGAATGTCGGCTCTTCTACAATCACCACATCACCGGATTCTAAAAAAATACGGCTGGCAATATCCAATCCCTGCTGAGAACCTGACAGCACGATGAGTTCGTCCAAAGAGACGTTGATTTCCCGGGATTCAAGTAACTTGACAATGCTTTCCCGTAATGGGTGGTGACCTTCTACCGGAGTATGCAAAAAGGCCGCCTGGCCACCGTCTTTTAAGACCTGAGTCTGCAAATCACGAATAACATCAACCGGTTCCAGCTCTTGGGCCGGAACTCCCGCTGCAAAAGAGATGATGTCGTGACGGCTGACCATTTGTAATATATTACCGAGTAAGGAATCCCGGGCCCGGGAAGCACTCTCACTGAATAACTGCCGCCAGAGCAAAGGGCTGGGATGCGAACCTGAATTGCCGGCGCCGTCATTTGTCGAAATCACAATGGTCCCCCGCCCAACATGTGAAGCAATCAAGCCGTCGGCTTTCAATTCCTGATAGGCATTAAATACCGTTGTACGGTTGACACCCAAAGATTCTGCCAATTTACGCTCCGGCGGTAACGGGAAATCCGCCGCCAACTTACCGGAGAGGATTTGTTCTTGGATTTGATGCTTAATTTGCAGATAAATTGGGGTGGTGGATTCCCGGTCGATCGTAATATTCACTATCTGCTCCTCCAATGTTAAAAATTGGTTCCATCCAATTGTATTATATCAGACATTTAATTGCCATCAACAGCCAATTGGTCTAGTTAATAGATAGGCCAATTATGGTAAAAAATAAAAGCGTCTTGAGCTAAGACGCCTTTTGAAGAATATGTCCCTTGAGCCTGAAATTCTTTTCTATCCCCAAGAAAGTTCCGAAGGTTAATTTAAAGGGCCAAATTATAAATATTCAGTACATCCGAGCGGCCCAGCCTGACAAAATTGCCCACTTTGTTCTCATCTGAATTGGTGGCTTTATCGGCCATCTCCGCCAGTCGATCATCGTGAATGCCCAAACCGTCCAACGTTGTGGCAAGCCCTATGGAATGATAGAAATTTTCCAACCTGCGAATACCTTCCAGGGCAGTTTGCTCCGGGTCCCAATACGAATAATCCACCCCCCATACCCGTACCGCATATTGAGCAAAACGGATAATATCATGCTGGTAAACATATTTCATCCAAGCGGGAAAGATTACCGCCAAACCGGCGCCATGAGCTATATCATATGCCGCGCTCAGTTCATGTTCAATATCGTGAGAGCCCCAATCACCGATCCTGCCGGTATTCAGCAGATTATTATGGGCAACCGTACCGGACCACATAAATTCCGCCCAAGCATCATAATTCTCCGGTCGTTCCAAAACCAGAGGAATATTATGAATCATGGTTTTTAGGGTAGACTCACACAACCGGTCCATCAGCTCAACATGCAGCGTGTTGGTAAAATAGCGTTCCATGACATGAGCCATAATATCAGAGCCGCCGCAGGCCGCTTGATATTTAGGTAATGTAAAAGCCAACTCGGGATTTAAAATCGAAAACTTGGGATAAATGACTTCGGAATTAAAACCTCGTTTATACCAGCCATCCTCATTGGTAATTACACTAGCCGTACTGGCCTCACTGCCGGCTGCCGGGATTGTTAAAATTGTACCGACCGGCAAAGCCTCCTTGAGCTCTGTCTTACCGGTAAAAAAGTCCCAGACGTTACCTCGATACGGAACGCCCATAGCGATAGCTTTGGAAGAGTCAATTACGCTGCCTCCTCCAACTGCTAAAATAAATTGAATATTTTTTTCACGGCATATTTTGATGCCTTCATTAACTAAACTAAGTCGGGGGTTGGGTTGAACCCCTCCAAGTTCAACATATTCGATCCCGGCATCTTTTAAAGATTGGAGTATTTTTTCATAGAGTCCAACTTTTTTGATACTCCCGCCACCATAATGAAGTAGAATTTTTTTGCCGTAACGGACGATTTCTTCCCCTACTTTGGTTTCACTCCCTTTGCCAAAAATAATTTTGGTCGGATTCTGAAATATAAAATTTTCCATAAGGCGCCTCCTGATATAATTTCACTATTTAATCATCGATTCAACATATAATTCATGCTTTATGTATTTTATACTATTACAAATAACGACTACCCGAAAATAGCCCGAGCAGTCGTTATAAAAAAATTAGATGTGCTTACCTGTACAGCGAATACTACTTATAGGGATTCTCATCGCGGTAAAGCATTGCTTGAGGTCGGTTGAAGGCAACATCCTCAACTCCCAGCATTTTCATGGCGGCAAACAATACTTTGCCGGCATGTTTAAAGGCTACTCCGCCGTGATGCGGGTAATGTTTGCCGATCAGAACATGACGGTAAAATCTGCCCATTTCTTTGACTGCAAAAACTCCGATACCGCCAAATGATTTGGGGTCGACATCGATGATTTCGCCTTCCGCCACATAACTACGCAACATTGCGTCGGCAGTGCTTTGTAAGCGGAATAAGGTAATATCGCCGGGACGGATAGCTCCTTCCAAAGTCCCTCGGGTGATATCTGGTTCTTTGTCCGGTTCCAAACCACGGTGCATAATTAATTGATATTTCATGGCCGCATTCTTTAAGAGGCATTTCGCCGTGTTACCGCAATGAAATCCCATAAAGAGATCATCCGGTTGATAACCGTTAAACTTGGCTTTATTGTTGTCGAACATATCACGTGGAACTGAGTTGTTGATATCAAGCAAAGTGGCAGGCATATTGGTGGCACAGGTGATGATATACTCGCTTAAAGCACCGTAAATATCAGTTTCACAGGCTACCGGAATTCCTCTGGCAGTCAGTCTTGAGTTGACATAACAAGGAACTATTTTGAACTGAGTTTGGAAAGCCGGCCAACACTTATTGGCAAAAATGGCATACTCCGAAGCGCCCTTATTATTTTCCATCCAGTCTAACAAGGTCAACTCATATTGGGCGAGTCTCGGCAAAATCCCGGGATAACCGTTTCCTTCAGCAAGCTCGGTTTCCATTTCTTTGATGACGCCCGGAATCCGTTTGTCATTTTCGTGTTGATTAAAATAAGCAAACAGATCCAGCTCCGAGTTCTCCATAATTTCAACACCTAAGTCATATAAAGGCTTTATCGGCGCATTACAGGCTAAGAAATCATGGGGTCTGGGACCAAAACCGAAAATTTTTAATTTTTTCAAAGCCGTAATAACCCGGGCAATCTCTCCAAAATCTTTAATCATAACGGCAATTTCAGAAGCAGTTCCGACCGGATATTCCGGGATATAGGGCTTTAATTGACGTAACGCCAGATTATAGGAGGCGTTTAACATTCCACAATAGGCATCCCCCCGGCCGTCAAATAAATTATTTTCAGTTTCTTCGGCTGCTGCCGCAAACATAACCGGACCGTCGAATTTTTGAGCCAATAAAGTCTCCGGCCCTTCAGGTCCAAAATTGCCAAGATAGACCACTAAAGCATTTATATCGGCCTTCTTTAATTCGTCCAATGCCTTTAAAACATCTTTTTCATTTTCAACCGTAGTTTTGACTTCAGTGACACTCAATTTGTTATCGGTACAGGCTTTAACAACTGCAGATCTCCGCTTTTGGCTTAATTCCACCGGAAAACAGTCACGGCTAACCGCCACAATACCTAACTTTACTTGCGGAATGTTAATCAAAATATGATACCCCCTCAGTTAATATTGATAATAAAATTCTACAGCTTAATTATAAGACTTATGAATTGTACGTACAAGCAAAAATTGATAAATATAAATTATGGGTTATCAAGAAGATCCGGTTTTAGTTTTAGTTTTCCAGTCGAAAGAATTTCAATTAAGCGTATAAACCAATTTTAATTGTCTATAATATGAATGGCGGCGGCGCAAGCCAATCGTCGTATCTGCCGGCTTAGCTCTATAAAAGCTTTGAATTGCGACGATAGGGACTGTACCCTATCAGACTCGATAGAGTTTTGTATAGTGAGGTTCCTATAAAAAAACCGGCAGGCCGCCGATTTTTTTATTTTCTAAAGTTTTCCTTAACCAACGGAATTACAAAGCCTTTTAAAACTATAAATTACCATATGATAAGGTTTTTACAAGGATAGCTTCCCGGTTGATGAGAAATAATGAATATGTGTCAAGCTTTAAAAGCATGACTCATATTTTAGGAGGAATGCGTGTATGCAAGGTAAAGTTAAATGGTTTAATGCGGACAAAGGTTTTGGGTTTATCGAACGGGAAGGCGGCGATGATGTGTTTGTTCACTTCTCAGCAATTAAAATGGAGGGATACAAAGCCTTAGAAGAAGGGCAAAAGGTAGAATTTGATTTAACTACCGGGCAACGGGGTCCGCAAGCTGAGAATGTTATAATAGTATAATCTTTCCCAGCAAAACCAAGGGGGCTGGCTCAAAGTAACCGAGTCAGCCCCCTTTAAATCATTTATCACCCTATAATAGAGTGTGATTTTTTGATTATGCTTTACTTATCTAAGTAATGGCAGTTGTTTTTTGGAATTTGAACGGCTTAAAGCCGGCGGGTAATATCTAATCAACCATTCTAACTCTTTGCGTTGATTGTTCGGTTGATACCAGCCCTTATCAAACAGATGATGCACCCGTTGAAAATATTCTTCATACATACGGCCAACCCGTTCTAACGAAAAATTTTTAACAGCCCAGTCACGGCAATCTTCAGGTTTTATATTTTGAATATTTTTCACCGCCCAGCAAAACTCCTCAAAAACCCGGCAGCGATATCCGGTAATTCCATGCAGGACAGTCTCAGGAAATGCGCCCCAATCACTGGTAATAACCGGTGTTCCACAAAGTTGAGCTTCAACATTAACGCCACCGAATGGTTCAAGATAATAGGTCGGCATTAAGACCGCTTTGGCATTTCCTAACAGTTCGCTTCTTTCTTCAGGACCAACTGCCGGAAAATATTGGATGTGTTTTTCCGAACCCAAGGCTAGTCCTTCACCCGGATTATCTAACGCTCCCTGTCCAACGATAAAAAGTTGGTTATCGGTAGCCTTGGCGATATCGGAAGCGACTTGGACGCCTTTTCGTGAAATAATCCTGCCGAAATATAATAGATAATCTTTTTTATCCGGTTGAAACAGGAAATCTTCCGCTTCAAAATAATTCGGTATCACAGCATCATACCAACTGCCATCGTCCTGACGCAATAACCCGTATATATAATGCATCCATGCATATGATTCAAAAATGCGATGAGCAGAAAATACGCCGGTATAGCCAATACCGGATTCCACCGTCAATAATCCAACCGCATCAGCGATGGGTTTATCATAATTACCCATTGGACACAGCAAGATATCCTGCTCCTGTTTGCGTTCATTAATTGCTGAAATAGCATTTTGATTAAATGTCCGATGCGCCAAGTCCTCGGGATCGTGTTTGAAAAATTCTTTTGATTGATCATAATTCCCATAGACTTGTTTTAGAATGTCCAAACTTGAGACTTGAACAGACTCGTTACATGCTACTTCCGAGCCTTCAACACCGTAAAAATACAGAGTATGCCCATATTTCTGAATTATTTTGGCCAACTTCACTATCTTCTGGGTATAAGCACAGGCTGAATTATTCCGGTGAGTTGGCAAATGGGCCAAACCCAATAGATGAAACCGCAATTTTTTCATACAAACCTCCCACCCATGATCCATCATAGAACCAGTTGAACCCTGTCTGCTATTGATATCGATCATTTTTTGATATCATATTATTCAGCGGTAGCAGTAAATGACCGAGTAAAATGTAATGTTTATCATTCATTCATTTAAAAAAGCTGCCCTAATAAATATAGGACAGCTTTTTTCAAACATTGATCATAAGGATTACAATAGCAGTTTCAATATTAAACTAATCTAATTATTCGTATTGAAGCATTGACATCGGCTTGGGTACCGCCGATATTGGCGAGCAGCGAAACGGCTTGGAACGAAGTATGATTACGGATTGTTATTGTTGCAGGTGCTGTTATTGTTATAATAACTCGACCGGTATTTTGAATATTAGCGGCGTTAACTCCGTAAATAGTACCCGGAATTAAAGTTCCGTCTTGGTATAGTGCAAATTGATTCACACGATCCGCTTCGACCATGAATGTAATCTCATATGTTCCACTTGTATTAATTGTAACTCCCGAGGTTCCAGGCGTATGTGCGATAGCTCCAACAATTACACCATTGGTACTTAATGGAACATCGGCTTCTAGAGCAACTTCAGCAATAGCCACAGTATTATAGATATATGCAAAGGCAGTTGGGAATCCAGGTCCGGTAGGTCCGGACGCTCCACTTGCCCCGGTGGCTCCCACAGGTCCAGTGGCTCCGCTTGCTCCACTGGCTCCAGTCGCACCGATTGGTCCGGTGGCTCCGCTTGCTCCACTGGCTCCAGTAGCGCCGACTGCTCCGGTGGCTCCCACAGGTCCGGTGGCTCCGCTTGCTCCACTGGCTCCAGTAGCGCCGACTGCTCCGGTGGCTCCGCTTGCTCCACTGGCTCCACTGGCTCCAGTCGCACCGACTCCAGTTGCTCCAGTAGGTCCACTAGCTCCAGTGGCGCCGATTGGCCCGGTGGCTCCAGTGACTCCAGTTGCACCAGCTCCAGTTGCTCCGACAGGACCAGTTGGTCCAGTGGCTCCGGTACTTCCTACTCCTCCCGCTGGTCCAGTAGCTCCACTAGCTCCGGTAGCTCCTACTCCTCCGGTGGCTCCTGTTGCTCCACTGGCTCCGGTAGCTCCTACTCCTCCGGTGGCTCCTGTTGCTCCACTAGGACCAGTGGCCCCAGTTGCTCCAGTTACGCCTCTAGGTCCAGAAGGTCCTGTAGGTCCTGTTGCTCCAGTTGCGCCACCCGGTCTTATTGGACAAGACATTTCCGCTGTTTCCAGTGTTTCCTCCGGCTCTTTCCGGATTCGCCTGGTTCTTGGTTTACCCAATAAACCATCATTCATAATAAATCACCCCCTTTTGTGATGATATATATCATACGGAGATGATAAATTATGGGCGATACTGCGGAAGACACTTTAATGTAAAAACCCGGATTTATCAACAATACTTGACAAAAAAAGTTACAAATAAAATGGTTCATAATGGCTTTCCAAACAATCGCCTAATATTACTGATAGTTATTTTCTTTGGAAAATCAAACCCAAAAATGACTATTATTGATAGTATCGAAAATTCAGACCTTGATCATCTACCCGCACTGGGGAATTTCACCGGTTGTTTTTTGCGATTAATACTGATATAATAACACTGTTATTTTCTGAGGTATTCGTCAGTTTCAATGTTGAACCTACATTATAAATACGGGAGATCAATATTTAATTAAAGGATAGTCCACGCCCTAGGTGTCGATTGGGAGGGAAGGACCAATTAATTGTGCGATCACCCACCTATCGAGAGATAGGTGTCAACACTGAAGCAACGGTGTTTTGGATAAAAAAGAGTGGACCCCAAAAGGGTCCGCTTTTTTTATCCAATAGTCTTATTAATCCAGACTAAGTAAACTAATTATCCTAGTTTTTTAAATAATTCCCTTTGCTAAATGAAAGTATATTTCATTCCAATTTATTTCATTTTTGAAATCATGGATCTTGGTATCCTTATCAATAAATAGACATTCTATGCCGGCGATTTCGGCGAAATCCTCCAAATGCTCTTTAGAAACCGCCTGACTAAAGCCGGTATGATGAGCTCCACCCGCAATAATCCAAGCTTCAGCGGCTACTTTCAAATTGGGCTGCGGTATCCAAACAGCCCTGGCTACAGGTAGTTTCGGCAAGTCGGCATCCGGTTTAACGACATCAACCTCATTCACCAATAATCTAAACCGGTTACCCATATCCAAAAGGGTAGCGGCTACCGCTTGGCCGGTCGGAACATTAAAGACCAACCGGGCGGGATCTGCTTTGCCGCCAATTCCCAACGGGTGGACCTCCAAGGAAGGCTTTCCTGCGGCAATAGTTTCACAGACTTCCAGCATATGAGCGCCTAAAATCCTCATTTTCCCTTCTTGAAGATGATAGGTATAATCCTCCATAAAGGAAGTGCCGCCTTTTAAGCCTTGGCCCATTACCTTCATTGCCCGGACCAACGCAGCAGTCTTCCAATCGCCTTCAGCTCCAAAACCGTACCCATCAGCCATCAACCGTTGAACTGCCAAACCCGGAAGTTGCTCCAGACCATACAGATCTTCAAAGGTGGTGGTAAATCCTTTAAAACCTCCTGATTCCAAAAACTTTCTCATACCTAGTTCTATCTTGGCAGCAGTTTCGACAGATGATTGATTGATCCCCTTTTGAATGGTGTACTTTTGTTGATACTCGGCCATTAACTCTTTAATCTCGGAATCCTTAACACGATTAACATAGCTTACTAAATCGCCCAGTCCATATCCATTAAAGGCAAAACCCAGTTTAATCTGAGCAGATACCTTATTTCCTTCGGTAACAGCCACTTCTCTCATGTTATCACCAAAACGGGCAAATTTGGCGCCTTGAAGATCATTCCAGGCCAACGCCGCCCGAATCCACGCGGCTAATCTGTCAATGACTTCCTCATCCTGCCAAAACCCTACAATCACTTTACGGGCCTTCCGCATTCTGGCGCCAATGAAACCGAACTCGCGGTCGCCGTGAGCCGACTGGTTCAAATTCATGAAATCCATATCAATTTCCGACCAAGGAATATCCCGGTTAAATTGGGTATGGAGGTGGGCAAAGGGCTTATTTAAGATGCCAAGTCCACCAATCCACATTCTGGCCGGTGAAAAAGTATGCATCCAGGTGATTAGACCAACGCAATTCGGAGCTGTGTTGGCTTCAATACAAAGATTCATTATCTCCTCGGGGGTAGTCAAAACCGGTTTAAAAATAACTTTTACCGGTATTTTAGCATTTTCCGCCAACGATTTGGCAATCACTTGGGAGTGTTCAGCCACCTGCCGTAGAGTTTCCTCTCCGTAAAGGTGCTGACTTCCGGTAATAAACCAGACTTCTTTTGCTTGCAAATTAATCATCCCAATTCTCCTTTTTTATAGAAATAAATTTCGTAACCCATAAAATTCCCAACTTGTCCGTACAACTTATAGTCTTACTATATCATAAATGTTACAAATCGAGAAACAGGATTTATCAGGTTTGCGATAAAATCGAACCTTGCTACGCATTGGAAATGGTAACCATCTACAATTATTTCATTTCTCGCCTTGCTTATTCAATTGAAAAATTGCTTGCCAAATTTATGTTAAATATTTGGTTTATCCCTTGCCGAATCATGAATACCCATGTTATAGTTATTTTACTGGCGGTATCCTTTGGAACTGCACTGTAAAGGTGAAGGTTGCTATTTGTGGTATTACATAGTTTTTCCGCTTGGATCGGTTTGACTAAGACGGAAATAGTGCAGGTTCAACCTTTCTGTCAAACGGAAGGGTTTTTAATTTTTACCCCAGTAAACGGCAGTACCCACTTAAATCTTTAACTGGAGGTAATGATGATGAACGAACCGAAAAAAGAAGCAAATTTTGCAGGCATTGAACAATTATCCTTGCGCAGTATACTCTTTGGTGTCCTCGGCTCATGCATTATAACTGCAAGTTCCATGTATGTTGCGCTCCGCATGGGCGCTCTCCCCTGGCCTACTATCTTTGTGGCAATTCTTTCAATGGCGTTGTTAAAATCACTGGGTAGCACAACTCGTAATGAAATCAATGTCACTCAAACAGCAATGTCGGCCGGCGCAATGGTTGCCGGAGGCTTGGCTTTTACCCTGCCCGGGCTGTGGATTACCGGTCGCTGGAATGGTCCCACTATGTTGAAAGAACATTTTTGGCCGGTGCTGGCCATCGCATTGGCCGGTGTACTCATGGGCACCTTATTTACTTGGTTCTTAAGAAAAAAATATGTGGTTAAAGATGCTTTGCCTTATCCGATTGGAGTCGCAGCCGCCGAAACCATTACCGTAGGTGATGCCGGTGGGGAAAAATCCAAATTCCTCTTTTCGGCCCTAAGTATATCGGCTTTATTTACTCTATTACGCGATTGGCTCGGTTGGATCCCCTCTACCCTCAGCTCCAAATGGCTTTATGCCAAGAATTTCTTTATCGGAATTTGGTTATCGCCAATGGCGGTCGGCATTGGTTACATTATCGGCCCTCTTTACACCGGAGTCTGGTTCCTCGGTACGCTGATTGCTTATCTATTAATTATCCCTTTGGGACCGATCCTTAAAATTTTTCCCTCCACAGCGGAAGCGGTAACTTTCAAAAATACGGTGGGAATCGGATTGATGGTAGGCACTGGAATTGGCGTTATCCTGGCTTATGTGATTTCGGTTATTCAAAGCGCCCGGGCGCGAATAAGCCAAAAGAAAAAAATTATTGCCAAGCCAGTTGGTGATGAAGCCAATCGGAAATTAATAAGAAACGAGCGGAATTGGACCATTATTGCCATTGTAATCTCATTTATTCTTTCCATAGTCAGCGGACTTGATATTCTTGCTTCAATGTTCCTGATGGTTGGGGTATTCATCGTCTCAACAATGTCGGCGATTATTACCGGCGAAACCGGTGTGAATCCGATGGAAATCTTCGCGATCATCGTTTTATTGGCGATCCGGCTCTTCATTCACATAAATATTGCCGATGCCTTTTTCATTGCCGCAGGGGTTGCGGTAACTTGCGGCTATGCCGGTGATCTTTTGAATGATTATAAAGCCGGCCATTTACTCGGCACCAACCCTGTCGCCCAACTCATCTTACATATTGTGGGCGGCATCACCGGGGCTGTCGTGGCCTCAGTAGCCATGTTCGCGGTAATCAACCAATTTGGCGGAGTCGGTCCGGAAAAGGGGCTGCCGGCGGTCCAAGCTTTTGCTGTCAGCCAAATGATCAACGGTATTGGTCATCCGCTGGTATTCACCAGCGCCGCCGTCCTGGGGGTTATTCTTTACCTTTTCAAAGTCCCGGTATTGACTCTCGGTCTGGGTATGTACGTATCGTTCGAATTGTCCGCTGCATTATTCATCGGAGGAATGGTGCGGTACATCAGCGATCGGCTCCGGCCCCAATCTGCAACCACCGGAAATATTATTGCTTCGGGCTTTTTTGGCGGCGAAGGAATTACCGGAGTCGGGATCGCCATCGTAAAAATGATTTTACGAGGTTAAAAAGGACCGTTATACAATATTTTAGGCGAATGGTTGATTTAGATATCGATTTGATAAAATTTAAAATGCTAAGAAACAATTTCTCCCGCGGAGGCACAGTGGCGCTGAGTTTAAAATCAATAATCATTGATAAAACCATATTTACAAAAGCATGTGTTTTTAGCATTATCGTAAGCATCCTGCTTTAATTGGTTCTCTGCGTCTCCGCGCCTCTGCGGGATAATAAAAATCGGCAATCGATCAACCATTATTGAAAAAGGAGGCTCTTTGGATGGGCAAGATTATCGGAATTGATATCGGCGGTAGTACCACTAAAATTGTAGGTTTTGATCAAGGGGCCATCTTCAGCCCTTTGCTCGTTAAGGCCACTGATCCGATCGCTTCAGTCTATGGCGCTTTTGGAAAATTTCTGGACACCAACGGTTTAGAATTGAATGATATCGAAAGAATAATGGTCACCGGCGTCGGCTCGTCATACATAACCGCCAAACTTTACAATATTCCCACCGGAATGGTTGATGAATTCCGGGCTATTGGAACCGGCGGCCTTTTTTTAAGCGGTTTGAACAATGCCTTAATCATCAGTATGGGTACGGGAACAGCCTTGGTGAAAGCGGATTATAAAGGAGTGCGGCATATCGGAGGCACCGGTGTGGGGGGTGGAACTTTGCTCGGCTTATCCAACCGGATGCTGAATGTACGTAATTTTAACGATTTAATTGAAAGCGCTGCGGGTGGTAACCTAAATCACATTGATTTAACCATCGGCGATTTATCCCATCACGTAGTCGGTCTACCCCCCGAATCTACCGCCTCCAACTTTGGTAAGCTAAGCGATCTGGCTTCCAAAGCCGACATTGGACTAGGAATCATTAACCTGGTATTTCAGACGATTGGCATGATTGCGATTTTTGCCGCCCGAATTGATCAAACCCAAGATATCATACTGACCGGCAATTTAACCAATGTTCCCCAATCGCAAGCGATATTTGACGATTTGAGTAAATTGTTCGAGGTGCATTTCATTACCCCGCCGGATGCGGAATATGCCACTGCCGCCGGCGCCGCCATCAGTTATGCACAAGGAATGCCGTATACGGAAATCCGGGTTTGACCCTCCGGAACGGAAAAAGGAGTTGTCTCGATCGACTTCCGAAGCAGCTCCTTTTTTATATTAAAATGTTACTATATCATAAGAACACAGCCCCAAATTTATAATGATTTAATGACCCTGATATATCATCCGGCGTTGTTGCTTACGGGCCAGTACCGACAAGGTATAATTCATCGCGAAATAAATTGCGGCAATGAAACCAAAGATGGTAAAGACCTGATATTTGGACCCGTATTGACCCATAATGATCATGCCCCGACCGGTCAGGTCTTCGATACCCACCGCCCAGACAAATGAAGTATCTTTCACCACGGTAATAATCTGCGAGACCAGTGGCGGAATCATGTTACGTAAAGCTTGCGGCAGAATAACGTGGATCAAAGTAGCCGGATAACTAAATCCCTGTGCCCGTGCGGCCTCCCATTGGCCTTTACCGATGGAATTAAGGCCACCCCGGATGATTTCGGCGATTGCCGCCGAAGTAAAGATCGTTATCGCCACAATCCCCGATTCGAGCGGTTTCAGAGGAGTAAGAAAACGGATGGCAATGATAAAAAGCAAGTTGGGAATGTTACGAATGACCTCAATATAAAAGCCGGCCATTTTGCCGAATATTTTATGTTTTGATGCCCGGGTCACCCCCAGGAATGTCCCGATAATAAAACTAAAGAAAATACTTGCCGAGGCAATTAAGACGGTTATCCATAAACCATGAGCTAAAAAAGTGAGATTTTCAAACTTAAAAAGTTCAGAGATCACGCCGACACCTCCGCTTTACGCTCCAAGTGTCGCGCAAACTGGGATAATGGCAAACAAAGTAATAAGTAAAGCACGCCGGTTACCACATATGATGGTCCGTAATAGAGATTATTACCGGCCCAAGAATCAGCCCGATACATCAAATCGCCCCCGGCAATCATTGCCAACACCGAGGTATTACGGATCAGATAAACCGCTTGGTTGGTCAGGGGCGGAAAAATCACTTTTTTGGCTTGGGGCAAGATAATATAACGTAACGCTTCCCAATAAGTAAAACCCTGAGAAAGGGCAGCTTCTCGTTGACCTTTCGGTATGGCTTGAATCCCTGAGCGAATTACCTCGGCAATATAAGCGCCATGATATACACCCACTCCGATAATTCCCACCGCAATGACCGGGAGGGTAAGACCAAGATACGGCAGACCGTTATAGAGAAAAAACACTTGAATGACTAAAGGAGTATTTTGAATAAATTCAACATAACAACGGGTTATAACCCAGGGTATCTTCCCGTGGGATGCGCCAAGCATCCCAAAGAAGATACCGAGGGCCATCGCCAGTCCTAACGCTACCAAAGAAACAACGGCAGTCGTTACAAATCCTGCTGCGAAAACATGCCAATCTTTAAATAACGCTACCCATTTAAACCAGGCGAAAGGGCTTACCATTTTATTTGATTTTCCATTTCTTTATTAACTTATTAATCTGTCCGGAGTTCTTCATATCATTAATTGTATCATTGACTAACTGGGCTAAGCCGTCGTTACCTTTTTTAGAAGCCACTCCATAGTTCTGGGGACTAAAACGATCGGACAGCACCATAGTGGAGCGATCCACATAACCGTTAAGAATCGAGGCATCTACCGAGAAACAATCGACTCTGCCGGAATCCAGGGCTGCCTTAATCTCAGGATAAGTCGCGTACTCAAAAAAATCAATTTTGATGCCGAGTTTGTCCGCCTCATCCTGGACGGCTTTCCGGGAGGTAGAGCTTTGAGCGACTCCGATCTTTTTACCGTTTAAATCTTGAAGACTTTTATATTTACCGGCTTTTTTAACCAATAAACCGACACCATCGGTGAAATAAGGATCGGAAAAATTATAACTCTTTTTACGTTCATCGGTGATGGTAAAGGTGGCAATGACCAGATCCACTTCACCATTATCCAGTAAGGGGCCACGAGTTTTGGCATTGACCGCCTGAAAATCGACTTTGGCTTTATTACCCAATATCTTTTTGGCGATAACCTTGGCGATATCAACTTCAAAACCGTCAATCTTATCGGTCTTCGGATCCCGGTAGCCAAATTTGGGAACATCGACTTTTACACCGATTTTAAGGACTCCGCGATCCTTGATGGCTTTGATATCCGGGCTATCGGTGGTAGCAGCCATGCATGATACTGTAATCAAACTTGCGAGCAAAACCAATGAAACAATTAAAACTGAAAACTTTTTCATGGGATTACCTCCTCTTTATTTAAAACAATCCCGAAGTTGAGTTGATGGCTACAAAAATAAATCCGCCGTCGCTTTCAGGATCGTTTACATTCCGTTGAAGATCACCGCAAGATGCGGCTTAAGAACTGTTTGGTCCGATCCTGGGTTGGATTCTCAAAAAAATGTTCAGGTGAACCATCTTCCAGGATTACCCCTTCATCCATGAATATAACCCGGTCGGCCACTTCGCGTGCAAAGCCCATCTCATGGGTAACCACGACCATTGTAATTCCATCATGTGCCAATCCGGTCATTACATCGAGGACTTCTTGAATCATCTCCGGATCAAGGGCGGAAGTCGGTTCATCAAATAACATAATCTTCGGATGCATATTTAAAGCCCTGGCGATGGCGACCCGTTGCTGCTGACCGCCGGACAACTGCGATGGATAAGCGCCGGATTTTTCTTTGAGGCCGACTCGTTCCAGATAGGCCATACCAGTCTCTTCCGCCTCTTTTTGAGACTTTTTTTGAATCAAAATCGGCGCCAATGTAAGATTCTCCAATACGGTTTTATGAGGATACAAATTAAACTGTTGAAAAACCATACCCACCGATTGGCGTACTCTTTGAATCTCCGCCTTGTGAGCGGTGACTTCAACTCCATCAACCACTACCCGGCCATGGCTGGGCCGTTCCAACATATTGATGCAACGAATCAAGGTACTCTTTCCTGAGCCGCTGGGGCCGATCACTACCAGTTTCTCACCAGCCGCTACCGTAAGGTTGATAGTCTTCAACACATGGAGATGGCCAAAATGTTTTTCAACGTTTTCCATTGTAATCATCGGTTCATCTTACCTCTTTCATCCTTGGCTCGGAAGATTTATGTAATATTCATCCACTGGAATAGTTTAAAATCCGGTTAATTAAAATTCATTCATGCGATATGTCACATATAGTTTACGTTATATTTTACGTGAAAAAGATGAATTTTCCTGCTAAAATTTAGTTTTATTTTATAAACAAAAAGTAAAAACCACCCACAGAGGGTTCCGGCAATAATTTATTTTTATATTTGCTCTTGCGTCCAGGAACCGGTGCCGTTGTTTCCTAAATCAGTCAGTGAATGATATACTATTTATTATTTACTATTTGCTACGAGGTAACGTCTCATGCCGAAAAAATCTTATATTACCAGCATGCCGGATAAAACCGGCGCATTTCTATTAGCGTCAAGGATTATTGCCAAACATAACGGAAATATTGTCCGGGTTAGCTATAATAAGGCCGTTGATCTGCATATGTTATTTATCGATGTTGAGGCGGATGATCAAAATCTTTCCGAAATCGCTCAACAATTGGAAAGTGTGGGATACCTTAAACGGAGTATTTCCGAGACCCGGGTTATTGTGGTGGAGATTAAGATTCCCGACCGGCCGGGAGCCGTTCTGCCGGTGCTTAAAGTACTTGACCGCTATGATATCAATATTTCATATATCAACTCCAGCTCTAATGATAGTCCCTTTCAACGTTTCAAAATGGGACTGCTGATTGAAAACCCTCAAATCATCAAAATGTTGCTGGATGAGATCAGCGAAATATACCAAATTAATATTACTGATTACGATGACTTTGAAAAAAACCTGGACAATACCATTTTTTATATCCGGTTGGCCAATGAAATGCAGAAATGTCTGGGCTTAAGCACCGATAAAACGATGGAGTTCATCTCCGAGTCCAATCGAATCTTGCAAATGCTGCAGGAAAAAGGTGAAAGCCCTGATAAAGTCTTTGATTATATCCGCAGGTTTGCCTATTTTATCAGCAAGCATCAAGCGGGAAATTTTAAGGCCGACATTGAAAAGATAACTTTTAGCAATACGGTTACACTTTATAACATCCAGCCTCCTTGCGGCAGCAATATTTATGTTTTCGATACCAAGGAAGAACTGATCCTGATCGACACCGGTTATGCCATCTATGCCACTGAAATGTTTGGGGTTTTCGACCGAATATTTCCCGACTGGAAGCGCCGGATTAAAAAAATTTTTATCAGCCATGCCGATGTCGATCACTGTGGCCTGTTATCAAAGCTTAGCACTGTGAAAATCGGTCTGAATCAAAAGAGCGCCGATAGTTTGCAACGGCAATATCAGGGAATTCCCGATTACCGCGAAAACAATAGCTTGGGGTTGGGCTATAGCAAATTGAGCCGAATTATCTCCGGATACACTCCACCCGATCCCGCTCAATTCGCGATCATTGATAAAGATACACCCAAAGAGCATGAGCAACTCATTTTTATCGGCGATTTTAATATCAGCGACCTGAAATTCGAAGTTTGGGAAGGAAGCGGGGGCCATCTATACGGCGAGATGGTGTTTATTTGTCAAGAGCGCGGAATCGTTTTCACCGGAGATAACCTGGTAAATATCAGCGGATTTTCCCCGGAACGCTCCGAGTTTAATTTGCTCGCGCCCTATCTGATGCGCAGTGTTAATATCGATTCGAAAAAAGCCACTTTAATGCGAAAAGCCATCATTGAAATGATAAAAACTATCGAAAACCGGAATCAAAAACCTTGTATCGTCTGTGGCGGTCATGGTCCCCTTTCAATGCTAACCGACGGTAAATTGACCGGTATTCCGAATGTTGAAAAGCTGATCCAGGAATATGAATAATAATCCTTGTATATTATTGCAGATTATTATAAACTCTCTTAAAAGGGTTTTCAGAAAAAAACTGCAGGAGGTAGAAGTGTCTTACCGTTTTATCGGGAAGCACATCCCTAAAATGAATAAAATTATTTGTGTCTACTCATCATCCAGTTGCACGATTGATAAGGTATATTTTGATACAGCCAGGGAACTAGGCCGTCAGATCGCTATTCAAGGTGATACCATGCTCTATGGCGGCGGGCTGCTCGGATTAATGGGGGCTTCCGCCAAGGCTGTTCACGAATGCGGTGGTAAAGTCATTGGGGTTATCCCCAAAGCCTTAAATATCCAAGGCGTAGTCTATGAAAGCTGTGATGAACTGATTGTAACCGAAGGGATGAGAGAGCGCAAAGCGGCAATGGATACCAGGTCCCACGCCTTTATCGCTTTGCCCGGAGGCTATGGGACCCTGGAAGAAATCATGGAGATTATTACCCTCAAACAATTGGGTTATCACAACAAAGCGGTCGTTCTGATCAATAGCAACGGTTTTTACAAAAACCTGTTGGCCATGTTTGACCAGATTATTGATGAAAAATTTGCCAAACCGGAGTGTCGCCGCCTTTATCAAGTTGTGGATACCGCCGGAGAAGCTCTCGCTTATATCGATCAATATCAGCCCTTTACTATCCGGCAGAAATGGCTCGACGATGTTGAAAATACCCGCAAGTAATTATCGACAAACTGTTTTCTGCGCCCCTATTTTCAATAGTTCCGGAATCGTCACAAACCGGTACCCTTGTTTCTTCAGTCGCTCGATAATGATCGGCGTTGCCGCCACATCTTTCCAACGGGTCGGGAAACTTCCGTCATGAGCCAGAATAATTGCCCCAGGGCGACTGTAACGCAACACCCTCTCCGCCATCAGTTCGGGAGTAGGGGCATCGTGATGGTCGGCGCAGACGGTCCAAAGGATCGTCTGATATCCTTCGTCCTGAGCTATTGAAAAAACAGTACTGTCAATCAAACCGCGAGGCGGCCGGAAAAAATAGGCCCGCTTGCCGGTCATCCGCTCCACGACTTGTTCACAGCCTTCCAATTCCCGGATCACCTGCGCCGAAGTATTAGCCTCAATATTACTGGGATGGGTATAGGTATGATTAGCAATCACATGTCCCCGATTCAACACATCCTTAACAATATCCGGATACTTGTCCATCAGTTTACCGATCATGAAAAAAGTCGCTTTGACATGGTAATGGTCTAAGATGTCCAGTATTTGTCGGGTATAAACCGGATGAGGGCCGTCGTCGTAAGTTAAGGCCACCACCTTCTCCCGGGTTGGCACCGAGTGCACCACATTTTGATACCAAGAATGACTGGCCGGTTTAATCGTAATTTGGTGCGTTGCCAAAATCACCACCGTAATAAGCAGAGCAACTTCAAACACAGTCCTGACGATTCCCAGATGCTTCATAAATTCACTCCTTATCACTGAAGAAGCAATGTTCCAAAATTTATAACGTAATATTTTGATAAAAGTTCTGCTTTTCTTGATAAATAATAAATAATTGTTTAGGCATTTTTCCCATCTTAAACTAGTAATTCAGTTAGCTTTATGTTAGGATTGAGTTAGGATTGAAAATATAAATATTTGTTGCATGCTGGAATATCAGGTAATTTAATGCCACATCAAAATCATAATATCGTAGAAATTATCAAACAAAAAAGTATTATTACCCATTTTCAACCCTTGATTTCGATTAAGCAAAAAGCCTTAGTCGGTCTGGAGGCTTTAAGCCGTGGTATTGATCCCGAGAGCGGCGAATTAATCCCTCCTACCCTTTTATTTGAAATGGCTGAAAAAAAGCTGCTAACGGTAGAACTTGATCGATTATGCCGTCAAAAAGCATTGGAAAATTTCAAAACCTTACCGGAACACCAAGATTTGTTGTTGGCCATTAACTTAAAAACATCAATCGTTGATCAAGGCGTGGTGGGTTCGAATTTTTTATTCAATCAAGTGACTGAGTTAAATTTGGTCCCTGATAATATTATGATCGAAATTGTTGAATCCGAAGTCAACGACATCCAGTCCTTGGCTAGGTTCGTGGGGCTATATAAAAATTACGGCTTTTTAATCGCTTTGGACGATTTTGGTTCCGGGTATTCCAACCTGGAGCGTATTTCACTGATCAAGCCTGATATTTTGAAAATCGATCATTCTTTGGTGAGTTTTTTAGATCAGGAGCATTACAAACAGGAAATGTTTCAATCCCTGGTAGGATTGTCCCATAATTTAGGTGCTTTAGTGGTAGCCGAGGGTATTGAGCGGGAAGAAGAGGCCATCTTAGCCCATGAATTGGGTGTTGATATGTTACAAGGTTATTATTTTGCCAAACCGGCTGTTATGGCCGGTGATATTAAACAACAGTTTGAACTCCTAATTACCCGTACTGCCAATCGATTTAAAAGAAAGATCATGTCGAAAATTGAAGACCAAAAACTTCGTAATGAACGCTATGATGCAATGATTAATCATTTGATTGGTCATTTAGCAACGGTCTCACCATCTAACTTCGATTCAAAACTAACCGAATTAATTAAAGATTACTCCAATGTTGAATGTATTTACATTTTAAACGACTCCGGCATTCAAATCAGTAATACTATCTCCGGTAGTCAACACTATGCCAGACAAAATACAGCTATCTTTAGCCCGGCCCAAAAAGGCGCTGATCAATCGTTAAAGGATTATTACTTATTACTTCATACCGGATTACCTCAATATGTCAGCGATTCTTATATTTCCATGGCCTCAGGTAATTTCTGCGTTACGATTTCCGCCGTATTCAACAACACTCATTGTTGTGTCAAGAAATTTATCTTGTGTTTGGATATCAGTATGCAATAAAGCAGCCCCATTTATTCTAAATAAAAGGGGCTGCTGTAAGTACTTTAAACCTCAAATTTATTTTTGCGACAGCCCGATTGCTTTTACAAATGAAGGTAATGGCGATCGGAGAGTTCTCTTAGCTTAGCAGCACTGGCCTCCGGAGTAATATCCCGTTGGGGCCCTGCCAAGAGTTCATAACCCACCATAAATTTCTTAATGGTCGCGCTTCTTAATAAGGGCGGATAGAAAAGCATATGCCAGGTAAATCCGGGATGTTCTTTCCCATCGCAAGGTGACTGATGCATTCCCGCCGAATACGGGAACGAAGTCTCAAATAAATTGTCATATTTAATGGTTAATATCCGGACCGCATCCATTAAAAACTTCAGGTCGGCCGGAGAGAAATCGGCCATGGACATCAGTTGTTTACGAGGCACGATCATTGCTTCATAAGGCCAAACCGCCCAGTAAGGGACTAATACTACAAAGCTGTCATTTACATAAACAATCCGTTCTTTCTTCTCCAGCTCTTTTTCCACATAATCCAATAATAACGGACGGCCATGGGCTTTTAGATATTCTGCCTGAGTTTCACATTTTTTGAGTATTTCATCCGGGATGCTTTGGGAAGCCCAAATCTGTCCGTGCGGATGAGGATTGCTGCACCCCATCATGGCTCCCTTGTTCTCAAATATTTGGATATAATTGATATCCGGTAAGACGCTGATTTCTTTATATTCTTTCTGCCACATCTCAGCGACCTTCAGAAGATCCTCCGGCCCCATCTGGGGCAGAGTTAAGCGATGTGACGGAGAAAAAATCAGTACCTTACACATTCCCCGTACACTTTCAGTCTGGTAGAAGAAATCATCATCCCTGCCGGGCGGAGTATCGGAAAGCAGAGCCGAGAAATCATTAATAAAAGAGAATGTACCGGTATAGGTAGGGTTTTTAACTCCACCGGCCCGATTATTACCGGGACAGAGATAGCAACCGGGGTCATATTCCGGTTTGGTGTCAGGGATGGGTTTTTCAATCTGACCTGTCCAAGGACGCTTGGTCCGGTGAGGCGATACCAAAACCCAGGCTCCGGTCAGCGGATTGCGACGGCGGTGGGGGTGATCTTCACGGTTAAAATTCATGGGGTTTCATTCCTTCCCTTCATTTGTCTTCATATAATACTTCGATTGTTTGTTTTAAATTACCTTTTATTTCGGGAAAAATAAAATACCACGTTGCCTCTTTATCCTGAGTTCAATCGAAAGCATTCTTGGTATGGTATTCAAATCCTGTACTTCAAAAAATAACAATCACGAAATACACCAGTCGGTATCCGGTGGAACCTTATATCTGAAATTTGGCGATAATCTCTGCCATTGCTTCGGCTTTTTGATGTAACTCCTTAGCAAGCATGCGGACTTTTTCGGCCATAGTGGTTTGCTCTTCGGAAGAGGCTGATACTTCTTGAGCTGATACTGCTGTCTGTTCGGAGATTGTACTAATATTCATAATGGATTGGCTGGCATGTTCCTTATTATTGTTTATATCATGAATAATTTGATTCACAAAAGCTATCTGGGATATAATATCGCTGGTGGCTGCAGTAATATTAGTAAAAGCTATTTGAGCCGATTTAACTGCCAGTCGCTGTTCTCCGAAAATTTGGTGTGCTTGTTCTACGGTATTACTGGAATTGGCGGTTTTGATCTCGATATTATGTAAAATACTGTTGATGGTTTTTGCCGCATTGCGTGATTGAATAGCAAGTTTATTTACTTCTTCCGAGACTACTGCAAAACCCTGACCCATTTCACCGGCTCTTGCTGCTTCAATTGACGCATTTAAGCCCAGTAAATTAGTTTGTTCGGCGATATTGGTAATCGTTTCGGTAATTTCTCGTATTTCAGCGGCGCTATTATTCAAATCAAAAATATCTTTTATAATTGCCTCGGTAATTTGATCGGTTTCTTGGTTCTTGGCAATTAATTGCTCAACGGCATCATTTGATTTTAGGCTTAATTCACGGGCAAACCCCGATATCTGTTCAACTTCATTTGCTTTTAAAAACATACTTTCGATTTGTTTGGCCAAATCATTCATTGTAGTCGATGATTTTTCAGTCTCAACGGTTTGTTCCATAGTCCCCTTACTAATTTGTTCCATAGTTGCCGCTATCGTTAAGGCTGTTTTAGCCGACTGATATGAACTCTCCTCCAAAGCTTTACTATGGCCAAGGACTGCATTCATTGCTTCTTTTGTTTCATGGAGCAGATGACCAATCTTGTCAATCATACGATCAAATGCAGCTCCTAAAAATCCTAACTCATCTTTACGATTAACGTTTGCTCTCACTGTAAAATCGCCACGTTCGACTCGTTTCATTGCATAAACAACTTGGTTTAAGGGATTCGAAATATTTATGGCAATCGCAATCGATATAAAAACCGCAAACATCGCAAATACTATCCCAATGATAAATATTTTCCAACCAAGGGTTCGGATCTCCTCATAAAGATAAGAAGTCTTTACCACGCTTAATACATACCAATTACGTTCATCCATTGCTTTACCAGTTAACATTACTTCCTGATTGTTTATTTTATCGAAATAGCTGTTTTTAGATTGTTGATTTTCTAGTGAAGAACGAATCTTTTGAGGATGATTAAGCAATTTAAAGATGTTTTTACCGATGTTATCCTTTATTAGATTTGAAATAATGGTTCCATTTTCGTCAATAATTATACTATAATTGTCATTCTTATCTGTATCGGCATTTGGATTGATCACATCGCTGATAGTCTTTTCATTGACAAATATAAATAAAATCCCTAACTGATCGCCGTTTAATGTGTCCTTAATGATGCGCCCCATGACAATGAGATTGTTTTTATTGGGTACTGAATATAAAGACCAAATAACACGGCCGTTTCCGGCTATAACCTGTTTAAAAAATTTCCGTTGGTTGTTTTCAAAAAAGGCTCGAGGTAACGGGCTGCTTTCAATATGTTTTACCGTATCATGGAGAGATACAAATGAAATCGCATAATCGTCTTTATAATTAAAAGCTACCGATTGAAGAAGAACTCTGGTGTCTTGTTGTCGGCTGGATTCATTTCTCGCCTCGACGTTACAGAAGTCCCGCAACAACTTATTATTCTCGGTATTACTCACAAATTGCATAGAGATACTTTCGATCCCTTGCAGTTTCATCTCCAGGTTTTGAATGGTTTGAGAAAGTTCATTTTGAGAGTATTTACTATTCTTCATGATAATGGCTTCTTTTGAATCGCTATATGAGATGACGCCTATGATGATAATCGGTATTAAAGAAACCACTAAAAAGAAAAAAATAATCTGATTTCGGATGGAAAATTTATTAAAAAAACAAAAGGCCTTCCTTGATAAGTTATCCATTCTTTGGAGCGGCTTTAATTTCAACTGCTCCTTGAAAAAAATACTTTTTCGACAATTACCCATCTTATTCCGCCCTTATTATTGACAACGGTGTCATTTTTTTATTAAACTTACCACACCACTTTTTACGCTATTTCCGATAGTAAAATCTGCAAGACTTTACGATTGCCGTTGAATACCAAACTCATCGTTCTGCTTTAAAAGTTTAGCAAGTACCATAATTAGAATAATTGTATAATTCTATTTATTTTTACAATTTCCTTCTTGATGTCCAATGCCGAATAAATTATTTATAATCTTATAATCATCGAAACCAAAATTACAAACATATGTTCTGGCAATAAATATAATACTCCACCTTCAAAATTTGAACAATACCTATTAACCAAATTTTGACAAGGAATATTATTCTATCCAGATAATCTGTTTTTGTTTGGCTACATCCTCGGTACACTAACCAAAGCCAATGCTCCAGGGCCCACATGAGTACCTAAAACCGGACCGGCTTGAGCAATAAAAACTTCGGCATTGCAAAAGGTCTCTTGAATGAGGTCCTTGAGTTTTAGCGCTTCATTTTCCGCCGCAGTATGAATAACCGAGATTATGGCTTTGGAGTCTAACGGGACCTGAGCTTTAAACTCTTCTACCAAAACCCGAATCGATTGTTGACGGCTACGCACCTTGGCAACCATCGCCACTTCGCCATGGAGTAATTTAATTAAAAGTTTGATTTGCAGAACCGAACTTAAAAAGCTCTGAAGTCTGCTGGCCCGGCCGCCCCTTTGTAAAAATTCCAAGGTATCCAGCGCTACGAACAGACGAACTCGCTCGCTCAGGTCATGAATTAGTCCTACGATCTGCTCAAACCGTATTCCGTCTTGGGCAGCCCGGGCTGCTTCAATAACCATACTACCCAATCCCATGGTGGTAGACTGGGAGTCAATTACCCGGATATCGGCTTCCGGAAACATTTCGCTAGCCATCTGGGCTGTACGGACTGTACCGGATAGATGTACGGTAAGGTGAATTGAGATAATGGCATCCACTTTTTTTAATAGTCTTTTATAACACTCGATAAAGAGACCGGGAGCCGGTTGAGAGGTTGTCGGTTGACCTTTGGTATGGGTCAGTTTCTCATAAAATTGCTGGGATGTCAGATCCACGCCATCCCGATAGCTTTTATTGTCTAAGGATACCTGCAAGGGAATAACTTCAATATGATACTTTTCTACCATCTCCGGGGATAAATCAGCCGTGCTGTCCGTGACGATTCCAATTTTCATTAATTTACCTTCTGTAAGAATTTTAACTAAATTACTAATTTATTAAGTAATTAGTTTGTTAATTATAATTTCTCCTGAAATTTAGTATTTCCTGCCTTGGATTGCTAAATTAGCAAAAAATAAAACTCTCATGAAGAAATGAGAGCCAAGGTGAGCTATTGATGTAATATCTTTTTACATTTCCTTGAAATGATCGATAACCGAGGATATTGAATTTTTATTTTCGCCCTAACCTATCCTTCCCCCATCTAACCGGATTTTCCAGGATATATCTACGAATCGTCTTGAGCGCCCATTCATCCCGGATAATCCGATCATGGAACCGAGATTGCCATTCAAAATTTTGCATGCCATTCTTATTGCAATACCTTTTAACATTCCCTTTGAAATGATTGATAACCGAGGATATCGAATTTTTATCCAATGGTCGCAAACCTGATTTTGAATTTGAATTTGAATTTGAATTTGAATTTGAATTTGAATTTGTGGGAACGCGCCACGGCGCGTTCCTCCATACATTGGGTCCATCCTCCCTCTCAATAATCAAAATCCCATGCATATGATTGGGCATGATAATCCATTCATCCAACCGAATGGTTGAAAACCGGGAAGGAATTTCCGACCAAAACATTCGAGCAACATTTCCGATCTCCGACAAATCCATTTGCCCTTCTCTAATTCTACCCAACAATTCTTGACGATCTTTAACACAAATCGTAATAAAATAATAACCGGGACTAGAATAATCATAGTTGGGCAAACGATATTGTTTTTTTAATTTAAACATGCCAACTCCTTAGCGGATAACCCCGGATGCGCATCAATCAATAAAACCATTTTCACCAGGCGAATTAGATTATCTCCCTTAGCCACTCCACAAAGCCTCCCTTTATAAAAAAAGGCGGCCTGATTTGCCGTCATTACCTAAATTATCGTACTTTTCAAAAAAAAAGATTAGCAAATTTGGTACTACTATGCATCAAGAAAAAAAGCATTATGTTTCACGCTAAGCCGCAAAGCTCGCAAAAAAACATTAAAGAGATCTTCTTTGCGCCCTTAGCGTCTTTGCGTGAGAATAATCGTTTATTATCTGTACTTATAACGTTTTGCAAATAAGGTCCAAAAATCAAAAAGCAGGAATGAACTTCGCGCGTACGCTGATTCATCCCTGCTTTTTACTTATAATGTATAGTTTAATACAGGCTTTTACTTCTTGCCGTCTTTAATAGCGGCTTGAGCAGCAGCCAGCCTGGCAATCGGAACCCGGAACGGTGAACAGGATACATAGTTCAGACCCACGCGATGGCAGAACTCAACTGAAGAGGGATCGCCGCCATGCTCACCACAGATACCGAGTTTGATGTCCGGGCGGGTTTGTTTACCGAGCTTAACGGACATCTCAACCAATTTGCCGACACCGACTTGATCAAGACGGGCAAACGGATCGGACTCATAAATCTTCTTATTGTAGTACTCATCAAGGAATTTACCGGCATCATCGCGGCTAAACCCGAAAGTCATCTGGGTCAGGTCGTTGGTACCGAAGGAGAAGAATTCGGCTTCCTTGGCGATATCGTCAGCGGTTAGAGCAGCCCGCGGAATCTCGATCATGGTGCCGACTTTGTAGTGCATATCAACACCGGCTTTGGCGATCACTTCATCTGCGGTCTTAACCACGATGTCTTTTACATACTTTAATTCTTTGACTTCGCCGACGAGCGGAATCATAATTTCCGGTACGATATGCATTCCTTTTTTATTTACATTGATAGCGGCTTCGATAACAGCACGGGTCTGCATCTCGGCGATCTCCGGGTATGTTACGGACAAACGGCAACCACGATGACCCATCATCGGGTTGAACTCGTGCAAGTCAGCGATAATTCCTTTTAATTCTTCATACTTCAGACCCATCTCTTTGGCAAGAGCCTTGATGTCTTCTTCTTCTTGCGGTAAGAATTCATGCAGAGGCGGATCCAGGAAGCGGATGGTAACCGGATTACCCTTCATCTCAGTGAAGAGGCCTTCAAAGTCACTGCGTTGCATCGGCAAAAGTTTTTCCAATGCCTTGCGGCGTTGTTCCTCAGTCCGGGCTACGATCATCTCGCGCATGGCCGGGATGCGATCCGGTTCAAAGAACATGTGCTCAGTACGGCAGAGACCGATACCTTCGGCGCCGAATTTCATGGCGGTGGCGGCATCTTTTGGAGTATCCGCATTGGCCCGGACTTTCAAGGTACGAAGTTCATCGGCCCAACCCATCAGTTTAGCGAAGTCGCCGGTCATCTCTGTTTCTACGGTCGGCAGTTGACTGCCGTAAACATTACCGGTGGAACCATCCAGGGAGATCCAGTCACCCTCGACATATTTCTTGCCGTTTTTATCGATGAAATATTTCTCTTCATCATTGATCTTTACTTCACTACAGCCGGCGACGCAGCAGGTTCCCATACCACGGGCAACCACGGCGGCGTGAGAGGTCATACCGCCACGGCCGGTTAAAATACCTTGGGAAACGTGCATTCCTTCGATATCCTCCGGAGAGGTTTCCAGTCTGACCAAGACTACTTTCTTCTCGCCATTTTTCACAGCGTTTACTGCTTCTTCAGCCATGAAATAAATCTTGCCGGTTGCGGCGCCCGGGGATGCCGGTAAACCTTTGGCGATCGGGACGGCGGCTTTCAAAGCTTTCGGTTCAAAGCCCGGATGTAAAAGAGCATCTAATTGTTTGGGTTCGACTTTCATAACTGCCTCAGCTTTGGTGGCCATACCTTCGGCAACCAGGTCGACCGCGACCTTCAAAGCAGCGGCGGCAGTCCGCTTACCATTACGGGTTTGCAACATAAAGAGTTTGCCTTTTTCAATGGTGAACTCCATGTCTTGCATGTCTCGATAGTGTTTCTCAAGGGTATCGGCGATTTTCACGAATTGATCGTAAGCTTGCGGATTGATCTGTTTCATCTGATCAATGGTTTGCGGGGTCCGGATACCGGCCACCACGTCTTCACCTTGAGCATTCATCAAAAACTCACCATACAGTTTCTTCTCACCGGTGGAAGGATTACGGGTAAAGGCAACACCGGTACCGGAATCATCGCCCATATTGCCGTAAACCATCTCTTGAACGTTAACCGCAGTGCCCCAGTCGCCGGGGATATCATTCAAACGGCGGTAAACATTAGCACGGGGATTATCCCAGGAACGGAAAACCGCTTTAATGGATTCCATCAATTGTACTTTCGGATCTTGCGGGAACTCCGCGCCTTTTTCTTTCTTATATAATTCTTTAAAGCGTTTAACCACTTCTTTAAGATTATCAGCGGTTAGGTCGGTATCAAATTTGGCATGGTTTTCTTGTTTAACGGCATCCAAAATCTTTTCAAACTTCGGTTTTTCAACTTCCATCACCACATCGCTAAACATTTGAATGAAACGGCGATAACTGTCATATGCGAAACGGGGGTTGTTGGTCAATTTGGTCAAACCTTCAACCACGGCATCGTTTAAACCAAGGTTCAAAATGGTATCCATCATTCCAGGCATGGATGCACGGGCTCCGGAACGTACCGAAACCAAGAAAGGATTGCCGGCATCGCCGAACTTCTTACCCACTTCTTTTTCAGTCTTCTCCAACATGGCATAGATCTCTTGCTCAATTTCTTTGGCGATGGTTTTACCATCGGTGTAATAACGGGTACATGCCTCAGTAGTAACTGTAAATCCTCTGGGAACCGGTAAGCCTAAACCTGTCATTTCGGCGAGGTTAGCACCTTTACCGCCGAGAAGGTTCCGCATAGAAGCATTACCTTCTTTAAACTGGTAAACATACTTTGCCATCAAAAATACCCCCTAGTATTATTATTTATTATCCAGGAAAGTGTATTTTGTATAATTTACTCTTTCCAGTATGACCACTCTTAAGTTTACACATAAATAAAAATCATCAATGAGGAAATATATGGATTAACCCATACCTGACAGTATTTTTCGCGATTCCCGGTTCAGATCCTCTTTTATTTTCCAAAAAATCTACCATGTAACCATAATTTAACCTGCTGTAATTGTATTGACACTTTCCTTGAAAACCCGGTATACTTAATAAAACATCTTCAGCTTTCTTATTTTGGGAAGAAAAGCGGGGCTTACTTTGAAACGACACTACTTTTGGCTGGTAATCGTCATTCTTATTTCAATAAGCATCTTTGCCTGTTTTGTCAACCCTTTGGCCCAAGCTAAGAATTTACAGAATCATTCACCCCTGACACCGGGTTTAGGTTTAAAAAGTGAACTGGATTTAGTAGTGAGTGCCGATTATAAACAACAAATATTATTTATTTATAAATTTATAACCCGTCTGCTTTTAAAGGCAGCTCAAACCCTTTTCCCCACGCTGACGATAAATTATAATCAAGTTGAGTATCCGTTACTTCTTAACGCGTTAATGGTTATTATGCTGTTCGCGCATTTTTATTTGAGTTCCCGCAATGGTTCCGAAGAAGATTCATGTTATGTTACGCGCTTGATTACTGAGTAAATAATATGAATTAACATTGGAGGAATCAATATGTTTCGAATCATTACTGTAATCATAGTTTTAGTGATCTTTAGCCTATTTGGAATAGGTGCTTCTAGAGCGGAAAAAGTAGTCGCCGAGAAGGCAAGATTGAAGCGTGAGGCCCAACAGCGCATTAAAACATCGACCGCCAAATCTGCTAAAAATGGTAAGTCATAACCATCAAGAGTCCGGGAGAATGCCTACTTAATCGGCATTCTCCTTATTTATTCGCCATTAGTTTTCGAGCTAAACAAACATCCTGAGCCATTTGCTGTTTTAATTGATCTGAATTTATAAATTTGAGCTCCCGGCGAATAAATTGCAAAAATGCGACCCGGACTTCTTTCCCGTATAGATCTAAGTTTGTATCGAAGAGATAAACCTCAATCAGGGGCGCATAAACCCCAAAAGTCGGTTTTACCCCCACATTGGCTACCCCATAAAGGACCATTCCATCCACAGTAAAACTCACCCAATAGACGCCGTACGCCGGCAAAATATATTGAGGTTCTAAATGAATATTGGCAGTAGGAAAACCCAAGCTCCGGCCCCGTTGTTCACCGGTTACTACATTTCCGGTAATCTCAAATGGATGCCCCAGCATTTCATTGGCAGTCTTGATATCGCCGTCGGCTATCAATTGACGGATTTTTGAGCTGGAGACAACCTCACCCTTCTCGGTTATGGCCGGCATCTGTTCTACGATGATCTGTTTGGCAGCGCCTTCTTTCAAAAGCAGGCCAAAATCTCCTCGTCCCCCTGCTCCAAAATGAAAATCATGTCCAATCACAATGGCTTTAGTTTTTAGTCCCTCTATCAGCCAAGTATTAAAGAATTTTTCCGGACTTAAGTTTGCCAAACTGTGACTAAATTCCACTTCCAACAAAACATCTACTCCAAGTTCATTTAAAAGCCTATGCCGAATGCTTGGCTGATTGAGTAACAATGTTGGGCGACCTAAAAAGAGATCGCTATGATTTGAAAAACTGATTACCACTGCTTGTCCGGCAATCTTTTGTGCCAATTGGATAGTACGCCCGATGATCCTCTGATGACCTCGATGGACCCCGTCAAAATTACCGATTGTAACTGCAGTGCCTGCTTTCAGGACGGTTAGTTCTTCAGCGGCTTCGGCTAATGATTTCCAAATTCTCATGCTTCTCCCCGAAAAAATTCTCAGTTGTTATTCCACCATCGATTATTACAGATAATTGAACACTTTTACAGGTTGCCAATACAAATATTCCCCGGCATCCGCCAACTCCAGCACCGCAAGAACCTGTAAAGAAGGACTTAGAACTTTGACCAGAGTCCCCGGAGGAGCCTCACAACCATATTTCTGAAAAGATAGTTTCCCGCCGTGGCGCACCTTTTTTAGATCCTCATCGGAAGGCTGCAACGTGTCCAAATGACCTAGAGCCTTATGTAACGGGATCAGATGCTGAGCCAAAGTCCCGTCATCTAATTGTTCTTGAACTTGTTCCAAGGTTAGGGCATCATCCAAATTGAAATTACCGGACTGAATCCTTACCAAACTTCCCATATGTGCGCCTACTCCTAATTTGGCTCCCAGATCATGGATCAAAGTACGAACATAGGTGCCTTTAGAGCAAGTAATCCGGACTAAAAATGAGTCCCGAAACCCATACGATGACTTGGATGTTAACAATTTCCAGCTTGAAATGTTGATTATACGAGGATTCCGTTCCACCTCCAACCCTTGGCGAGCCAGGTCGTATAGTTTCCGGCCATGAACTTTCACCGCCGAAAACATCGGCGGCAGTTGACTAATTGTCCCGGTTAATTCAGAGATGGCATTTTGCAGATCCGCTAAACACACAAAAGTATCGGGTTGTTCTTGAATGATTTTACCGGTCGCATCTTGAGTATCGGTGCTACAACCCAATATAACCTCGGCATCGTATATTTTAATACTTTCCTCTAAAAATGAAAAAGACCGGGTAGCCTCGCCCAATCCCACTACCAAAACTCCGGTTGCTTCCGGATCTAAGGTACCGGTATGTCCAATGGCGGCCTGCTTTACCATGCGCCGCAAGTTGGCCACCACCTGGTGTGATGTAAGTCCCCGTCCTTTATTAATGATGATTATTCCGTGTTGCATTGTTGTTGATAATAATCATCAATGTAAGATAGTACTTCCGCGATAACCGTTTTCAAGGGACCATTCAAATTACAACCGGCAGCCCGCGCATGACCCCCGCCACCAAAATTGGCAGCTAATTTGCTGACATCCACTGCCGTAGTCGAACGCCAGCTTAATTTAACTTCTCCCGGACGCAGCTCTTTAAATAAAATCCCCACCTCGACTCCTTCAATGGAACGAGGATAATTGACGTAACTTTCGGTTTCTTCATTTTCAACCGAATACTTAGCGAGCATTTGCTGATCGAGAACCGCCCAAGCTACTTTACCTCCGATTCCAATTTGGATGGTATTTAAGACCTCACCCAATAAACGAATAGAGTTGAAACTTTTTTGTTCATGAACTTGCTCGGCAATTTTGGCCAATTCTAATTGATGTTCCTTAACCAGCTGTGAGGCAACTTCCAAAGTATAGCCGGAAGTATTGGTATACCTAAAAAAACCGGTATCGGTGGCAATAGCGATATATAAAGCCGTAGCCATATTATGGTTTAAAGGGATTTGGCCAACGCTCAATAGAGAAAAAATAACTTCACCAGTAGCAGCGGCATTAGGCCAAACCAGATTATAATCTCCAAAGTTCGTGTTGGTAATGTGATGGTCAATATTTAAAACCTGCAAACCGGGAATTTCCCAAACGTTAGCGGGTAATGCAATCCGTTCTTTCTCGGCGCAGTCGACGCAAAGCAACACTTCGGGTATAAAATCGGAAGGAAGTTCCCGCTTAATTTGGGAACTGCCTTCCAAAAACTTATAAACATTGGGGACTTCTTCATTGCATACCATTACTACCTGTTTATTCATTTGAGCGAGAGCGGCGCCGATTGTCAAGGTCGAACCAATGGCATCACCATCCGGGTGGATATGGCAACTTACCACAAAACGCCGGTATGGTTTGACAAACCTAAAAAACTCTTGGAATGGAAGATCCAAATGTCATTCTCCTCTTTGTTCTTTTTTAACTTCATTCAAGAGTTCAAAAATTCGGGAGCCATTTTCGATGCTATTATCGGCAATAATATGTACCTCCGGAGTGTGCCGCAAACGGATGCGGTGTCCAAGCTCAGTCCGGATAAAGCCCTTGGCGCTCTCCAAACCTTCCATGGTTAAGCGCTTGGTTTCTTCATCGCCCATAATACTGACGAAAATCTTAACATGACTATAATCATTGGAAACTTCAACATCCATAACACTTACAAAACCAATTCGGGGATCCTTTAGATCGCGTTGCAGCATCTCTCCAAATACATTTTTAACGAGTTCTCTGAGTCGTTCATTACGATGATCGGCCATCAATGATTCCCCCTTTATTGAAGTTGGGAAAGGGTTCCGGCGCGCGACCGGCGCCGGTGTGCAGGAGCGATGCAGAAAGAAGCATCGTCCCCGGACTTGAACCGGATTTGCTAGTTTACCCAGAAAGTCCGGTATCAAGTCGCGGGCTCCTACATTTTACTCGTAAACCTCATTTAGCAATGGTCCGTTTCACTTCTTCCAACGAAAAAGCTTCGATGATGTCCCCTTCTTTGATGTCATTATACTTTTCAATGCAAATCCCGCACTCAAAGCCTTCTAAAACTTCACGGGCATCATCTTTAAAACGTTTTAAGGTTTCAATTTTCCCTTCACAAATAACAATATTATCTCTGATCAAGCGGATATCGCTATTTCGGGAAATTTTNCCTTCNAGNACATAACAACCACCGACATTTCCGGCTTTNGGAACCTTATATACCTGGCGAATCTCGGCTTTCCCGTTAATCACTTCTTTAAAGGTCGGCTCCAGCATGCCTTCCATCGCCTTTTGGACATCTTCGATAATGTTATAAATGACCCGATAGAGCCGGATATCAACGTTCTCCTTTTCGGCGCTTCGTTTAGCGCTGGGATCAGGCCGAACATTAAAACCGATGATAATCGCATTCGAAGCGGAAGCCAGCATGACGTCGCCTTCGCCAATGCCGCCGACCCCACCCTGAATTACCTTCACTCTGACTTCTTCACTGGATAATTGTTCCAGCGATTGGCGGATCGCCTCTATCGACCCTTGGACGTCAGCTTTAAGAACTATTTTAAGGTCTTTAATCTCGCCTTCCTTGATTTTGGTAAACAAATCATCCAAGGTTATTTTTTGGTTCTTGCGGAGCTCAGTTTCTCGTTTATATTGCATCCGCTTATCGGCGAGCTCCCGCGCCGAACGGTCTTCAGCCGTCACATGAAGAATATCGCCGGCCTCCGGTACTTCGTTAAAGCCGATAACCTCAACCGGGGTTGAAGGTCCGGCCTTTTTAACTTTTTTCCCTTTATCATTATTCAAGACTTTTATTTTACCAACCGCTGCTCCGGCAATAATCGGATCGCCGACTTGTAATGTACCGTTTTGAACTAAAACAGTGGCAACCGGGCCACGGCCTTTATCGAGCTTAGCTTCAATAACCGTTCCTTTAGCCAAGCGATCCGGATTGGCCTTTAAGTCCCGGACATCGGCCATTAAGAGAATCATCTCTAAAAGGGTTTCGATTCCAGTCCGTTTTTTAGCGGAAACCGGCACAAAGATTGTCTCGCCACCAAAAGCCTCATCAACTAACCCATATTTCATTAGATCGGTTTTGATCCGGTCCAGATTAGCGTCGGGTTTGTCAATTTTGTTGATGGCCACAATAATCGGTACGTTAGCATCTTGAACATGGTTGATTGCTTCAATGGTCTGCGGCATGACTCCGTCATCAGCGGCAACCACCAAAACTGCGATATCGGTGACTTGTGCACCGCGAGCCCGCATCGCTGTAAACGCTGCATGCCCAGGTGTATCGATGAAAGTGATCCTACGTTCTTTCAATTCAACCTGATAAGCTCCGATGTGTTGGGTAATGCCGCCGGCTTCCTGTGAAGTCACGTTCGTCTGCCGGATGGCATCCAACAATGAAGTTTTACCATGATCTACATGACCTAAGATCGTTACCACCGGAGGCCGAGTGACTAAAGCCGCCGGATCATCTTCCGTATCGGTAAACTCCAATTTTTCCGCTTCGGTTTTAGCTGCGGTGGCAACTATATGATATTCATCAGCAATTAAGATCATGGTATCACGATCAATCTCTTGATTGATTGTAGCCATAACCCCAAGCCCGATTAGTTTTTTAATGATATCACTGGCCGGTAACTCCACTAATTGTGAAAATTCCTTAATACTCATAAAATCAGGCAACTGAATCGATCGGACACTGGTAGTCTGAATTTGAGGCTTAGCTGGAGTTTGTTGTCTAGCATACGGTGAACGCCCTTGTTGATTGCGATAATTTGAAGGATTTTGAGAATGAGCGCCGCTTCTGGCTCCAAATTGGCCTTGGCCCGGTCTTCGAGAACCGTTCTGACCGGGTCTTTGACTAAACCCTTGATTTGAATCCCGATGTCCTTGACCCTGACCTTGAGTCGGTCTTTGTCCCTGACCTTGAGTCGGTCTTTGTCCCTGACCCTGAGTCGGTCTTTGTCCCTGACCCTGAGCCGGTCTTTGTCCTTGACCCTGAGCCGGTCTTTGTCCTTGACCCTGAACCGGTCTTTGTCCCTGACCCTGAACCGGTCTTTGTCCCTGACCTTGAACCGGTCTTTGCTGCCCCGTATTTGGTCTCGCTCCGGAATATTGTGCGGGTCGCGGGCCGGACGTTGGGCGGTTTTGCCCTGTCGGCTGATTATAGCGCGGGGTTTCTTGTCTTGGCGCAAAGCCGGTCGTCGGTTTATCTGCTTCGTTTGGACGAACGGAAGGTCTGCCGGAATCACTCTCACGATAAGCTGTCCCTGTCGCTGTCGTTGTTCCCGTTCCCACCCTTCCTTGATTAACACCGGAAGGATTATCCGGAGTAGTCCGACGGGGTCTCAGCTGATTTGCCGGAGCGATTCGGGATTTTTCTTCCCCATTGGAGGGCGTGCTTACTTGTTCCGGAGATTTCTCTGCTTGCCCGGTCCGTTGGGGCGGAATAGTTTTGGGTAAAACTGTTGCGGGTTTCGTAGCAGCATCGCCGGCTGCGACTACAGCTCCTGCGGTTGCAGGTGCTTTATGGGTATGCAATGTTTCAATCGGCGCGGCTTTCTCCGCAACTGACTGTTTAGGTCTTGCTACCTCACTTTTAGGTTCAACGGCTGAAGTCTCAGGAGCTTCTTTAACAGTATTTGATGTTTTTACTTGTTTGGCTGCCACAGGATAAGTCTGTCTTGCCTGCTCCACAAATTTATCATCAATCGTACTCATGTGATTTCGCACATTAGCGCCTAAAGGATTTAAAAACGCCATTAATTCTTTGATGTTCAATCCCAATTCCTTACTCAATTCGTGAACACGTACTTTATTTATGGTCAGTCACCCCCATCTGTAAATAATGAAAGAATGGTCGCGGCAAAATGATTGGATGTAATACCGATTACACCACGACCCGGTTTGCCGATCCAGTGCCCTAAATCGGCACATGAACCATAGCAATAAAATGGAATTTGTTTCGGTTTACAAAGCTCAGTAAAATTCTTAATCGTTCGCGGCGCCAAATCTTGAGCGCAAATCACCAAATACACTTGACCTTTTTTGAGGCGTTCCTCCACCGTAGTACTACCGGAAATCAGTTGCCTGCTCTTTGCCGCAAAGCCAAGCATTGTTTGCAATTTTTTCATTTAATCAACTTTAACAAATCAGTCCGCAGTCTTTCTTTTATTTCTGCGGTAAGATTCGTCTCTAACGCCTTATCAAGCATAGCTCCCTTAAAAGAAGCCTCCAGACAATCGATGTTCGCGCAGATATATGCTCCGCGGCCAGATTTTTTACCGGTCGGATCCACCCAAACTTCTGCTTCGGGAGTCCGTACCATCCGGATTAATTCTTTTTTGGGTTTTACCGTTTTACAACCGAGACAAGTGCGTTGGGGAATTTTTTTTACCTTCATTACTTATCCCCCTTTTTCGATCCTTTCTCTTTCTTAGCAAGTTCGGCGCCCAAAAGCTGGCCGATGGTAAAGCCACTAAAATCATCATCGGCTTGATTCGAAGTTGTCGCTTTTTTGGCGGCACTTCGTGGCTTTTTGGAACCGCTTTCTTGTTGGCTTTCGCTGGGTTTATTCTCAACTTCAGCCGGTTTGACAGTCGTTTGCGTGTCATCCACCTTTCGCTCATCTAACACATCTGCGAAGAAATAGCCTTCATCCAAAGAGATTGGCTCATCATCCAGTTCAATCTTGGCCAGATGTTTCTGGACTGCTTTAGACTTTTTAACCTTCTTTTTGGGAGCAAATTCTTCAGGTTCTTCTTCATCTTCAGCATGAGGAATCACTTCAGCCGGGATTTCGTCCTCGGTTGGATATGTTTCGGGAGCGGCTGCTTTCAGCTCTTCATTTTCCTCATTTTCTTCATCCACCGCTTCGTCCGCATCTTCTAAGACTTCTTCCGGTTCGGGCAAAACCGGTTCTTCCCTGGCGGGTTCCTTGAAACCGATCTCTTCTCGAACCAGTTGATCAATCTCTTCAGCCTTCTCGGCAGCCTGAGATTCACTCTTAATATCAATCTTCCACCCGGTTAGTTTAGCTGCCAGACGTGCATTCTGTCCTTCCTTACCGATCGCCAACGATAATTGAAAATCCGGTACAATAACAATTGCGGTTTTTTTGGAAGGTAAAATTTTTACTTCGCTTACCTTCGCCGGACTCAAGGCATTAATAATAAAATCAATCGGATCGGAACTCCAAGGGATGACGTCAATCTTTTCTCCCTTCAGTTCCCGGACAATCATTTGCACCCGGATACCCCGGGAACCGACACAAGCCCCCACCGGATCAATTTGACTATCGCGACTGTATACCGCAAGTTTGGAACGGTGCCCCGGTTCTCTCGCTACTGATTTAATTTCCACTAAACCGTCTTGAATCTCCGGTACTTCCAGTTCAAAAAGACGCTTTAATAAACCGGTTCTGGTTCTCGATAACAGTACTTGCGGCCCTTTGGTAGTTTTTTTAACTTCGACCACAAAAGTCTTAAGCCGCATTCCTTGTTCATAATGTTCATTCGGCATCTGCTCATTACCGGGCAGGATACCTTCGATACGTCCCAGATCAATAAAAAGATTCTTTTGTTCAAAACGTTGGATAATACCGGTGATCAAGTCCCCAACCCGGTTGGCGAATTCATCGTAAATAATACTCCGTTCAGCTTCGCGGATTCTTTGAACTACAACTTGTTTGGCTGTTTGAGCAGCTATCCTTCCAAATTCCTTCGGAAAGATTTCAAATTCAACCAAATCGCCCAGTTCATATATTGGATTAATTTTTTGGGCTTCGATCAAGTCAATTTCATTCTTGTCATCTTCAACTTCTTCAACAACTGTTTTATGGGTATAAACCCGGAAAGCACCCGTATCCGGATCAATTCGTACTTCGATGCTCTGGGCGACTTTTTGATCACGTTTGTATGCTGATGCTAAAGCCGTTTCGATTGCATCCAGCAGGATCTCTTTACTAATGCCTTTTTCCCGTTCGACCTGCTCCAGAGCATCCATAAACTCATGGTTCATTTCTTTTTCTTTCCCCCTTCAGAGCCGAAAAATTCAGCTTTTAGTTGTGCCTTAGCCACTTTGGTACGGGGAAAATCCACAACTTGATCGGCAAGCTGCAGCCGGATCATCGGCTCCGTTTCCCCAGATACCAAACCCAGCAATTCTCCCTGATATACTTTTTGGCCATTCATGGCTTGATGTAAAGTAAGTTCTATTTTTTTTCCGCAAAAGCGGGTAAAATCTTTATCTTTTTTTAATGGACGTTCAATTCCGGGTGAAGAAACTTCTAATAAGTAACTGCCGGGAATCGGGTCTTTCTCATCCAGTAGTTTCCCCAAAGCTTCACTGAAGTGTTGACATTCATTAATTCCAATCCCGGTCGGACTATCGATAAAACAACGTAAAACCCAGTCCGGGCCTTCTTTACGATATTCAAGTGCCACCAATTCATAGCCTAATTCTTCCGCAAGCGGCCCGCCAAGTCTTTCAACCGCATCCTCTATTCTTTCCTTTGGGGCCAATTTCTTACCCTCCCAGCCTTGTACAAAATGAAAGAGTGGGGACTCCCCACTCCTTTTCCAAACATCTACCATCCTAGTTTACCACAATCATTCCAATTTGACAAGGGTGACAGTTGACATTGCGGTATTTGTCCTATGATAACTATTTAAAAATCATCCCGTGTTGCCATAGCCAAAACAATAATACCAGTAAACTGAGCATCATCAAAATAAAAGTTATTTTCAAGGCCTTAAANATGATTTTTAAAACAATCAACAGCAATATACCGCCTATGATCCAGTATAACCAATTCATTGCAATATCACCCCATTATTTGGTTGACATTCGTTTGGATCAGTTGGGACAGTCCCTTGACATTCTTTTGCAACTCTTCTACTTCACCCAAATTAACCAGTGTCTGAAGGTATGCGCAGGCCGTTTCTTGATCGCTTTTATGATATTGATAGGCTTTGCGTAATATGGGTAAAGCTTTGCGATATTTACCTTTACCCCAGTAATAAAGCCCCATTTGCTTTAATAGCGGAAATCCGGGATTGTTTCGAAGTCCTATTTGCCAAAAAATAGTTGCCAATTGCTTCATACCGATTGCATTTTGAATCTTTCCCCATAAATACCAATAATACCAATGATCGTTCCCTTTAAAAAAATTACGGATTAAAGCTACGATTACAAACCAACGTTTACCCGACTCCCAGTCCTTCTCCAATTGCCTGATCCGAAGCTCAATATGGATTGGCAGGGTATCCAATTGTTCGAGCAACTGTAAAGTTTGTCGTCTGGTAGAGTTGTCGGGCGCTAACTGTAATAATTGCAACAAAGAATCTTGTGCTTCGTCATATTTCCCAAGCTCAATTTGGACCAAGCCCAAATTTTGTAGAATTTGAAAATTACTGGGATTGAGTTTGCGAGCCCGTTCCAACCAAATTACCGCTTCTTCAAAACGTTCACGACGCCAACAGAAAGAACCGTAATGGTAAAAAGAGCCCCACCAATCATCGCTGAGTTTAATTGCCTGTACGTAATAAGTCTCGGCTTTTTCGAAATCATTGTTCTCTTCCGCCAGCAAAGCTAAATTATTCAAAACATTGACCCGGTTGGGATCAGCCTGGTTGGCTTTTAGCCAAACCTCTTCAGCCTGTTTTCGATCCCCCTGGCTGGCATAGATAGCTCCCATCAGATCTAACGCTGTAGGTTCATCCGGCTCAAAAGCAAGCAATACTTCCAGCATGGCAAGCGCATCCGCATAACGGTTCGTTGAATGATATAATAAAGCCAAGCGAATCCAACCTTCACTAAATTTGGGGAAAGTGTCCACCAATTCTTTGAGAGTCAGTTCAGCTTTCTCTTTATTACCCCAGCGCAGGTAAATTTCGGCCAACACCAACGGAATTCTGGAATGATTTTTAGCGATTTGACGAAGTCGCTCCAATATACTGATACTTTGTTCAAAATTGCGGGCAATATCGTTTTGCATTAAAAATAATAATAAAATATCGGCTGCTTCGATAAAATCGGGATCGTAAGCCACAGCTTCCAATAAATTCTCCAGGCCTTCCTCTTTTAAGCGATCATTTTTGGCCTGGGATAAAGTCTCCAATCCTTTGCGAAAAGCTAAAAAAGCCTCCAATGATTTGGTATACATTCGCGGATTGGTTTGCAATCCATCAACGGCATTTTTACTTAAAAACCCAATCAATAGGGATAAATGTTGCTCCCAGGTAATTAAAAATTGTTCTTCCGATACTTGAAAGCGATCATCGTAAACCAACACACTGGCAACGGGATCATACAGGATAAATCGCATCGCGAGATCGGAAACTCCGTTGACTGTTGCTGAAAACCATAAATTCTGTCCTTGCCAAGCCAAAGAGTCTACGGTTTGACCACTAATCAGATCCCACTCTTTTTTTATTTCCAGGTTGGGATTGACTTCGGCCTCAATTCCAACCGCATTAAACCGTAAAGCAGAGAGATCCGAAAGACCCCTAGCCAGCAATGGTAAAAAAAGCGGTTCTTTATCGGCTAAAAAGGGGATTACCTGTATCACAATGGCCTCCCAATATCTAATCTTGACAACAACGTTAACATAATCGTCCCTGATAGTCAAGGGGATATTAGGCATCAAGTCGGTTGTATCAAGTCGGTTGGCAGTTGACGGAGTGATTAACTAATCGTAAAACTGTCACCGAATCTAAATTCCCATTTGGAATGGATTTTTAATTTTACTACTGCTCACTACGGTTATCGGTATTGAAAACCAGGGTGAAAACTTGACCGAATATTTTTTGCCGATAATTTCTTGCTTCAGCGTATTCCGAACCATCTCATAAGCGTTTTTGGCCACGAGGTCTTGATAGGCTGTGGTGTTATAATTATTAAGCGTGTTGATTAAAATTGTTTCGAAGATCCGGTTTAGCTCTGTTTTCATGGTACTGACAAGTTCTGCCGGGAGCTTGACTTGACTATTGCCAAATCCAATGGTCAATTGATCTAGCACTGTTAAGTGATCGGGAAGTTGACGCGGGAGATCACTTTTAATTTCTTCTAAAATACGGGGAATTTCTTGTCCGGCTTCACTTTTTACTCTGGTCTGAACCAAAAGTGCTAGTTGTTCCGGATTGATACCAATCCGGATGCCCTGAAACCCGATTAAAAGCATTATCGCTAGACATCCGAAAAAGCAGCCAATAAAAACACCGGTACGAAGCCCCCTCCAATAAGGATCTTTTTTTGATTTAATTTTGGGCGGTGCCAATTTGACCATAAAATATCCTCCTTTTTATCCCCTCCCTTGAGGAGCCAAGCTTAGTTTTTATATTATGCCAAATTATGGGTGAAATATGACTGAAAAATAATTTAAAAACCACGTGCGACGAGTTCACTATTGATTGATGTAGAACCGACCGCCCCTCCAATTTAAGTAAACACTCTTTTTTAAAGTGTGACTCAATCCCAGTTCATTACATAAGATATTTCATTAAAATTTCTTCTGGAGGTGCCATTTTTAGTGAGTTTTGGAAATGAAACCATCTTCCCTTTTCCGGCGGTCCAATATATTCCTTTGACCATCGATACCCTTGAGCAGGGTGATATCAACCCATCAAAAGTCAATCCTCAATTTTCACAACTAATCATCGGTAACGATATACTCGGTTGGCGAAACCTTAGCCGGCAAAAATTTCAAATTGAACTACCGGAACGATTTCCTGATGAATCGATAGCGGTTCTGGTATTTGGCGCAACAGTGGATGCGGTGAAATATCGAGGTTATTTTGTAACCATGACCGGCCGTGAGAAACCCGGTTATTATCAGCTATTTACCATGCCCCGGCGCTATTTTTATAAGAATAATCTCTGTTTTGAACTATTCGATGCGGCGACCGGAAAGCGTTTAGGAAAACAGAATGTGACCTTATCATGAATCCGGCAAGTAACTTCAAATCCTTGATATTGAAAACTTGCCGGATTTTGTAGCAAACCCGATCTTTCACTTCCTTGCCGGAACGAAGTTTACGGAACGGACAACACCGTCCGATATCCTCTTAAAGTTTGTTCAGCAGTCTTCTCCCAGATATAGTTTTTGAAAACCTGAGTTTTTAATTGAAGATTTTCCGGGGCCACCCAGGCATTACGAAGTGCTCTCTGGATACTCTCGCTACTATTCGGATTACAATAATAGGCCAGATTGCCAAAGTATTCCTTGGCGCTGCCGCGGATGGTTGTTACAATCGCACAACATGCCAGGGCGGCTTCCAATGAAACCAAGCCCGGCGTATCGTACCAACTTACCAACGCATGAACCCGAGCCGCCGCATACGCGGAACTTAACTCCGGTTGGGATAAACAATCAAAGAACTTTACATCAGCTCCAGCCGAGGCTCGGCGACATTCTTGATAGTAAAGGCCATCGTTTAACGGTCCGATTAAAACCAAAGGTAGTTTAAGCGCCCTGGCGGCTTTTATCAAAGCCAACTGATTCTTACGGCGACAAATGCGGCCCACTGACAAGATAAAGTCTCGCCCATGATATTTACGCCTAAATTGATCGGGTTTGGCATGACAAAATAGGCGGTCGACCCCATTGACTACAATTTGCGCAGCCGGCAGCCGTTGAAAATGCTTCTTTAATACTGCCAGTTCAAGGAGGGAGTTGGGCAACATCAGATCCACTCCGAGCAGTAATTTTTGCCGTAATTCCATACTTGTTTCCCACCATGATTTTAACCCCGCCGTTCCATCGCTTTGGCTTAGAAATTCATTGGGATTCCAAAAGATTGGCGATAAAACAATTTTTTTCTTTTGACGAAACGCATTATGAAACAACGGCCAGATCTCTTCCACCGGCATTAAATTAAATAAATGAACCAGGTCGTATTTTGCCAAATCCGCCTCCGGATCACTGGTAATCTCAGCCTCAACCTGTAATTTTCTGAGGTACTCCTGAGTTTTTAGGATCTGAATACCGTCCCCGGCTATCGAGTTTAGGTAACTGTTCCGGTTCTGCAATAAAACTTTCAACCGCTATCACCCGCCAAAATTGGATTTAAATCCAACTCACAGTCTATTTTAATACTCCCTTTCCGCCAGAGACTGCCCTTAATCGGAGAGTAGTTACAATTCTTGATCTCTGGATTCAACCGAAAACGTCCCGGTTCTCCGGAGGTATTCTGAATAAAACGCCAAAATGGCAGATCGATGAGTACTTTTTGCAAGAAGCGCTGCTCATCCCAGTATTCCAGTTCTCCCGACAGATTACCCTTGATTAAAATCGCCTTTTGAGAATAATGATAATCAAAACCCGATAGCCAAACCCGACCTGTGCCAATCTCACGAGCATTTCCTTTGGCAAGCAGCACTTCACCTTCTACCCCCAGTTTCTCCAAGTCAAGTTCCGCTGGTGATATCGCTTCCACTGGTTCTTCGGCAAGGTCGTTGGTTGTAAAAACTTCCGTTTCCTTTGCCTGCCGGTTTACTGTAGCAACCCGCAGGATTTTCTCCTCAAAAGCGGCAGCGGAAATAGTTATTAAATACCGATAAACTAACCCGCCATTGATTATACAGTAATTATCATAATTTGAACTGTCGCTTATAACGATTTTCATTTTAGATATTAGCTTATCCCATATATAATCATTGCTGACGTCGATTTGGAAAACATCTTCCCGCAAGACCCGTCTTCGGTCAAAATAGCTGATGGCGACATCTAAAATTCCGGATACCCGCAACCAGCCCCGATGAGGCTGGGCATCAAGATTCAGTAACTTTGCTTTGATTCCGGTTATCCGCAAAAATTGGTATTTTAATTGTAATCCCTTTTCTGCCCCAAATGAAAAGGTGATTTTATCAACCAACGTTTTGGCAAAGATCAATTCGGCTGACTTTTGATCCACTAAGACGGGAGTGATTTTCGATTGATAAATTTTTGCATCATATTGACCAAAAATGATCAGCTCCAGTTGAGCCCGGTTACGTAAAAACTTTTGCAGCCTAACCGTTAGGTGATCCGTTATAATATTTTGATTGGAATCCCAAGCCATTTCCGGATAGCCGGGAAACAACTCATCGAAATCGGTATGATACATCCGGTATTCTTCCACTCCGTCAGAATTAATAAAAATAATTCCCCACGTTAATTTGGCGCTAAGTAACAAGCCTTTCTTACTCAATTTATGTTCATATGTCACTTGTTCCAGCTCAAGCTGAATATCCTGTGAAAACTCCCGAAAATCGATGGCTAAAATCTTTGAAAAGGTAAAAATATGGTGTTCCTGCAACAATCGGCTTTGAATGGATTCGACCCGGGAACCCGGCTCGGTGCAAGATTCCGGACAAGTCAATTCTTTCGTTATTAGAAGGCGCCACCTGTAGTCCACCTTAAGCTCCATAACCCAACACTCTGTTTGCTTTTCTAGCTCTGCCTCTTTTACTGTTTCAAAATCCCATTGGGCATCGCTAATAGTACCGTCCATGAATAATATTTGATCCGGACCAAGGGCTGGAGCTTTAATCCACAAACTGAGATTTTCACAAATTTCTCTTTGCTGCAATAGTTGTTCCGCGGTCTGGTTCTGGGCCTGGAATGTTATATTACCGGCAACCTGAGCCGTTACAAACGGAAAGTCCCTGAAATCAATAAAACGTATGGTACCCTTAAACTCTTTGGGACGAACAACCGGTAGCGCTGAATGGAGAGGCAGCTTTACCATGATCGACTCTTGCCCCTGGTCCACGATTGTATCAGCTTGAATGGTATTAAGTTTCGGCTGGATAGGGATAGGGACAGCCGTTGCCGCCAAACGGCGTACCGTTAATATAAATCCTTGATCCAGGATCGCCCTGTTTTTGCCGTATTGTTCCGGCTGAAAAATATAATATTCTCCTGTTAATTGGGCATCTAATAAATAAGAAGACTCGACGGTTTGCCCCATGGCAATTGCAAATTGGAGCCGGTCGCTGGTTTTTCGTAGACGGCCATCCCATTCATGATATTTAATTTGCCGTTCAATAAAACCCTGAACGAATAATGCGTGATCTTTATTAAAAAAGCTTACCTCTCGTAAACTGAGGTCAATCTGCTCAATATTTTTATTCCACAACTCGGGCAATTCAGTTATCGCATTAAAATGACTGACCCGTTCCTCAGACATCGCGGGCTCCTTTATGGTTCATCTTCATAATTTATATGCAGCCCGACCTTTAAAAATTAGTTTTAGCAATGATTTGTGGAATGGAGGATTTTGAGCCAAAAAGAAAGCAGGTTGTTCGGTGGGGGAACAACCTGCTTCTTGAAACGATCCTTCTTTGTCGGAATTTTTACAAATAATAAGGTGATACAATTTGGACCAATAATTGTTGTGTCTCAGTAACCTTGACAAAGAACTCGATGACTACCTTTTGACGTAAGGTTAGGCTATCCAGTAGTTCAAAGAGAATTGTCTCAATACTGGAATCTACCCGGACATTCATTCCCGGAGTGGCTCCCATGACATCCACAAAAGTGCTGAATGGTATGTCTTCTGCCTGATGATGTTCTAGATTGTCTTCACCAATAAAGAAGATTTGTTTGTGCAAAATTCCTTGAATCACTACCTTGTTATCAATAACTTCAGTAACCACATCTCGAATACTGGCAATGATTTCTCTGATTTTAACCGTTGGAATCGGTAATCCGAAGACATTTTCAACTAAAATCTGGGTAGTGTTCTCTCCGGTCACGGTTTCCAATTTGAGTAAAGCGCCTGGACCTAAAAGAATATTGATTTGTACACTTTCGGTGACTTTGGCAAAGAATTCCACCACAACTTTCTGGACTAAGGTGGTCGAACCTTGCAGTTCAAAGTTTACAAATTCAACCGTTGGTACTACTTCAACATCCATTCCCGGTACAGCGCCGGGTACATCGACAAAAGTGGAGAATTCAATGTCTTCCGCTTGATGAAATTCAATGTTATTGGTACCTACAAAGAAGATTTGTTTATGAATAATGCCTTGAATAATGACTTTATCCTGAATAACATGAGTGGTTATATTTCGGATCACTACGGTGATGTCATCAATTTTAATTGCCGGCGTATTCAAGATTACGATATTCTCAAATAGCTCTTGTTTGGTGTTTTCTCCCACAACTTGGTCGACCCGAACCAGTGGACCACTTCCGGAAACAACATTGAGTTGCCTGGTTTCGGTGACTTTTACAAAGAACTCCAGGACTACTTTCTGATGAATTATGGTCGATGTCAGCAAATGAAAAATAACAGTTTCAACCACCGGATCAACTTGGACGTTCATACCGGGCTCCGCTCCCGAGACGTCGATAAAGGTACTAAATGAAATATCCTCCGCTTGGTGGTGAACGATATTATCTTCTCCGACAAAGAAGATCTGTTTGTGTAAAACCCCTTGAATGACCACTTTATCAGCAATTACATCGGTGGTTATATTGATAACCTTGGCATTGATATTACGAACTTTAATGGCCGGAATTGTTAATGTAACATTTCTTTCAACCAATAATTGCCTGGTATTTTCACCGATAACCACTTCTGCGCGAATTAAAGGGTCCATATATTTCCCTCCTTTTTATTTCCATCAAGATTGTGATTGCTTTATTCTGTTGTTTGAGCACCTCCCTAATCGCTTTGACTGGATAGACTATTTGCCGGATGTTGTCTTTTGAGAATCTTTGGTCTCCGGATTNAATGGTTCATTATGAAAATGTTCATCTCGGGTATCCAAATGATCCTTGGGATCTGTACTGTGAAATTGGTAGTTATGATATTTGGTCAACCATACGGTAAGGGCGATTAAGATACCTAAATAGGCCAAAGCTCCAAATAGCAACGGTAAATTCACTATGGAATCCTCCAGATACCTAAAATCAACCTCCGGTTTTTTGCTAGTATAATATATGTGCACATGACCTCTTGTGCGCATGGTAGAACTTTTAATTTATTGAACAAAATTGCTGTTGGGCCAAAGCCAACAGCAATTCTTGTTCAATAACACTCTTCATGCTTTTATCATATAATACCAAGGCAATAAAAAAATTCTAGCGTCTATTGATTGCATCGAGGGTAAAATTTAAAATGCTTATTTCTATTTTTATTTTGGCAATTTCTCTAAGTCTGGATGCGCTTGGTGTAGGGGTGGTATACGGCCTCAAAAAAATCAAAATTCCACTCGTTTCGAAACTGATTATTAGTATATTCTCGGTTATTTATGCGGGATTGGCACTCGTCATCGGTAAATCTTTATCATCCGTCTTGTCGCCTTTCCTGGGAAAACTAATTGGTAACATCATCCTGGGAGTGATGGGTGTCTGGATTATTATCCAGGCATTATTTAAAGAAGCCGCCACTAGTTCGCCGGATGCAACTTTATGGAAAATAGCCATTAAGTCGCTTGGGATCACGATTCAGGTAATCCGGGATCCTCTGGAGTTTGACATCGATAAATCGGGTGCAATTGATACCCCGGAGTCCTTATTACTGGGATTCGCCTTATCGGTGGATGCTATCGGAGTAGGAATCGGCAGTGCGCTAACTGGTTTTTATTCTCCATTGATCCCCTTTGCAGTTGGGCTATTTCAGATGTTCTTTCTTTATATCGGCACTTACTTTGGAGAAACCGCCGCTATCTTCAGCCGGATGAATCCCAAAATGCTCTCCCTTTTACCGGGTGTTTTATTAATCTGTCTTGCCATTATCCGCATCTATTAGCTGGGCGTCTAGCTTATAACGGTTCCACATGCATATGAATGCTGTCGATATTGCGGATATTGGCCTTAATTTTTTCACTGATGGCTTTGGAGATACTCTCAATCTTCTCGGTTGAATACTCATCATCCATCTCGCAGTGAAGAAAAATGGTCAGTTTGTCGCTTTGACTATAAATCTTAATATCATGACAGTTTAAACGGTCAGGAACCTTATTGACCAGCTCCTTAATCTTCAGGACAATATTTTGATTCTGCTCGGTAACATCTTGTGCAGCGATAAACTCCCGCTTAACATATTCAAAATTAACACTGACCTCTTCTACATTATCCAACTCCGCTTTGATTAGATCGCCGATCTCATGGGCCAAATTGTGTGATTCTTTTAAGGTCATGCTTTGCTTGACTTCCAGATGGATCGCGATAAATTTCTCATGCGCTACCTCATAGACATGAATATTATGGATGTTGGTACAGATTGGAAATTTATCGACGATCTTTTTTACGGTATGATAAATCTCTTGTCGATCATCACCGGATACGTCAACCGGAAAAGTACTAATCATCAAATCACTATTGGCAATCTTTTGTTCCAGCCGTTCCCGTACCTCATTTACGATGGAATGGACCACCCGGTGACTCTCGTTACGATTAATGCCAATTTCCATATCAATAAAGATGCGAGGCCCGGAGGCCCTAACCCGGACATGGGCAACATCCAACACTCCTTTTACTTGGTTGGCCTCATGCAGGACATCATTGAGAACTCCTTTGGGAGCCGTATCCAATAAAACATCAATAGTCTGCTTACCCAATTTATAGCTGATTACCATAACCAACAAGGAAACCCCCAGGGCCGCAAAAGGATCGCCATAATGCAAGAACGGTATGTTAAAAATATTGCCGATAGTAACACTGAGCAAGCCAATCAAGACTACTACCGAACTTAAAACATCGCTGCTAAAGTGAAGGGCATCGGCAGCCAATGCCTGGCTACCGTATTTGATGGCGGCTTTTTTTAAAATCCGCGATCTTGAGATATCAACGATAATCGAGATTAAAATAATCGCCATGCCCCAGTAAGTATTGGCTATCATATTGGCTTTTCCATAGAATAACCTTTCGGTGGCTTCGTGAATAATCCATATACAAGTTACCAGCAATAATAAGGTTTCGATTAGAGCCGAAAAACTTTCTACCTTGCCATGGCCATAATTGTGTTCCTTATCGGCCGGTTTATCCGATATTTTTACCGCAAAAAAAGTGATAACCGCAGCACCCAAATCAAGCGCCGAATGGGCAGCCTCCGATAATATACCTAAACTGCCGCTAAAAATTCCAACCGTCAACTTCATCATGGTTAAAAACGTCGCCGCAATGACTGAGCTCAGCGCCACTTTTGATTTTTCATTCATCTCTGATTAGCCCTCCAACCTATTTCTTGTCCCCAGGTTTTATCAGTATCAGTGAACGAGATAAGTATTTCGGTATAAAAAAGCCCGGGGGACAATTCGTCCCACGGGTTATCACTCCGTTGCCCCAAAGGCCCAGCCCCATGCGTTTAATAAACGCATCGCCTGCTCATAACGTTTATATTCTATTCAAACTTTTGCGATTGGCTCTAATATATTATAATTTTCCCATTGATGTCAATAGCTTTTTCAATTGAATGAAGGGCCGGTTTAGTGTATCAATGTTTGGACTAACAGCAAAACTGAAAGACCCACCAAAATAACCACCGTAGCCCAACCAATCAAGTTCTTAAAGGGTTTATTAACATATTCTCCCATAATTTCCCTATTATTCACCAACAATATCATACAAACAAGCACCACCGGCAATAACACGCCGTTAAATATTTGAGACCAGAGTGTAATCGTAATCAAAGGTGCATTCGGCAGGAGAATAATCGCTACCGCAATCATGATAATTACGGTATATAACCAGTAAAACTGTGGAGCCTCCTTAAAAGTCTTATCAATACCGGCTTCAAACCCGAAGGCCTCGCAAACATAAAAGGCTGTTGCTACCGGTAAAATCGTGGCTGAAAATATCGAAGCGATAAATAATCCAAAAGCAAATACCTGGGCCGCAAAGGCTCCGGCCATTGGTTTTAAAGACAAGGCCGCATCTTTAGCCTCCGTTATGACAATGCCCTTTGTGTGAAGTGTCGAAGCACAAGCAACCATTATAAAAAACGCGACTAACACCGTAGCGATACAACCGATTACCACATCCCAAAGCGTAAACCGGTAATCTTCAATTTTAAGACCTTTCTCGATGACCGCCGACTGCATGTAAAATTGCATCCAAGGAGCGATGGTAGTACCGATAATACCGATCACCATCGCTATATAATCAAAACTAAACTGAACTTGGGGATGAATAAATGAAGCCCCGATCTCGCCCCAACTTGGTTTGGCCATGATTGCCGATACCACATAAGCAAGTAAGAAAACACTAAAAATTAAAAATACTTTCTCGGCAAAACGATACGTCCCTTTAACGACCAGCAACCAAACTGCAACAGCTGCCAATGGCACCGCGATATATTTGCTAACTCCAAAAACCTGCATACTACCGGCTACTCCGGCGAACTCAGTGGTGGTGTTGGCAATATCGGCAACGAGTAACCCCAGGAAGATAAAGAAAGTCACTTTAACCCCGGCGTTCTCACGGATCATGTCCGCCAGGCCTTTCCCACTGACAATTCCCATCCGGGCATTCATTTCCTGGATGACCAGTAGCACAATGAATGCTGGAATTAACGTCCACAATAAATTATATCCGTATTTGGCCCCTGCCAATGCGTAAGTGGTAATCCCGCCGGCATCGTTGTCAACGCTCCCGGTGATAATCCCCGGCCCCAAAACAGTTAAAAATATCAGTAAATTGCTCCATAAAGCCCACTTCTTAAGATTGAAAGCAGTCACGGCTGTTGTCACCCAATTCTATTATAACCTGCGCTTTTTAGATTTTAAGATTTCGAAGACGACATCGTCAATGATCACAATGCCGACCATCTTATTATCTTGGTCTACGACCGGTACCGCCAACAAACTGTATTTGGAGATGATTTCAACCAAAGAGTTGATGTTATCCTGGTCGCAGGCATAGATAATCTTACGGTTCATGATCTGTACAAGCTTGGTTTCCGGCTCGGATACAATTAAATCTCGCAAAGAAACGATCGCTGTCAACCGCTCCTGATCATCCAGCACATATAAATAATAAATGGTATCGGACTCCGGTTTTAATCTGCGCAATTCATTAATGGTTTGCTGGGCCGTCATGTGTTCTTTAAAAGAAATATAATCGGTCGACATTAAACTGCCCACTTGGTTTTCCGGGTATTCCATCAGCTCCCTGACTTCAGCGGAAGCTTCCTTATCCATTTCTTGTAATAACTCTTCTGCCCTATCTTCTTTCAAATCATCAAGGATATCAGCCACTTCATCGGCAGGCATCTTCTCCAGTACATCAGCGGCTTTCTCTACCGATAGTTGATCCAAGATGCTGGATTTGGCTTCTGTCTCCATCTCTTCCAACACATCGGCGGCGCGATCATGGTCCAAAGCGCTAAAAATGGCAGTCCTGGTATTTACATCCAAATCTTCAATGATATCAGCCAACTCCGATGGATGGAGTGTGTTTAATTTGGAGGACGGGGTGGAGAGTTTCAGATTATCCAGCGGAGTTCCGATTGTCTCCATATTGCTCCATAAAATCAACTTGCTGGAGATGTTTTTGCCAAATAGCTGTAATATTTTGCGGATTGGTTTGGCTAGATCCAGTCGGCGTAATAGTCCTTCAATCCCGACATCCACCGCTACCACATATAAACCGGTTGAAATTAAAGCCAAACGGATATCATTGACCCGCACCACTTTTTTACCGTCAATATCGACGATTTGTTTATCCAAAATATGCTTTTTTAAACGGATGGTATTCGGCGGCGGGGTAATTTCCAAATCACAGTCGCAAGTAAGCTGATAGCGATTATTTACCTTATTAATCGAAAATTGACTCCAATCCAAAAATTTGACAATTTTATTGGGAGTCTTCACGACACAAACAACCACCCGGGGGGGTTCTTCATTGGTAGCTATCAACTCCGTCAATTTACCAATGGTTTTTCCTTCCGGATTGAGGATCTTAACATCAAGGATTCGGCTCAGATAGAGGCTTTTAATGGTAGTCATGTTACCTCCTCGGGAGAAAAATGAATGGATAAAAATAAAAACTCTCACCAAAGCTGAGCGTGGTGAGAGTTAATCCTGTCACTCTCGTTCAAGCTTTGGCACTGCAGGGCAGTGAAGGTGCACTAGATAATGCCTTGAACATTCGGCAATACCTGCTGACCAACTCAGGTTGTCTCCAACCATCTGCGGTAGCACCCCATATCCCTGTAGGAACCTCGCCTACCGAGTATTTAATTTTAATTAATTTTAGCACCCTTTAAAAAATATTTCAATAAAGAGATTTCACTCTGAATAATAGGACAAAAATCAGTTTTTCCCATTCATATGCAAAATTAACCCTTGATTAAGAATTTTTCTGAGCCATAACTTTTTCAACCGCACTAATAATACATTCCATCGTCAATCCATATTCAACTAATAATTCAGCCGGTGTACCCGATTGACCAAAGCGATCTTTCATTCCGATAAATTCCATCGGCACCGGATGGTTCTGGACCACCACTTCAGCAACGGCACTGGCTAAACCCCCGATAACACTATGCTCTTCCGCAGTAACAATTGCGCCGGTCTCCCAAGCGGCCTTAATAATCTCAGCGCTATCCAATGGCTTAATGGTATGAATATTAATAACTCTTACCACTTGCCCTTTTTGATTTAATATGTCGGCGGCTTGCAAAGCTTTTTCCAACATGATACCGGTAGCGATAATCGTTGCAGCTTTACCTTCCCGTAAACGAACAGCTTTACCGATCTCCGGTTTATAATTGTTATCAAAGATTACCGGTAGCGGTTCCCGCCCTAAGCGAATATATACCGGTCCATTGTGTTCCGCTGCGGCAAAAATTAATTTTTCAGCTTCAACCGCATCTGCCGGATTTAAAACGGTCATACCCGGGATAACCCGCATCAAAGTAAGGTCTTCGATGGATTGATGGGAACCTCCGTCTTCTCCAACCGTGGGTCCGGCATGGGTCGCTGCAATTTTCACATTGAGCCCCGGATAACCGATGCTATTGCGAATTTGGTCATACGCACGACCGGTGGCAAAAATTGCGAAGGTGCTGGCAAACGGAATCTTACCGGTAATTGCCAGTCCCGCTGCGGTTGCCATCATATCCGCTTCGGCGATCCCCATTTGAAAAAAACGCTCCGGAAATTTCTTGGAAAATCCCGCAGTTTTAGTCGATTTTGATAAATCGGCGTCCAAGACTACTACATTGGGATTGCTTTCACCCAATTTAATCAACGCATTACCATATGCCTCACGAGTAGCAATTCTATCACTCATGGATATTCCCCCTTGTTAGTTATTGGTTATTGGTTAGTCGAAAGGCCCAGTTCTTTCAACGCTTGTTCGGCCTCTTCCGGTTTTGGGGCAACTCCATGCCAACCGGCTTGATTTTCCATAAAGGAAACCCCTTTACCTTTAATTGTATTCATAATAATCATTGTCGGTTTTCCTTTAATAGTCTCAGCTTCCTCAACGGCTTTATCAATCGCCGCAATATCATTACCATTAATCTCTATAACGTGCCAGCCGAAGGCCTTAAACCGTTCGCCGGGAGAAGTTAACGACTTGACATCTTCAATTTTACCGTCGATTTGTAAATGATTATGATCAACAAAAGCGGTTACATTATCCAATTTATAATGGGCGGAAGTCATAGCCGCTTCCCAAACCTGACCCTCCTCAAGTTCGCCGTCACCCATTAAAACATAAATCCGATAAGACTTATGATCCAGTTTGGCACTTAGCGCAATGCCGTTGCTCACCGATAATCCCTGTCCCAATGAACCGCTTGACATATCAACTCCGGGAGTTTTTTTCATATCCGGATGTCCCTGCAAGTTACTATGAAATTTTCGCAAGGTGGTGATTTCGGCTACATCAAAGAATCCTTTTTCCGCCAAAGCAGCATATAACACCGGCGCACAATGGCCCTTGCTTAAAATGAAACGATCCCGCTCGGCCAGTTTTGGATTCTTCGGATCAATCTTCATTTTATATAAATATAAATAAGTCAGTAAGTCGGCTGATGATAATGAACCACCCGGATGGCCCGACTTTGCCGCTGCCAACATTCGAATAATATGACCTCGAATATGACGCGCCCGTTCCTGCAATTCTTCTAGTTGATGCTCTGATAACAATTGTTTCACTCCTTTTTGTATAAATCGGTTTTACTTAAGCATTCAATCAGGTTATAAATCTATTTTAGTCCATCGATGCATATGATTTCTGCTGGACAACCTGCTAATTTAATGTTTAACCGCGTTTTTCGCCAATAGATCACAACGGTTATTATAAATATTATCTTGATGACCGGCGACTTTAATCCATTCAATATGATGTTGCTGATTTAGCTTCACCAGTTTAAACCATAAGTCCTGGTTCTCAACGGGTTTCTTTTGTGAATTCAACCAGCCGTTCGCTTGCCAATTACGAAGCCAGTTCTGACGGAAAGCATTGATTAAATAAGCGCTGTCCGAATGAAGCTTTACCCGACAGGAAAATTTCAGGACCGACAGAGCCTCAATTGCCGCCTGTAGCTCCATGCGTTGATTGGTGGTATTTGTTTCTCCGCCGGACAATTCTTTCTCAATTCCCGCGGCAATTAAAATAGCTCCCCAACCGCCAGGCCCAGGGTTTCCCGAACAAGCGCCGTCAGTATAAATAATTACTTCCTTCATGGGCTCCCCCTTACCGGAAGCCGCAAAGTCAAAAGGCACTACTGTGTCCTCCTACCAACATCATCAATAAATTTTAAAATAGGATTTTTTTCAATAACCTTCGTAAAAGATACTTTTTCGGCACTCAGTTGTAAAATAATCATGATTAGGAGAGCCACAACTTTAGCGAGATCGCTTAACATCCAGACCATCATCATTCCCAATGATGCACCAAGTAAATTGGAGCCTACATCACCCATCATCACCTCGGCCCGCAGATCAAACGGCAAGTAGTATAGGAGTATTGCCACGATTGGCAAGAATAAGCCGAAATAATTCTCCAAATTTTTACTAAATGCCATGATAATGAGGAACACCGCTAAATAAACTTTTCCGGCTCGCCCCGGCCGCAAATCAAAAAGGTTAATCATATTGGTAGCCAAACTGACTAATAAGAAATTAAGTAAAAGGTGTAACGGCCACCAATCCGTTTTTGACGAAAAAGCGACTCCGGTACTGAAAACGAAAGCAAGCACGGCTCCGAATAAGGCTTTAAAACCACCGGAGGTTAATTGTCGCGATTTGATTAAGATTTTGAAATGGCCTTTAAAACCTTTGGAGTTTGGATTGCCCATTTGATCATCGAGCAGGCCCATAAAACCCATACCGACAACGATAACTAAAAACAACATCGAATCGGTAACCGAATTAACAGATAATAACATATCCACTCCGGTAATTATCGGCAACAAAGCTACAAATAAAACTCCAGTCACCGCCGGAATAGATTCTTCACGGTAATTAGGTTTTACAAAAGCGGCCTGATTTATCAGCCCCCGAATCAAAGGGAATAGTAGGAAAGTCAAACCGTAAGAACCACCGAAAATCAATATATATTTAACTAAAGTCAGTAAAATCGGTTGCAAAAAATCGCTGAGTTCCATAGGGGATCACCTCTTGATGAATAATCGGTTGAGCAAGACCATAATCACATCCCAAAATTGATGACCGCGATGAATAAAGCCGGCCAGATTACGACCAGTTTCCGCATGGCTCATCAGCACCGGAACCTCTTTTACCCGAAAGCCAAGCCGAAAGACATCAATAGTCATCCCGACCTCTACACCAAACCCTGATTCAAGCGGGCCAATCTTCTCCAATACTTCACGACGCATCACCCGTTGCCCGGATAAAGGGCTGGTGACTTCCAAACCGGTAAACCCGCGAATGCCTTTTCTGGCCAGTAAGGTGACGAAACCAAATCCGCCCTTCCTTTTGGCTGGAGGAAAACGGCCGATAGTCAAATCAGCTTTGTTGGAAACGACCGGCTCGATTAACTTGGATACTTCCGCCGCAGTCTTGCCCAGATCGCCGTCTATCAAAGCAATAATATTTCCCTTGGCAATTTTCATGCCACAATTTAAAGCGCCGCCCTTACCCAAATTACGAGGAAGATCCAAGACCTCCGCGCCGGCTTGCTTTGCAAGAAGACTGGTGTCATCTTGAGAATAATCATTAATCACCACAATCTGATCAGCCAGGCCGCTATTTTTGATGGCCTGAATGGTTGCCTGGATTGATAAACTTTCATTATAAGCTGGAATCAATACCGTCAAGAATTGTTTTTGCGAATCCACCATACCACTCCCGTCAATAATTCAATTTAAATTCGGGAATAAAAACTCGGGCTGTATCTTTAATCCCATAATACCCTCTTTTTCCGGAGGCAAGCAAATAAACCAGGGTAACTTCGCCAGGGGGCGTGTCGACATTATCAACGGTTCCCTGACACTTGGATTGATACAAATGCATATAAGATTCAGTGACAAAACTCGGTTCAACGCCAATCTTGGCGACCCGGGTATTGTAAAAGGCCTCCAGCAAAGGTTGATCAATGTCGATTTGATGATTGCCCTCCGGATTCATGCTACCGCCCAAGAACACGATGGTGTCGACATAACCCCGGTTATAATCGCCCCACAACTGGATAAGGTCTTTGTTTTGTAAAAAAATCAACTGGGAACTTCCTTGTCCGTTCACAATGATCTGTGCTAACTTATTATCCACGTGTTGCACCAAATTCTTATCGACTTCGGTAGCCGGTAAGTCGAAAGCATCCAAAATTTCATTTTTCAACTGCGCATCGGCCACGTCAATAGTTTTAGTGAAGGTGGTTATCGAGGTAACCTCGGCCCCGGCCTGACGTAATAAATTCACCAAACGTTTTGCATATTTAAAATCAACCGAGGGAGTGGTCCGAATGATGGCAATTCGTTTACCAATTAAACGATTCGTGATTAGATTGGGAACGATTGCTTTCTGAAATTGGTTGGCAATGTCGATTTCATTATCTTTCACTTGTAATGATGCTTGTAAAAGCTTTTGATCATCCCGTATTTTCTGATAAGTCTGTTCCAATTGACCAATCTGTTTTTCAAAATGCGGATTTGCTGAAACGCCTAAATTGGCGCCAATGATGATTCCAAGACCTAAAGCCAAAAAAACGGCTACTAACGAAACAACATGATAACGCAAATCAATAATCATAAGGCTCCCCCATAATCTATCACTAGTTCTAGTATGCTCTTGATAATTGAGAGTTTATTTAATCTAAAGACAACCATATTTTTAATTGCAGCCAAAATGTACGAAACAAATCGCGAGACCACGACAACTGGGACAATACAATCACAATGGTTAAAATTCCCGCCACTGCTATCTGGAATAGATAGCGAAGTTTGATGCGTCCTTGATATATCTTACTAACGCCGCGGGCATCCACTAAGATCGAGCCTACCTTTAAACGGACTAAAAAAGTACTGCCCATCCCCGCCCGGCCTTTCTCAAGAAAGTCCACCATATTGGAATGGGTTCCTACGGCAACAATCAAGTCGGCTCCCTTTTCGTAAGCCAGTAACAAGGCTATATCTTCACTGGTTCCAGGAGCCGGAAATATCTTAGACGGTTGATTGAGTTTCTCAACCCGCGCCAATCCGGGAGCCCGGCCGTCGGTATACGCATGAACGATGATTTCGGCGCCGCTCTTTAGCGCCGCATCCGTAACGCTATCCATGTCCCCAATGATGATGTCGGGTAAAAAACCAAATTCCAGCAAAGCATCGGCGCCACCATCAACTCCTATCAATACTGGGTTTACATCATCTATATACGATTTGACGATGGTCAGATCTTCACGGTAATTTTGACCCCGGACCACAACCACTACCGGTTTACCTTCAAATTTAATCCTGGTTTCCGGCATTTTCAAGGTGCCCAAAATCAAATCTTTTTCTTTTACCGCATACTCCAAGGTATTATGTAAAAACTTATCCAATTCGGCGGCTAGATTATGCCGAAGCTTCCGTAGATTTTTAAGCAGCACTTCCAGCTCTAATAACTGACCTTCTCCTAAAAGGGTATCCCCTTTCAAAATCTGATTCCCTTTGATCTCTAGCATATCCCCTTCCCGGATTTTCTGAAATAAATCCTTACCGACATTATCCAGGATCGGAATTCCTTCTTGAAGCAAATAAATTGGGCCGGGATTGGGATACCTGCCGGTTACGGAAGGACTGGCGTTAATGATCAGTCTAACCTTGGCCTTAATTAATGAATCCGCCGATACTTGATCGAGGTCCGCATGGTCGATAACAGCAATCTCACCAGGTTTAATTCGTTTTGCCAAATTTTTGGTCTTAACGTCTACACGGGCTGCCGCCTTAAAATCCAAATCCGATTCACCCTCTAATGTTCTTCTCTAAACGCATTTTATCGGAGAGCTTGGCAATAAACGAGGCATTGGTTGGCTTGCCTTTTTTATCATCAACACAATATCCGAATAAGTTATGAAGAATCTGAACATCACTTTTGTTCCATGCAGTTTCAATGGCAAACCGCATGGCGCGTTCCACTCGATGCATTGTGGTATGATATTGTTCGGCAATCAACGGATATAATCTTTTCGTAACCTCATTAATCAAGGCCGGTTCCTTACTAGTCATAATAATGGCATCTCTCAGATAAGAATAACCTTTAAAATGAGGAGGAATATTTAGGCTTTGAATAATTCGGCTAACTTCAAATTCTAAATCTTGATTGTAATTGTTGTGTTTGGTAACGGGAATTTCATTAATTCCTTTGAAGATTTCGATAATCCGTTGAGTCAAGGTATCCAAATCAAAAGGCTTTAAAATATAATAATCCACTCCCAGACTGACTGCATTACGGGCGATCTCTTCCTGACCAAATGCGGAAAAGATGATAATTTTAGGCCGGGTTATTTGCGGATTATCCTTTAACCAATACAAAACCCCTAACCCATCAATCTGGGGCATGATCATATCAAGCAGCAATACGTCCATACCTGTCTGAGGCAAAATATGAATCATATCCAACCCATTGTGAGCGACAGTTACTACTTTAATCTCGGATTTTAAAGCGAAGTAGTCCTGAAGTAGCTGACAAAAATCGAGATTATCTTCTGCAATCCCAACTCTAATTGGTTGCATATTCCCACCTCTGTCAAGTTAGAATCAATGTTTATTTTTTCGCTACTCCGTAAAAAATTCCTTTTTATTTCTGCTTTAATTCTATAATAAAAAATAGCATCCTTATTTAGGATGCTATTTTTTTCATTTCTTTAATCATCCATTCCGCCAAAACCCCGTAACCCTTGGTTGGGTCATTAACCAAAACATGGGTTACCGCTCCCACCAATTTGCCGTCTTGAACAATCGGGCTACCGCTCATACCCTGAATGATACCTCCGGTTAACTTCAGTAATAAAGGATCAACCACCTTAATGACCATTCCTTTGTCCCGAGGCGCATTCTGCTGATAAACTTTGATGATTTCGACTTTAAAGTGCTCAATTTTCGCATCGTGAATCACTGTATAGATTTGAGCGGGACCGACTTTAACCTGGGAGCCATAAGCAACCGGTATGGCGTTTTCTGCATTATATATTTCGCCATATAACCGTCCGTATATTCCAAAACGACTATTTCGTTCGATTTTGCCCAATGGTTGGATTAAGGAATTAAAGATACCGATCTTTTCCCCGGGTTGACCGGGAATCCCTGCCCTGATTCCGCTGATTTTGGCCAATACAATTTCTCCCTGATCCAGCGATATGGCTTTTTTTCCGGCAAATTCGGCAATTTTATGTCCCAAACCGGCAAAACGTTTTGAAAATGGATCAAAGCAGGTCAAAGTGCCCACCCCTGCCGCAGGATCTTCAATATAAATCCCCAGCATATAACGACGGGTCATTCCATCCGGAGCGCAACAAACCGGATAAATCGTAAGGATCAGCACACGATTGTGACGTAAAACCGTAAGTTTTAAAAATTTATGTTCTACCTTAAAACTCTTTAATTGTAATTCTACCTCATCCACCCGGTTAACCGGATTATTATCAATGGCTAAAAGGATATCGCCTATCTTGATACCGGCGTCGCGGGCCGGGTAATAGGTGTGATGATCGATCCCCTTGATTGACAAATGGCCGACAATCACCACGCCTTTACTGGAAAACAATACACCAATTGCCTGTCCGCCGGGAACTACCATAGATGGCTTGGCTACTTCGATATGCAGTTTTTTGATTGGAATAGTACCTAAAAGTCGTAATTGAATATCGAATTCTTCATTATCCAGCGAATTCAAAACTAAATTATTGGCAAATAGCGGCAACAATTTGGCTGACTGAACCGGATAATTGGCAATTAACGATTTATGAATCGTATAAAAACTTAACGGAAAATAAACCGATAAAGTCATTTTTTGGCCTGGTGATAGTCTAAGCATCTGTGGCAATTGATAGATCTGCATCAAGCAAGAGCCGCCTAAACAAACTATACTAAGTCCCAAAAAAAACCAAAAAAATATTGTTTTTCGATGATGCCTTTTAAAAATTCCCAATCGACACACCCCAGCACAGATTTTTAAAACTCTACCGTTTAAAATCTCCTTTTACCTGGGGCTTTATTCAAACAAAAAAGCCCGGGGTTTCCCCGGGCTAACTTTTTTACCACTGTTCTTTGGCGATTGTCAAATTTGTAAATTATCGATTTAAACCGATTTCAAAATTTGATGGTACCATTGATAATAACTGTTCTGCCAATCCCGTCCGTAAATTTCGATCTCTTTGCGAATCGTCTTGGGAATAAAACCGGTGGTAGCCACTAGATCCCAAAACTCTTTGCCATGGTTGAGATGCTGGAGATGAGCCAGTTCATGGAGGATCACATAATCCTGCAACTGCCTGGGAGAACCGATTAACCGGTGGGACAGATTAATATTTCTCAGACTAGAACAGGAACCCCAACGTCGAAACTGACGATGATAGCGGACATCATTATAATTAAATTTAAAATATAGCCGGTTTAATTCCGCAGTATGACTTTGCAATTCTGCGGTGTGATATTGGGCCAATAAATGCCAATAAACTTTGTCAATCATCAGCACTAAATATTTTTTTCTTTTAAGCCAAATAGCAGGAAACTTAATCCGACAATCCCCTTCTCCTGCTCCTGCCACTAATTTTATTTGGATGGTCTTGCGGTCTTCCGGCACTAATATCAGAGGTATTTGAAAAACGTCCATCAACAGCTCCGCTTTAAATAATCACTACATTAACCAACCGGTCCGGGACGGCAATAACTTTCTTCACTGTTTTACCAGCGATTGCCTTTTGAATGAGTTCGTTTTCTAAAGCTAACTTTTGAAGTTCTTCATCCGAGCTGCCGATAGGCACGACCAACTTTTCACGAATTTTGCCATTGATTTGCAGTACAATCTCGACCGTCTCCGCGGCAGCCAACTCGGGATCCGACTTTGGCCAACTTTGATTATGAATGGAGTATTGCTGGCCCAGTCGCTGCCAAATTTCTTCGGTTATATGGGGGCAAGCCGGGGCCAATAATAGTAAAATTGAACGGACTGCCTCATCCCATGCGGGAGTCCCATAGATCGCTCCCTTATATTTAGCCATCACATTGGAGAGTTCCATTAATGAAGCGAGATAGGTATTAAAAGAAAAATGTTCGATTTCTTTGGTGGCCTTGGCAATCGTTTGATGCGTTTTGCGGCGCACCGCTTTTTCAGCCTCAAAAGAACTTGCGTCAGGAACCGTTTCCAACGTCAGATCCCAAATCCGGTTTAGAAAACGATAAATACCTTCTACCCCTTTGCTATCCCAGGGACCCCCTTGTTCCCAGCGCCAGCCGAACATCAGATAAGCACGAACGGCATCCGCGCCATAGCGTTGTACCAGATCATCCGGAGCAACCACATTTCCCCGTGATTTGCTCATTTTCTCACTATCTTCACCCAGAATAATCCCTTGATTACGTAATTTACGAACCGGCTCGTCAAAATCAACCAAGCCCAGATCGCGCATAGCCTTTGTAAAGAAGCGGATATAGATCAAATGCATACAAGCATGTTCAATTCCACCGGTGTAAAGGTCGATAGGCAACCAATATTTTCCTTCCTCCGGATCAAAAGGCACATTACCCTTATAATAGGGACTTAAATAGCCGTATGGATACCAGGAAGAGCACATGAAAGTATCCATGGTATCGGTTTCCCGTTCAGCAGGACCACCGCACTTCGGACAGGTGGTATTAAGGAAACTGTCATGGTACTTGAGCGGCGATTCGCCGGTGGGCAAAAACTCGGCATCTTCCGGCAGTAATACCGGCAGATCTTTTTCAGGGACTGGAACCGGTCCACATTTCTTACAGTAGATAATCGGGATGGGAGCTCCCCAATACCGCTGACGGCTGATTAACCAATCCCGCAGCCGGTAATTAATAGTTTTTTTGCCTAAATTTTGTTCGGCAAGCCAGGAAGTTACTACTGATTTGGCTTCCGTGGCAGGCGTACCGTTAAACTGACCGGAATTAACCAATCGACCTTCTTCTACGCCCGTATATGCTTCATTTAATTGTTCCTGACCATTCCATTCTTGCGGAGCGATCACGATTTTAATCGCTAAGTGGAACTTTTTGGCAAAATCAAAATCACGCTCATCATGAGCTGGTACCGCCATAATAGCGCCTGTGCCGTAACCCATCATTACATAATCGGCAATCCAAATTGGAACCTTCTCGCCATTAACAGGATTGATGGCATAAGCACCGGTAAATACTCCTGTTTTCTCTTTGGTGGTTGCCAACCGTTCAATCTCAGTCTGCCTGGAAGCCTGAGCAATATATTGGTCGACTTCGGCCTGACATTCCGAAGTGGTAATCTTTTTAACCAAAGGATGTTCAGGGGCGAGCACCATAAAGGTGACTCCCCACAGGGTATCGGGCCTTGTAGTAAAGATCTTAATCTCCTGCCCCGACTCCGTATGAAAATTGACTTCAGCCCCTTCGCTACGACCAATCCAGTTTTGCTGCATCGAGACGACCCGTTCAGGCCAATCAATTTGAGAGAAATCCAACAACTCTTCAGCATAATCGGTAATCTTAAAAAACCATTGACTTAATTCTTTCTTAATTACTGGTGTATTACAACGCTCACAATGACGGTCCTCACCCCAAACCTGCTCTCTGGCGAGAGTAGTATTACAAGCCGGGCAGAAATCAACTGGTGCAAACCGTTTGTAGGCAATTCCTTTTTCATAAAATTTTAAGAAAAACCATTGAGTCCAGCGGTAGTAATCCGGTAAGCAGGAAACAATCTCCCGGTTCCAGTCAAAGATCGCTCCCATGCTTTTCATTTGTTGGCGCATTCTTTCAATATTGCCCATTGTCCAGGTATGCGGATGAATTTTACGCTTAATCGCGGCATTTTCAGCCGGTAGTCCAAAAGCGTCAAACCCCATTGGAAATAAAACATTATAGCCATTCATCTTCATGAAGCGAGCATGGGCATCCGAAGGAGTTATGGCGTACCAATGACCGATATGAAGATCACCACTGGGATAAGGCAGCATGGTTAAAGCATAATATTTAGGTTGATCTTTTTGGATGCGGGACCGATACAATTCATCGGTTTCCCACTTTTTCTGCCAGTATGGTTCAATTTCGAGATGATGATATTTTTCTGCTTTCGCCATCATAAAACCCCCTAAAATAAAATACCCCGGCAAATGCCAGGGGCGAATTAATTCCGCGGGACCACCCTGAAACTTATAAATCCCCTTCTGAGCTTGTAAAAATTATTTAATTAATTGAGCAACTTCGCATCATGCCATAAATTTTCCAACCCATAAAACTCGCGATCCGTCTCTTGCATAACATGGACTACCACATTACCAAAATCCAATAAGATCCAGCGAGCTTCAGGATAGCCTTCTTTGGAAGGCTGCTCAATCCCGGCTTCACTTAATTTGTCCATAATATTATCGACGATTGACCGGACCTGAACTCCCGTCTTACCGGAGCAAATTAGAAAATAATCGGTTATGCTTGAGATATTTTTAAGATCTAAAACTACCGGATCAATAGCTTTCTTTTCATCAACCGCTTCGCGAAGGATAGCCAGTAATGGTTCCATTCAGTTCTCCACAATACCTTTCATAATAAGTTCATTGCGACCGGCATTTCCCAACGGATGGATCAAATAATTCCTAGCTACCAGAAAATTTAAGGTTCGGTTATAAACCTTTAATAATAGGAGTTCTGGAGTAATATATAAAGACTCTTCCCGCAAGGTAACGGCTGCAGGAAATGCACGCCCCGGTTCAATAAAATCCGCAATGTAAACCACTTTGGTCAAGTTGGAAATTCCCGGACCACCCGTAATATGTAAGGTAATTGCCTCCAAAATATCGGGTCGGTCAATCCCCAGTTCGGCGCGGACCAAAGCAGCCGCCACTGCGCCATGGAGCAAAATGGGTTCTTTCCTTTCAATATCGTCTATAACTATACCAAAATTAGCTGCCAGTTTCAAGAGCAATTCTTCGGGGTATTCCCGGCAGAAGTCGTGTAATAAAGCAGCCGGAGTAACTAACTCCGGCTCCACCCCAAACCGGGGAGCAAGTTTTAGAGCGGTGCTTTCAACTCTCAGGCAGTGAGCCAACCGCTTCTCAGATACTTGACCGCTTAATTTCTCAATAATCCGGGGTCGATTCATGATTGCTCCAAAGTTGACGATTCATTTATTGACGAGTTTCAATCTTATGGTTAACGAAACTTACAAATTCATTCATTACATTATCTTCATCGCCGCTATTATAGGCCACAATATTTCTTAAATGGATAAAAGAATCCAAATCAATTTTATCAAACTGAACCCCGACTCCTGATTGTTCAACCCGAACGACATTCCCGTTGAGTTTAATTTCGAGATCAGAAGAATCTCCTGCCAAATGGATGGAAATAGCCAGCGGTTCCTTAAGTTTTAGATTTTCAGCGGTTTGAATAAACATCCCTTTTAAGCTCAGATTTTCAACTTTACCTGTAAAGGTCCGCTCCTGATATTTTATGATGGCTTCGATGTGAAAAGCTACTCTGGTAAGCTCTCTTTTTTCCATCTTACAGCCTCCAATCAATTACTCTGTAAGGCAAAAACTTAGCGATAATTGACAAATTGCAATTCAACATGATAATCCTTAGCTTTTACTAATTGAATCACCGCCTGCAGATCATCCTTATTTTTTCCGGATACCCGTACCTGATCATTCATAATTTGAGCCTGAACCTTTAAACCCGATGCTTTGATATCTTTGACGATCTGTTTTGCCTGTTCCATCTCAATACCTTGCTTAACCTTAATTAGTTGACGCTTGGCACTGCCGGAGGCATCTTCAATTTTGCCGTAGTCTAAATTTTTAATCGAGACACTCCGTTTGATCAATTTCGTTTGTAAAATATCGACAACGCTACGCAACTTAAAATCATCGCTGGTTAATAGCTTGATTTCCTCTCCTTCAAGGGTTACCTCGGTATTGCTGCCCTTAAAATCATAACGCTGTTCAATCTCTTTTATGGTTTGATTAACCGCATTATCGACTTCTTGCATGTTAACCTTAGAGACGATATCAAAACTGGAATCGGCTGCCATAATATCTCTCCTCTCGATTTTCCCATAATTTGCATTATTCGATTTTTTCTCGACTTTCCCTCTAAATAATTTTAAATTGCCAATGAAAATGAAAAAAGAGGAATGTATTGGACCTTTCGAGAACAAAAAAGACGCTTTAGCAGCGTCCCTTCTTACATCTTTTGTTGTCGTGGTTTTGCTTCATTAACGATAAGTTCTCTGCCACCCATATCTTTGCCGTTCATGGAGTTGATGATGTGATCCACGTCATCATTTTCAACCTCAATAAAACCAAATCCCTTGGAACGGCCACTTTCCCGGTCTGTAATAATACGACTGGATTTTACCTCAGCTTGGGAAGCAAATAATGCCGCCAAATCCTCTTTAGTAGCCGACCAAGGTAAATTACCTACATATAGTGTTCTCGTCATCCATTTCACCTCTCTCTGCTACTTTTATTTTGCATCAAAAAATTCGGACTATACGGGCTTTTGGCGTACTTCGCTTGAGGGAAAAATATGGAAAGTGGAGACGGATTGAAAGTTCAGCGGTTTGCAGTGCAAAATCAGGAGTAAGAGTCAGGAGTCAGGAGTCAGAAGTGGTCTCCTGAATCTATCCCTTCAAACATTTCTATAAAGCCCCCTGTGTTGAATATATTCGCGAACGGTTTCAGGAATTAAATAACGGACTGAATGGCCGTTCACCAATTCTTGGCGCAACCATGTCGCCGAAATGTCGATTAAAGGAGCTTCCAACAGCTTGATTTTGTTGCGACAAAGGCGTAAAAATTCCGGCCATTGTTGCTCATTGACTAAAACCGGATAACCGGGCCGAAAAGCCGTGATAATTTGAGTTTCATTCAAGATTTGACGATAGTCTTTCCAGGTATAAAGTTCAAGCAGAGAATCAAAACCCATAATTAAAAAAGCTTCCTCACCAGGATGCTCTTTTTTTAACTGCCGGATGGTATCGATGGTATAGGAAGGCCCGGAACGTACAATCTCTGCATTGGACACTTCAAATTGAGGATGATTGCTGATAGCCAGTCTCACCATCTCAAATCGTTCCTCTGCCGAAATTGCAACCTGACCGATTTTATGCGGCGGTATCGATGCCGGCACCAAGATCACCTTTGCCAACTCACAAGCTTCCCTGGCTTTCTCCGCCAGGACCAGATGCCCAAAATGAATCGGATCAAATGTACCGCCTAAAATCCCAAACCCGGCCATTAATTCAACTCCCGTCCGTGAAAATATTACTCTCTGATCTGCCCCTCACCATAGATGATATACTTGATCGTCGTTAAAGACTCGAGCCCCATTGGCCCTCTGGCATGTAATTTTTGAGTACTAATCCCTATTTCGGCGCCGAATCCGAATTCATAACCGTCGGTAAAACGGGTAGAAGCATTGACATATACTGCGGCAGCGTCAACCGAAGCTAAGAAATGACGCGCCTTTTGATAGTTGTTGGTCACAATGGCTTCCGAATGTCTGGTTCCATAACGGTTAATATGGGCAATCGCTTCATCCACGTCTTTGACAATTTTAATCGCCAGGATTAAGTCCAGAAATTCGGTCGCCCAATCTTCCTCGCTGGCAGGTTTGGCATTAATAATTTTGCAAGTAGCCGGGCAGCCCCGGAGTTCAACTCCGGCCCCGCGATAATCCGCAGCCAGTTGCGGCAAAACATCCTCCGCAACTTGCTCGTGGACCAATAAAGTTTCCATCGCATTACAAACACCCGGTCGTTGAACTTTGGCGTTATAAGCAATGTTCCTTGCCATTGCCAAGTCGGCATCGTTGTCAATATAGGTATGACAATTGCCGATCCCGGTTTCGATCACCGGAATAGTTGAATTTTCAACTACAGCTTTGATTAACCCAGCTCCACCCCTGGGAATTAATACATCAATATAACGGTTCTGATGCATCAAAACCTGGGTGGCCTCTCGCTCAGTGGAATCAATTAGCTGAACGGCATCCGGCGGTAAATTACATTCAACTAAAGCTTGTTGCAGAATTTGAACCAAAATCCGGTTGGAATCCAAGGCCTCGGAACCGCCTTTTAGAATTACCGCATTTCCGGCTTTCAGGCATAAACCGGCGGCATCAACCGTTACATTGGGTCTGGCTTCGTAGATGATTCCTACCACCCCCAAAGGGACCCTTTGCTGACCAATCTCCAAACCGTTTGGCCGTCGCCACATGCTGAGGGTTTTCCCCACCGGATCCTCTAATGCGAGCAAGGTACGTAAACCGTCGGCCATACCGTTGATCCGTTTTTCATTCAAGGTCAAGCGGTCAATCAGGGTCTTGGTTAGCCCTTTTTTAACTGCGTTTTCAATATCAATGGCATTCGCATCTAGAATCTTCTTTGTACCAGCCTCTAATAGACTCGCCATCTTGGCTAGTAAAAGATTTTTTTGAGTTGATGAAAGGCTTGCCAAAACCGGACAAGTATCTTTGGCTCGCCCGGCCAGTTTCTCAACATAGGTTTGGATCTCAAGTTCCATTTTGCTTGCCTCCCGACATAACGGTGATTACCAGATTATCACGATGAATCACTTCATCCGCGGCTTTAAAGCCTAAAATATTTTCGATCTCCACCGATTTCCGCCCTTTGATTTTTTGTAATTGTTCCTTGCCGTAATTTGTTAAGCCCCGGCCTAATTCAACTAAATCTTGATTAAGAATTCGAATCAAATCGCCTTCTTCAAATTCACCTTTTAAATCAACAATCCCTGACGGCAGTAAACTGGTTCCTTTTTTAACGAGAGCCCGTTCAGCACCACTATCGATGATTAACTCGCCGTTAATAATTGGGCCATAGGCGATCCAACGTTTTCTGCTATTAACTACCGGTTGATTACTTAAAAAAACCGTTCCTTCCGGAGTGCCGCTAAAAACCTTTTGAATCTTGGCCGGATCACTCCCATTCATTAAAACCATTGAAGCCCCGGCTGCAGTAGCCATTTTGGCCGCCTCAAGTTTGGTCAACATACCGCCGGTTCCTAATCCCGAACCGGCTCCCCCGGCCATTTTGAATAAATCGGCATCCACTTCGGTTACCAATGGAATCAAGGTAGCGTTGGCATTGTGTTTAGGATCCGCTGTATATAAGCCATCAATATCCGATAATAATATCAATAGATCCGCTTCAATCAATCCGGCTACCAGTGAGGAGAGGGTGTCGTTTTCACCGATCTTTAATTCTTCAGTCGCTACGGTATCGTTTTCGTTAATAATCGGAGTAACCCTATACTTAAGCAAGGTAAGGATGGTATTACGGGCGTTAAGATAACGTTTCCGGTCGCTAATATCACTGCGGGTCAACAATATCTGAGCTACAATTTGACCGTACTCGGAAAATAATTTCTCATATATCTGCATTAATAAACCCTGGCCTACAGCAGACACCGCCTGCCGTTCCACAATTGAAACCGGTCTTTCCACCAATCCTAACCGTCCCATACCAATCCCTATTGCTCCGGAGGTGACCAGTATGACTTCCCGGCCCTGATTTTGAAGATCGACCAATTGCCGTACCAATTGTTCCATCCGGTTTAGATTGAGCTTTCCGGTGGCATGGGCAAGAGTACTGGTACCAACCTTTATCACAATCCGTTTGGCATCTTTTAAATGCTCAAGATGATTCACTTTATTCCTCCCGTAACCAATTAATCCAGTTTACTGGACGCTCCCTCACGAGGGGCCCGGTAGAATAAGATATTACGACCGATTACCTGTACGACTTCAGCCGTGGTTCGAGTCGCCAATTCATTTGCAATTTCTGTCACATCAAAAACTGTATGCGGTAAAACCCGCCCTTTAACGAGCTCTCTGGCCGTCAAAGCCGTATCCAATTCTTCAATCAAATGATCGGTAATGCCATTCTTCCCCACTGTTAAAATGGGATCCAACTCATTGCCTAATGCGCGAAGCTTACTCCGTTGTTTACTGGTTAACAATACTCAATCCCCTTATCTAAACTTTTTGGAAACATTATAGCATATATTTGCCGGTAAAAAAAGTGAAGCTTATGCTTCACTATGATTACGTTCTTTAAAATTATTTTCAACCGACATTTTCAGTAAGAACGTCAAACTTAGGTTGCCTGAGGTATCTTATCTTTACGAAGTTGACGACGATGTTGTTCATAACCGGGATCGCCTTCTCGCCAGCGATTACCGACTTTTTCCCGCACTATGGCAGTTTCTGTGACGATAAATTCATTCTTAGCTGTACAATAATACACCGGTTCATTTTTACGACAATTGCCGCATTCCAGACAAACCACTTGATGAAACCTCCTACATTCTAATCTTCATTTAAAAAAGTAAATTCAAATTCACCAATTCGTACTGAATCACCCTCTTTTATCCCCGCATCGATTAATGCCTGTTCAACTCCCCAACGCCTGAGCAGGTTCTGAAAACTCCGTAACGAGTCATCATTCTCTAAATCATAACGTGCCATTCTCTTAAGTAAAGCCTCATTTTGCACAATAAAGGCAGACCCATCATTGGTCACTAGAATATCCCGATTTTCCAAAGAATGCTGCGGCTCCGCCGCTTTATATGTAACGGAAGTTTCGATAGGTAATGCGGCTAGTTTTTCAATGATTCCATTGAGTAGTTCGGTAATACCCTCACCGGTTGCCGAAGATATCGGAATCACGTTAGCCGCGTCCATTTGGGAAATAAATGTTTGTAAAACCCCACGGTCTTCCAAAAGATCAATTTTAGTTGCTACCACAATTTGCGGTTTTTGGGCCAAATCGGAATTATACATTTCTAGCTCTTGGTTAATTTGTAGGTAATCTTGATACGGATCCCGACCGGATAATGACGACACATCAACCAAATGAACCAACAAGCGAGTCCGCTCAATATGTCGTAAAAATTGGTCACCTAAACCTACCCCCAGGTGAGCCCCTTCAATTAATCCTGGAATATCAACTGCAACGAAACTTTGACCTTTAAAATCAACCACTCCTAGATTGGGAACCAAAGTGGTAAAAGGATAGTCGGCAATTTTGGGACGGGCTGCCGAGATCTTCGAGATTAACGTTGATTTACCGGCATTGGGAAACCCGATTAAACCCACATCCGCCAATAATTTTAACTCCAATTCCACCCACAACTCCGCACCCAATTCACCTTTTTCGGAGAACTGGGGAGTTTGTCGGGTCGAAGTGGCAAAATTTGAATTACCACGTCCGCCACGCCCACCGCGTAAAAGAATGAATTGATCGCCCGCTACCGTTAAATCGGCCAGAATGCTTTTATCTTCTGCATTCTTGATGATAGTACCTACAGGAACAGGAACATATAGATCGCCGCCATCTTTACCGGAGCGGTTCACTGCTTCACCCGGTTTACCGTTCTCAGCTTGAAAATGATGTTTATAACGAAAATCGCTCAGCGTAGTTAAATCATCACTTACTGTCAAAATGATATGGCCGCCCCGGCCGCCATCACCACCATCAGGACCTCCGCGCGGCACATATTTCTCACGGCGAAAGCTAACTGCTCCCGAACCTCCATTGCCGGATTTCAAAAAAATCTTTGCTGAATCTAAGAACAAAATGAACACCTCAAAACTATTATTCGATGGTCTATCGGATTTATCCTCTATCGTTATTTGGAATAATTTACTGATTTTTTCAGTATTTTGCTAGTTGGAATTGATTCTCTATTCCATAGTAGAAGAAAACACCCGATTGCGGCCGGCTTCTTTGGCTTGGTATAAAGCATGATCGGCTTGTGCCACAATACTTTCAGCCAACGTATTGATCTGCTCATCGCTTAATTGAGATTGGGAATCTTTGAACTCGGGAGTCATACTTACACCAAAACTTGCTGTTATTTTTAGTTGCTTGGTATCGGCGCAAAAAAGATAGTCAATTATTTTTTCCCGTAAACGATCAGCTAACTCATGGGCATTATCCAAATTGGTCTGCGGTAACAGCACCACAAATTCTTCTCCTCCAAAGCGACAAGCCACATCACAATCGCGAATGGATTTCGTAATAAAATCGCCAAGTTCCTTTAACAATTGATCGCCGATTTGATGCCCATATTCATCATTGACTTTTTTAAAATAATCTAAATCAATAAAGATCAGCGAAAGGGGTTGCCGATAACGCCAGGCTTTTTTGATCTCCTCTTTGATTCGCTGCATTAAAAAATGACGGTTATAGAGCCCGGTCAGCTCATCTAAGGTTGCTTTTTGATACAAATTAGATAAATTAATGTACAACTTGGTATTCTCTTGGGCTGTTTCACGCGCCAATTGGTATAGGCGGGCGCTTTCCAGCCGGACAGTAGCCCGCGGCGCAAAGGTACTTAAAAGTTTCAGCTCCTTTTGGCTATAAGTCCCTTTTTGTCGAAATAAGATTAACACACCCATTACTTCTTTTCGAAGCAATAATGGGACTACCATTGAGCTCTTATAATGTTTTAACAACAAGCCGGAATTGATCAACACCGGTTTTAAATCTCGAATAATATAACTTTGGGGTTTTTGCTGGACTTTTTCTAATATTCCTTCCGGTTTGCGGATTTCGCGGGTAATTTGATTGATTTGATCAGCCGGTATTCCATGTAAGGCTTTTAATTTAAATTCATTTCGAACATTATCATACCAATAAATAATTCCAGCGTTGGAAAAAGTTTCAGGGATCACTTTCAGTAATATATTCTTGGCAATGTGAATAAAGTCCAACTCGCCATCGAATGCCTCTTCCAGCCAAAAAAGATGCTGGTAGAAACTATTTGAAAAGCAATAGCGATATATAATTAATGTAAAGCCGATAATCAGCATCGACCAAAAAACTGCAAGGCCCCATTGCAAATAAAAAACCACCCTTCATTTTCCATATCGGCATTTTAGAAGGATGGTTTAACTAAAAAATAAAATTGTTTATCCGTGAATTACCACTCAAAAAGCGCGGCTCCCCAGGCCAAACCGCCACCGAATCCAATTAGCATAATGTAATCGCCCTTCTTAAAAGTGTCCCAATATTGATTCAGCGCCAGCCCAATAGAAGCAGATGAGGTATTTCCGTATTTCTCGATATTGGAAAGAACCACCGTATTGTGAGAGACTACCTCTTTGGCTGCTGCTTCAATAATCCGGATGTTGGCCTGATGGGGAATAACATAAGTGATCTGCTCCGGTTTAAGGCCTACCTTTTGGGGTACTATATTATAAAGTTCTTTAATTTTGCTGACGGCAAATTTAAAGATTGCTTTTCCACTTTGCTTAAAGTAATAATCCGATTTTTGGTCCTCCAGTAAATTTCGAACTCCCCCGATAGTGACTTCGTATGCCATAGTCGGATCAGCGCCTAACTCGGTATGCAATAGCAGATGTTCGGGATGATCATTGGTAACCACCGCTGCCGCTGTAGCATCGCCAAACAGCACGCAAGTGCTGCGATCACTATAATCTACCGTCCTGGTTAACTGTTCAGCGGCAGTCACCAAACCTGTTTTAATATTACGGGTTTTTAGTAAGCTTTCCGCAGTAGCCAAACCATAGATAAATCCGGAGCAGGCCGCATTAATGTCAAAGCAAAATGCATGAGCGGCTTGAAGCTGATTGGCTATTTCAAACGCTTGTCCGGGACAGAGATGATCCGGCGTCAGAGTTGAAGAAAGGACAAAGTCCAACTCGGTCGGATTGATCTTGGCTTTATCACAAGCCTGCTTTCCGGCTTCTGTTACGAGTGGAAGCAATGACTCTCCTTTGCTTAAAATATGACGCTCCCGGATACCGGTCCGGCTCACAATCCATTCGTCATTGGTTTCAACCAGTTTTTCCAAATCACTATTGGTTAAAATCTTCTCCGGGACCACCGCCCCAATTGCTGAAATTCCGACTTCCGACATGATGGACCTCCTGTAAGTTATTCTTCATCTTTTAACAGTTTAAGATAATTGGCCATTTCCAAGGTCATCCCGTAAATCTCGAAATCGCCTTTGCAGACAATCTCTTCTTTAGAACGGACAATGACCTCAATCAAAAAACGATGACCTTTTTTACCAACCACTTGCGCCTTGGCAATTAGTCGCTCGCCTGCCCTGGCGGTCCGCAGAAAATTAACCTCGGCCCGTCCCGTCATGGCAACTTGAGTGTCTACTACCGCATTGGCAAGGGAATTCGCTTGAGCAAAAACTATATGTCCTCTCACAATATTACACTTTTCCAAACACATCGAGAGATCGGTTTCCAAAAGTGAAAGGCCCCGACAACCAGGTTCAATCTCAATAAGTTCGCCCACAATTTCGGCGGTTGCTAATGATTGTGAAACGCCAAAAAAATGAGATGCCATCTCTTTAGTCCTTTTCCGCACCTCGGGAATAGACAACTCCAATCGATCCAAGCGAATGGTTGGTATGCTAACCGCAAAAACCTCCGCTAATTCTTCGTCGGTGATAAAAGGATTTTTGGCAATAGCCTCAAGTAATTGGCGATGACGATCTGATTTCCTTAATAGTTTCCCATTCATTTGCTTATTTATCTCTTTAAATATTTATTATTACCTGATAATAATTATAGCTTTTTTGAGACCAATTTTCAAGTATAAAAAAAGCCGCCCATTTGGGCGGTTACTTTTTTAGCTATTTTCGGCCACTCCAAAGCGTTTAACGCTGAAGATTTGGTATCCCAGGTGTCCCATGACGGTAACCATTTCATCATACCATTCCTTATTTTCGGCATTCTGCGGTATTTCCGGAAAAGAATACTGGACGATCTCCCGCAATAAATCTTCCTTTAAGTTTTCATTGCCCGGCAGATAAAAATAAGCGAATGCCATCTCATGCTCTTCCCCAATACCTAAGGCCCAAAAACCTATGCCCTTAAGCCAAAGATATTTATGCACATTCTTTTCAAAGTTATCCGGCGCATAAGAGGTTACAAAGCTTTTGCCGATAAAACCCTTGGTATGTTCAAAAAGACTTTGAGTCTTATTAAAGGTGTCGCTAATAAGGATATCCGGTAACTTCTTGGGAACACGATTATGAAGAGCTTCCGTTTTGACAGTCATGTATTTATTAATATCATCAAAGACTCGGGCATCCCGATACCGTTCAATTAGATCGCCGATTAGCTTATCCCGAAAAACTTTACGGTCCGTATCCGATAAAAAACGGACAGCCGGTTCATTTTGTTGGGCGTGAACATTACCGCTATAAAAAATACAGCCCATCAACAAAAAAAATACCACTACAAACCATCGTTTGTTGCGCATCTCAATATCTTCCTCAGTTAAAAATAAAGGGTAAATTAAACCCAATTGATTCTAGATGAAATTTTAACAAATATTGGCGGCATAAGTCAAGTAGAAAGAGAAATTTAAGACAAATTTGCTCTTTATCCGTATCGATTGGAATGCAAATTTATCGTAAAGGCCGTTTTATGGATTCTCATTCTTGACAAATTTTTTGATATTAAAAATCTTGTATCCCAATTTATCCATTACAATCATCATTTCGGATTGCCACTGTTTGTTTTCCGGTACATCAAGGACTTCCGGGAAAGAATAGATTACCACATCCTTCAAAAACTCTTGTTTTAAATCTTGATTTTCGGGCTGATAGAAATACGATAACGCGATCCGGTGTTCATCGTTAATCCCCAAGATAATAAAACACAAGCCTTTTAACCATATATATTTATTAACATTCTTCTCAATCTGAACCGGATCATAAATACGGGTAAAACTATTCCCGATATAAGGCCTGGTATGATCCATCAAGCTTTGGGTTCTTTTAAAAGTCTCCTGTATGACTACGCTAGGGGTTCTGGGCGGGTGAGATTTATGGAGGAATTGATATTTCGCTTCCATATAGTCTTGTACTTTGGCAAAGGTTTGATTATTCTCATATTTAGACATCATTTGTTGCAAAAGCTCAATCCGGGCCGCCTTTCTCTGCTCAAGGGTTAATTCATTAATTGTTACGTTGTTTTGACCACTTTCAGCTGCAAAAACACTTACGCACAAAAACATTAATGAAAATGTAAGAAATAGTAATTTTCTGTTCATTAACTCTCGAACCCCTTTTTAATCCGGTTTACGATCCATTCTTTATTTCCTTTATTTTATTCATTATTCTAAAATCATGAAAATTTTTTACAATCTTCTTATTTTATCTTAATAGCACAGGTACGTTAAGTCAAGAATTGGTTCACGATATTAAAACGCCTGGACAAAAGCCCAGGCGTTTTATGGTAATATTATTTTTTTAATTTGCTTCAGACATTGAATAAAATATCAGCATAGGTTGGAAGCGGCCAAGCTTTTTCGTCAACCAACGTCTCCAACTTATCACCGTCAGCCCGTAGTTTGGCCATCGTAGTAACAACTACATCCCGGTAATATTGAGCCTGTTTTAAACTGTCTTCGCCAATTTTTTCGATGCCATCAACCGCTTTCTCCAGAGCGTCAACATTGTTACTAAAGGAAGCCAATACTTCACTGGTTTCGATTAATAATTTCTCCTGAGCACTGGTAGTTGCTTTGGCAGAAGCACTTTTTACCGCAGTAAGGGATGCAGCTAAGTCGCCGGTGTATTTTACCACAGCCGGTAAAATCTGGCGTTTTGACATCAGTAACATTGTTAAGGCTTCGATATTAATTTGCTTAGCATAATTCTCCAGGAAGATTTCATATCTGGAGTGCAGCTCAACTTTGCTCAAAACTGCATGTTTCTCGAAGGTCTTGACCACTTTATCAGTGATCCAAACCGGAATGGCCTCTACAGTGGATTTAATATTGGGTAGACCGCGTTTTGCAGCTTCTTTCACCCATTCGTCAGAGTAGTTATTGCCGTTGAAAATGACTCGGCTGTTCTTTTTGACTACTTCCTTAATAATCGCCTGCGCTTCGGCAGTAACATCCTTTGACTTCTCTAAACGATCGGCGACTTGGGAAAGAATTTCGGCTACGATGGTATTCAAGGCGGTGTTCGGACCGGCAATGGATGCCGAAGACGCGACCATTCTAAATTCAAACTTGTTACCGGTAAAAGCGAAAGGTGACGTACGGTTACGGTCGGTAGAATCTTTCGGTAATGTCGGCAAAGTAGTTACGCCAATCCGCAACTCCCCACCGGATTTGGAATTTTTGGCACCGCCGTTTTCCAACTGATGGAAGATATCCGCCAATTGTTCGCCTAAGAAAACTGAAATAATAGCAGGCGGAGCTTCGTTAGCGCCCAAGCGGTGGTCATTACCGGTATTGGCAGCGGAAGCCCTTAGTAAATCGGCATATTCATCGACGCCTCTCACCACGGAAGTTAGGAATAATAAAAATTGGGCGTTTTCATGGGGAGTTTTGCCGGGTTCCAACAAATTTTGGCCGTCATTGGCACTCATCGACCAGTTATTATGTTTACCGGAGCCATTAACACCGGCAAACGGTTTCTCATGGAGTAAACATACCAAACCATGACGAAGAGCGACTTTCTTTAAAGTTTCCATGGTAAGGTGATTATGATCGGTTGCTACGTTGGTAGTACTGAAGATTGGAGCCAATTCATGTTGTGCGGGAGCAACTTCGTTATGTTTGGTTTTAGCCAAAACTCCCAGCTTCCAGAGTTCAGTATCGACTTCCCGCATAAAACTGGCGATTCGTTCTTTTAAATTACCAAAATAGTGATCTTCAAGTTCCTGGCCTTTAGGCGGTTTAGCACCGAATAAAGTCCGACCGGTCAAAATTAAATCTTTACGTTGATCATATAATTTCTTGTCAATAATAAAGTACTCTTGTTCCGGACCAACTGTGGTAGCAACCCGGGTAGCGGTAGTATTTCCCATAGCCCGTAATACTCTGAGCGCTTCTTTCGAAAGAGCTTCCATTGAGCGAAGCAAGGGGGTCTTTTGGTCAAGCGCCTCGCCGGTATAGGAACAGAAGGCAGTAGGTATACATAAAGTATAGTCTTTAATAAATGCCGGGGATGTGCAATCCCACGCGGTATAACCTCTGGCTTCAAAAGTTGCCCGTAATCCGCCCGACGGGAAAGAAGAAGCATCAGGCTCACCCTTAATCAATTCTTTACCGGAAAACTCACCGATTATGCGTCCATCAGAGGTAGGAGAGATAAAAGAATCATGTTTCTCTGCCGTAATACCGGTCATTGGCTGAAACCAATGGGTATAATGAGTGGCGCCCTTCTCAAGCGCCCAATCTTTCATCGTATTGGCTACTACGTCAGCTACCAAAGGGTCTAACGGCAAGCCCTCATCAATCGTTTTCTTCAAAGCTTTGTAGGTATTCTTAGGTAGACGAGCCTTCATGGTTGCATCATTGAAAACATTCGAAGCAAAAATTTCTTCCAAATAATTTGAAGCTACAACTTGTTCCTGATCCATATCCTATTCTCCTCTCGTGTTATGTTATTGTAATGTATCGCTTTTTTATAAACTTAACATTATTTTCGACTTTTTGCAAGAGTGTTTTCAATAAGTTAACCAAAAGAGATTACAAAAATCTAACGGTAACATAGATTTTAACATAATATACATGATTAATGCTGACATATGCTTTCCATGATTGATTCCCTGAAAACGGCAATAAAAAAACGTTTCTTTAAATCGAAACGTTTTTATAAATCATTTGTTCTTCAATAGTTTCGCTTAAATATCAAAATACAGGTGAAACTCATAAGGGTGCGGGCGCAGCCTTATTGGATCGATTTCGTTTTCACGCTTATAGCTTACCCAAACCTCAATAACATCTTTGGTGAAAACATCCCCCTTTAGCAAAAAGCTGTGATCTTCTTCCAAAGCGGAAAGCGATTTTTCCAAAGAACCAGGTACGGTTGGTACTTTGGCTGTATCTTCAGGAGCTAGGTCAGATGTTTTTATCTAAAGGGTTGCCGGGATCCCGTTTATTTTCAATTCCATCCAGACCTGCCATTAACATGGCTGCAAAAGCCGAATATTGATTGGCGGTAGGATCGGGCGGCCGAAATTCAATACGCTTGGCATTGGGGTTATCGGTATACATGGGAATCCGAACTGCTGCCGAACGATTGCGCTGCGAATAAGCCAAATTAACCGGCGCTTCATAACCGGGAACCAACCGTTTGTACGAATTTACAGTGGGAGCGCATATCGCCATTAGTGCATTGGCGTGTTTCAATAAACCCCCGATATAATATTTGGCGATATCCGATAATAAGCCGTAACCTTTCGGATCATAGAAGATATTTCGGCCATCTTTCCAGAGAGACTGATGAGTATGTATTCCTCAACCATTATCGCCAAAAAGCGGTTTAGGCATAAAGGTAGCCATCATATTATGCTGTTTTGCAATGTTTTTTACAATGTATTTATATAATAAACAATTATCGGCTGCTTTCAGGAGAGTATTATAACGCATATCAATCTCACATTGTCCCGCCGTTGCGACTTCATGATGGTGAACTTCAATAGGTATACCTAGTGTAAGGTTTCTTAGTTACCGGGTCATAGATATCGCAGAATTTGCATCAATGAGCTAGTTTCGTTGTTATTAAACGTGTGTTATATGATATTATATTAACAACATTTTACTTTTATTAATAAAATCTTAGCTCCCTAAAAAATAAAAAGCAGTATTGGTTGGTATTTTTATTACCAACCGATACTGCTTCTCAGAAATTCAGTCAATGAAAAATTTACGGATCTGGAAAATCGTAAATCTATATTTTAGTTTAAAATTTTAGTAGGAATTTCTGCCATGCGCGTTGAATTATTATTAAATTATTAATTAATCCGAAAACGAAAGGATGAATAAAAATGCCGGATATTAAACCTGAGGATATCAAAGAAACGACTGAGGCCCCATCGCAAGAAGAAGCCAAAAGATTAGAAGGACTCGGCTGGGTTACAATTGATACGTATAAAATGAATGATAATACCTTTTATGTACTTGCTTGGGCAAAGGATGGCGCTCCAGCCCGCTAAATAATTCAAACCTGAACGGCCGCTGTTTATACTTGAGCCAGTATTTCTAACGATGCTAATAACGAAGCTTTGCTAACAGCTCCGGCAATACTGGTTGAGTAACTACAAGCGGTTGTTTTCATCTTAGCCGGATGATGGTAGTAGCAGTTAAACCCATCCCCAAAACGGTGCAGATGAATCTTCCACCCCTTTTTATTCATTTCATTTTCAATCTCCCAGGCATTGTTTGCCACATCGGAATACTTAGGTACTGTGGTTCCGTATATTTCTACCGGCTCTCCGGTTCGAGTCACTCCGCTGATCCAATGGCCTCCTACCAGCAAAAGATAACGGTTGCTGCTTTTTTCAGCTTCTTTTTCCCATATAAATGGATAAAAGCCGAGTCCCGTATTAAGCCAGATCACCGAATAGTTATATACAATCTCGGCAATGCAAGCGTCCAATTCCGGACTTGGATTAAGCTTTAATATCTCTTCGGTTGTCATCGCTTCGCCTCCCAAACGTTCATCTTTTTATTATATAACTCCCCTGTTCGCAAAGCAATTATTATTCATTGGATTGACATTTTGATATTTTTTGTTTATGATAAATTTGTATATATTTTTTCGATGATACGTTTATATTTTTTATCAATATTCGAGCATTGATTTTATTTTTCATCATACGAAAGGATGCGATACGATGCCAGATTTAAAAGCGGAAGACATTAAAGAAACGGTTGAAACCCAGTCGAAGGAGGAAGCCGATAAGTACGTCGCACTGGGATGGTTATTAATCGATAATTATAAGATGAACGATAAAACCTTTTACATGGTCGCCTGGACAAAAAGCGAAGCGCCGGTTAAACCATAATTTTTATACTGTTATTTTCCATAATCTTATCAAGATCATCGACTAAACGAAGCGGCACCTCAAAATGAGTGCCGCTGTTTTTTACTATATTTACAAGTTGAAAACTTTTCAATCTTCTCCAAGATATGCTTTACGAACCTCCGGATTTACAGCAAGCTCCTCAGCTTTGCCTTGGATGACAATATTTCCGGTTTCGATCACAAATGCCCGGGTGGCAATGGATAAAGCAATATTTGCATTTTGTTCAACCAGCAAAATAGTTGTACCCAAATGATTGATATCCCCGATAATTCTAAAAATCTCCGCAACCAGCATTGGAGCCAGTCCCATCGATGGTTCATCCATCAACATTAACGAAGGCTTAGCCATCAAAGCTCTACCCATTGTCAACATCTGCTGCTCACCACCGCTTAATGTCGCGGCCATTTGATTTTTCCGTTCAGCGAGCCGGGGAAAAAGTTCAAAAATCTCACGCATACTTTGCCGGATACCGGCTTTGTCTTTACGAGTAAAAGCTCCCATCTCCAGATTCTCAAGCACACTCATCCGGGGAAAAACCCTACGTCCTTCGGGAACATGCGATATACCCAACTCCACAATACGATGAGGCGGAGTTTTTGTTAAATCGAGTCCTTGAAAAAAGATCTGACCTTTCGCAGCGGGTAAAAGACCTGAAATAGTATTTAAGGCGGTAGTCTTTCCCGCACCATTGGCGCCAATTAAGGCCACGATTTCTCCCGTCTGGACATCAAACGAGATGCCGGATAACGCGCAAATCGCGCCATAATTTACAAAAAGATCTTTAACTTCAAGCATTAATGTAGCGCACCTTTCCCCAGATAGGCCTCGATCACCCGGGTATCTTTCCGAATCTCCTCCGGCGTGCCTTCGGCAATCTTGGACCCATAGTCCAGCACTACAATTCGATCCGAAATACCCATTACAAATTTCATATCGTGTTCGACCAAAAAAATGGTATTACCAAGTTCACGAAGGTTTTTAATGATTTGCATCAATTCTTTTTTTTCATTGAGATTCATACCGGCAGCCGGTTCATCCAGTAATAATAATTGGGGTTTTAAGGCTAAGGCCCGGGCAATCTCCAAACGCCGTTGTTCGCCATATGAAAGATTCTTGGCAATTTCCTGGTGCTTATCGACTAAATTAACCCGATGCAAACATTGAACTGCCCAGTCGGCTAATTGCTTTTCTTCACGGCGCACCCACGGCGCAAATCCGATCAGGGCACCGCCCAAATCATTTTTACCCTGGGTATGCGCGCCAATTAACACATTTTCCAATACAGTTAGCTCGTTAAAAAGGTGAATCGTTTGGAAAGTGCGGGCAATCCCCAAAGCCGCAATATGATATGGCTTTTGAGTAGTGATATTTTGCTGGTTGAAAAAAATCTGTCCTTCACTGGCACTATACAAACCGGTGATCAGGTTAAAAATGGTGCTTTTGCCGGCGCCATTCGGTCCGATTAAAGCCTGAATGGCTCCAGGTTCAATGGTCATACTGACCTTATTTACAGCCACTAAACCACCAAAGCGGATAGTTACCTCTTTGAGTTCTAGAATCGACATCTTTATGCTCCTGCTTTAATATGGAGAATTCAATTGGTTTTCTTACTAAATATTTTAAAGACTAGATTCCGGAAATTAACTCCACCCATTAGACCATTGGGACGAAAAATCATCAAGAATACCAGCATTGCGCCATATACCAACATACGGTATTTCGACATAAATCCCAAAAATTCCGGGGCCGTGGTTAACAAGGAAGCGCCGATTACTGTTCCAGGTATGCTTCCCAGTCCTCCCAATACGACCATGTTTAAAATATCAATTGATTTTGCATAGGCAAAGTCCGAGGGATTAATATAAGCAATGAAATGAGCATATAATCCCCCTCCTATTCCGGCAAAAAATGCACCGACGGAAAAGGCCATGATTTTATAACGGGTGGTATTGATCCCCATGGCTTCAGCGGCGATCTCATCCTCACGAATTGCCTTTAAAGCCCTTCCGAATCTGGAATTATGAATCAATACCATTATCACTACTGTTAATATTGCCAGGAACCAGACATAAATCGCCAAAGGAATTTGAGTATTCGGCGGGGGGACCGATAAGCCCAATGCCCGATTCGTAATATCCAAGTTTAAAAAGACGACTTTAATAATTTCCGCAAAACCCAGGGTTGTTATGGCTAAATAATCACCGGTTAAACGTAAGGTCGGAAAACCGATGATCACACCGGCAAAAGCCGCCATGCTACCGGCAATTAATATATCGAGGCTAAAGGGTATACCCAGTTTAATCGTGAGTATAGCTCCGCTAAAAGCGCCGATACTCATAAAAGCGGCATGACCCATGGATAATTGTCCGGTTAATCCGGTAATAAGGTTTAAACCCAAGGCCAAAATGATAGCAATACCAATATTAACCGATATCTGAAGTAAATAAGGATCAATCATCCCAATAATCTGTTGCAACAAATCGCCCATATATCCTGCCTATACCTTCTTTTGAATCTTTTCGCCTAAAAGTCCGGTTGGCTTAAAGAGCAAAAAGATGATTAATATTGCAAAAGCGATGGCATCGCGGTAGGAAGAGTAACCCAATGCCACTCCGAAAACTTCTACCACTCCCAGAAATAACCCCCCGAGCATCGCACCGCGGATTGAACCGATACCGCCTAAGACTGCGGCGGCAAAAGCTTTTAATCCCGCCATTAAACCCATATTAAACGATACGGCGTTAAAATAAATGCCGACCAGTACCCCCCCAGCCGCTGCCAACGAAGAACCCAAAACAAAAGTAAAAGCGATTACCAAATTGATATTAACACCCATCAAAGCAGCAGTGTTGTAATCCTGGGAGGTCGCCCGCATAGCCTTGCCGATTTTGGTCCGCTGGATAATAAATTCCAGTGTCAACATCAATAACGCCGAAACTCCGAAGATTAAAAGTTGCAAGGAAGAAAATTCGGCGGAGCCGATCGTAAATCGCACAATGGGAAAGGAATTGTCGGGAAATCCTTTGGCATCGGCTCCAAAAATCAGTAAAGCCAATGTCGATAAAAATGTGGAAACTCCAATGGCCGAGATAAAGGCGGAAAGCCGGGAGGACTTACGCAAGGGACGATAAGCTATAAATTCAATAAATACACCCAAAACAGCACAAAATGCCATTGCCAGAATCATCGCCAAAAAGACATTCATCTTAAATGCCAACACCAGAAACAATGCAACAAAAGCGCCCATCATGTATACTTCACCATGGGCGAAATTGATCAATTGAATAATGCCGTAAACCATGGTATAGCCTAAGGCGATTAAGGCATACGTACTGCCAAGGGCCAAGCCATTAACCAGCTGTTGCCAGAACATCGATCTCCCCCTCATGTCAAATGCAGCAAGCATAAACAGAACAGCCACCCCGGCAAATATTATTCTTGGTTGACGTAATAGCCGGGGTGGATGGACATTCATAAAAATATCAAGCAAGGATTAACAATAACGATCCATGCATTCTTTCACCCGATTATGCTGTAATAAAAATCAACCGGTCCCATCTTAGTTGATTTTTACCGACACTTTCGTTTTTAAAACGAATTGACCATTTTTAACTTCTAAGAGGTAAACCGGGCTTTTCACTGGCTCCTGGTTGGAACGGAAAGTGATATATCCGGAAACTCCTTTAAAATTACTGGTTTTAGCCACTTCATTCCGGAAGATCTTGGGATCATTAGTTTTGGCTCTTTTCATCGCTTCCGCCAAAATAATTACCCCATCATAACCTTGGGCCTCAAAAAGTCCCGGAAGTTTGCCTTTATTGGCAGTTTTAAATTCTTCGATAAATTTTGCTGTTTCAGGGGTGGGCTGCTCCGGTGAGAAGCCTACATAAACCATGCTTCCTTCAATGGCGCTGCCGCCCAACGTAATCAAAGTCGGTGAATATAAACCGTCGCCACCGAATAAGTTAATCGTCATGCCTTGTTTACGGGCTTCTTTCATGAGCAAAGAACCTTCGGTGTAATAACCGGAGAAAAAGATTATATCCGGTTTTTTGGCTTTGATGTTGGTTATTTGAGCACTAAAATCCTTATCGCCGTCTTTGATTTTCTCTTCGGTTACGATCTCAATTCCTTTGCCCTTGATGGAATTTTTAAATACTTGAGTAAGTCCGACACTATAATCATTATTATCCGAAGTAATCACTGCGATTTTCTTGTAGCCGAAATTTTTGGCAAAATAATCGATTAATGCCGGCACAGCTACGGTATCAAGTAATGTATCCCTAAATATGTACTTGCCTAATTCTACCACACCCGTTCCGGTTGCACCAGCTGAAAGCAGAACTATTTTGGAACGTTCGGCAATGGGCGCCGCGACTTTTGTGAGACCGGTACAAGGATCGCCCACAATTGCAGCCACTTTATCCCGACTGATAAATCTCTGAACAATACTGGCGCATTCTTGTTTATCGCCACGATTGTCGGCTTCTACGATCTCAATGGTTTTTCCATTCACACCGCCTGCCTTATTGATCTTTTCGGCAGCCATTTTCATTCCTACCAGGGTTGGCTGACCATACATGGCCACATCTCCTGTTAATGCCCCTAAAAAACCGATTTTAACGGTACCGGTGGCAGCATTGCCGACTCCTAAACCCACTGCTGTCAAAATAATCAGCATAATTAGGAAAGCTCCTATAGCCCTCTGGATCTTCAATAAAATCTCCTCCTTCTTTTTACCCGTGTTTCAACATCGTAAATAGCAGTTTATAAAAGATTGAGTCAGGAATTTCTCCATTGAATTTCAAAATCCCTTTTTGTAAATATCGTTTTTTTCAATACTTCTGCCTGCCCCTTGAAAATCCTTGCCAAGCCAGCGATGTTCAAATATATTTAATACTTTTTTTGGAATGCCGCTTGGATTAATTGGGATATTTAGGGAAAACAAAGCCTAAATTTACTCTCTACTTATTGCATTATACCTGTCTTAAGGTAACATAGGCATATTTGTATCTGGCATAATCATCAGTAAAGGAGTATAATGAAATCATCGTCAAATTTACAAATTGTTAACCTTAATTCGTTTTTACATCCGCTGTTGGTTATTGCACAAAGAAATTCCTACCCCCGATATCCTTTTAAACCTTACTTTTCAAAACATTATTCCATTATTGATCAAAAAAGTGTCGTTCTTTAATGAACCTTAAATAAATGAAATTATTGGGAGTGAACCAATGATGAATGATGCGGTTCAGATCATCCGAGAAAAAGTTCGCAATGTTTTAGGGGAGATCATTCAATTATATCCTTCCAAAGTGCCTGAAGATTGGCTCTCGGAGTATTCCGGCGTAAATGATATCGAGTATATTGACCCTCAGTCCGTAAGGGTCCGCTTCATGGAGTATCAACTTCAAAGTAACCGGATTCACTATCATCCGTTACAACCAAAACAAGTGGTATTTATTGGAGGATATTATATAATCCGGGAAGCCGGCGAACCCAACCACTGGTTGGTTGGCGATCTGGGGGAAGCCGGCTTTATTGATTGCTGGTCTCGTTCAGAGACACTTAAAGAAGCGATTGATGCACTATAAAAAACAAATTAGCGATTACTCATTTTACAACTCTTACCTTTATTCTTTCTTTAATTGTATTATCCGGTTTAATTAAGATCCAATCTCCTGCGGTGAGTCCCGCCACTACTTCCATCTTGTCATCATTCTCGATTCCTTTCTCGATCTGCCGAAGTTGAGTACGCCCTCTTTGAATTATAAAAACCCAGTTTTTACCTTGATAGTCAAAAACGGCACTGGCGGGAACTGTTAGCACCTTAGATTTGGTCTGGGTAAATATCCGAACATCAATATCATATCCCGGTTTCAACAAACCTTTATCACCGGTAAAATCTATCGTTACAGTTGCTCTTTTTTGGTTAACGCCCAGCGAAGATACGATATTCTCCGCCATTGAGGCAACTTTTGTCACAACTCCCCGCAGTACCGGACCGCCGGTAGCCTGACCACTAATTTCGACTTGATTACCGGGATGAATTTTCACCACATCATCAGCCAAAATATCTGCATCAACTTCCAAATTTTGAGTATTACCAATAATAAATGCGGCTGTTCCCGAAGTTACAACCTGATTAATCTCGATATTTCTTTGCAAAATCACTCCATCCAATGGAGCCCTTACCACTAATCCTTTTCGTTCTTTTTCAAGTTCTAAATTGGCAGATTGCAATGAAGCAGTGGCACGTTTATAGGCGGCCTCCAGATTATTGAAATCCGTTTTACTGATTGCGCCGGTCTCAAACAGGTTCTGAGCTTTTTCCCAATCCTGCAAAGCTGATTGATAGGTAATGCCGGCTTGCTTTACAGATAGTTCCATCATTTGTAAATCCACCGGATTGATAGTTAATAACAGATCGCCTCGTTGAACCCGGTTACCCTCATCAACTTCCAGCGAGCTGATTCTGCCGCTGTTTTCCAGGTAAACCGTCTGACTTTGCTTTGATTTGACAGTACCTGTTTCATCAACATACTGCCGGATGCTATCCGGTGATATCTGAACCGCTTCGACAGCAAGGCGTTGATTTACCAAAAAAATTATCACTACAATTGCTGCTCCAAGTATCAGGCAGCTATAAAACAGTCGCTTTTTCGGCATCAATTCATCATCCTCTTTCCATTCATTCACTGCTTTTCAAGGCTTCCACCATATTGATACGATGGATTTTTTTCATTAAAATCAAATTGGCAGCGATTGTAAAAGTGAATACTAATATTACTGCAAGAATATAGCTGTCTGGAGTTAAAATAGTTGGGAAATTCATATTATCGGTAGCCGCGTCTTGTAACAAAAAATCTAACAAATACCGTCCCAGAAATAAACCGCAGCCAATTGCCAATGCGGTGATAATCATATTCTCATTGAATACCAGTTGTCGCATTTCCGAATTGGTAAAACCCACCACTTTCAAAGTTGCCAACTCTCGACGCCGTTCGAAGATATTGATCGTCGTGATGTTGTAAACCACTGCAAAAGCTAAAAGGGCGCTAGCGGCGATCATGATCCCTATCGAAAAAACTGCATTTTCCATAGCTTTTTCAATATTCGCCACTGTATCGATTTTCGATTGAACCGAAGCCACAACCGGCATTGCTTTTAATTTGACAATGACCTTGGCTTGATTTTGGGGATGATCCAATTTTAGCAAAACCTGATTAAATGCAGGCCCTTCCTGAAGTATTGCCCCGCAAAAATTCAGTTTGGCATAGGCGCTCTCACCGATGTATTGAGCAACTACTCCGCGAACACGAATATTTTTACTGTCCCTATCCCTGTCACGGTCGTCATTTTTACCGGGCCATAAGGGTCTTACTTGCAGAAAGTCACCGGGAATAGCCCCCAAAGTCTGACTTAGCCTTTCGGAGATTAAGATTCCCCGTTCGGGGACTGCTACCGGCAGTCCCTGGCTATCCATTACTTGATAAAGCTGCGAGTGTGAAGTTAAGCCGGTTAAACCTACCTTTTTACTTCGCCATCCGTTAGTCAATTCAACCCCATAACCAAGCACCGGTTCAACCCGGGTCACGTGGGGCAAAGTTTGAATATAATTGATATCAGTCAAAGCCAGTAATTTATTAAAGCCAACTTTTAGGTCATACTTTTGAACATTGGTATACTGTTGGGTGATTAAATAAACCATCGAAGTATTCATGCCTAAGGCCGCTAGTAAAAGGGCGGTTGAAAAAATGATACCAATGGAAGTCAACATTGCCCTTTTTTTATAACGAAAGAGGTTACGTAAAATGATTTTCCAACTAAAATTAAAACGTTGCCACAGCCAATCAATTTTTTCTATCCAAGTCTTAACGACGATTTTCGGCGCTTTTGGCCGCATGGATTCTGCCGGCACTATCCGTAACTCATTTTTACATGAGTTATAACCCGCCAAACCGCAAAAAAATAACGCCAATATTGATGCCGGGATGATTAAATCAAAATGGGACTTCATCTGTTCCAACGGCAATTGATACATGGTATTATACATCACCATCAATAACCTGCCGAGGTATATCCCGAACAATGACCCGATCAAGCTGCCAATTAAACCAATCACCAGCGCATAAGACAGATAGTGAGACGTAATCTGGAAATTAGTGTAACCCAAAGCTTTTAAGGTGCCGATTTGAATCCGTTGGTTTTCAATCAGCCGGTTCATGGTAATATAGATGATCGTTGCCGCTACAATTAAAAAAAGAATTGGAAAGAATCCGCTGAGTGAGGTCAGCTGTTCAAGATCTCCGGAAAAAGTGTTATAGCTTAATTGATCCTTCTTAAGCGTGGTTTCGATCAGGCCATAACGCTGCAATGTTTTTTCGATTTTTGCCTGAAACTCCAGACTATCCACTCCCGGATTGAGGAGAATCGATGCGTCGTTGATCGAACCATTAAAACCGAATATTGCTTGGGCAAACGACTTTTTCAGATAGACAATACCAAACCGTTTGGCATCCGGCACCATATCATTACTGTCACGCAACTGATAAAGGTATTCCGGACTTTTGACCATCCCGATGACTTTCAACTTAATCAGGTTCCCACTAATTAATGGTTGCAAACGATCCCCCGGTTTTAGACCATGGGCTTTAAAAAAGGCTTCATCCACTAAGCATTGGTTGCTTTCATCACTGGAGAAATAGCGACCCGCTTGGAGCATTACATCATTAACGCCGGTATCTCGCCGATCCGGTAAGGAAATCAAACGAAGTACGGCATCCTGACCATCGATGGTGATTTGCACATCCTGAACAACTCTCCCGGTAACCTGTTTCACTTCAGCGAAAGCCTGAATCCGACTCACTACATTTTCAGGAGCCTTTTGAAAGGAAACCCAGAGATCCGCCAAACGATAGGAAGTAAAATACTTCCGGCTGGCATAATCCAAATTGCGCAAAGCCGAGTTTAATCCGGTATAAAACATCACGCCAATGACGAGTACCAGCAATATCGAAGCAAACTGTCCTTTTGCTTCACGAATATCCCGCCATAGCTTTCTGAACAGTAACTCCATTACCATTCGATCCTTTCTACCGATTCAGGAGATTCATTCACTTCAATTCTTTCCACCCGACCATTTTTGATCCGGATCACCCGATTGGCCATCATAGCCAAGGCAGAATTATGGGTGATGATCATGACTGATTTTCGCAGTTCCCGATTGACCTTGCTAAGCAATATTAAAATGGATTTCCCGGTTTGATAATCCAAGGCGCCGGTCGGTTCATCGCATAGCAGCAGCAAAGGATTTTTGGCCACCGCCCGGGCGATGGCCACCCGTTGTTGTTCACCCCCTGAAAGTTGGGCCGGGAAATTATGCAATCTATGCTCTAGCTCCACTGCTTCCATGATCTCCTGGATATTTAAAGGGTCATCGCTGATCTGCGCCGCGAGTTCTACATTCTCCAAAGCTGTTAAATTCGGCATTAAATTATAAAACTGAAAGACAAAGCCAATTTTCTTCCTTCGGTAAAGGGTTAATTCACGGTCTGAAAAGTTCGCAATGTTTTGGTCTTCAACCCAGATCTCTCCGGAAGTTGGACGGTCCATGCCTCCGATGATGTTTAACACCGTGCTTTTGCCGGCGCCGCTTGGCCCCAGCACCACGATTAATTCCCCCGGCTCGACATTGAAGGAGATACCATCAACCGCCTTAATCGGAACCTCACCCACCAGATATTCCTTGCCGACATTATTTAAACGGATCAGCGAATTATTCATGTCATCATTCACCCAATTCAAGAAATTGCCCAATTTGTAAACTACCCTTGGCAGCGCCCAGAGCTTTTTCAAATACTCCAAGACCCGCTTGGAGCTTTTTGGTAAACAGTTGCGGTTCATCGGATAACCTGAAAATACTCGGCATATAACCCATTCCGGTCACCAAAATTTCCGCTGTTTCTTGGGGATAATCCACCTCAAAAAGCTTTTCCCGGTTTCCTTGTTCGATAATGGCGGCAAATAAGGTGATCATCCTATTGATGAATTTTTGCCCCAAACGATAATGCATTAATTCATTGCTTTCAGTATGGATATATAAGACCAATTTTTGATGTTGCGCTAAAATTTGAAACATACTTTTAAAAATAGTTTGTAGTTTCTCAATAGCATTGAGAAGATCATCCCCTTCGATCCGATTCCATTCATCGAAATACTCAACACTCATCTGTTCCACGACGGCATCCAGGATCTCGTCCTTGGATTTGAAATAATAATAAAACAATCCCTGGGCTACCCCGACCCGTTTAACAATGTCACTCACCGCAGTTTCTTCGAATCCTTGGGTCAAAAATAATTCCTGAGCGGCTGTGATAATTTCATTCCGCCGCAGCTCCGGCTCTTTCGATATCCGCATTTTAGGCACTGGAAGGAACTCCTTGTTTATTTTAAAAATCAGTTCAGTCTTATTATATCCACTGACTGACGTTCAGTCAATGAAATATTATAAGTTTTACTTATAATATTATTGGTTACTACCCACTCTTTTTTTATCCAAAGCCTTGATTGCGCAGACTAACAGGCATCCATAGAGCATTGATAACAGTAAATTTGTAACCGAATTGCCGAGATTTTCATTTAATAAAACTTTTATATCAAACCCTAAGACCGCTGCCCGCACCATAAACCAGATCCACGCCCCGTAAAAAATACCTTTCCATTTAAAATGATCACTTTGATTCAAAAACCGGCTGTGGATAAAGATTAACGCCAGAAAAGTACTGAACAAAGTCTCTAAAAATAAAGCATAAAAAATTTCAAGCGGACCCTTAGGCAGCCTTCCCAGGGCAATCGTTCCGGCATAATCCCAAAAGGCGATTTTATTTAAACTGGGGAAAAAAATATGCAGTATGGCATTGGGAATATTTTTGATTAATCCAGCCGCAATTCCCGCCATTATTCCTTTACCAAACTTTTGATCCAAAAAAGCAGCCGCCCCTTGTCTTAAAATTCAAATTAAATTTTTCTAGCGTAGGGTGCCCTTTCCAGAACAAAAATATAACGAATTATCCCATCTGGCAAAATGGTTCGAGATTATTCAAAATCAACCATAATACTTACTACCTCCGAACAACTGCCGATCCGGATCGGTGGACCCCAAGTGCCGGCGCCGCTGGAAACAATAACTTGCAAAGTCCCCATTTTCAAATAGCCATAATCGATTTGGAAGACCCTTTTCGTAATCAAATTGAAAGGGAAAAACTGCCCCTTATGGGTATGCCCCGATAACTGCAGGTCAATCCCGGCATCCTCCGCCGCCTTCAGATCCACCGGTTGATGGTCAAGCAGGATTACCGGCATTGCCCGGTTAATGCCTGCAGTCAAGCTGCTTATTTTGGACCGCTTTTTACCGCTTATCATTTCATATGACTGATCATCCCGACCAATCAAATAGAAACTGCCGGCAACTTCAAGCCCGCTTTCCTGTAACACCTTAATTCCTGCCTGGTGCAACCATTTGATCCGCTGCGCCATATCACCGCTATAATAATCGTGATTGCCGAGCGATGCGTATACCCCATATTTACTTTGAATTTTTCGGAGCAGTATCATTTGCCGGCTGTTTTCCACCGGAACAATATCGCCGGGTATCACAACCAAATCGGGGTGAAGCCGGTTGGCTATATTAATAATATTTTCTTGCCGTTGTTCCCCGATGTCGCTAAGATGCAGATCGGAGATCATTACAATATGGAGATGCTTTATAGAACCCGCCTGCTTGGCAATATGGATTGGATAGGAAACGATTTTGATATTCCTGGCATGCCAGGTCCCATATATCAATAAACCGGCTACCGAACAAACAATCAACATTCCCAGGATCGAAACGAACAATGGATTGTCCCGGAGTGGTCGCAACAGACCAACCGGACTATCGAGAATCCTTACTAGGTCAATCAAAACGATAAACAACAAAATATAAACCATAGCGGCAATCCAGTAAAATCCAAGCTGAGAGAGAGTATTTCTTAAAAAAGCCGGTAAAAATTTCTGGCCAACCGCTCCAATAATTCCGGATAGCACCACTAGGGCAAAGAGTAGCCAATAAACCGTAGTGTTAAGAAGACAAAACCGGGTGACCAGTAACTGATGGCCTCGCAAGCCAATATAGTAGTTTAAAGCCGCATATAACGCGATAAAGATGCCGAACCACAAATGAAAGCGCAAGTAAAATCAGCCTCTCAGAATCAATATATTTAATTTCGTCTATTGATTAAATTCAATGTATCTAGTTTTTCCCCTGCTTTCAAGCAAAAATTATCTTTTTTCGACATATCTCAGCCCAAAATGTTCAATTTTTTGGCTTATCGTTACCGATCCAAAATTATCAAATTATATTTTCCAATGGTTCAGGGAAACTAAGAAAAAAACATTAGCTCTGTTTTCAGTAATGGTTGATCCAAGACATCCATTGACCATCCCATGGAGATACCCAATCAACCATTCTTAAGAATTTAGCTTAAACATTTATTATTATAATGCTGCATATAAATTTAGTTGGCTTTGTAGGCAGGAACGGTTCTATTATTTTAATTGAGGATTAAATCATGACTAACCTAATTTTTAAAGAGTTAAACCTATCCAAAGAGGTTCAACGAGCCATCGCGGAAATGGGATTTGAGGAAGCAACCCCTATCCAATCGCAATCAATTCCTCATATTTTCAGCGGACGTGACATTATCGGGCAGGCTCAGACCGGTACTGGAAAAACTTGTGCTTTTGGTATCCCTACCGTGGAGATGATTGATTCTGAAAACGAAATAATTCAAGCTTTGGTCCTCTGCCCTACCCGGGAACTGGCGATTCAAACAGCGGAAGAATTGAAAAATGTATCCAAATACAAAAAAGGGCTTAAAATTTTGCCTATTTACGGTGGTCAACCAATAGAGCGCCAAATAACCGCTCTTAAACAACATCCGCAAATCATTATCGGGACACCCGGTCGAATTATGGATCATATGAGACGGCACACTCTAAAACTGACGGAATTAAGGATGCTGATCCTTGATGAAGCCGATGAGATGCTCAATATGGGGTTTAGAGAAGATATTGACGTCATTTTAGAGAAAATACCCGTCAAAAAACAGACTATCCTTTTCTCCGCCACCTTGCCCAGGGAAATTTTAGATATAACCACCCAGTATCTGAAGGATCCGATTTTGATCAAAGTACTCCACAAGGAATTAACGGTTCCCAATATTGAGCAATTTTATTTGGAAGTCGGCGAATCCGGCAAACCGGATGTGCTCTCCCGATTAATTGATGCTTATAACTTGAAATTGTCGTTGGTTTTCTGTAACACCAAAAAACGCGTGGACGAGTTGACATCCCATCTTCAGTCCAGAGGTTATATGGCTGAAGCCCTTCATGGAGATATGATCCAGTCGCAACGCGACAAGGTTATGGCCAAATTTCGAAAGGGAGCTATTGACATTTTAATTGCCACGGACGTAGCGGCCCGCGGCATTGATGTTGATGATATTGAAGCCGTTTTTAATTATGATATACCTAGCGATGAGGAGTATTATGTTCATCGCATCGGCAGGACGGGCAGGATCGGAAAAGCCGGAAAAGCGTTTACCCTAGTGTCCGGGAGAGGATTATATAAACTTAGAGAAATTCAAAAATATACCAAATCCGCCATAGTTCTACTAAAGCCTCCTACATTGACTGATGTGGAAGAAAATAAAATAAATAAAATATTGGATAAACTAAAGCATACACTCTCCGCTGGAAACCTTTCCAAGTATGTCTTAACCATTGAGAAATTGACGACGGAAGACACTAACTTAAAAGATGACCCGGACAACTATCTTACAACCCTGGACATTGCTGCCGCCTTTCTAAAAATAGCTGTGGAACAAAACACCAAACCGGTAGCCCAGGATTTAAATCACGATTATTTTCAAAAACCGGAAATAAAAAAAGGGCAAAGAACTCAATTAGAATCTAACTTTCAAAAAGACCGTCACCGCAGGCGGAGAGATCAAGATACCAAATCAAAGAATTCGTCCTCTCAATGGCTTACCTGAAAAAGTGCTGGCTCCTATCTTCTGAACCCCCTTCTCCACATAAATTTATTCACATCAATTCGAAAGTTCTTACCTGCTCTATGATTAACATTTCTTAGGACTAACGCATACCTTATTAGGGTCAAAAAACACGAGGAGGTATGCCGCAGTTGATACCCACTCCTAAAAAATATACTCTGGTAGCTGGTTTTGGTGAAGGAAAAACAACTCTTAATGCATTTGATGCTGCTTTATTGGCATCCGGTTTAGGCAATCTGAATCTGTTGAAAGTATCCAGTATTTTACCACCGGGGGCAATTTACCGGGAGAAGTTGGAAATACCTTTTGGAACTCTGGTTCCAACCGCTTACGGTTCGATTTGCAGCACCAAACCGGGAACAATTATTTCAGCGGCAGTTGCGGTAGGGATCCCGAGTGAAGATACTTTCGGAGTAATTATGGAAACCTCGGATTGCTGTCCAAAATCAGAGCTGGAGGAAAGGATTACCAGTATGGTTATTGAAGCTTTTGAGATCCGCAAGCTTGAATTTCAACAGATTAAAGTATATGCCATCGAATACCGGGTGATAAGCTGCGGCGCAGCCTTTGCGGGACTTGCTCTTTGGTATTAAACCTTAATTGGGCGGTTTGAAACCAACTAAAACTAACCCGCAAATAATTAATATTGCGCCGATAATTTTTGCCATCGTGAGTTGCTCGCCAAGAAAATACCAACCGACAGTCACGGTAATCAAGGGAGAACTGGCAAATATCAACGAAACATGACCAATATCTCCTCTTTTAATTGAAGCATAATACGCCAGATCACCGGCAAATGTTGCCAAAAAAGCTTCCACAGCCAGAAATACCCAACGTTTAGTTGGTATTGAGCTCAAACGGCCGAAACTTCCGCTGGCAATTGCCCAACCGCCTACAAAGAGTATAGTGACCGATGTGCGTGCCACTAAGCCGTCAACGGGATTTATTCCGCGCAGACCCACTTTGCCAAAGAGCGGAGCAATTCCCCAACAGACAGCCCCAAATAAAGCCACCCAAAATGCAGACATGGACATCCTCCTTAGTGTTGGAAGACTGAGCTGCTTCTTGATGATAATCGGATTTTTTAAAGTTAATTCGGGGTGCGCCGTTCAATAACCTTGGTCATCGGCCGGTAATAATCAACGCCTAATTCTTTCTTAATCCATGTACCATCGGCTGCTTCAATCATCAACCAATTCTTAACCGTCATTCCCTCGGCACCCTCAATTACTACTTTGGTTTCACCTGGTTTAAGAGTCCGATTGTTACGATAAATGGTATTAAAATTTTGACGTTGAAGAATTTGGTGATGCCAAATAACCTTAGGTGGCTTAGCATCTCCATAAATAGCCATGTATAGGGTATTGTCGCGAGTATCGGCCCAAATGAGGACGGAGTGTTTGCTATTATTTTTGAATTTAAAATCCTTGTTACCCTCGGAAACTGTAGCATCCTGTCCCGGAGGCACATAAGGCACCAACATTCCATGGGGTCTGCGTTCAATAATTTTTAAATTGGCTAAAGTCACCACATTATATAAAGTAGAAGCGATCTTACATACCCCGCCCCCGGTTGTGGTGATCAGTTGATTGCCCATATACGTCGGTCCCTCCTTAAAACCTTGTTTACTATTGTAGGGACCAATTATTTTATTGGTCGAGAATACTCTACCGGGCGGAACGATGGTTCCCGCCAACATATCCGCGGCCAAGGCCACATTATACTCCTCACCCGGTAATGGATCGGGCAATGTGGTTTGAAATGCCGACATCCGGATCGAGGTGTGATATTTAGCACATATTTCATGAAAGAGGCGATTTCTTTCCCAACTCATGGGTCCAATACATGGTCTGCCATAACGATGATAGCCGGCTGTCGAATCCGGTTCGACCGCTGAAGAAGTATGGCCCATATGGGTATAATGAGGATTTATAGGCGTCCGGTGATTTCGATAATAAAGGGTAGTTGCCGCAAAACCTCCTGTCATCAAAGCGAACAAGAGCAGTCCCAGTAGAAATTTACGAAGTGAATCTCTCACCCAAATAATCCTCCCTTTAAGGCAAGACCTAATCCATAGTTATTCCCAAAAATATAAATCATGAAAAAAAAATCCCTGATTGGAATGGGAATTTAAGAAACCTTACATTGCGGCGCTAATGGAACAAAAAGATACCCGGCTTCCAAATTGGAAACCGGGTATCTTCAAATCCGATTAAACTCAATTAATAAATTTAATAATCAAGTACTCGCTAGGCTCTCTTTTAGAGCAACGATCAGACAACGACCGGTTATCGAAACCAAAACAATAAACCCGCCAACCAATGCCCATACTCCCGGCGCCTCGCCCATCACCAAAAACACCCACAATGGATTGAGTATCGGTTCAATGATTGGAATTAAAATCGCTTCCAATGCGGTGACATGACGAATGGCCAAAGTATAGAGAATATATGAAATGCCAAGTTGGAAAACGCCCAAAATGATCAAGTATAGCCAACTGAAAGTACCCGCAGGAGCCGATTGCAGCATGAAAGGCAATCCTATCAAAGCGGTGATAATATTTCCCAGGATTACTGATTCGAGCGGTGAGCCGTCTTTTTGCTTGCGAAGTAAAACTGCAGTCGCGCCGAATGTAACCCCGCTTAAAATGGCGCAAATGTTCCCGGCGATATTGCCCACCGATAACTTATCGAGGAAAAAAAGGCCCATCCCGCCCATAACCAAGGCAATAGTCAGCCAATCCAATTTGCTGGTTTTCTCTTTCAGTAGCCAGGCGCCGAGGAAAGCGGTATAAACCGGAGCAGTATATTGCAATAAAATCGCATTGACGGCTGTGGTTAATTTATTGGCGATAACAAACAAGGTTACGGTTGCGGCGTAAGCTAAAGCCCCACCGATTTGCGCCGATGACCAGGTAAAGCGAAGTTTTCGGTTGAAAAGGAGCATCACTCCCGCTGCAATGATACTGCGAGTCCCGGCTATCGCCAACGGGTTCCAGGATACCGACTTGATCAATAAACCGCCTAAACTCCAAAGTATGGAAGTGATCACTAAAAGAAAAATGGCTTGGTTACGCTCTTTATTAGGTTTGAAATAAGCAGCATTCATGTTCTATCACCTTTCGAAACCGTTACTGGAGCGGATTCATTTATTACCACAGTAATCCGCTTGGCCAAGACAATAATAACGGCCCCGGAAATAACCGCTAAACCGCCAATCATTTGATAAACGGTTAATCGATCATGAAAAAGGATGAAGGATAGGCCGATAGTTACTAACGGTTCCAGCGTACTTAAAATACTGGCTGTGGCCGGCCCGGTCAATTCCAACCCTTTAAAGAAGGCCGCAATAGACATAATCGTGGAGAAAATGATGATCCCGATAATGGGAAGCCAAGCTTTGGCCCCAAAATCAAAACTCAGAGTCTTTATACCCAAACCAATAATGGTAAACGATAACGTGCTGAAGAGGGTTACCAAAGAACTGGAAATCATCGAGGGTACTTTTTGGACCAGGCGATCACCTAACCAAATATAGCCCGAATAAACCAGCGCGGCCCCAAAGGCCAGCACTATACCGGCCGGATTAATCCGATTATTTCCGGACATTCCCAAAATCAACATTAAACCTAAGGAGGTGGAGATTATAGCCAATATATGCCGTTTCGTTAATTTTTCATTCCCGGTAAGGAAGGAAAGCAACGAAACAATGATGGGGTAAGTGTAAAATAAAAGTGTGGTTAATGAGGCTGACATGAACCGCAGTGAGTTAAAATATAAGGTTGATTGCAGGGTGTAGAGTACTCCCCCCATCAAAAAAAAGGCTCCCACCTGAGCTTTTGTTAACTTGAACTTTTGTTTGGTTATCCAGAGAAAACTCCAAAATACCATAGCCGAGAGTGCAAAACGAATGAACAGTAAAGTCATGACATTGATCTTACTCTGGTAGGCATATAAAGCAAAAATCGGCATCACACCAAAGCCGGCCGCCGACAAGACAATTAGGTAAACTCCGGTATAAAATTTTTTCACAGAATCACGACCCAAAAAGAGATATTTTGATCAGGAAAATGCAGTGTTCATCTGAACACTTGGCAGTAAGAAACTTAATGAAAAAAGTTCGCAGAAATAAAGTTCGCACTCCCCTGGAAATTACCTGCATCATTTTTTGAATCCTGTTAATTTTTAACTATTCCGTTACATTGAGCCGGTACGAGGAAGAGCATTCAGTGGTAGGGTAACCGATGTTGACTGTTTTAAATTTTACCCTGTATAATTTAATGCTAAAGATAAAACCTAAATTTAGGATTAGCTGTAATTGAAGATCGGGAAGGAAGGATCAAAAAGTGCAAACAAATGAAGAACGCTATCAACACGCCACTTTTGCCGGAGGTTGTTTTTGGTGCATGGTGTCCCCCTTTCAATCCCAGGAAGGTGTCATCAATGTGGTCAGCGGTTATACTGGCGGAAATCAAACGAACCCTTCCTACGAAATGGTTTGTTCCGGCGGGACCGGCCACTATGAGGCGGTGGATATTACGTATGATTCTACCTCGATAAGCTATGGACTATTATTGGATCTGTTCTGGCGGCAGATCGATCCCACCGATGCTGAAGGTCAGTTTGCTGATCACGGTTTCCAATACCAAAGCGCCATTTTTTATCATAACGCCGATCAAAAAATTTTAGCCGAGCAGTCCAAAGCCGCACTCCAGGCAAGGGGTCTTTTCAGCAAGCCCATCGTTACTAAGATCCTACCCGCGAAGGAATTCTACCCTGCGGAGGATTATCATCAAAATTTTCATAAAAAGGATCCCCAGCACTATCAAAGATACCGCCAAGGATCAGGACGCCAAAATTTTTTAGAGAAAACCTGGAACAACTGTGATATTCATTTAATTGCTCCCGATGCAAACCGCAACCCCCAGGATATACCTGAAGCTACAGAGCTAAAAAGCCGCCTAACGCCTATCCAGTACAAGGTAACTCAAGAAAATGGAACTGAGCCGCCTTTTCAAAACGAATATTGGAATAATTCCCGGTCTGGGATCTATGTGGACATCGTTTCCGGTGAAGCGCTCTTCTCTTCCTTGGACAAATTCGACTCCGGTTGCGGCTGGCCCAGTTTTAGCCGACCATTGGATCACCAAAAAATCCAGGAAAAGTCGGATTATAGCCACGGGATGATCCGGACTGAAGTGCGTAGCAAAAAAACAACTGCCCACCTTGGCCACGTTTTCGCCGACGGTCCTACCGAGACCGGTCTGCGATTCTGTATCAATTCCGCAGCCCTGCGATTTATTCCCCTGGAAGATTTGGAGAAAGAAGGATATGGGGAATATCTTGAAATGTTTAGAGAATGAATCAAATTAATTTATTTTGAATCAATATGATAATTTTTTTAAACAATATTATTTACTTACAAAAGAAGGAAATTAACTATTAATCCCGAACATTAATGAATTATTAAAATATTATATTTGTTAAGAAGGTGGGTGGTTCATGATGAAACGTTCTATTAAGTGGGTATGTTTACTAACTGTCGGGGTTGTTTTATTTTCCGCAATATGCTTGGGAAGCGATTCTCCAATGTCTCAAAGCAAAGCGTATGAAGATTTAAGCAAGGATAAGGGAAAAGATTGTTACATTATTGGAAAATTTGCCATGACCCATTTAGAAGATCGCGCTGTTGCCGATGAGAAAATCGCTTCCGAAGGACGAGATATTAATAGTGAATGTTCTTTTTCAACTCGCATTGAATTGGTGAATACCGATACCAACAAGACTTTTCTTTTGAATCTAAAACCGGTAAACGGTTCAGCAACTGCATATTATCACAACGAAAAGATGTTGACCGAAAACAGCAATGATCCTTATTGGATTTTAAAAGTTCCAGCGGGTACCTATGAAATAAGAAATTTCATTTCTAGCCTCATTCTTAGAATGCCCGGTTATCAGGACTTTAGAGCAGCGGTCATTGAAACTCCTGTTAATCGAGTGGCTAAAAAAACAATTCATTTTACTGCTCAGGAAAAGCAGCTCATTTATATCGGTGATTATGATACTACCCTTACGACTTATATTTGTTTAAACGCTATGACAAGTATTTATACATTCCGCAATCTGAAAATCGACTTAAAGGATAATTTTGAAACCTTGAAAACGGACTTTATCGATGGGGCCAATGATAAACTTAAGGAAAAATTGAACGATTATGAGTTTGTTTCTATATTGAATTGAAATAAATATTTTAAATGCCCGTTAATAATGAAAACGTTGGGAAGACCTCTCACTTGCTCTCCCCCAATGATGCTCATGCGAAGAAACAAGTTCAGTGGGAGAGTAACCGATGTCTTCGAATTCTAAAGCCTTTAGAGGTCAAAGGCTTGGGTTGCCCTTCCACTTGAATCAGCCTATTTATCTATTTTCCAGGGGAAGGGCAAGGGTTAGGTCTGAATAGACAAATAGTTCCTATTACTTATTTCAACTTATATATATTGAATTGAAATAAACAGAAAAGGATAAGCTCATGGAAAAGATTTATTCTTGCTCGCTTAAGGTTTTATTTTATTTGGTTTTAACATTTTTAATAATCTGTAATATTCAGTATTGCTTTGCAGAAGAATCCTCAAACGATTCTATCACCAAGGATGCAGCTCAGTCAAACGAAGCAGCAACAGCAAAAGCTCCCGACGAAACAACCGTTGATTTTGCAAAAGGGGCGTCCGGATTTCATCTGGATAAGGCATGGAAAATCTGTGACGGTGAACTTCAGTTAATTCCTAATGAAATAACCAAGTCCCGGTTTTGTTGGAACATCCTTTGGGATCGTGCAATGATCAATTATCAAATATCGGTGAATGTACGATGGATAAGTGGTCCGGATAACTCCGACTATGGATTGATATTTGGGTATCACCCCGATAGCTTTTTTTATGCATTACTAATAGCACTTAATAATCATGTTGTACTGCTTAAAAATGTTAAAGGCCGCTGGAAATCGATCAAGGAAGTTAAAAACAAAACCGTCAGTGAATCCTATGACAATCTAAAAGTGATCTGCCGGGACTCTTCCCTGCAATGTTTTGTTAATGAGCAAAAAATATTTGAAATCAAGGACAAAACATTACTCGACGATAGTTATGTCGGCTTATGTTCAAGCGGTGAAGTTCAGTGTGGTTTCAAAGATTTCCGGTTAGAGAAATTATAATTATCAAAGCGATTTCTCTTCGTGGTATTGATTTCGACGGCTAATTCATTGAGATAGGCCTAACGTTTCCTTAATTCTTTCAACCTCTGTTCTAATCTTTCCCGAACAGGGGTTAATTTTTAAATAGCAGAAGGTTTATTAGGCCTTATTCTTGGCGATCTCCTCCGCTTTTTCATTAAGGTAAGCCCATCGCTCCATCAGCTCATTTAATCGCTGTTCCAGCTTTTCCTGACTTACGGTTAATTCTTGCAGTAAAATGTAGTCACTACCGGCTTGAGCAAGCCTGGTTTTAACCTCTGCCAGTTCATTTTCGACTCCGGCAATAACTTGATCGATCTGATCCAATTCCCTTTGTTCATTGTAGCTCAATTTTAAAGGTTTCTCTTTACTGCGTTTTGGTTCAAGCTCATCTTTTGAAATAGCCTTTAGTGGAGTCAGCGCTTCCTCTGTTTGCTTTTGCCTGTATTCCAAGTATTCGCTATAGTTGCCCACAAAATGACTTATTTCGCCATCGCCCTCAAAGATTAAAAGTTTGTCGACGACCCGATCCAGGAAATAACGGTCATGCGATACCGCGATTACAACACCAGGAAAGTCCGCCAAATAATCTTCCAGGATGCTCAAAGTTTGGGTATCCAAATCATTAGTAGGTTCATCTAGAATCAAAACATTTGGAAATCCGTTTTGTTGGGGTTGGACTTCATCTTCCAACTGGAGGACATTGGACCCCCCCATTAAAACATGTAACAAATAAAGTCGCCGCTTTTCACCCCCGGATAAATTGGCAATCGGAGACCATTGCAGGGCAGCGGGAAAAAGAAACCTTTCCAAAAGCTGGGAAGCGCTGATGGTATCACCATCGGCGGTGAGCAAATGTTCCGCCTGAGATTTAATATAATCAATGACCCTCAGATTTTCATCCATGGGAGGGTTTTCCTGGCTAAAAAAACCGATCTTCACAGTGGAGCCGGTTTCAATCCGGCCTTGATCCGGTTTGATATACCCGATCATTAAGTTTAACAAAGTTGATTTGCCGATCCCATTGGGACCGATGACGCCGACTCGATCGTCACGGGAGAAAGCGTAATCCAAGTTGCCAATTACCGGCTTGCCAGCGAAACTCTTTCCAAGCCCATCGATTACGATTACTTTCTTTCCCAGCCGGCTGGAACCGGCAACCATTTCAAGCGAACGATGATCGGTGTCACTCATTTGTTGTTGTAAATCTTCAAAACGGCCAATACGGGCCTGCTGTTTGGTACTGCGGGCCTTAGCGCCTCTTTTGATCCAGGCCAATTCCCGGCGAAATAGATTTTGGCGTCTAGCGGCAAGTGTCTGTTCCATTTCCTCCCGCTCGGCTTTTTTCTCTAAAAACCAACTGTAATTACCGGAATAACTATAGAGCTTGCCCTCGCTAATCTCCAATATCCTCCCTGCCACCCGATCCAGAAAATAGCGATCATGAGTAACCATTAATAAAGCGCCCATGCGACCCTTCAAATATTGTTCAAGCCAATCTACGGTTTGATTGTCGATGTGATTGGTCGGTTCATCCAAAATCAGCAGGTCAACCGGATTAATCAAAGCCGCTGCTAAAGCAACCCGTTTTCGTTGACCACCGGAAAGGATTCCCACCTTAGCCTGAAAGTCGGTGATTCCCAGCTTGGTCAGGATCGTCTTGGCCTCGCTCTCAACCTGCCAAGCATTGGTCTCGTCCATTTTCTGCCCCAACTGGACTAGTTTTTGTTGCAATCCAGGGTCGGAAGGATTTTGTTCCGTTCGCTCCAGTGTTTCTTCATAATTGCGGATCAACTTAAGTAACGGTGAATTTCCTTGAATAGCCTCTTCCAATACGGTACGTTCATCCTGCAAGGCAGGATTCTGCGGCAAATAACCAATTCGGGCATTACTGGCATACGTCACCTTACCCTCATCGGGATGTTCGTCACCGACCAGTATTCGGAGCAAAGTTGATTTTCCCGTGCCGTTGATGCCAATTAAGCCGATTTTATCCAGCGAATCGATTCCAAACGTTACTTGATTGAAAAGCATCTTCGGGCCATAATTTTTGGTGATTTTCTCTATGGATAGTAAATTCATCGAATCCTTCCCCAATTAATTCACTTATAACCAATTATTCAAACTTTTTATGTTACCATGCAATACTATACCATTGAACTGAATAGATATCAACAAACTCTTTCCTTACTGATGGTTGCTTCAAAAACATTTTCCGCATATTTTAAAAAAGAAAACAGGGTCCTCTACGGATACTGATTAGGATTTGGATTAATGGAGGAGGTTTTTGATCATTACCAAGTTGGAATTTATCAGTAAAATGAATAATGCCTGCAATGAAGCGGATGAAAAGAACATTATTTATAATCAAGCGGTAACTTTTGCTCAAGCGGCTTTAGAATCAAACTGGGGCAATTCGGAACTGGCTCAAAAAGCGAATAATTTGTTTGCTATCAAAGCGGGAACAAGCTGGAAAGGTGAAGTTGTTTTCTTAAAGGGTTGGGAGTGGAATGAGCATTGCAGCTGGTTTTCACGGATGGAGTTTTGGCGCAAATATGGGAGCTGGACCGATTGTATCCTTGATTATGCCAATATTATCGCCGGGCATTCCTGGTTCCAAGATGCCCTACCCTACATCCATGACCCGTCCCAGTTCTTAAAGCGGCTCTTGCCGGATGGAAAAAATCCGGGCTGGGCTACCGATCCGAATTATTTTCAAAAAGTTGTTCAAATCGGGAAGCAATTGGCAAATTATGGTGGACCTAAGTGGAATTTGGATTAGGGAATTTTCGATCATTAGGTAGCAAGTATCGGTATTATCGGTATGCCTATCAAAAATATCCACCACGAAATTCACGAAACGACACGAAAATTTAAATACCGATTATGTTTGCTTCTACTTTCGTGTATTTCGTGCTTTTCGTGGTCAAAACAATTTTCAAGAAGTAAAACTTGAAACCTTGAAACCCTGAAAACTGAACATTTCTACTTCATTGATTCGGTTTTTTTATTTTGTCGATATCCGGCTCCAACTCATCTTCGGCATTGGGAATAATCGGTTTTCCCGCTAAAGTTTGGTCCAATAGTGCGTTCGGACCAATCAGGTGTTGCACCAATCCTTCCATAGCCGGCCTCTTTCGATTGATGAATGATTCATGCTCCGAAGATTGATCTTCCAAGCCAACTCCTCCTTTTAATTACATATTCTCAGGCTCGGAAGGAGTGGAAATCTCACCCAAGGTTTTCGCCAATTCCACATCATATTTGGCCTGAGTTGCCAGGTCGCCCAGTGAAACCATGCCTACCAAACGATTATTTTCCACCACCGGCAAACGTCGGACCTGGCCTTGAGACATTAGTGTCGCCGCCTGACTGAGTCCGATATCCGGCGATACAGTTTTAACGTTTGAGGTCATTACATCACGGACCGGAGTCGATTTGGGATCCTTATTATGGGCTACATTGCGAACCACAATGTCGCGGTCTGTAATAATTCCCACAATATTTTGGCCTTCACAGACCGGCATTGCTCCAATGTCGTGTTTCTGCATCAATTGCGCAGTTTCAACAACTGTCGTATCGGGGCCCACAAACGCAACGGTGTCGGTCATAACATCTTTAATCTTCAAATTGGTCATCCCTTTCTGCTTTTTTATTATGCTGCCCCGGATATTAATCATCCATTCTCAACCTTTGAATAAATTTAGGCTTGGCTAATTGCTGGATTAAGTTTATACTAATGTATAAAAGAGGTATTTGTTGTCTACTAAAATTCTTAGAAGGGAGATCAGAATGGGTACAATTGAAGAAACCAAAGTTATTCAAGCAATTAATCGTTTGGAAGATGCACAGGCTCTTTTAAATGAGGTAAGTAAAAAGGACAACCGCTTTAATGAAAAATTTGCTAAAATTAATAGTGATTTAGAGAATTTTGAAAGCCAATTACGGGAGATCCGGGAAAAACTAAATGTCGAAAATTTAGGCATCAAAGGTATGGCTGTCCGAGAGCTTTAAAAATAAATTTATGCTAATTATTACCACGCCCAGAGAGCCCTTTAAAACTCTCTGGGTTATTTGTTTGTTCAATCGCCCAGGAATTCAAAACGTGGTTTTTTAACTCCGGCAACCGTGATCTGTTCTACAAACATCTCACATGGCCTAATCCACAACCCGCCGTCTCCATATAAAGCCCGATATACCACGAACTCCGTTAGATCCTCACTATGTCTGGCAACACCCAGCACCTCATATTCCTTGCCCTTAAAATGTCGATAGCGGCCCGGTTTAACCATGAAACGCTGATTTATACTGATGGTATCCAATCCCTTTTGTTCCGCCAATTTCTTTGCCTCCTACACTAAACTCTGTAAATACTAAAATAACGTGGATTCACTTGCTACTGTCCTGCCATACCTTTCGGGCATTGAATAACCAGTCCAGATGTTGTTTCCGTTCGACAAAGGGAACGGCCAACCTACGCATGGCCAGCCATAACTCCGGAATACTCATTGTCCCTTGGTAATAATAACGATCAATCAAGAAAGTCAAGATCAAAGGCGACCACATCATATTTCCGTGAGAACGGTCTTTGCCGATACAAAGAGTACTGGTAAAAGGACCGATTGCGCTGACCGGATCCACCCGGCCATCCCCGCTGTATGCATATTCCCCGGGTGAGTCTTTGCCCGGCAATAAGCCCGGACCTATACCGTAATGGTCCGCTAACGCCGGATGATAATTACCTTCCAGATCGTAGCTGCCGTATCCCAATCCGTAGATTGCAATGGCATGAGGCACCGCTTCTTTTAATTTGGCCAATGAGCCAAACCCATCTTGTAAATCAGCGGTTTTAGGGTCCATCCAATGCATCATCGGCAAATATAAACTGATAAATTTGGCCGCCGTAACGCCAAAGCGGGGGCCGGACTCTATCAGGTGAGTACCGAAAAAAAATCGCTCCGCCACTTGTAAACCAAATTCTTGGGATTTTTCCAAATCCCAGCGGCCGTTGTAAGTCACCAGTTCCCCGCGGCATTCCATTCCAATCTCATAAATCCCATATTGGGGTCCACCAATCGAAATCAATGAAGCAAAACGGCCCGGATGGCACGCAACTGCATAACGACCCACAATCCCGCCCAAGCTATGACCAATCCAATGAAGTTCGGCGCCGGGATAACGTCGGTCAATAAAACGGACCAAAGGTTGGACATAATCCTTTTCGACCTGGGGTAAATTCAGCCGCCAATCGTACTTTAGATAAATAACGTTTATATCGGCAATTTTATTCCTCTGTGGTTGTTGCTCAAGTACCTGCCAATTGTCGAAAATTTTAATCCGTTCATAATGCTCTTGTTTATTAATCCGCTCGGCCCAATAAGCCATCTCATGCTCCAATTGATAATAAGAACAGAAGAAATATTTGCTTACTGAAGGTCCTTCACCAGTTGCCAGCATGGACTGAGGAATGGGTTGGTATTCCGGGCCATCCAGCACGGAAATATCTTGCCGTTTCCGGATATGGGGATAGGGAGACTTTTGCAACCACGATGGATCTTCAGACGGTAAACGGTCTAGACTACCCCAAAAACCATAACTAAATATAATGAAGCTAGGTCGGGTTTCGGCATGGGTAAAGGGTATCATAACGCCCGCAATCAAAATAAATAATATCAAAATTAAATAATACCGTCGATATCTCATCGTAACTCCTTAATGGTAGTTTAAAAAGCACCAAAATTCAACAAAGGCGATATGATATTATAAAGTGGTGAACTAAAAAATGTTGCTTCAAACCAAACCGTACGATGGCGAAAAAACCGTTAATTATGCAGTACAATGGGCCATGCGGCGCAATCCTCAATTTTATGATTACTCAAACCTAGGTGGCGACTGTACCAATTTTGCTTCGCAAGCTTTATATCACGGTGCCGGAGTGATGAACTATACCCCCCTTTACGGTTGGTATTACATCAACGGTAATGAAAAATCCCCCTCATGGACCGGAGTCAATTACCTGTATCAGTTTTTAAGCGGCAACCTCAATCAGGGTCCATTTGCTGTTGCCGGCATGTTAGCGGAGATTCAACCCGGTGATTTCATCCAACTCTCTTTCACTAACCCGCAGCATTTCAATCATACCCTGGTGGTAACCAAAATAGGGTCTCCGGTTACTCTTGATAATATATATATTGCGACCCATTCACCGGATTCGTTACATCGACAACTCTCCACCTATCGGTGGATCGCCATCCGTTTCATTCATATCCTGGGGGTCCATTATTGAGTTCCTCAATATTGAGGTAGATTTAATGTTTTCCGGAAGGGCGCTGACTAGTAAAACGTTCTCTAAATAACTACTCAATGATTGTGAACGTTTTGCTTAAGAAGAGCGTATCTACCCCATTTCTGATTGCCGTTTATTTACGATACGCTCTACTAGTGACCTTCCTTCTCACCGGTTTAGGGCGAATCAAGCATTGGTGCCCATAACCAATTAAATCGGTTCTCCCAGCCTGCACCAGCGCCTCATATACCAATTTATCATTTTGAGGGCGGCGAAATTGCAATAACGCACGCTGCATCGCTTTTTCCTTCGGCGATTTGGGTACATATACCTCTTCCATGGTACGGGGATCCAACCCGGTGTAAAACATACAAGTGGATAAACTCCCCGGTGTAGGATAAAAATCCTGTACTTGTTCGGGTGTATGATGAATATCTCGCAAATACTCGGCTAATTCAACCGCCGCCGTTAGATCGCTCCCCGGATGGCTTGAAATCAAATAGGGTACCAGATATTGATCTTTGCCAAGTTTTTCATTGATCGCTTTAAACTTCTTCACAAATTGGTCGTAAACCTTGCGACTGGGTTTGCCCATGCGTTGCAATACCCTATCGACCACATGTTCCGGCGCCACTTTTAATTGGCCGCTGATATGATGCTCGCAAAGTTCTTCAAAGAATTCATCATTTTTATCAAGCATTAAATAATCATAGCGAATTCCGGAACGGATAAATACCTTTTTTATCTTCGGGATTTCCCGCAGCTTTTGCAGTAATTGCAGATACTCGCGATGATCGACTATCAAGTTTTTACATCCGCCATCCGCCATACATTGTTGTTCTTTACAAGCCCCTGATTTTTCTTGCTTTTCACAGGCGCGATTACGAAAATTCGCGGTGGGTCCGCCCACATCGTGAATATATCCTTTAAAATTTTCAAGCCAGACTAACTTTTTGGCTTCATTAATGATCGAAGACTGACTGCGTTTTTGGATAATCCGGCCCTGGTGGAAATTGAGGGCGCAAAAGGAACAACCTCCGAAGCAACCTCTATGGCTGGTAATGCTGAATTCAACTTCACGAATAGCCGGTATTCCTCCGGCAGCCTCATAGATTGGATGATATGTGCGCTGATAAGGCAAAGCGTATACTTGATCCATCTCCCGCTCAATCAGAGGCAATGCGGGCGGATTTTGGACCAGGTACCGGTCGCCATGAAGCTGCAAAATAGTTTTGCCACGGATTGGATCTTGTTCCTGATATTGAACTAAAAATGCCTGCGCATATTTTCTTTTATCGGTTTTTACTTCATCAAAAGACGGGATTACGATCTGATCCGGTCCTGACTCTTGAAGGTTTTGTTGGCTGATTGACCCTAAAAAAGCGGTTCCCCGAATATCGGTTATTTCAGTTACCGCTGCTCCGCTAGAGAGTTTGGCGGCAATTTCCACAATCGGCTTTTCACCCATTCCATAGACTAAAATATCAGCGCGAGAATCAACCAAAATCGAACGTCTTACGGCGTCGTCCCAATAATCATAATGGGCAAAGCGGCGTAAACTCGCTTCGATACCGCCGATAATCACCGGGATATTCTTATAGGCCTCTCTGACCCGGTTGGCATAAACGATAACCGCCCGATCCGGTCTCAAGCCGGCTTGACCGCCCGGAGCATAGGCATCTTCACTGCGTATTTTCTTACTG
>WSSedL1CaDRAFT_10000012_pt1 | contig 105303 bp, 97 predicted proteins | sample WetSurSL1Cattail_FD_9464 | JGI IMG/M metagenome (IMG submission 9464)
TAGAGCATTTCACCGTTTCACGGAAACGATGAAACGCTCTAAATTCTTTGTTTGTCGCGCTTCATGGCCGAAAACCGGATTCCACTTTTCGGTGAAGCGCTCTAACTGGCAAGCGCCAGCTTGATGTCCGCCACAGGGACCGGTGCCGGACTCGCAACCCGGTTTTCTGCCGCTGCAATATCGGCCTCCGACCAGATCCGGTTGTCGGGCGGGATCGGGCGCGTCAGATGCAAACGCGCCAACCGGCTGCGGTACAGGCCGTGATAATCGGCCACGGTGCACAGTTCGACGGCGTCGTGGTCATGCGTGATCCCGGCCTCGAAATAGGCATCGAGATTGGTGAGATCAGGCTTGGGCAGGTCGCCGCGCCAGTAGTCATCGCACATCTGGAAATAGAGCGCCTCAAGGCTGCGTGTCAGCTTATCGGTGTCGAACAGCGTGCAGCTGTCGCGATTGGCCACCAGCTTGGCCTTATAGGCCAGGATTTGATCCGGCTTGTGGGCCAGTTCCACTGCCCGGCGGACATATTCGTCTGGGCTCGTGCAAACCAGATCGGGTATTCCGGCCGAACGGACCAAGCTGCCGCACACCCGCGAAGCAAAGCTGCGCGCCGACAAGGTCAACACCGGCACGCCCATCCAGAGCGCATCGGAGGCGGTGGTGTGGGCGCCATAGGGTGCGGTGTCGAGGAAGAGGTCTGCCAAAGGATAGCGCGCCAGATGCGCCGCATTGTGTTGCTTGGGGGCGAAGATGAGCCGCTCCGGCGCGACGCCGCACTGTTCGGCAAAGCGTGCTAAGCGGGCTTTGGCTTCAGCGGAGCAGTCCAGCAGCCACAGCACGCTGCCGGGAACCTGTTTGAGAATATCGAACCAGCGCGAGACGCAAAACTTGGAGAACTTCTGCGAACCATTGAAGCAGCAGAACACGATTCCGGTTTCCGGCAGCCCCACATCGGCGCGCGTCGGGCGCTTGGTCAGAATCGGGCGTTTGCGATCGTTCGGCTGGTAGCAGGGCAGCCGCGCGACCCTTTCCGAATAATACATTTCCGCTTCCGGCGGAATGATCCAGTCGTCGGCAATGATGTAGTGGTGCTGCGGGCTTCCCATCGAGCCGGGATAGCCCAGCCAATTGACCAAAATAGGTGCTGGCCGGCGGGCAAAAACGCCGGTGCGCGAGTCGCGGGTGTGCCCGTTGATATCGACCAGAATATCGATGCCATCGGCCGCAATGAGGGCGGCGGCATCGTCATCGTTCATCGCGCGGATATCGGTCCAGTGCTCGACGGCGGCCTGAATGCGCTGCGTCAGCGCGCTGTTTTTCGATTCAATGCCGCAGTAATAAGCGAAGACTTCGACTTTGGATTTGTCGTGCACTTCGAACAATTCGGCCATCAGATAACCGATGGCATGATCGCGCAAGTCGGATGAGACATAGCCGACCCTGAGCCGCCGGTTTTTGAGATCGATCGGGGCCGCGCGACGGTCGGCGTCGCGGTTTTTCGGCGTGACCTCGAAATCCCGGCGGACGTAACGCATCGCCGCCGCCAGCTGCAACAGCGGGTCGTCGGTGTACCAAGTCATGGACAGCGGATGAACGCCATCCATCAGGGTTTTGCGGTCGAGCTTGCCCCAAGGCGAGATGATGGGCCAGTTGCAGCTGCCGAGCCGCATTGAAATCATTTGCGCGATGATCGCCGGGCGGTGCGGATTCAGATCGAGGCTCTGGCGGATCGCCGTTTCGGCGCTGTCCATCTGCTGCTTGTCGACCAGCACGCGGGCAATTTGTTCGAGGATAGTGACGGCATGTTCGACGTTGATGCCGATCATCGGCAAGGGTCTTGCGATGGCGGATTTCCACAGCGCTACGGCATTGTCGGCCGAGCCCGCGCGCTCCAGCGCATTGCCGAGGTTGACGTAAGGCGCAAGAAAGTCGGGGTTGGCTGCAATGGCGGCTTGCAGGGATGCCACCGCCCCATTGGCATCGCCGGTTTTGGCGTCGAGTTCGGAACAGTTGAAGTAGGCCACATGGAGCAAGGGGTGATTGGCGTTGAACTTGATCCAGATCTTGTAGAGCTGTTTCGCCAGGTTGAGCTGACCTTCGGCACAAAGCCGGCCAGACACGTTGATCAGTTCAAGGATGGAAATGTCGCCAGCAGTGATTTTGTTCAAAGCTGTCAAAAAATCGCTATTGGACATATCGACCTCAGCTTGCGTGTGGCCCGGCAACACATGGCGGCGAGCCGGCGGTTAAACGTTCCGGGATTTATCATCGGATTGTTAGGGTTAAGGTACGGTAAAATTGCCGGATTTTCGCGGAATTTGGCCCGGAAAATGAGCCAAGGATTGCGCAATACCGAATTTTTTCTCGAACGCCTTTCAGGGAGCGGTGAACATTTCCGGCTAACCGCAGAGAGCAATTTTTTCGCGGATGCCCTCGCGCAGCAGACCGTCGAAATAGGAGATTGTCTTGAGCAGACCTTCTTCAAGTTCGATGGTGGGTGCCCAGCCCAGGTGTTTCTGCGCCGAGGAGATGTCCGGCTTGCGCTGCCGGGGATCATCGTGCGGAAGCGGCTTATGAACGATCGGAGATTTCGAACCGGTCAACCGGATCACCATCTCGGCCAGTCCCAGCATGGTGAATTCGTGCGGGTTGCCGAGATTGATCGGGCCCACGGTCTCGGGCGTCGTTGCCATCATGCGGATAAGCCCGCTGACGAGATCGTCGACATAGCAGAATGACCGGGTCTGCAGGCCGCTGCCGTAAATCGTGATCGGCTCATTGTTCAGCGCTTGCATGATGAAATTTGACACCACGCGTCCGTCTTGCGGGTGCATGCGCGGACCATAGGTGTTGAAGATGCGTACGACCTTGATGGCCACCTGCGCCTGGCGATGGTAGTCGAAGAACAGCGTCTCGGCGCAGCGCTTGCCTTCGTCGTAGCAGGACCGGGGACCGATCGGGTTGACGTTTCCCCAATAGGATTCCGTCTGAGGATGAACGGACGGGTCGCCATAGACCTCCGAAGTGGAAGCCTGCAAAATCGGAATGTGCAGACGTTTCGCCAATCCCAGCATGTTCACGGCGCCAAGAACACTCGTCTTGGTCGTCTGAACCGGATCGAGCTGGTAGTGGATGGGCGAGGCCGGGCAGGCCAAATTGTAGATCTGATCGACTTCGACAAAGAGCGGAAATGTGATGTCGTGGCGCAACACTTCGAACCGCGGATGTTCGACAAGGTGGTCGACGTTCTGGCGCCGTCCGGTAAAGAAATTGTCGACGCACAGGATCTCCTGACCCTGCGCCAAAAGGCGCTCGCAGAGATGTGACCCTATAAAGCCCGCACCACCCGTTACCAAAATTCGTTTGTCTGGAAAGAACGTCACGGGGCCCCCTCCTGCCTAGTGGCTACAATCTGTGCTTCGCCAGGAAACAGATCGGATTTTCCCCACGGCGGCCGCTTTGAACGTATGGTGCGATGACGACCTTGGCACCAGCAGAGCCAATATTATTCAGACTGGTTAAGATTGCGTTTATCGCGAGGTTGTGCCGATGCCATCGGTCGTCTGCCAAAGGGCTTGCAGTGCTGCGGCTTGGTGGACGCGCTGCCGGGGTATGCAGCGCGAGGGCGAGGATACCATCTCGCACGGTGAATGCTGGAGATGCCCGCGCACGACGCACCGGTGGCGCCGGGCCGGCATTAGGTAATTCCGAAATAACCGAGGTGCCAGCGCATCTCGTCCTCGGTCAGCGGGAAGTCGATGCCGCGCCGGGCGGGTACTAGATCATTGCCGGCAAGGCGCATGACCTGGGTCTGCAGCTTGAAGGCGACGCGCATCGACAGGCCGGCGCGCCAGACCAGGGCAATGGCGCCCTTGGCGGAGCGAGACTCGATGACGCGGCGTACGGTGGCTTCGTCGGTTTTGGCCAGCACACTCAAAGCACGTACGACGGTTTCTTTGCGGCATTCTTCCACCGCTTCGGCGACGAAGGCTTCGTTGAGGGTTCCGGCTTGGCGCGCCGCTTCCACCACGGCCGCTTCGGCGGCCGCTTCGGTGCTCCGGCGGTCTTCGAGCTTGGACTTGAGATGGTTGCGCGTGGCCTCGTCGAGGCCCGAACGGGCGGCCAATGTGTCGATCAGCGCGCTGCCGACGAACGTGGCCAGCCGCCGGATGGCATTGCGGGAGAGATCGGCGCGGACCACCAGCGGCACATGCCATTCGGCCACTTCCGCCGCTTGGCTGATGATCTTGTCGAGCGTCTTGGTGCGGATCGCCGCATCGGTGTTGGCCAAAAGGGCGGCCACCGCGTCGATGTCGAGGGTCGTCGCCACCGCGTCCGACACGTCGCCGGAAAGGTTTTTGCGCCGCGCCACGGCGGAGAGGATGTTGCTGGCGCGCGTCGCCACCACCAGCTGGATGAGATCGCGATCGTCGAGCCGCGGCGAGAACTCGATCACTGGCAGCGCCACTTTCGGATCGGAGTCATGGGCCAGCATTTGGATCACCGACTTGGGCACGCAATCGTGAAGGGCAATCTCTTCGGCGAGGATGGCGCGCACTTCCGAGACTTCGTCGCGGGCGAGCTTCTCCAGTGTGGCGATCGCCATGTCGCGCAGATGCTTCTGCTCTTCGGCGAGCAGCCCCGGGAACAGCCGGCCGATCTTGCTGGCCAGCGCCTTGCGCACCGACTTGTCGACATCGCTGGCCAGCAGGTGATTTGATTCAGCAGGCGTTGCCGGATTGGCCGCAACCGCCCGGCGGGTGGCCGTCGCCCCGTGCTTGGCGAGGTAGTCGAGGACCTCGGGGCCGGCGTCGACGCGGGACGCAAAAACATCCTGGGCCTCGCGGGCATGCTGCTCCAGAAGTTGTAAAGCCTCCCCGGCACTGAGGGGCTTGGAAGCTGGTTTTTGGCGTGGCGTGATCACGATTTCTCCATTGCCGCTAAATTGAGCTTGGGCCGTTAAGCCCGCCTGAAGGAACGTGGTTGAGCAAATCTTTCTTTTGTTGCCTGGCTTGCGCGGTTTTCCGGTCGCGCCCAAGGGGTGACGGCTTTTTTGGTCGCGGCCCGAGGGGGCTTGGAAATTGCCCCAAGCCAGGTTATAGACACCGGTGTCAATGCTGGATTGCGGCGGTTTTGTGGATTTTTCCTCTTTCCGGTTTGTCGCGGCTGGAGAGGCTTATTGTTAGCGGTATCATAGTGTAAGAGGACCGTGTGGACGTTGCTTCCCGGCCGGAAGGCTGGCTGAACTACGGCAACAGAGGATTGGCGGCGGTCATCGCTAGGGATCGCGCGCGATAGATGAGGAGAAATAAGGGAATGGCAAAGGACCGGTTGGCAGTGCTCGCGGCGATGATAGAGCAGGGTGTGATCCCCGTTTTCTATCATCCCGATACCGAGGTTTGCGTCAACGTGATCCAGGCTTGCGCCGATGGCGGAGCCAAATGCATCGAGTTCACCAACCGCGGTGATTTCGCCTGGGATGTCTTCAAGGACGTGAACAAGCACTTCAAGAAGGCCGATCCCTCGGTGATCATGGGCGTCGGCAGCGTGATCGATGCCCCGACGGCGGCGCTTTATATCGCCAACGGCGCCAATTTCGTGGTCGGCCCGCTGCTCAATGCGGACGTCGCCAAGGTCTGCAACCGCCATTGCATCCCTTACAGCCCCGGCTGCGGTTCGGCGTCGGAAGTGAATTACGCCCACGAACTCGGCTGCGAGATCGTCAAGATTTTCCCCGGCTCCTGCGTCGGTGGGCCGGAATTTGTGAAGAACATTCTCGGCCCGATGCCGTGGACCAAGCTGATGCCGACCGGCGGCGTCGACCCGACCGAAGAATCGCTGACCAAATGGTACAAAGCGGGCATCGTGGCCTCGGGCATTGGTTCCAAGCTGATCACCAGTGAGTTTCTCAAGGCCAAGGACTACAAGGGCATCGAGAAGAAGGTCGCCGAGACCATCGCCATCATCAAAAAAATCCGTGGGAAGTGACCAATGGCTGACGAAATTCTGAAAATCCGTCCTGCGAGCGAAACCAAGTGGGACTGTGTTTCGCTCGGCGAAGTGATGCTGCGGCTCGATCCGGGCTTCGGCCGCGTGCGCACCACGCGCGAGTTCAAGGTGTCCGAAGGCGGCGGCGAATACAATGTTTGCCGCGCGTTCAAGAAGTGCTGGAAGAAGCGCTCCTCGGTGGTGACGGCGCTGCCGGTCAATGATGTTGGCTGGCTGGTCGAAGATCTGATCATGCAGGGCGGCGTCGACACCTCGCACATCATCTGGCGTGAATTCGACGGCATCGGCCGCAACACCCGCGTCGGCCTCAACTTCACCGAAAAGGGTTTTGGCGTGCGCGCGGCGCTGGGCACCAACGACCGCGGCAATTCCGCAGCCAGCCAGATCAAGCCCGGTGAAGTGAACTGGGACAAGCTGTTCGGCGAAGAAGGCGTGCGCTGGTTCCACACCGGCGGCATCTTTGCGGCACTCGCTCCCAACACCTCGGACGTGGTGATCGAAGCGGTCAAGGCCGCGCACAAATACGGCACCATCGTTTCCTACGACCTCAACTACCGCGGCCAGTTGTGGAAGAGCCAGGGCGGCAAGGAAGGTGCCCGCAAGATCAATCGCGAGATCGCCAAATACGTCGACGTCATGCTCGGCAACGAGGAAGACTTTACGGCCTGCCTCGGCTTTGAAGTGGAAGGTCTCGACGAGCACATCTCCAAGATCGATCCGGCCAACTTCAAGAAGATGATCGCCACGGCCGTGAAGGAATATCCCAACTTCAAGGTGGCGGCGACGACGCTGCGCAATGCCAAGACGGCCTCGGTCAACGATTGGGGTGCCGTGATTTGGGCCGGCGGGCAGTTCTACGAAGCCCCGATGCGCGAGAATCTCGAAATCTACGACCGCGTCGGCGGCGGTGACGGCTTCGCCAGCGGCCTCGCGTATGGCTTCATCGAAGGCAAGGGCCCGCAGGCGGCGGTGGAATACGGTGCGGCGCACGGTGCGCTGGCCATGACCACGCCCGGCGACACCTCGATGGTCAATTTTAAGGAAGTCGAAGCCGTGATGAAGGGCAAAGGCGCCCGGGTGATCCGGTAAGACATTGATTTTGCTTGCAAGGGCGCGCAGGCCAGCCGGTTCGCGCGCCCTTTTTTCTTGCCATTATAGCGAAGTTACCCAATATTATCGAAATCCGATAACATGGGATAAGGTCGTTATAGATGGACCCACGGAACAATCCGTACGCCCCTGGAGCCGGGACGCCGCCGCCCGAGTTGTCCGGCCGTGACAGCATCATTGAGGGGGCGGCTGTCGCGCTTGATCGCATCCGCGATGGGAGGGCGGCGCGAAGCCTGATCTTTTATGGACTACGTGGGGTCGGAAAGACCGTCCTGCTTAACCGCATCCGGCAAGACGCGGAAGCGCACGGTATGTTTGCTGTTCGCATGGAAGCGCCGGAGGATCGCTCGTTACCGGCACTACTCGCCCCAGCCATCAGATCCGTACTTGTCCGCCTGAGCCGGTTGGAAGCAGCCAAAGCTGGTGCGCACAGGGCCTTGCGCGCCTTGGCCGGATTTGTGTCGGCGTTGAAGATCAAATTTCAGGACATTGAAGTCGGCATGGATGTCGAGCCGGAAAAAGGCACGGCAGACAGCGGCGATCTGATAAACGACCTGACGGAACTGATTGCCGTTCTCGGAAAAGCGGCAGCCGAGAAAAAGACAGCCATCGTTCTTTTCATCGATGAGCTGCAATACGTGCCGGAAGAGCAACTCGCAGCGTTGATCACGGCTTTCCACAACGCCAGCCAGGAGCAATTGCCGGTTACGATGGTTGCTGCCGGATTGCCTCAGCTTTTGGGGCAGATGGGAAAGGCGAAGTCGTATGCGGAACGCTTATTCGAGTTTGTGGCCATCGACAAACTGGATACAGAGGCGGCACTGAAGGCACTTTGTATTCCGGCCGAAAAGGAAGGCGTGAAATACGAGCCGTCAGCCGTCAGTGAAGTACTCAGTCAGACCCACTGTTACCCGTATTTTCTCCAGGAATGGGGCAAGCATTGCTGGGATATGGCAAAGACCTCGCCCATAACCGGCGAAGATGCCAGGATCGCCACCGGTCAGGCTTTAGCTGCTCTGGATGCGAGTTTCTTCCGAGTGCGTTTTGACCGCCTTACTCCAACGGAAAAGAAGTACATGCGAGCTATGGCCGAACTTGGGTCCGGGCCTCACAGATCAGGCGATGTTGCCGACCTGCTTGGAAAAAAGGTTACGGCCGCTGCGCCGACTCGTAACGCTCTTATTGCGAAAGGCATGATCTACAGCCCGGCGCATGGCGATACGGCCTTCACGGTGCCGTTGTTTGACGGCTTTATGAAGCGGATCATGCAGCAACTATAGCAAGGCGTACTCGGGCCAAGCTGGCGCGGTGGGAATTATGGAATTGGCCCATATCATCGGCTGGATCTTTACCGCCCTCGGCCTCGCCGGGGCGGGGTATGCGCTGTTGGCGGCGTGGTTCACGCGCCGGTTTGCGGCCCGCGATGAGACCCCAATCGAAAACTTCCCACCGGTGTCGATTCTGAAGCCTTTGCATGGCGACGAGCCGGCGCTGGCGCAAAATCTCGAAAGCTTTTTCCTCCAGAACTATCCGGCGCCGGTTCAGTTCGTGTTTGGCGTCCAGTCGCCGGATGATACCGCCATTGCGGTGGTGGAAGCATTGTTGCAGCGCCATCCTGCCGTCGATGCGGTGCTGGTGGTCGACAAGACCCGCCACGGCACCAATCCGAAAATCTCCAATCTGATGAATATGCGCAGCGCCACGCGGCACGACGTCGTGATTCTGTCGGACAGCGACATCGCCGTTGAGCCGGGCTATTTGCGCCGGGTTGCCGCCGCGCTGGCGCCGGAAAAAATCGGTGCGGTCACCTGCGTCTATACCGGCTGGGCGGCGGATGGCTGGGTCTCGACCCTGTCGGCGATGGGGGTTAGCTACCATTTCCTGCCCAATGTGATGGCGGGGCTCGGCCTCAAGCTGGCGGCGCCATGTTTCGGCTCGACCATCGCGCTCAAGGGCCGGGTGTTGCGCGAGATCGGCGGGCTGGCCGCCTTTGCCGACATCCTCGCCGATGACAACGAGATCGGCCGGGCGGTGCGGGCCAAAGGTTACGAGGTTGCCATCCCGCCTTTCGCCGTGCGTCATGCCGCCACCGAAACCACATGGCGCGAGTGGTTATCCCATGAGTTGCGCTGGATGCGGACCATCCGCACCGTCGATCCGGCGGGTCATGCCGGGTCCATTGTGACGCACGCGTTTCCCCTTGGCCTTTTGGGGCTAATTTTGACGGGATTCGGGCCGTTTGCCTGGTGTGCTTTGGCCTCTACCCTCCTGGCCCGCGCCATGCTCAAATGGAGCCTCGATGCGGCGTTCCGGGGACCTGCGGGTCCGTACTGGCTGGTGCCGGTGCGGGATGTCCTGTCGTTCGGTGTGTTTTTGATATCGCTTTTCGGCCGAGCCGTCGTCTGGCAAAACGAACGCCTCAAGGTTCACGAAAACGGTGCGTTGTCCAATCGGTGAGGAACAGTAATGAAGTCGTTGTTTTTGCAGGCGCCCTCTTTTGACGGTTACGACGGCGGAGCCGGTGCGCGCTATCAGATGAAGCGCGAGGTCAAGTCGTTCTGGTATCCGACTTGGCTGGCGCAGGCCGCCGCCATGGTGGAAGGCTCCAAGCTGATCGATGCCCCGCCGCACAAGCTGCACTTCAAGGACATCGAAGACGACATCAAGAACCACGAGCTGATCGTGATTCACACCTCGACGCCGTCGTTCAAATCCGACTGCAAGACGGCGCGGCTGATCAAGGAAAAGAACCCGAAGGCGATTATCGGCTTCATCGGCTCCAAGGTCTCGGTGCAGCCGACGGAAAGTCTGCAAGCGGAACCGGCGATCGATTTTGTCGCCCGCAACGAATACGAGTTCACGATTCAAGAGATCGCCAACGGCGCCAAGTGGGACGGCCTCGCCGGCATTTCCTATCGCGATAAGGCGGGCGCCATCGTTCACAACGCCGAACGCGCCATCCTGACCGACATGGACAGGCTGCCGTCGCCGCTGCCGGTCTACAAGCGCGACCTGAAAATCGAGAACTATTACGGCGGCTATCTCAAGCACCCGTACATGTCGTGGTACACCGGGCGCGGCTGCAAATCGCGCTGCACCTTCTGCCTGTGGCCGCAGACGATTTCGGGCCACAATTACCGCACCCATTCGATCCCGTTCGTGATCGAAGAAGTGAAGTACGTGAAGCAGAATTTTCCGCAGGTGCGTGAAATCTTCTTTGACGACGGCACCCTGACCGACAACACCGAACGCGTGGAGGCGCTGGCCAAGGAACTCGGCAAGCTCGGCGTCACCTGGTCGTGCAATGCCAAGGCCAATGTGCCGCGCAAGACGCTGGAAGTGATGAAGGCGAACGGGTTGCGCATTCTGCTGGTCGGTTACGAGAGCGGCAATCAGCAGATCCTGCACAACATCAAGAAAGGCCTTCGCGTCGATGTGGCGCGGCGCTTCTCCAAGGATTGCCACGAGCTTGGCATTCTGGTGCACGGCACCTTCATTCTCGGCCTGCCAGGCGAGACCAAACAAACCATCCTCGAGACGCTCAACTTCGCCAAGGAAGTGAACCCGCGCACGCTGCAGGTGTCGCTGGCGGCGCCCTATCCCGGCACCTTCCTTTACAAGCAAGCTCAGGAAAACGGCTGGTTCGCGACCGACGTCGATCTTCTCACCGACGATGGCACCCAGATCGCGCCGCTGAATTACGACAACCTCAGCCACACCGAGATTTTCGAAGCGGTCGAGATGTTCTATAAGAAGTTCTACTTCCGCCCTTCCAAGATTGGCGAGATCGTCGGCGAGATGGTCACCAATCCCGAGATGTTCGGTCGCCGTCTGCGCGAGGGGCTTGAGTTCTTCGACTTCCTGAAAACCCGCGAGGACATGATCGTCTCGTGATGGGTGTCTTTCTTCCGCCGCGGTGCACTGCTCAGCAAAAGCTGTCATTCCCGGCCGAGCGCTTCGCGCTGCGAAGCAGCGATGAAGGGCGAGGGGAAGGGAACCCAGGTGTTGTCGCCGTACGATGCGGCAGGAGGAGCAAAGGTATCTGGTTCGTCGGCAGAGGTGTGTTGTTGCGACCTGGGTCCCCTTCCCCTCGCGTTCCTCGCGTCGCTCGGTCCGCTCGGCCGGGGATAACAAATTGGGGGAACTCGACAGCAAGCGGCGCCAATGGCTGAGAAAGCCCTCATCGTTACCGCCGACGACTTCGGCGCGGCCCCTGAGGTCAACGAAGCGGTGATGCGCGCCCATCAGGACGGCATTCTCACCTGCGCCTCGCTGATGGTGGCCGCACCCGGCGCCGCCGATGCAGTGCGGCGCGCCAAGGCCTGTCCGAGTCTCGGCGTCGGGCTGCATCTGGTGCTGGTGGAAGGCAAGCCGGTGCTGCCGCCGCAGCAGATTCCGAATCTGGTCGGGCCGGATGGGAATTTCCGCACTGACATGGTGCGCGCCTCGTTTGGGATGTTCTTCCGGTCAAAGGTCCGCCGCCAGCTCGCCGCGGAAATCGATGCCCAGTTTGCGGCGTTTGCTTCCACCGGGCTCGCGCTTGATCACGTCAACGCCCACAAGCATTTTCATCTGCATCCGACCATCGGGAGGCTGCTGGTGAAAATCGGCAAGTGCTACGGCCTGAGAGGTGTGCGCGTACCGATCGAGCCACTGGACATTATCCGCCGCATCGAACCGGGCACCAACGGCGGCGGGATGGAACGCTTTGTCGGCGGCCGCCTCAAAGATAGACTGTGGGTCAGCCGCATCTGGTCGCCGGATCAAGTGTTCGGCTTGGCGTGGTCCGGCGCGATGACCACCAAACGCGTCGCGGCCCTCCTCGCCAATCTGCCGGAGGGCACCAGCGAGATTTACTTACACCCCGCGCTGTCGGCTTATCCCGGTTCGGCCCCCGGTTATCGCTATAGCGAGGAATTGGCTGCCCTGCTGGCACCGGAGGTGATAGCCCTGGCCGGACACCTGCGGCGCGGGCGGTTCTCGGATTTCATCGCGCCCTGACGCGTGTCACAGTCTGCCGGTTTCGAACTATATATAGCGTCCCCGTAATTCCGCGTAATTCCGGGGACCGGTCTTTGCGACATCATCGATGCCGTATAACGGACCAGTATCCGATTTGCGCCCGCAAGAACGTCATACTGCTCAAGAATACACCAAATTTCCCAGCGGCGACCTGTTTGTTTGCTGTCCTTACGTAAGTTGTAATTGCGCAAATGGCGATATTTGTCCTCGCTGCGCATTGCGGAAAATCTCCACGCACCTGTAGTCTACCTTCTACAACCGCTACGGCTGTGGGGGGTGATGCGTATCAAAGAACATTTTCTGACGCTTGATTTTCTTCGCGGCGTCGCCGCGCTTGGAGTTATGGAATTCCATTGGCTTTCCCAGCAGGGCTATACCGCTTTCGGGCTCGGACACCTGGCCGTCGACTTTTTCTTCGTCCTCAGCGGCTTTGTGATCGCCTATTCCTACGAAGAGCACTTGAAGTCGGCGATGACCGCGTGGCGCTTTGCCGTCGTGCGGCTGGTGCGGCTCTATCCGATGATCTTAGTCGCGATTGCGCTCGGTGTGTTGAGGGCAGTTGCCCGCGGGCACGCCGCGCCGGAATTTGCCGTGAGCCCCGTGGTGCTGGCGACGGCGATCGTCGCCAATCTCGCGATGATCCCGGCGGACTTCTCAAAAGTCGGTTTGAACGACTTTTTGTTTCCATTGAACGGCGTGCTTTGGTCGCTTTTTTTCGAACTGATTGCCAACTTCGCCTATGCGATCATCGTGCGTTGGCTTGGGATGAGGCTTCTGCTCGGATTGATCGCCGCAGGGTTCGCCGGCATTTGCGTTTTCGTTGTACGGCAAAACAGCATGGATTTCGGGTTCAACGTTGCCGATTGGCTCGGTGGCGCGGCCCGCGTGATCTTCTCGTTTTTCGTCGGCGTGCTTTTGTACCGGCTGCGGAATGAGTTTCCCGTCATGCGAAAACCTTCGGCGGGGGCGCTTGCGCTCGGAGGTATTCTTACGCTGGTGCTGGTGTTGCCTGGACACGGAACCGCGGCGATTGAATTCGTCATGGTGGTGATAGGCTTTCCGCTGTTCGTCATCCTGGGCGCAAATCATGTGCCGACCGGGTTTATGGCGAAAGTGTCGGCCACCTTTGGCGCGCTGTCATACCCCGTCTATGCGATCCACTGGCCACTGCTTTGGATTGTCACCGGAGTTCTGAAATTTTCTCACCTCTACGCCAACGTAGACCCGGCATGGATAGCGATTCCGGTCACCGTCGGCATCAGCGCCTTCGCGTGGGCTATTCTCAAATTATACGACGAGCCTGTGCGGGCCTGGCTGACCAGACGGTTCCTGGCGCGGCCGATTGCGCTCAAGCCCCAGGTCATCGAAGCAACCATAGACCGATAGGGCTCCGACGCCAGGGCGATGCCCAAACATCAGGGCGTCCGGTTCTGCTATCAGTGCCACAGGTCGCGCCATTCTCGTCCGGTCCTGTCGCAGGTACCCGTGGGCGGCGCAATTCCGCGACAAACCTGGCGCAGGCGGTTTGAGAATTTTGCGAGTACAGATTAGATTAATTCAAGTTTGTTTACCAGGGGATCGTCTGTGACACTGGCCGTGCCGAATTTGAGTTTCGAACCCATCGCAGTGCCGGAAGGCCAGATCCGGCTCGGCAGCCACGACCATCTTCGCCTGTTTTGCAAGACGCTGCTCACCACCTTCAACCCCTATCGTCCGGCGGTGATCGACTGGCCCAAGCTGGAGCCCGCAACCCAGGATCTCATCATCTCCTTGCCGATCTGGGATATTGCGGTGCAGACCGAGAATCGAGCCGGACTCTGGGTCGGCTCTTACGCCGTCAAAGCTGCCGATCCGCTGCTCAAGCAAGCCATCGAACTCAACGCCTTCGAAGAGCGCCGCCATCGTCATGTGCTGGCCAATCTGGTGGAAGCCTACGGCATCACGCTGAAGCCCGAGCCAGCCTATCCGGCGCCGAAGGATCCCGAATGGGCCTTCGTGCAGGTTGGTTACAGTGAGTGCATCGACAGCTTCTTTGCCTTCGGCCTGTTCGAATCGGCCCGCCGCACCGGCTTTTTTCCGCCCGAACTGGTCGACACCTTCGAGCCGGTGATCGCCGAGGAGGGCAGGCACATTCTGTTCTTCGTCAACTGGATCGCTTGGCACCGCCGCGCTATGCCGCTGTGGCGGCGGCCGTGGTTCGAGCTGAAAGTCGCGGCCATCTGGGCCACTCTGATCTTGGAGCGAATTGGCATCGCCTCCAATATCGGCGGCGGCGAGAAGGCGTCGAATTTCACCGTTAACGGCGCCGAGCAATTAGGGGTGGATATCACACCCGCCGCGCTGCTGGACCTCTGTTTGGCCGAGAACGCGCGCCGTCTTGGGGGGTACGATAGCCGCCTGTTGCGGCCGACCTTCGTTCCGGCCATGGTGCGGCTGGTTCGGCGGTTTTTGCCGTCGCCCAGGAAGACATAACATCCGTCTGTGACATGAAAATCGGGGCTGTTGTTGCATTGATCGCCGGATTCATCCTGGCGGTCTTCGTGGTTTTGCACATCGGCGTCGCTCAGGTGTTCGGCGCCATCGCCAACGTTGGCTGGTTTGGCTTTGTGCTGATCCTCCTCGCCGCGATGCCGATCATCGCCTTTCTGGCGCTGGCTTGGCGTTCGGTGGTGGGGCCCTTGGTGCCCTATTGGGTGTTCTTCGCCTCCCGCCAGCTGCGCGATTCCGCCACCGACCTTTTGCCCTTCACCAATATCGGCGGCATCGTGATCGGCGCCCGCGCCGGCATTCTGGCCGGTATCCCGTCGACCAAGGCCTATTCCACCGCGATGGTGGACATCACCTGCGAGACGATGGCCCAGATCGCTTTCACCGTGATCGGTCTCTTGATCGGCTTTACCCGGCTGCGCGCCTCGGCCGAGCTGGCGGTTTATGTCGATGCGCTGATCCTCGGCACCGCGCTGTTGGTGCCCGGCGTGATTGCGTTTGTCGTGTTGCAGCGTAAGGGAATCCGGATCGCCACCACCATGGCGGGGAAGTTTTTGCCCAAGGCGGTGGCGCACACCGAAGAGTTCACCTCCGAGATCGAAACGCTGTACCAGCAGCCGAGAAAGCTGGCGCTGTGCTCGACCTATCATCTGATCGCCTGGATCGCCGCTGCCGCTTGGCTGTGGGTGATGTTCCGGCTGTGCGGCGCGCCGATCGGATTCATGGATTGCATCGCCATCGAGAGTATTCTGTCGGCCTTGCGCTCCGCCGCGATTTTCGTACCCGCGGCCGTTGGTGTGCAGGAGGCCGGTTACGCTGCGCTGGCGCCGGTGTTCGGTGCCGGGCCCGAGATCGGCCTGGCGGTGTCGCTCTTAAAGCGCGCCCGCGATGTGGTGCTGGGGATTCCGGTGCTGCTGATCTGGCAGGCGATCGAAGGCAAACGCGCCTTTACCGCCAAAGAGGACGAAGCGGCCAAAGGGGACGAAGTGGTATGAGCGACATCGCTTTTGTTACCGGGGCATCGGGATTCGTCGGCTCCGCCGTGGCGCGGCGACTGAAGGAAAAAGGTTTTGGCTTGCGCCTTGCAGTGCGGGCATCGTCACGGCTGGATAATGTCGAAGGTCTCGGAGCCGAGATTGTTACGGCCGACATGAAGGACCGCGACGGGCTCACCAAAGCGATGCAGGGCGCGCGCTATCTGTTCCATGTCGCGGCCGATTACCGGCTGTGGGCGCGGGACCCGGAAGAGATCGTCCGCAACAATCTGGAAGGTACGCGGGCGGTGATGCTTGCCGCGCGCGCTGCCGGTGTGGAACGCATCGTTTACACCTCGTCGGTCGCCACTTTGAAGGCGCGCACCGACGGCGTGGCCGTTGACGAGACCTGCCGCCACACCGCCGCAACCGCCATCGGGGCCTACAAGCGCTCCAAGCTGGTGGCTGAACGGCTGGTGGAAGAGATGGTGGGCGCGGGCCTGCCGGCAGTGATCGTCAATCCTTCCACCCCAATCGGCCCGCGCGACATCAAGCCGACGCCGACTGGGCGCATCATTGTCGAAGCGGCGACCGGGAAAATTCCAGCTTTCGTCGATACCGGCCTCAATCTGGTGCATGTCGATGACGTTGCCGCGGGCCATTTGCTGGCGCTGGAAAAGGGGCGCATCGGCGAAAGCTACATCCTTGGCGGTGAGGACGTGTCGCTGCGCCAGATGCTGGCGGTGATTGCGGGTCTCGTGGGCCGCAAAGCGCCGACCATTAATCTACCGCGCGCGCCGCTTTATCCCATCGCCTGGATTGCCGAAGCGATGGCCATGCTCACCGGCAAAGAACCGTTCGTCACCGCTGATGCGCTGAAAATGGCGAAGTATCATATGTTCTTCTCGTCGGCGAAGGCCCGCTGCGAACTCGGCTATAGCGCGCGCCCTTATGCCGAAGCGCTTGCCGACGCGCTCGCCTGGTTCAAGGCGGCCGGATATCTGAAATGATCGCTGCGGCGCTGATCAGCTTTCTGGCGCTGGTGATCTGGCTGGTGCTGGTGTTCGGCCGCGGCTGGTTCTGGCTGGCCCGTGAACGCGACGATGGCGGAGCGCTTTCAGGAAAAGTGGGAACCGGTTTCCCGTCCGAAAGCGCGATAATTCAAAATTTGCCCGAACCTGACGTGTGGCCATCAGTGACCGCGGTGGTTCCGGCTCGCAATGAAGCGGACGGTATCGGGGCGTGCGTGCAAAGCCTCATCGTCCAGGACTATCCTGGCGTATTCCATATCATCGTGGTCGATGACCAAAGCGAAGACGGCACCGCCGACGTGGTGCGCGCGCTGGGCAGCGATCGTGTCGAGGTCCTGAACGGCGCACCTCATCCGTCAGGGTGGACCGGTAAGCTGTTCGCGGTCAGCCAAGGTGTTGCCAAGGCGGATGCGGCGTATCTTTGGCTCACGGACGCCGACATCGCTCACAGTCCGGACAATTTGCGACAGCTTGTGATGCGGGCCCAAAGCGGCGGCTACGTACTGGTGTCGCTGATGGCGCGTCTGAACTGCGAAAGCTTCGCCGAGAAGTTCCTCATCCCCGCTTTCGTGTTCTTCTTCGACATGCTGTATCCGTTCGGCTGGGTGAATAACCCAAAATCACGGACCGCGGCGGCGGCGGGAGGTTGCATGTTGGTGAAGCGTGAGGCGCTGGAACAGGCGGGCGGCATTGCGGCCATCCGCAGCGAAATCATCGACGATTGCGCTCTCGGCCGCCGTCTGAAGGAGCAAGGTCCGATCTGGCTGGGACTGACGAACCGTGCCGTCTCGACCCGTCCCTACCCCAGAATCACCGACATCGGCGCCATGATCGCCCGGTCGGCCTATGCCCAGCTTGGCTATTCGCCGTTAATTCTGCTTGCCACCGTTTTGGGCATGGTACTGCTCTACGTTGTACCCTTGGCGGGGCTCGCCATTGGCGGTTTGAGCGCGGTTTTCGGTGCCTTGACCTGGGTCCTGATGACGATTTGTTTTCAGCCGACCCTGCATTTTTACCGGCGGTCGCCGTTCTGGGGCTTGGCTTTGCCACTGATTGGCGTCTTTTATGCCGCATTCACCATCGATTCCGCCGTGCAACACTGGCGCGGACGCGGCGGCATGTGGAAAGGCCGCGCCCAAGCAATGAAGGTATGATAGCGAAATCATGAACGAGGCGGCGGCATTGAAATCCGGCAAGGGATACCACGACGAGAATTTTCCCGTCGCGTCGTTCGTTATTGCGCGGCGCCACCGTCCGGCGATCCTGGCCTTCTACAATTTCGTTCGCACTGCCGACGATGTCGCCGACAGCCCCAGCGCCTCGCCGGACGACAAGCTGCGCCTTTTGGAGGACATGCGCCTCACTTTGATGGGCGCCTCCGATGTTTCGCCCGAGGGCGTCAAGCTGCGCCAAGTGCTGGAGAGCCGCGGGCTCTCGACCGATCATGCCGCCGATCTCTTGGAAGCCTTTCGCCGCGATGTCACCAAGCTGCGTTATGCCGATTGGGACGAGTTGCTCGACTATTGCCGCTACAGCGCCATGCCGGTCGGCCGCTATGTGCTCGATGTTCACGGCGAGGATCGCAGTTCCTGGCCCTATAACGACGCGCTGTGCGCCGCCCTGCAGGTGATCAACCACTTGCAGGATTGCGGCAAGGATTTCCGCGACATTGATCGCGTCTATCTTCCCCAGGATATCATGGCGCGTCATGGCGCAGCGGTGGAGATGCTGGGCGAGCCCCAAGCCCGGGTGGCGCTGAATGCGGTGCTGCACGAGGTGGCCGTGCGCAACGGCGAGTTGCTGGCCAAATCTGCCGCCTTTGCCGGACATATCCGTGATGGCCGTCTGGCGTTCGAGGTCGCGATCATCCAGCGCTTCGCCGAAGACCTCAACACGCGTCTCTTGACCGCCGATCCGTTGTCGGAGCGCGTGCATCACCGCAAATCCGAGCTTATTCCGCTGGCGCTTTCCGCCTTCGGCCGATTTGTCACCTCCCGTTTCGTGCCTAAGAGCTAACTTATGAACGACGTTCCTTTATCGCCGGAAATCGAAGCGGTCCGCCGCAAGGCCGCCGGGTCTTCGTTCTATTCGGCCATGAAGCTCTTGCCCAAAGCGCGGCGCGAAGGGATGTATGCGATCTATGCTTTCTGCCGTGCGGTCGACGATATCGCCGATGACGGCGAGGGCACGCGCGAGGAACGCCTGGTCGAGCTTGACGATTGGCGCGATGATCTCAGGGCGCTGTATACCGGTGCTCACGCTGGGCGGGCTGCGTTCCTGAACGACGTGGTGGAAACCTACGGGCCGCGGCTGGCCGATTTTCTCACCGTGATCGACGGCATGGCGATGGACCTCGAAGGCGATATCGTGGCGCCGACCTTGGAAGCGCTTGATCTTTATTGCGATCGTGTCGCCAGCGCCGTCGGGCGCCTGTCGACCAAGGTGTTCGGCATGGACGATGAGCCCGGCTTCGCGCTGGCGTTTCATCTCGGCCGCGCGCTGCAACTCACCAACATCCTGCGCGATCTCGACGAGGATGCCGCCGCTGGCCGGCTCTATCTGCCGCGCGATTTTCTCGGCACTATCGGTCCGGTCGATCCGCAAGCCGTGCTGGCCAAACCGTCGATCGACGAGGCCTGCCGCAAGCTCGCTGCGCTGGCGCGCAAACATTACGAAGAATCCGCAGCGATCATGGCGTCGCGGCCGAAAGGCGATTTGCGCGCGCCCAAACTCATGGGCGCGGTCTACGCGGAGATTTTGAAACGCATGGAAGAACAAGGCTGGGCGCCGCCGCGCGCGCGCGTCAAAGTGCCGAAGGTGCTGCTCGGCTGGCTGGCTTTGCGCTACGGGATCGCGGCATGAAGACGATCATCGTCGGCGCCGGACTGGCGGGCCTCGCGGCCGCGGTGACGGCTGCGGCGGCGGGATCTGAGGTTGTCGTTTACGAGGCCGCCGGTCATGCCGGTGGGCGCTGCCGTTCCTATTTCGATGCGACACTCGATGGTATCATCGACAACGGCAATCACCTGGTGCTGTCGGGCAATCCGGCAGTGCAGTCGTTTTTGAAAATGGTTGGCGCTCACGATGCGTTGGCCGGTCCCGAACGCGCCGAATTTTCCTTCGTCGATCTCAAGAGCGGGGCGCGCTGGCAGCTTCGCCCCAACGAAGGTCTGCTGCCGTGGTGGATTTTTTCGGCTGGCCGCCGCATACCCGGCACCACGCTGCTCGATTATTTGCGCCTCGGCGGGCTGCTGGCGGCTGGTGCCGCTGCGAGCGTTGCAGACCTGGTGCCGTGCGACGGCCCGCTGTGGGAAAAGATGATGGGGCCGGTACTGCTCGCCATCCTCAACACCGATCCCAAGAAGGGTTCGGCCAAGCTGGCCGCCGCGGTGCTGAAAGAGACGATGGCCAAAGGTGGGCGCGCTTATCGTCCGCGTATCGCCCATCCCAATCTCGGCGCCGCCTTCATCGAACCGGCGCTGCGCACCCTTACCGACCGGCACGCGCTGGTGCATTTCGGTCAGCGCCTGCGCCGGATCGTTTACGACCACGACGTCCTTCTGGCGCTCGAATTCCCCGAGAACACGGTGCCGGTGGCGCCTGAGGATCGTGTTGTGCTGGCGGTGCCGCCATGGGTGGCCAAGGATCTGGTGCCCGGCCTCAGCGTGCCGAACGAATTTCGCGCCATTGTCAACGCCCATTTCAAGGTTGCGCCGCCTGCGGACGCTCCCAAGATGCTGGGCGCCATCGGCGGCACGGCGGAGTGGATTTTTTGTTTCCCGGATCGCATTTCAGTCACTGTCAGCGGTGCCGATGCCATCGTCGATCGCGGCCGCGAGGATTTGGCCTGCACCTTGTGGAGCGATGTCGCCAAGGCACTGGGGCTGCCGCCGGTGCTACCGGTGTGGCAGATCGTCAAGGAAAAGCGCGCCACCTTCGCCGCCACGCCCGAGCAGGATGCGTTACGCCCCGCCGCCAAAACGCAATGGAAAAATCTGGTGCTCGCCGGTGATTGGACCCAGACCGGGCTTCCCGCCACCATCGAAGGGGCGTTGCGCTCCGGCTTCAAAGCGGCGTCGCTGGCGTGACCGCAATTCTTCCGTTGAGGGCGCCCGTGCATTATCGCAATCTCTGTTGGTGCAAATCAGGATCATAGGCCGTGAAAGTCATTGCCGCCGTAGGGCTCGCCAAAGAAGCCCGTTATGCCAGGCGTTTCGGGCTCACGCCGGTGATCAGCGCGGCCAATACGAAGCTTTTGACCCGGCGTCTCCGGGCCTTAGGGCCGGATGTTTGCGGTGTGGTCAGTCTGGGGCTGGCGGGGGCGCTGGCGCCAATCCCTGAGGTCGGCGATGCGCTGATCGGCACCCATGTGGTCACCGATCACGAACATTACGCCTGCGATCCCGGCTGGAGCCGCGTGTTGCGCACCAAGCTGCCTGACGCCCATTCGGTGGTGATCGTCGGGGTCGAAGAACCCGCCATGCATATGAGTGCCAAGAAAGACTTGTTCCGCGCCACCGGGGCCCATGCGGTCGACATGGAATCCCACATCGCGGCGCGCTTCGCGCACGAGCGCGGCTTGCCCTTCGTGGTCCTCAGGGTGGTTTCCGACGATTGCCACCGCACGCTGCCGCCAGCCGCGCTCGAACGCCTCAGCCTGAAAGGCAATCCGCGGCTGTTCGCGATCCTGCGCTCGCTGATGCGCGAACCCGATCAGTTCGGCGAACTGATGCGCACCGCGCGCGAAGCCGGTATCGCGTTCAAGACACTACTGCGTGTCTTGCGCGTTCTCGGCCCCGGCCTTGGCTGCCCCTATCTTGGCTGACTTGATCTCGGCGAGCTTGTGCTCGACGTGACGTGAGAACACGAACTCGGCTGGCCGCTGCTTGGAAAGGTCGATGTCCGGCACAAAGGGCCCATCGGTCTTGACGCCGCGCAGCGCGAGCGGCAGCAGCTTGTAGGGCTTCTTGACGGAGTCAGTGACGGCCGTGCCTTCGAAGCCGCAATGCACCATGCAGTTGGCGCATTTCTCGTAATTGCCGACGCCGTACTTTTCCCACTCGGTGTCGTCCATCAGCTCTTTGAAGGTTTTCACATAGCCTTCGCCGAGCAGATAGCAGGGCTTCTGCCAGCCGAATATGGTGCGGCAGGGCATCGACCACGGCGAGCACTCATAAGTTTGGTTGCCGGCGAGGAAGTCGAGGAACAGCGAGGACTGGGTGAATTCCCACTTCTTGCCGCCGTTGCCGCGCCGGAAGATGTCGCGGAACAGCGTCTTGGTGCGTTCGCGATTCAGGAAGTGCTCCTGGTCGGCGGCACGCTCATAGGCATAGCCGGGCGAGATGGTGATGCCGTCACAGCCGATCGCGGTCATCTCGTCGAAGAACTTGGCGGTGCGCTCGGGATCGGCACCGTTGAACAGGGTGCAGTTGATCTGGGTCCGGAAGCCTTTTGACTTCGCCAGCTTCAGCGCCGCGACGGCTTTGTCGTAAGTGCCGTCCAGGCACACCGACTTGTCGTGCATCAGCTTGTCGCCGTCGAGATGGATCGACCAAGTGAAGTTCTCATGCGGGGTGTACTGGTCGATCTTCTTGGCCAAGAGCAGCGCATTGGTGCACAGGATGACGAACTTGCCGCGCGCGATGTAACCCTCGACGATCTTCGGCATTTCACGATGCAAGAGCGGTTCGCCACCGGCAATCGACACACAGGGGGCGCCGCATTCATCGATCGCCGCCATGCAGTCGTCATAGGACAGGCGCTGGTTCAGGATGTCGTCGGGATAATCGATCTTACCGCAGCCCTGGCACGCGAGGTTGCAGCGGAACAACGGTTCCAGCATCAGCACCAGCGGATAGCGCGCGTGCCCGCTGAGATGCTGTTTCAGAACATAGGCCCCGATGCGGGCCGCTTGCTTGGCGGGAATACCCAACGGATTTTTCTCCTTAACCCCGAAGTTCCGCCGGGAGGCGGAATTCGATGTGTTCCTTCTTGCCGTCCATCTGCTCGACCGTGGTGTCGGGGTTGATGGCGCGCAGCGCGTCTATCACGTTTTCGACTAGCGCTTCGGGGGCCGAGGCGCCAGCGGTGATGCCGATGGTCGTGTAGCCCTTGACCCAGTGCGGATCGAGTTCGCTGCCGTCGTTGATGAGGTAGCTGGGCTTGCCATTTTCCTTGCCGATTTCGCAGAGCCGGTTCGAGTTCGATGAATTCTTGGCGCCCACCACCAGAATGACATCGGCGATCCGGCAAAGTTCCCTGACCGCCTGTTGGCGGTTCTGCGTGGCGTAGCAAATGTCGGTCGTTTCCGGCCCGACGATGTCATTGAACTTCTTCTTCAAGGCCGCGATCACGCCGCGAGTGTCGTCGATCGACAGCGTCGTCTGGGTGACATAGGCCACCGGCGTTTCGGCCGGGATGGTCAGGGCTTCGACATCGGTTTCCGATTGCACCAGATGGACTGGTGCGCCGACTTGCCCCATCGTGCCTTCGACTTCCGGATGTCCGGCGTGGCCGATCAACACCAGGGTGCGGCCGCTCCCCACGTAACGCTTGCCTTGGCTGTGCACCTTCGACACCAGCGGACAGGTCGCATCCAGGATCGGCAGGTTGCGCGCCTCGGCATCCTTCACCACGGCTTGCGGCACGCCGTGCGCCGAAAAAATGGTCACGGCGCCGTCCGGAACCTCGTTCAGCTCTTCGACGAAGCGGGCGCCTTTGTTCTTCAGTGTTTCGACGACATGGCGGTTGTGCACGATTTCATGGCGCACATAGACCGGCTCGCCATACTTCTCGAGGGCGCGTTCGACGATATCGATCGCCCGGACAACCCCTGCGCAAAAGCCGCGCGGCTGGGCAAGAACGACACGCATGGGACCTCGACTCCGTGACATAAGTTGCACCGTCTAGCACGCTAAATCCCTAAATGGTAAAGGGAAATTCGCTATTACTCGCCTTCCGGCAGTTTCCCGAAAGTGGCTGTCCGGCGCAATCGTTTTCTTGCAACACCAGTTGCACGGTTTCCGGATTACGCTAGAGAGGGGGCCAAATTAGGGGCAGTGGGGGAAAGGATAACACCATGAATAGTCTGGGCGGTCTCGCACTGGCCTTGGACAAGGCGGCCAAGGCAACGGAAGCAACTCTGGAACGGGTCTTACCGCCGCCGCACGGCCTGCACAGCCGCATTCACGAGGCGATGCGCTACGCTATTTTCGCTGGCGGCAAGCGCCTGCGACCCTTCCTGGTCATCGAATGCGCCGGGTTGTTTGATGTCGCTGATGCCCGCGCCCGCCGCACCGCCGCCGCAATTGAGGTCCTGCACACCTATTCGCTGGTGCATGACGATCTGCCGGCGATGGACAATGACGATCTCCGCCGCGGCCGTCCCACCACCCATAAGGCGTTCGACGAAGCCACCGCAATTCTTGCGGGCGATGGCCTTCTTACGATCGCTTTCGAGATTCTCGCCCATCCGGAAACGCACCCCAGCGCCGCGGTGCGCTGCCAGCTAATCGCGCGGCTGGCCGAAGCAGCGGGCGCCAACGGCATGATCGGCGGCCAGATGATCGACATGGTCGCAGCAGAGCGCACCTTCGACGCCGAAGATGTGATGCTGCTGCAACGGCTTAAGACTGGCCAGTTGTTCGAATTTTCCTGCGAAGCCGGCGCGATTTTGGCCGAAGCGGGCTCCGAGCATCAGGCGCGCCTCAGGGCCTTCGCGCGCGACATGGGGCTGGTATTCCAGATCACCGACGATCTCTTGGACGTTACGTCCACGGCGGAAAAGACCGGCAAGGCCGTTGGCAAAGACCAGGACCACGGCAAGGCCACTCTGGTTTCAATTTACGGTATCGAAGGCGCGCGCGCCGAAGCAAAAAAAATTGCTGGCCGGGCGCTGGCGGCGTTGGAACCTTACGGCGCGCGGGCGGCGGCGCTCAGGGACTTGCTGCCGTACCTGCTGACGCGGGAATCCTGAAGCAAGGTTAACTCATAATTCCGCCAACAAAGCCGCCGACACTGGTAGGCTTATCGGACGGGCACTGCGCAGGAGGTTCAAGATGATCAAGGGTTGGTTTCGGGCCGCATCGCTAGCCGTGGCGCTGATGACGGCGGGTGCGGTTGCGCAGGCCGAGGCTGCCGATCCGGCGGTCGCGCCGGTACAATCGTTTTACGACACGCTGATCTCGACCATGAAGCAGGGCAAGGCGCTCGGCATCAAAGGCCGCTATGAGAAGTTGAAGCCGGTGGCAGAAGCTACCTTCGACCTTCCCGGCATGACGCGCCTTTCCGTCGGCCCGGCGTGGAACACCATGAGCCCGGCCGATCAAGATGCCCTGATCAAGGCGCTCAGCCGCTACACCATCGCCTCCTATGCCGCCAACTTCAAAAGTTTCGATGGCGAAAAATTCGTGGTCGAGCCAGCCGCGAAGGACCGCAACGCCGACAAGGTGGTGTTCTCCAAATTGATCGCCGGAGCCGAAATCGTTCCGTTCAACTATCTGATGCGCAAAAACGGTGCGTCGTGGAAAGTGATTGACATCTATCTCAACGGCTTCGTCAGTCAAATGGCCAAGCAGCGCTCCGACTTCGGCGCGACGGTCCAATCCGGTGGCGCCGCGGCGCTGCAAAAGAAAATCGACACCCTCGCCGACAAGCTGATGAAGGAGTGAATTTGTTGCAATCTGAAACGAATGAGCCCGCGGCGACGCGGGCTTTTTTGTTATCGATATTGTCATCCCGGCCAAGCGCTGCACGATGACTTTGGGAATTGAGCTGTGGTGTTGGTCGCCGCGCGCAGAGCCGGGACCCACTGAGATGTCTCTCAGATTTCCGGGTAGGTCCCGGATCGCGCCTCTGTGCCAAGCGGAAAGATCACCGAGGGCGCGTCCGGGGAAGACATCGGTTACCCCGGCAGCTTCTTCGGCGGTGGGCCGAGAAGGGCGGGCAGGAAGAACAGGGTCGTGAACAGCGTCCAGCCCAGCGAGATGATGAGCAGAATGCCCATGCTCGCCGTGCCCGGATGGCTGGAGAGGATCAGCGAACCGAAGCCCGACGCCGTCGTTAGCGCGCTGAACAACACCGCGCGCGTCAGACTCGATTGCAGAAGGTTCTGCGCCCCCGCCCGCCAGGCGACCACAAAGTAGATGTTGAACGCCACCCCGATGCCGAACAGCAAGGGTAGGGCGATGATGTTGGCAAAGTTGAGTTCCAGCCCGATCACCCGGCAGGTGGTCAGTGTCAGCGCCATGGTCAGCACCAGCGGGATGATGGTCATGAAGATGTCGCGCCGGCGCCGCAGCACCAAGGCCAGAAGAATCGAGATCGTGATGAACGACCAGATGCCCGCCTGGATGAAGGCCCGCACGATGGTCTGACCGGATTCCTCGATGGTGATCGGCGTGCCGGTGGCGTTGGGCGCGACCGCCATGACGTCCTTCGAGAACCGCTTCATCGACTTGTTGTCGGCGGCGTTCGACTTGGGGAAGACCGAGATTCGCGCCGTACCGTCTTTGGCAACCCATTCGGCGACCAGTTCCGGCGGCATGGTGTGCACGTCGACAGGGGCGGCCTGCAATGCGCTGCGCAAGGAGCCCAAGAGATCGTTGAGGCCCGGAATCAGCGCCTCGGTTGCGGCCTGACGTTTGGCGGCGGGCGCATTGGCCAGCACATCGAGCGCCTGGGCGAGTCGCACCGCGTCGGTACGCGCTTTCTTGACGTCGGCGGTTTGTTTGCCCTTGGGTTGTTTGTCGGCGGCTGCATGCAGCGCCGTGGCGGCGGCTTTGAGGCTGGCGACGGTTTCGGCATCGGTCGGCGGCGCCTTGACCTCGAATGGATTGATTGTGGAATCAAGCAGGAAGGCCGTGTCCTGGATGATCGCCAGCTTCTTGGGCTGATCGGGCGGAATGAAGGTCGTCAGCGTCAAGACGTTGCCGACTAGCGGCCGCTTGGAAATCTGGTCCGCCAGCTTGTCGGCGGCAGCGAGATTGGGCGCCAGCACATCGATGGTGTTAGGCGAGGTGTCGGGGTCCTTGAACAAGTCGTTCAAGGTCGACATCGACTCCACCTTCGGGCTGCGAAGATCGAACGGATTGGCGTCGAACTGCGGTGGGAACACGATCTGGCCGATGATGCAGACGATGCCAATCACGCCGCCGATAATAAGAACCTGCTTGCGTTTGGCGTGCAGATATTTGTCGGCTGGGGCAAAGAGCACAAAGCCGACGCGTTCGGCCTCGCCCGCCGGTTTCACCAGCTTGATGAGGGCAGGCAGGAACGTGATGGCGAGCAGGAATGCGACCACCATGCCGAGGCCGGCGATGACGCCGAGTTCGGCGACGCCGACGTAATCGGTCGGGATGAAGGAGAAGAACCCGGCCGCCGTCGCTGCCGCCGCGAGCGCCAGCGGAATGCCGACGCCGCGACCGGCCGAGGTCAACGCCTTGGAGAGATCGCCCACGGCATGGCGCTCGGCGCGGTAGCGCACCGAGAACTGGATGGCGAAATCGACACCGAGGCCGACGAACAGCGCGATGAAGGCGATCGAGATGATGTTGAAGACGTGCACGAAGACGAGGCCAAGGGCCGTCGTCAGCGTCAGGCCGACGCCCAGCGTCGCCAGAATGCAGACGATGATGCGGGCCGAATGCACCGCCAGCCACAGGCAAACGGTGATCGCCAGGAACATGACAAGGCCCATCAGCGGGCCATTTTCCGCCAGGCTGGCGAATTCCTCGTCCGACAACGGCACCGGGCCGGTGAGGCGTACGCTGACGCCACGGTCGGGCGTCAGATGCAGCGCGCGCGCCGCCGCGCGGATGGCTTGTTCCGCCTTATCGCCCGGCGTCAGGCTGGAATAGTCGAGCGTCGGCTGGACTTCGATGAAAGTGCGGGTGCGGGCGAAGGAGCATTCCTTGTTGGTATCGGGGCTGGACGCAAACAGCGTTTGCCACGACAAGTAGCCAGGTTTGCCCGCATTGGTCCTCCCGAGCGTGTCGGCAAACGCGGTCATCGGTGCGTCGATGTCGGTGAGTTTGGCCTGGCCGCTGTTCACGCCCAGCATCATCGTCGACAGCGACGTCATCACGCCACGCAGGCTGGGATCGGACGAAAGCGCGCCTAGGAAAGGCTGCGCCTGGATCAGCTTGCCCATCGCGTCCTTGACGCATTTCTCGGGCAGGAACAGCAGGCCATTCTTTTCGAAATAAGAACCGCCGTCGGGGCGGTGCACTGCCGGGAACTGTTTTGGATCGGCGGCGAGTTTGGCGGCGAGCGCATTGGCGGCCGAGTTGGAACGGTCGGCGGCCGCCGCATCGATCACCACCAGGATCAAGTTGTTGCGCTGAGGGAACAGCTTGTCGAAGCGCGCCATGGTCTTCTGCCAGGGCAGATCCGGCGAGATCAACGTGCCGGAGTCGGTGTTCATGGCGAAATTGCCAGCCGTGTAGACCATCGCGCCAGCGGCAGCGACGAGGCCGGCGGCGACGATTGCGCGGGCGTGTTTGGTACAATAAGCGACAACGTGTTCGACGACCGACATCGCGGAACTTTCGACAGAGTGATTCGACAGATAAGGCTTCTACTGCCTCAGCGCGTTCGGCGCGAGGGGGGCGGGGGCCAGCTTGTCATTCGGTGCCACAGGTGTGTTCGCAGGCACACTTTTATCGGCCGGGTTAACGCCTGGAGGTTCCAGCGTGGCAATCGCCGGGGTTGTGAGCGACTCAGGCGGCACGTTTTTGATCGCCGTATTACGGCGCTCGACATAAAGCCGGCGCATCGCGGCGTAATAGTCGATGCTGTTCCGCTCGACCTCGCGCAAGGAACTAACGGCGTGTGACCGCTGATCGACCAACTTAATCACGTTCTGGCCCAGCCCAACGTAGGACTTGCCCCGGTACTTGAGATAGGCGAGCGGGTTAAAATAGTGGTCGACGAAAACCTTGCCGACGGCATCGCGCGGCAGCGACGAGCCGAGCAGCGGCAGCACCAGATAAGGTCCTCCGGGTACGCCGTAAACGCCCAGAGTCTGGCCGAAATCTTCGTCGCGATCGGGGCACCCCATGCCGGCGGCGGGATCCAGGACCCCGAGCAAGCCGACCGTGGTGTTGACGCTGACGCGGCAGACCGCATAACCGGCCTGGGTGAACTCGCCTTGCAGGACGTCATTAGCGAGATCGACCGGAACGCTTAAATTCGCTAGGAAGTTGTGCACTCCGGTTCGGACACCTTCAGGCAGAGCGCTTTTGTAATAGGTCGCGGCCGGCAGGGCGGCGCGGTTGTCGAGGGCGTGGTTGAAGTTGAAGACCTTGCGGTTGACCCCTTCCATGGGATCGTAAATGCCATCCGCATTGGGGGCTGCGCAGCCTCCAAGCAAGACAGCAAGTACAAATGCCGACTTCAATTTCGGTGTGTTCACCACCAAAGCCCCCAACAGGGAATCAAATTAAAGAGAGTCGTCGACGGAAGTCTATGTGCCAAAGCCACCTTAAGTGAGAAAAGTTCAATATTGCAGCCGGATATGCTGCCACAGCGCGCTGTGGGCGCAGCCGTCAGCACCCTAAATTACTCGGCGCGGCGCAACCAAGGAAATATGTGATTTGGGCAGGTGACTGCGCGCGACGGGCCGGGAGCGGGTATCGCGGGGAACGCCGGGGCGGCGAATCGGTAATCACGTTCCCTACGGTTGTGTGTACCGGATTAACCACTATGTGGTGCAAAAGGCATTGGCGCTGCTTGTGGTCTCGCCCACAACGGCCTGGTGCGGACGCCACGGGGGTTAACTACATATTGTTTAAGACAGGGTCTGAGCTGGGCCAAAAGAATCGCCACTTGTTGCCGCGAAGTCACGGAAAAACCAAGGAAACCTTTTGAGATTGGAAGGACTGATCTGCTAAATTTGGGGCGCCTTGTAAGAGAGCATTTGGTGCGCTGTGTCATGAGGGGCAGTTGGTTAATCCGCGGGCTTCTGGCCGTCGCGGGCATGGTCGTCCTGGCCACTGCCTCCGCGTCGCTGGCGGTTGACGTGACCGGCCTGTCGGCTCCGGGGTCCCGGGGTGCCGCCTCCTTCGACGTGCCGGTGGTGTTGTCCGAGGCCGCTTCGATTCCTGCGAATGTGCTGCGCAACCCGCTGGATGAAGTCACCGGCGCTTTTGTCCTCGATGATTTTTTGACGCTTGATACCGGTTACAACGCCGATGTCGCCCGCTTGCTCGACCGCTATACGCCAGGGGCCGACGCCTTCGACGGCCTGTTCTATTCCAATGCCGCGCTCAGTTCGCCCTATGCCGGTATTTCGAGCGGCGGCACCTACACGGGCCTCCACGCCAAACTGACCGAGGGACTGACGCTCTCGTTCGGCCAGGCCTCGTCGTCGCCGGGGCTCAACCGCTATCTCATCACCCCACGCAATGCTTACGCCGGTATGGGTGGCCGCTTGCCGTTCGATATCCGCTATACCAATTCCGTCCTTGCCGGCATGACCTGGAATTTCGCCCGCTGGGGCGGCATCAACCTGACGGCGTCGCAAGCGAGCGAACGCGGCGGCGTGCTCGGGTTTGTCAATCCGGCGCTCGGCGGTCACACCGCAGCCTTGGGCGTCACCGCTCATGTCAGCTTCGGCGGCGGCTGGGTGACGACGGCCAGTTACAGCGAAGGTCTGACCCAGCTCGCTCTGCGTCCCGGTGCGGTTTCGCCGAATGCCTCGGCTCTGCGCACCGAATCGTTCGGCGTCGCGGTCGCCAAGCACGGCCTGTTCAAGAAGAACGACGCGTTCGGCGTTACCTTCGCGCAGCCGGCGCCGAACTTTGGGGCGCCGCTGACGGCCGACAAATCCCAGGAATTGCAGTTCTTCGGCCGCGACAAGCTGCTCTCGTCGATGGCCCAGGAGACCGACATCGAACTCGGCTACAAGACCGAGTTCTTTGGCGACGCGGTGGCGCTGCAGGCCAACGCCTCCTACCAGATGAACTACGGCGGCATCACCGGACGGGATTCGGTGTCGTTGCTGTCGAAAGCCAAGATCAAATTTTGATTTGGACGGTCCGTCGCCGTGACGGACGCCAGTGCGGTTGCGGTTATCCGGCCGCTCCGATAAAACCCGCGCGACCCCATACTTCCCACCCCGAAAGGACAGCCGATGGCCGGCCCGCAATTCGTCTACTACATGAAGGGCATGTCCAAGACCTATCCCGGTGGGAAACAGGTCCTGAAGGACATTTGGCTGTCGTTCTATCCCGGCGCCAAGATCGGCATCGTCGGCGTTAACGGCTCCGGCAAGTCGACCCTGATGAAGATCATGGCCGGCATGGACAAGGAGTTCACCGGCGAAGCCTGGGCGGCGGACGGCGTGCGCGTCGGTTATCTGCCGCAGGAACCCCAGCTCGATCCCAGCCTCGACGTGCGTGGCAATGTGATGCTCGGCGTCGCGCCCAAACAGGCGTTGGTCGATCGCTACAACGAGATCGCCAACAATTATACCGACGAAACCGCCGACGAAATGTCTGCCCTGCAGGACGAGATCGAGGCCAAAGGTCTGTGGGATCTCGACAGCCAGATCGACCAGGCGATGGATTCGCTCGGTTGCCCCGAAGCGGGTGCCGATGTCATCAAGCTGTCCGGCGGCGAAAAGCGCCGCGTCGCGCTCTGCCGTCTCTTGCTCGATGCGCCCGACATTCTGCTGCTTGACGAACCGACCAACCATTTGGACGCCGAAACCACCGGCTGGCTCGAACGCACGTTGCGCGAATACGCCGGCTGCGTGATTCTGGTCACCCACGATCGCTATTTCCTCGACAACGTCACCGGCTGGATTCTCGAACTCGATCGCGGCAAAGGCATTCCGCACGAAGGCAATTACACCAAATACCTGATCGAGCAGGAAGAGCGCTTCACCAAAGAGAGCCAGGAAGAACAGGCGCAGGCGAAGTCGATCGCGCGCGAACGCGAATGGATTCAGCAAAGCCCCAAGGCGCGGCAGGCCAAATCGAAAGCCCGTATCGCTGCCTATGACGACCTCGTTTCCAAATCCAACGAGCAGCGCAGCGGCCCGGCCCAGATCATCATTCCGGTGGCCGAACGCCTCGGCGATCTGGTGGTCGAAGCCGACGGCATTGCCAAGGCCTATGGCGACCAGCTGTTGTTCGAGAATGTCGAATTCAAGCTGCCGCCGGGCGGCATCGTCGGCGTCATCGGTCCCAACGGCGCCGGCAAGACGACGTTGTTCCGTATGCTGACTGGTCAGGAAAAGCCTGATGCCGGTACGCTGAAAGTCGGCTCGACGGTGCAGCTCGGTTATGTCGATCAGAGCCGCGACAGCCTCGATCCCAACAGTACCGTGTGGCAGGAAATTTCCGGCGGTCTCGACGTGCTCGAACTCGGCAAGCGCACCATCAACAGCCGCGCTTATTGCGGCGCCTTCAACTTCAAGGGCGGTGACCAGCAGAAAAAGGTCGGCCAGCTCTCGGGCGGCGAGCGCAATCGCGTCCATCTGGCCAAGATGCTGAAGTCGGGCGCCAACCTGCTGCTGCTCGACGAACCGACCAACGATTTGGATGTGGAGACGCTGCGCGCGCTCGAAATGGCGCTGGAAGAATTCGCCGGTTGCGCCATGATCATCAGCCATGATCGCTGGTTCATGGACCGCCTCGCCACCCACATGCTGGCGTTCGAAGGCGACAGCCACGTGGAATGGTTCGAAGGCAATTTCCAGGACTACGAAGCCGACAAAAAACGCCGCCTTGGCCTCGACGCCGACCAGCCGCACAAGATCAAATACAAAAGGTTTGCGCGGTAGGCACGCTTGTCATTCCCGGCGCCCGCGGATCGCAAAGCGATCTGTGGGCGGGAAGGGAACCCAGGAGCGGGCGGCGTATTGATCCCGCCAATGAAATTGCGGCGCGTCCCCCGTTGCGTTGCCGTCAGCAGATGCAGTTACGCTTCTCGCGCGGCAATCGCGGAAGGACATTTCTGCTTCGCGCCACGTGGCCGTCGAGCCATTGGATTAATTCCTGAAATAAGGCTTGGCTCAGTTCTTCCCTGCGGTGTCCGCGGCGGCCGCCGATGATACGCAGTCCAAATCTCGCAGGCAGTACGGAGGCGGGATATTCGGAATGCCACCATCTTTTGAAGACAAGAACATTCGTGCCTCCGATATCTACTACTGCGTTCGTATGGTCGTGGACGTCGTCTTTGTCCGGAACAGGAATGCCGTTCCGTCCCGGCTTGTAGACGTTATCTGGTGTTTCGGAGTGCGCCCGTTTTTTTCTCTGAAAGCGCGGATCGTTCCAATATTCCGCGAACGTTAGGACTTCCGAGACTACTCCCGCCCAGCACACTGAATGAGGCTCGTGCGGGTTGATGCCTGCACCACTGAACGCAAGGACAATTTCGCCTATTGCTGCCTTCGCCCTTATCCGTGGTTTGCAAATCGCAAGTGTTGTAGCCGGTCTCTCGTAATTCGGAGCGCGGCCCTCGTCATGAGTGATGACGTACGTCCAGATCTTCATCATTCCCCCCTTAGCAAAGTTATGGCGCGATCAACTTCACCTTTGGAAAATACGTCCGGTACCGCGCCACATCACGCGTCAGCAGCGGCAGGCCGGTCACTTGCGCGTGGGCGCCGATGAAGAAGTCGGGCAGGGCGCTGGTGCGCGTGCCGCCAGTGCGCCGGTAATGGCCGAAGACCTTACCAGCCAGGAATAGCGCGTTTTTCGGGATCGAAAACAATTGCAGTCCGAGATCGGCCAGGGCGCGGTCAAGCTCTGTCTCGCTTTCGCTTTTCACGGCCAGTTCGGCATAGACGATTTCATCGAAATAGAGCGGGCCTCTTTGCGACTGGCGATCCAGCCACTCCATCGACCACGCAAACCACGCCGGACTGGTGGTGAAAATGTCGATCAAGACATTGCTATCAACCAACGTCACGTTTCTTCGCCCGCGGAGCATCTTCGCTGTACCCGCGCGTCATCTCCATCAACTCGTCCGTCGTAATGCCGCGAATGAGCCGCCGTTTGGCGACTTCCATGATGCGGGCTTTGTAGGCGCCCGCCGTTCCCGGTTTGCTGACGACGATGCCGCCCGCGGCATTCAAGATGAACTCTACCTTGTCGCCAGGGTTGAGGCCCGCGGCATCGCGCAGGTCCTTGGGAAGGGTGACTTGTCCTTTGACGGTGATTGTACTCATCGCATAGCGCCAGTATTACTTTTTCAAGAATAGTAATACCACAAAATTTTCGGGCCACCAAGCCCCCAAACAAAAACGGCCCAGGTTGCCCCGGGCCGTTTGCGTATTCAACGGGCGGTGAAACTTACCGTTGCTGCGCCGCCTTCTGCTTCAGCATGACAATCAGCGCTTTCACGTCGCCGTTTTTCTGGCCGAGGTACGACGTGAAGTCGTTGCGTTCGAGTTCGCGGATCCAGACGCCTTCGACCGAGAAGTCGGAGACGACTTGGCGGCCACCGACCGTCTGCACACGGAAGTTCACCTCGTAAGGTTTCGCCGTCGCTTTCTTGGGATCGACGGTCACGGTCTTGACCATGATGTCGTCGGCGCCGAGCTGGGTCGAGCCGGTCACTTTCAGCGTCTGACCGGAATATTTGGCGAAATAGGACTGATAGACCGACAGTGCATACTCCTTGAAGGCGGCATCGAACGCCGTCAGGTCCTCAGGCGTTGCGCTGCGGCGGTACTGGCCAAGCGTATAGCGGCCAATCGACTGGATGTTGGTCAGGGTGAGCAGAAAATCCTGGAACTGAGCCTTGCGCTGCTCCTTGGAGAGCGCGGCATTGTTCAGAATGCCCATCGCCTTCTGCACGCTGTCGGCAACGAACTGTTCGGCGGGCGCCGCCGCTTCGGCCGGCCGGGCCGAAAGCCCCAGCGTCACCACCAGCGCTGCCAGGAAAGTGAACGAAGCCAAGAAGAACTTTTTCATCGTACCGCGCATCCGAAGTTTCCTCTGCCCAGGTTAAGTCAGAGAGGTAATGCTCACTCACCCTTATGGCAAGTTCGTGGCGGCAAATTCCTCGTCACTGGATGGCAATCCGTTACGGATTTGATAGGCGCGATTCTGCCGGTAGAGGCTGCGCGCGCTGGCGTAGAAATCGAGGGAGTCGCGTTCGATCGCGTCGAGCGTCTCCAGGGAGCGGGCGCGGGTGTCGACGATGTTCAGATACTGACGAAGCCCTTCCCACATCAGATGGCGCTTGATCTTGATGTAGATGCTGGGATCGAGGGCGATATCGGCCGCTTTGCCGACGGCATCGCGCGGGTTCGAGGGGCCAAGCAGCGGCAGCACGACATAAGGGCCTTCCCGGGCGCCCCAGACACCAAGGGTCTGGCCGAAATCCTCGTCGTGAGACGCCAGACCCATTCGTCCGGCGACGTCGAACAAGCCGCCGAGGCCCAACGTGGAGTTGACCAGGAAGCGGCCCGCCATTTGGCTGGCGCGGCGCGTCTCGCCTTGCAGCAAGTCGTTCGCAAACACCACCGGGGCATGCAAATTGTCGAGGGCGCTCTTCAGGGAGTTGCGCACCTCCTCCGGGACATAATCCTGATAGCCCTCGGCCGTGGGGCGCAGCGCCAGCCGGTCTACTTTGAGATTGAAATCAAATATCACCCGGTTGGTGGCTTCATAGGGGTCGTTCCCCCCTGCCGGGTCGGCCAGAGATGTTGCACAGCCGCCGAGAAGGAGCCCCGCGGCAACCAGAAAAGCCAATGCGCGCATAATATTAGCGGTATCGCCCAGGACTGGGCACCGTCCCCCAAGAACCCTATTGGTTTCAGGTTTTGCGGCTCTTGCACAGGCGGTCAAACGAAGCATATAAAGATATGTTTATATGTTGAAGGCATCTTCCATGGACTGGCTTGTCGCAATGCTGCGTGCCGCCGGCGACCCCACGCGGTTGCGGTTGCTGCTACTGTTGCGCCAGGCGGAACTGACGGTTTCCGAGCTGATCGAGATCATCGGCCAGAGCCAGCCGCGGGTGTCGCGGCATTTGAAACTGCTCTGCAGCGCCGGCCTGATTGCCCGGTTCAAGGAGGGAAGCTGGGTGTTCTACCGCGCAACGGATGACGGCAATGGCGCGGCCCTGGGCGCGGCCTTGGCCGATCTTTTGCCGGGCCCGCCAGAGGTCGACCTCAAGCGTCTTGCCGCTGTCCGCGAGAAGCGTGCCGCCGAGGCCGCCGCCTATTTCAAGGCCAATGCCTCGGAATGGGGGCGCATCCGCTCGCTGCACGCCCCCGAGCGCGAGGTGGAAGAGGCGATCCTGCGCCAACTGACCGACGAACCGATTGAGTCGCTGCTCGATGCCGGGACCGGCACCGGGCGGATGCTGGAACTCTTGGCGCCGCACGCCAAACGCGCCGTCGGCATCGATGTCAGCCCGGAAATGCTGGCGATCGCCCGCGACACGCTTCTGCGCGGATCGCTGCCGAATTGCCAGGTACGGCTGGGCGACACCTACAGGCTGCCGTTCGAGGCAGGCGGGGCGCTCACAGGTTTCGACGTCGTCCTATTCCATCAAGTTCTTCACTACCTTGATGATCCTGCTGCAGCAGTGGCCGAGGGGGCGCGGGTGCTGCGGGCGGGCGGGCGCCTGTTGATTGCCGACTTCGCGCCGCATGACCTCGAATTTCTGCGCGATGACTACGCCCACCGCCGCCTCGGCTTCTCCGACAAAGAGGTGCAGGGCTGGTTCCAGGCTGCGGGCCTGAAGCTCACGGCGGCGGAAGCCATTGCTCCACATACCGATTCAACAGAACAACTCATCGTGCAGATCTGGCTCGGGCAAAGCCCAGCAGCCTCGCGAGCGGAGGCGGCATGAGCCTGAAAGACATCTTCACCTCGGATCAGCCGATCGGGGTTTCGTTTGAATTCTCGCCGCCGCGGACGGCCGAGATGGAAGAGCAGCTCTGGAAGGCGATCAAGCGGCTGGCACCGCTGGCGCCTGATTTCGTTTCTGTCACGTACGGAGCTGGCGGATCGACCCGCGATCGCACCCATGCCACCGTCAAGCGCATCGTGCAGGAAACCGGGCTGAAGCCGGCCGCGCATCTGACCTGCGTCGGCGCGCCGAAGACGGAGATCGATGCAATCGTCGGCGCGTATTGGGATGCAGGTGTGCGCCATATTGTGGCCTTGCGCGGCGACATGCCGGAACTGGCGCAGGCCTATGCTCCGCACAAGGACGGTTATCAATCGACCCCAGATCTGATCCGCGGCATTCGCGCCGCCCATGATTTTCAGATTAGCGTGTCGTGCTATCCCGAAAAGCATCCCGAGTCGCCATCGCTGGAACATGACCTCGATCTGCTCAAGAAAAAAGTGGAAGCGGGGGCGAGCCGCGCCATTACCCAGTTCTGTTTTTCCACCGAGGCGATGGCGCGTTTTCGTGATCGCGCCGATCATTGGGGTATTTCGGTCCCGATCGTGCCGGGCTTGATGCCGACCACCAATTTCAAGGGCATCCGCAATATGGCGAAGCGCTGCGGCGCGGCCGTGCCGTCGTGGCTGGCGGCGCTCTATGACGGCCTCGACAATGATCTCGAAAGCCGCCGTATTGTTGCCTCCGCCGTCTTGGCCGAACAGGTGAGCGAACTGCACGCCCACGGCTTCGAGCAGTTCCATTTCTACACCTTGAACCAGGCCGACCTGACCTATGCGACCTGCCGAATACTTGGGGTCAAAGAGTTGGGCGTAAAGGAAAGTGCATGAGCTTCGATCGTTCCGCCCGTATCGCTTGGTTGAAAGAAGAAGCGCGCCAGCGCGTGCTGTTACTCGACGGCTCCTGGGGCGTGATGATTCAGGGCTACAAGCTCGGGGAAGACGATTTCCGGGGCCCGCGGTTCGCTGCGCACAATTCCGACCTCAAGGGCAACAACGATCTGCTGACCCTGACCAAGCCCGAGTTGATCCGGGACATCGGCCACGCCTATCTCGCGGCCGGTGCTGACATCATCGAGACCAACACCTTCAATTCCACGGCCACCGCGCAAGCCGATTACGGCCTGTCGCATTTGGTCGGGGAATTGAACTTCGAAGGCGCCAAACTCGCCCGTAGCATTTGCGATGAAGCCACCACGTCGGATCGGCCGCGACTGGTCGCCGGATGTTTGGGTCCGACCAATCGCACCGCCTCGATCTCGCCGGATGTGGGCGATCCGGCTTACCGCAATGTGACCTTCGACGTCTTGCGCGCCACCTATCGCGATGCGGCCCGCGGCCTGGTGCAAGGCGGCGCCGACATTTTGATGATCGAAACCATCTTCGACACCTTGAACGCCAAAGCGGCGATCTTCGCGATTGAAGAAGTGTTCGAGGAATTGGGGACGCGCTTGCCGGTGTGGATTTCCGGCACCATCACCGACCGCTCGGGCCGCACGCTCACCGGTCAGACCACCGAAGCCTTCTGGCATTCGGTGCGCCATGCGAACCCCTTCGCTATTGGTCTCAACTGCGCCCTCGGCGCCTCGGAAATGCGCCAATACGTGGCCGAACTCGCGGCTGTGGCCGATACGCTGGTGAGCGCTCATCCCAACGCCGGCCTGCCCAACGAATTCGGCGGCTATGACGATACGCCGGAACAGATGGCCGCGAAGATCGGCGAGTTCGCGCGCGCCGGAATCGTCAATATTGTCGGCGGTTGTTGCGGCACGACGCCAAAACACATCGCCGCCTTTGCCGAAGCCATCAAAGGCGTCAAGCCCCGTGCCATTCCGGAAAAGCCCAAATATCTGCGTCTCTCCGGGCTGGAACCGTTCACCGTCACGCCCGACACCAATTTTGTCAACATCGGCGAGCGCACCAACATCACCGGCTCGGCCAAGTTCAAGAAGCTGATCAAGACGGGCGATTACGACGCCGCTTTGGAAGTTGCTCGCCAGCAAGTGGACGCCGGCGCCCAAGTCATCGACATCAACATGGACGAAGGTTTGATCGATTCCGAAGCGGAGATGACGCGCTTCATGAATCTGATCGCGGGCGAGCCCGACATCGCCAAGGTGCCGGTGATGATCGACAGTTCCAAATGGAGCGTGATCGAGGCCGGGTTGAAGTGTGTTCAGGGCAAACCCATCGTCAATTCGATTTCGATGAAGGAAGGCGAGGCGGCGTTCATCGAACACGCCCGCGAGGTACGCCGCTTCGGCGCCGCCGTGGTGGTGATGGCGTTCGACGAGCAAGGCCAAGCCGATACCGAAGCGCGCAAGGTCGCAATCTGCCAGCGCGCCTACGATATTTTGGTGAACCAGATCGGCTTTCCGCCGGAAGATATCATCTTCGATCCTAATGTCTTCGCGGTCGCCACTGGCATCGAAGAGCACAACAACTACGCCAACGATTTCATCGCGGCGGCGGCACGCATCCGCAAGGCGTGCCCGCACGTGCATATTTCGGGTGGCGTTTCCAACATTTCGTTTTCGTTCCGCGGCAACGAGCCGGTGCGTCAGGCGATGCATTCCGCGTTTCTGTTCCACGCCATCAAGGCCGGTATGGACATGGGCATCGTCAATGCCGGACAGTTGATGGTCTATCAGGACATTCCGACGGCCTTGCGCGAAGCGGTCGAAGACGTGCTGCTCAACCGCCGCGATGATGCCACCGAACGCCTGCTCGACATCGCACAAAAATACAAAGGCGGTGCGGCGGTCGAGCAAATCCAAGACGCGGCGTGGCGTTCGCTGCCTGTGCAAGAGCGTCTGACCCATGCCCTGGTGCACGGCATCGACGCTTATGTGGTCGAGGACACCGAAGAGTGCCGCCAGAAGGCCGCCCGTCCGCTCGACGTTATCGAAGGACCGCTGATGAGCGGCATGAACGTGGTCGGCGATCTGTTCGGCTCGGGCAAAATGTTTCTGCCGCAAGTGGTGAAATCGGCGCGGGTAATGAAAAAGGCGGTCGCCCATCTGCTACCGTTCATGGATGCCGAGCAGGAGAAGAACCAGACTAAGGAACCGGTCGGGCGCATCATCATGGCGACGGTGAAGGGCGACGTGCACGACATCGGCAAAAATATCGTCGGCGTCGTCTTGCAGTGCAACGGTTATGAGGTGATCGATCTCGGCGTCATGACACCGGCGCAGAAGATTCTTGATGAAGCCAAGGCGCGCAATGCCAACATCATCGGGCTTTCCGGGCTGATCACGCCGTCGCTCGACGAGATGTGCCATGTCGCGGCCGAAATGGAGCGCCAGGGCTTCGATATTCCGCTGATGATTGGCGGTGCCACCACATCGCGCGTGCATACGGCGGTGAAGATCGATCCCAATTACCGCCGCGGCCAGACGGTTTATGTTGCCGATGCATCGCGGGCCGTGGGTGTCGCCTCCAGTCTCTTGTCGCGTACCGGCAAAGAATACGCCGCAGGCGTGCGTAAAGAATATGAAGAGGTGGCGCGGGCTCACGCCGCCAGCCATGCGCCCAAGCAGCGCCTCGCCATCGCCGACGCGCGCGCCAACCGTTTCGCGCCGGATTGGAAAGCCTATACCCCGCCCAAGCCGTCGTTCCTCGGTTTAAAGACGTTTGAGGCTTATGATCTTGGCGAGCTCGTGCCCTATATCGATTGGACGCCGTTCTTCCACGCCTGGGAGATGACCGGCCGCTATCCCGAAATTCTCACGGCGGAAAAGACCGCGAAGGTCGCCACGGCGCTGTTCGACGACGCCCAAGCGATGTTGAAGAAGATCGTCGCCGAGAACTGGCTCACTGCCCATGCTGCGATCGGCTTCTTCCCGGCCAATGCGATCGGTGACGATATTGTGGTGTATGCGGACGAATACCGCAACCTGCCGCTCGCTACGCTCCACACCTTGCGCCAGCAGATGGCGCGCGATCCCGGCCGCCCCAATCTGGCGCTCGCCGATTTTGTCGCCCCCGAAGGCACGCCTGATTACATCGGCGGGTTTGTTGTCTCCGCCGGTCATGGCGAGGAGTCGCACATCAAGGCGTTCGAGGCCGTGCATGATGACTATTCGGCGATTCTGCTCCGCTCCCTCGCCGATCGTTTGGCGGAAGCCTTTGCCGAGTGTCTGCATGCGCGCGTGCGCCGCCAGTTCTGGGGTTATGCCGCAGACGAAACATCTACGAACGCCGATCTGATCGCCGAGAAATATCGCGGCATCCGTCCGGCGCCCGGCTATCCCGCTCAGCCCGACCACACCGAAAAGGCGACATTGTTCGACTTAATCGAAGGCCAGGCGCGCGCCGGGGTGCAGCTCACCGAGAGCTATGCCATGTGGCCGGGTTCGTCGGTGTCGGGATTCTATTTTTCGCATCCTGAGGCACGCTATTTTGGCGTCGGCAAAATCGAAAAAGACCAAGTCGAAGATTACGCCACCCGTAAGGGTTGGAGTCTTGCCGAGGCCGAGCGCTGGCTGGCGCCAAACTTGAACTATCGCCCAGGCGCGTAGTTCCGATGGCAGCCGTTGCGATGACGGCATATTGAAGGCGTCCCCCTGCGTCTCGTGCGGCAGCGTGCCACCTGCGGCGCCTATGACCTCGCGTCTGCAACCGGTGGCGGCTTCCTGCTATAGTTCTTTCAAAGTTGGGGGTGGGTATGCGTTGCTTGGTGGCCACGGCCATATTCGTCGCTACGGGGAGTGCGGCTTTCGCGGCGGGTTATGACGACTACATGCGCGGCTACGAGGCGCGCCGGGTCGGCAATTTCGACGCCGCCTTGACGGCCTTCACGGCGGCGCTTGCTGCTGGTGATCTGGCGCCGACTTACCAGCCCGACGCTCATATCGGCCGCGCCGACGCTCTGATGCACAAAGGCAAATGCGTCGAGGCGGCGGCCGATCTCGATGCCGCGCTCACCCTTCGCCCCAAGACCATCGAGGCGCTCGCGCTCCGGGCCCACGCCAATTCCTGTCTCGGCAAGGCCGATGCGGCGCTCGCCGATATTGATGCGGCGATTGCCGTTGCCCCGGCCACGGGCCTTTATGGGTTCCGCGCCGACTTTCACTGGTTCCGCGGTGCGTTCGCGACTGCGGCCGCGGATTTCCTCCAGGCAGTGAAGCTGCAGCCCAAGCGCGCCTATGAACCCCGCCAGGGCGTCTATAGCCTCCTTTGGTATGCGATCTCCGCCGCCCGCGCCAAAACCTACGACGCGGCCATTTTTGCTGCGGCAGCACACGATCTCGATGTTGACGAGGACGACTGGCCTGGGCCGCTGATAGGCTTCATCCGCGGCAAGACGAAGCTCGAAGATGTCTATCGCAAAGCCGCGCGCGGTGACGGCGTAGGTCCGGCGCACCAGAAATGCCAAGCCGATTTCTTCATCGGCGAATGGCAAGTTGCCAACGGCGACCCGGCCGGAAAGGCGCTGCTGCAAGGCATGGAGCAATCCTGCCCTAAGGAGGCCGCTTTTCTCTACGATGTCCGCCACGATCTTAAACGCCTTCCCTGAAAAGGCTCCGTCATGAAGAAAACGCTTCTTGCTGCCGGCTTTGCGGTTCTGGCTCTTGCGCCGGCCCGCGCCGGAGACGACTGCAAGCACATCATCATCGTCGTTTCGCTCGACATGTTGCCGGCTTCCGGCAATCGCGTCGTGGTGCCGGCGGCGATTGGCGGCAAGCCGTTGCGCATGATTGTCGACACCGGCGGCTATATCACCGCATTCTCCGAGGACAAGGCTCAGGAGCTGGGCTTGCCGATTGACGTTGTTCCCGAGTCCGGCATCGTCATGTTCGGCGGGCAACCGCTGCGCCGGACCGTGACACTCAGCAACTTCAGCCTAGGCCACCTCAAGGCGCCGCGCCTGGAATATCCGCTGCTACCCCCCGGTTTCCTCGGTCCCGACATCGATGGTCTGCTGTCGCCGGATTTCCTCGCCAATTTTGATCTTGATTTCGATTTTGCCGGCGGCAAGCTCAACTTGGTGAGCAAGGACCATTGCGACGGCAAGGTCGGCTATTGGACGAACGTGCCGCCGATCGGCATTCCGATCGTGCGCGAGCTAGACGGCGTACACATTTCCACCCATGTCACGATTGATGGCAGGGACGTCAAGGCGATGATCGACACCGGTGCGCCGCATTCGCTGATGAGTCTGGACACCGCCGAAGATTTGTTCGACCTCAAGGACAACGATCCGCGCTTCGTCAGCTTGGCCAACGGCCCGAATCGGACCAGCGGCGCGAGGAAATTCCCGTTCCAGAAAATGTCGTTTGGCGGTGTCGATGTGAACAATCCCGACATCGTTCTGGTGCCCGACAGCGAGATGAAGATGGGGCCACACGGACCGAAGATGATCCTGGGGCTTTCGATCCTGCGCCAGCTTCACCTCTACATCGCCTATCGCGAGAAGATGCTCTACGTCACCCCGGCGAGCGAGCACAAATAGGCGAGAGTGTCAGCGCCGCTCGTTCCACGCCAGCCGCACCGCGAGGCCCAGCATCACGCTGGCGCTGATCCAGCCCATGATCCGCCCGATGAGTGGATTGGCTTTCAGGCGTTCCGACAGCTTACCGCCGCCGAAGGCAACAATTGCATTCACTGTGGTGCCGGAAATCGAAAAGCAGGTGCCGAGTACCATGATCTGCAGCCACACCGGACCCACTTGCGGGTTCACGAACTGTGGCAGGAAGGCGATGAAGAAGATCGCCACTTTGGGATTGAAGACGTTGGTGACGACGCCCTGGCGGAACGCCGTGCGCACGCTGTCTTCGGCGCTCATGTCCGACAGCTTGGGCGGATGGCGGATCATGCCGATGGCGATCCAGACGAGATACGCCGCCCCCGCATAACGCACGATGTCATAGGCGAGCGGATAGGCAGCGAACAGCGCGGCGAGTCCAAACGCCGCCAGCGTCATGTGCACGCAAATCGTCGCCACCCCGATGCCGAGCGCCGCCGCCACGCCTGCCCGCGTGCCGCGATGGGTCGCTTGCGCCAGCACAAAAGTCATGTCGGGCCCGGGCGTGACGTTCAGCGCCAACGCGCCTGCCATGAAGATCAGAAAGGTGTCGAGGTGAGGCACTACGGATGTCCGAACTTCACCGTGAGGTTGGCCGAGGCAATCGCTGCTTTGCGAATGGCGGCATCGACGTTGGTGATGGTGCCTTTGGGACCCAAACCAAGCTTGGCGACCTTCAGCGCGTAAACCGTGAAAATATAGCGATGCGCCGGGCCGGGCGGCGGAGCAGGGCCACCGTAACCGGGTGGTCCGAAATCGGTCACCGATTGGATAGAACCCGGAGGCAATTCGTTCATGCTGGCGTTTTCGGGTAATCCGGTCGTAGCGGCGGGCAGGTCGAACACCAACCAATGCCACCAGCCGCCGGGATGCGGCGCATCGGGATCGTGGCAGGTGATGGCGAAACTCTTGGTCCCGGCTGGCGCGCCGCTCCAATTCAGCGCCGGCGAGCGGTTTTGGCCGCGGTAGCCGTAGCCGTTATAGACGTGGACCTGCGGCACCACGCTGCCGTCGGTCAGCGTCGGGCTGGTGAGGTTGAACGGGGCTGCTTCTGCACTCATAGGGATCACCATCATCAATCCGGCCGCCGCAAGTGTCACAAGACGTGCAAACATGTGCGCACCGCTCCGGGTCAGCAGCGGAAATCATATCGCGATATGCGGACCGGTGGAAACTCATGAGGCGGCCGGCACGTCTCCGCGCCGTAGCCGCCTCATGCTGCCCCCTTCAATGCGGACCCTAAAAGCGGAGCTATTTTCCCCCTCGCCGTTATCATCCGCGGCGGGACGAATAGTCCCAACTCAGACACTTTGCGCAACCGACTCTACCGTCTCACCTGTCGGGTTTGCGACCGCTTGTGGATTCGAGGCAACATTTTGACAAGGTTAATCGGCGAAGTGTTTAGAAAGCTTCAAACCTTGACGCTGGTAATGGGAACCGATGCCCTCGCCATAGGCTTCCGTCGGCACTTCGGTCAGCCGCTCGAACATCAATCGCCCGATGGTTTGACCATGTTCTAGTATGAAGGGAACTTCGTGGCTGCGCACTTCCAAGACCGCGCGCGCCGCTGGCGGTTTGCCGGGGCTGTAGCCGAAGCCGGGATCGAAAAAACCGGCATAATGAACTCGGAACTCGCCGACCAGCGGATTGAACGCCACCATCTCGGCCGCATATTCCGGCGGAATCGCCACCGCTTCGCGGGACGCCAGGATGTAGAATTCGTCGGGGTCCAAAACGATGTTGCCCGATTTCGACGGCTCGATCGGGTCCCAGAAATCGATCGGGTCGAGCGCGCCGCGTTTGTCGATGTCGATGATGTTGGTGTGGTGCTTGGCGCGCCAGCCGATGTGACGGGCACTCGGATCGCCTTGCAAATCGACCGACAGCCCGAGGCCACCTTCGATATTCGGTTCGCAATCGACCAGCGGCGTTTCAGCGTGCAGGCGGCGTAGCTGGGTGTCGGTGAATTGCGGACTGCCGCGGCGCACGCGAAGCTGATTCAGCCGCGAGCCTTTGCGCACCAAGACCGGGAAGGTGCGCGGCGAAATTTCGGCGTAGAGCGGGCCGTGATAGCCGGTCTCGACGCGATCGAAGCTTTGCGCCTGATCGGTGATCAACCGGGTGAAGACATCGAGCCGGCCGGTGGAGCTTTTCGGATTGGCAATGCCGGAAACGCGGAAACTGAATTCGGCGCTTTCGAGCAGCGGCACGACGTAAACGCAACCGGTTTCCAGCACTGCGCCGTTGGTGAGGTCGATCTCATGCAGCGCGGCTTCGCCGAGCTTGTCTTTCACCGTCGCTTTGGGGCCGGGCAGGAAACTGGCGCGCACCCGCCACGCCACCGCGCCCAGGCGCAAGTCGAGGCTGGCCGGCTGGATCTGCGCGTCATCGAAGTCTTCCGTCGCCACGACTTCCCGCCGCGCCCGGATCAGGCGCTTCAGCACATGGCCGGGCAGGATGCCGGTGGAATGCTTGCCATAACTTTCCGGCTCGTCGGGGGCGAACAGGGTTTCGTCGGTCTTTTCGGTGCTCATGGGCCAGAAACTACCCTGCCGGCCGGGGGTTCGTCACCCGTTTGGGCCAAGAAACCCACGGATTTCGCGGATCGCTTCGGCCAGACCGCAGCGCAAGACCGGGGTTTCCGGCGGGAAGGCGGCGAGCAGGCGCGTCGGCGTCGCCGATTCCAGAATCACAAAGCACCCCTTATCGCTGCCGCCCCGGATCAGCCGCCCAAACGCCTGTTTGAGCCGCAGACGCGTCAGCAAATCGTCATAGCTTTTGCCAAAACGGGCACGGCGTGCCTTGTGCAGGATGGTGGGCTTCGGCCACGGCACTTTGTCGAACACCACCAGGCGTAACGAGCGGCCCGGCACATCGACCCCATCCCGCAGCGCATCGGTGCCGAGCAGGCAGGAATTTTCTTCTGAGCGGAACAGGTCGACCAGGGCACCGGTGTCGAGCCGGTCGACGTGTTGGGCATAGAGCGTCAGTCCGGCTTCGGCGAGCGGTCCAGCGATTTTTGCCTCGACCGATTTCAATGCCCGGACCGCGGTGAACAATCCCAGCGCGCCGCCGCCCGCCGCCAGGAACAACTCGCGAAACGCCGCCGCCATCTGCTCAGGATTGCGCCGCTCGACATCGCGGACGACGAACACCCGCGCTTGGGTCGCATAGGAAAACGGCGATCCGAAACAGGCGCGCCGCGCCGGTTCGGGCAGATGCAAGGCGCCCGTGCGCACTTCGGCCGATTGCCAGTCGTCTTCGTTTCCCGCATCGCGCAATGTGGCTGACGTGATCAGGGCGCCGTGGGCATGCGCCAAGACTTCGCTCGCTAAGGGAATGGTGGGATCGATCCAGCGCCGTTCGAGGCCGATGTCCTGGCCGCGGCCGTCTTCGCGCGTGATCTCGAACCAGTCGACGTAATCGTCGCTGACTTCGCCGGTTTCGAGCGCGTCCAACATGCTCATCCAGGCGGGCAGCACGATCTTGGCGCGCCAGTCGAGCCCCTTGGCCGCTGCATCGATGCGCGCCCGCATGTAAGGTTCCAACTCGCTCGATTTTTCGTCGAGGGCGGTGCGCAGCGCTTTGGCGAGGCGCATCAAGGGCACCGCCAGCCGCTTGAGGCCGATGCCAAGCGATTGCGCCGCTTCGGTCAATTCGTCCGTCAGCGGATTGGTTTCGGCTTCCAGCGAATAGAATTGGTCGCGGTCTTCGCATTGGGCGCGAACGTGCTGGTAGACCGTCGCCAGGAACACTTCTCCCGGCCCATGTGGCGCACCCAATCGCGACGTCCAGCCTTCGCCCGCCAAGGCGCCCGCCGCCGCTACCGCTTCTTCGAGGGCGCGTCCGGCGTCCTCGTTGTCCACAACTAGATCCTTCAGCCGTTCCTGCAAGCCGCGCGAACGGCTGCGGGCGCGCCCTTCCGGCCCGCGTACCCAGCGGCGCAGATCGGCCATTTCGGTGCCGGATACCGCGGCCGCGAAACCGGAATCGGCGGCATCGAACAAGTGATGGCCTTCGTCGAACACATAGCGCACACGGCGTTCGCCGGGTGTGTCGGTGGTCTCGTCAGCGCCCAGCCAATCCTGCGCCGCATTGGCGATGACGAGGGCATGATTGGCGACGACGATCTCGGCGGTGCGGGCGCGGCGCACGATTTTCTCGATGAAACAGACGCGATAATGCGGGCAGGCGGCATAAATGCATTCGCCACGCCGGTCGGTGATTTCACGCAGCGGCAAGTGCGCTGCCAGAAACGCCGGAAAGCCGCTGCCGGAAATATCGCCGTCGCGGGTCGCCGAAATCCAGCGCGCCACCAACGCCAGCGCGATCGTGCGCGGGCCGGGGGCGAGCGCTTGCCGCTTCACCGCTTCTTCGAAATTGAGCAGGCAGAGATAATTTTCGCGGCCCTTGCGCGCCACGACTTTGTCTTCGCGCTCGCTGGGATCAGCAAAAAGCCGGGCACATTCCTGCACGATCTGTCGTTGCAGATTGCGGGTGTACGTCGAAATCCATAGCCCCGGCCCGTTCTTCTCCGCCCACAAGCTGGCAGGTGCGAGATAGCCCAGCGTCTTGCCGATGCCGGTGCCTGCTTCCACCAAGGCGACGCGCGGGGCTCCCGCCCGTTCGCGCGGGGAAAACGCATAGGCCGCCGCATCGCTATAGGCGCGCTGCTCGGGCCGTTCCTCGCCGGCGTTGCCGACGATTTGCGCCAGCCGCGCGCGAGCTTCTTCCGGCGACACCGGATGGGCCGAGGGCTTGGGCGGCAGTGGCGCGTCTTCCCATTCCGCCAGCGTCCGCCACACTTCGAATCCGGCCAACGGGGCGCGTTGCAAGTCGGACGGCTCGATGATGTCGAGGATCAGCGGCGCCCAGCGCCATCCCGCTTTCGCTAGCGTCTGACACAAGGGGCGCAACGCCGACAGCGTCTTTTCCGGCAGGCTCGGCAATTCTTCAAGTAGCAGCCGGGCGCTGGCCCGCAAGCTGGTGACGCCGGTCTGGTCAGCCGCCACGCCGAGCGCCCGCGCAATCCCCAGCGCACTCGGCACACAGGGGGTGCCAGGCCGCACGAAAGCGAACAACTCCAACACGTCGAAGGACAGGCGCGCTGGCGCCGCTTTCAGCCGTCCGGCGACAAAGGCGGCATTGGCCAGCAGCACATTGCCGTCCGCCAGCAATGCGGCCGCCTGGGCGGCACTGGCGCGGCGCAAATTGCCGTCGTCTACAACTGCGCCGGTGCCGGCAGGCACGAGCGAAGGCAAGGCGTCAAGTTGCGATATGATTCTGGGATTCTGCACCCGCCGACTATGCGACGGAATCCATGCTCGATGCTACCAAGTTGGGGAAGCGCGTTTCGAGCGCCAGGCGGAAGCGCTCATATTCGAGCACCACCATCTGGGCGTCGTTGCGCAGGGCGTGAGCGCCGTCGGCATGATAGGTGGAGTCGGCCAAACCGCGGGCAGCCCCGGCAACGCGGTGGAAACCCAACGCATCGGCTTCCTCGCCGATCTTAAGGGCAACGCGCACCGCTTCTTGCCAATAGGCGCAGGCCGCACAGTCTTGTAGGCGCTGGCACAGTTGATCCGAGTTTTCGAGATAGAGCGCCAGCACGTTCGTTAAATCGGCGCGGTAGGTCGCTTCCAGCCCGGCAAAAACCGCTTCGTCCGAGGCGCCAGGGGCGTCGGCTTCGGGGGGATTTTCGGCGGCGGACGTTGACGACATTTGCCCTGGAGCCTAGCTTCCCGGGCCTTTCCAAAGCGTTTAGGAATTCCAAAGTATGACCACGCCCCTCTCGGAAATCGCACTGAAAGCGCATGCTTGGCCGTTCGAAGAGGCCCGCAAGCTGCTCGCGCGGGGCGTGAAACCTGGCCGCGAAGTGATCTTCGAGACCGGTTACGGCCCGTCCGGATTGCCGCACATCGGCACCTTCGGCGAGGTCGCCCGCACCACCTGGGTGCGCCGCGCCTTTCAGCTGATGAGCGATGTGCCGACGCGTCTGATCGCCTTTTCCGACGACATGGACGGGCTCCGTAAGGTCCCTGACAATGTCCCCAACAAGGAGATGTTGACCGCCCATCTCGGCAAGTCGCTGACGTCGATCCCCGATCCCTTCGGCACCCACGACAGTTTCGGCGCCCACAACAATGCGCGGTTGAAAGTGTTCCTCGATCGCTTCGGTTTCGAGTACGAGTTCCTGTCCTCGACCGAGTGTTACAAATCGGGGCGCTTCGACGAGGCGCTGCTGACGGTGCTGCGCTCTTACGAAAAGGTGCGCGACATCGTGCTGCCGACCTTGGGCCCAGAGCGTCGTGCCACCTATTCGCCGTTCCTGCCGGTGTCGCAGAAGACCGGTGTGGTGCTGCAAGTGCCGACGCTGGAGACCAACATCGCGGCCGGTACCATCGTTTACGAGGAAGACGGCAAGAAAATCGAAACGCCCGTCACCGGCGGCGCCGTCAAGCTGCAATGGAAGGCCGATTGGGCGATGCGCTGGCTGGCGCTCGGCGTCGATTACGAAATGGCGGGCAAGGATTTGATCTCGTCAGTCGAACTGTCGGGCAAGATCGTGCGTGCGCTCGGCGGCAAGCCACCAGCAGGCTTCAACTACGAACTGTTCCTTGATGATCAGGGCCAGAAGATTTCGAAGTCCAAAGGCAACGGCTTGTCGGTCGAAGACTGGCTGACCTATGGCTCGGAAGAGAGCTTGGCCCTCTTCATGTTCCAGAAGCCGCGCGCCGCCAAGAAGATGTATTTCGACGTCATCCCGCGTGCCGTGGACGATTACATCGCCTTCCTCGATGCCTATCGCAAGAAGGAAACCGAGGACGCCCAGCATCTCGAAAATCCGGTGTTTCATATTCACAGCGGCAAACCGCCGGCGGAAACCTATCCGGTTTCTTTTGCCTTGCTGCTCAATCTCGTCAGCGCCTCCAATGCGCACAATCGCGAGGTGTTGTGGGGTTTCATCCGCGCCTATGCGCCTGATGCCTCGCCGGAAAAGAACGCCGGTCTCGACAAGCTGGTGGGTTATGCCATCCGCTACTACGAAGACTTCGTGAAGCCGACCAAGAAGTATCGCAGCCCCACCGACAACGAGCGCGCGGCGCTGACGGCTTTGGCCGAAAAGCTGAAAGCCTTCGGCGACGAGCGCGATGCCGAAAAGGTGCAGTTCGAAATCTACGAGATCGGCAAAGCCTACAAATTTGAGCCCCTGCGCGACTGGTTCAAGGCGATCTACGAGGTTTGCCTTGGCGCCTCCCAAGGTCCGCGCTTCGGTTCTTTCGCCGCCCTCTACGGCTGCACCGAAACCGCGAATCTGATCGAACGGGCGCTGGCGGGAGAGTTTTTGCAGTAGCCCTCTTTCTGCCCCCGCGGGCGCAAAATGTGCCGCTGCCAGCTACCCGAAGTTACGGCCGCTGTGGGTGAATAGGCGCGGCTCGAACGCATGCGCTTGCAGCCGCTTCAGCTCCTTCTCCAGAAGCTCTTTTACGCGCGTCGGCGAGGTGCCGGCTGCTTCAAACATCTGGCGGGTGGTGAGCGGTAGTGAGGCGCCTTGGCAGCCGCGCGGTCCGGGAATGCCCAAATGCAGCGGCACGCCTCCGCGCACGCCCGTCGTCACGAAATCGATGAACCACGGCTGGCGGATCGTCTTCAGTGGATTGCCGATCAAGATCAGGCTCAGCGCGGTTTCGTCGTCGATAACTTCGATTTCCACGAACACGCCGGAACGGTCGGGCCGCCAATCGTTATCGAGGATCGGCAGTTGCCGCCAGCCGCAATGGAAATCGCGGCACAAATTGGGGCGCGTTTCGTAAATTGTGCAGCCGCCCTGGCAATGGCGGCAGGCCACGCCGGCTTCTTTCTGCATCTCAGGCTTGTCGATTGCCGGCATGATGCAGCAGATCATGCACGCCCCGCAGTCGCGTCCCGGCACCAGATCGAGATCGTAGAATTTCATGGGTGCGATGGAGCTGTGCCTTACTGGCTCGCCCAGATGATGCGGTGGATGAAGGCAATTTCGCTCAGCGCAAACGAACGGTCCTCGTAAGCCGGGTTGAGCGATTTCAAATCCACCCGCTGTGCCGTCAGCCGCGAGAGCTGTTTGGCCAGGACTTCACCCGCCAGGGTTTTCACCACCACACGGTCGCCGCGGCGCGGGGGGGCGGCGGGCGACAGGATGATGCGGTCGCCGTCGCGATAGACCGGCTGCATCGAGTCGCCGGCCACCTCCAGTGCATAGGCATGTTCGTCGCCAACTTCGGGGAAGGGGATTTCGTCCCACCCGGCCCCGGCCGGAAAACCGGCATCGTCGAAGAAGCCGTGGCTGCCTGCCTGCGCCATGCCGACCAGCGGCACCAGCCGCATCGGGCCGCGCGGCGCGCCGTCGCCACTGACCAGCGCCACGAAGTCCTCGATACTCTCGCTGGTGGCCGCCAATATCTTCGAGATACTCTCTGTGGAAGGCCAGCGCAGCTTGCCGTTCGGCGTGCCGCGCTTGGATTTGTTGAAGGTGGTGGGATCAAGTCCCGCCTGCTTGGCCAATCCCGACGCCGACAGCTTGTTCTTGGCCGCCAGCGCGTCGATCGCCGTCCAGATTTGTTTGTGGGTCAGCATGCGAAATCCCTCGGAGCGATTTGCTCTGGACAGATTGCGGTTGGGCTAAAACGCAGCTTGCACATCAGCGCCTCCGTGGTCGATTAAGCCAAGTCGGCGAAGCCGGCCGGTGGAGTTAAGAAGGCCGTCCTGTATTGGTTAATCTTCCTATGCATGGCGGCCTGATAGGAATTACCACTTTACGGCGCAAGGAGTCCAGGGGATGTCTGTAATCGACTGGGGAATGGACGTGGCCGTGGCGGCGATCCGGCTCCTGCCGCCGGAACCTGCCCACCATCTGACGGTGGAACTGATGGCCCGGTTCGGGTTTTTCCTGCCGGGGCCGCCCAAGGACGATCCGCGGCTGCAGCTGCGCGTGCTAGGGCTCGATTTTTCCAATCCGCTCGGCATTGCGGCCGGGTTCGACAAGGACGCCAGGGCCTTTCGGGGCATGCTCAAGATGGGGTTAGGGCATGTCGAATGCGGCACGGTTACGCCGCGGCCGCAGCCGGGAAATCCGAAGCCGCGCATGTACCGCCTGCCGGAAGACGACGCCATCATCAATCGCATGGGCTTCAACAACCAGGGCGTTGATGCTTCGGCTGCCCGTCTGGCTCACCGCAAACCGGGGCGCCCCAGGGGGATCGTCGGTATCAACATCGGTGCCAACAAGGACTCGGCCGACCGTATTGCCGATTACCGCATCGGGTTTGCCAAGCTGGCGGCGCTCGCCGACTACGTCGCGGTGAACGTGTCGTCGCCCAACACGCCGGGCCTGCGCGGCCTGCAGGAAAAAAGCGAGTTGAGGGCGCTGCTCGGCACTCTGGTGAGCGCGCGTGGCACTGCCCCAAAGCCGATCCTGCTCAAGATCGCACCTGATCTCGATGCGCGCGCCCTTGACGACATCGCCGATGTGGTTCTGACCAGCGGCATCGATGGCATGATCGTCACCAACACCACCATCGATCGTCCCACGACGCTGAAAAGCCGTTACGCCGCCGAGACCGGCGGGTTGTCGGGCACGCCGCTGATGGCACCGTCCACGCGTGTGCTGGCGGAAGTGCGAAAGCGAGTCGGAGCCAAGATCGTGCTGATCGGTGTTGGCGGCGTTTCGACCGGCGAAGACGCCTACGCCAAGATCAAAGCCGGTGCCAGCCTGGTCCAGCTTTACACCGCGCTGGTCTACAACGGCGGCAGCTTGATTCCGAAGATGAAGCGGGACCTTCTAACATGCTTAACGCGCGACGGCTTTGCCAGTGTGGCCGACGCCGTTGGCGCCGATGTGAAGTAAGATCGCCTTACTTTTTTGATTGTCGCGGCGTTTTCGCGCAAAACCGCCCACACTTTTGCGGACGCCGCTCTGAGCCGCCCAATCGTTCAGCGCACTGCCTTTTCGCTAGGCAAATTGCGCCCCGCTGCGACGCGTTAAACGCCGTTAAAATCAGTTCTTTTTGGCACGGCGTATTTCGTGCAGGATGGTGTTCAGAAAAACGTCGCGGGGGATAATTGCGATGGGTTGGGTTGCGGTGTGGCAGTTGGCGCTGAAGCAGTTCGGCGCTGAGGCGGCAGAGATTCGAATTGCCATCCTGGTTGCAGCGGCGTTTGTGGCTTTGATGATCGTCGTCGGTTTGCGCCACGCATTCCGCTCCGCCGAACCGAAATCGGCGCCGCCCCCGCCCGAATTGCCACGGCGCGTATCCGTGGCGCCGGTGCCGGTAGCCGTCGTTCAAGCCGTACCGGCCCCGCAAGAGAATACACTGGCACAACCTTTTCGGGTGGTGAAGCCAGATCTGCGTGCAACCCGGAAGTGTGCGAAACGTACAATCAATCGCCAGCGCGCCATGCGCCCGACGATCCGGCGCGAACTGACAAAATTCGATGCGCCATATTCGCCGCTGCCGCCGCGGCGCTGAATAATCTGCTATAGTGCTCCCCGGGGCTGTTGGTTGGGGGCGATCATGGCGGAAGATTTCGGCAAACTGCTGCTGCGTTTGGGCGTCGGCGGCCTGATGCTGTTTCACGGCGTGCACAAGCTTCTCACCGGGCTCGATCCGGTCAAATCGCTGCTCGCGGCCCACAAGCTGCCTGACGCGTTCGCCTACGCCGTCTATTTCGGCGAGATCGTTGGCCCGCTCTTGATCATCATCGGCCTGTTTGCGCGCGTCGGCGCCTTCCTGGTCGCCCTCGAAGTGGCGGCACTGATAGCGCTCGGCGGGCTTGCCCAGGCCGTTCTCTTGACCCCCGACGGCGGCTACGCGCTTGAGGTCGAGGCGCTGTATCTGGCAGGAGCGTTGGCTATCCTGCTGCTCGGGCCCGGCAAGATCGCGATCGCCAAAGGTAAGTTCCAGTAAAGGAACTCAGTTCAGCGTATCCAGCGCCTTCAAGATCGCGTCGGTCATCGCTTTGGTGCCGACTTTGGTCATGCCGGGTTGCATGATGTCGCTGGTGCGATAGCCTTCCGCCAGCACGCGCTCCACCGCCTTGTCGAGCAGCACAGCATCTTCCACGCGCCCGAACGAATAGCGCAGGCACATGCCGAACGAGAGTAGCGTCGCGATCGGGTTCGCCAAATCCTTGCCGGCGATATCGGGCGCCGAGCCGTGGATCGGCTCATAGAAGCCCGGCTGGCGGCCGTCCGCTGTTTTGGCGCCGAGCGACGCCGACGGCAGCATGCCGATCGAGCCGGTGAGCTGCGCCGCTTCGTCCGACAGAATATCGCCGAACAGATTGTCGGTCAGGATGACGTCGAGGGTTTTCGGCGCCCGCACCAATTGCATGGCGCAGTTGTCGGCCAGCACATCGGTGAGCTGCACATCGGGGAATTCGCGATCGTGGATGGCATGCACGACCTCGCGCCACAACACGCCGGTCACCATCACGTTCGACTTCTCGACCGAAGCGACCTTATTGCCGCGCAACCGCGCCAGTTCAAACGCCACGCGCGCAATGCGTTCGACTTCGTGGCCGTAATAAATCTGCGTATCGACGGCGCGTTTTTCGCCGCTTTGCAGCGTCACCAGTTCCTTCGGCTGGCCGAAGTAAACCCCACCGGTGAGTTCGCGCACGATCAAAATGTCGAGGCCCGCAACGATTTCCGGCTTCAGGGTGGAGGCATCCTTCAGCGCATCGAAGCATAGCGCCGGCCGCAAATTGGCGAACAGCTGGAGGTCGCCGCGCAGACGCAGCAGGGCGCGTTCCGGCTTCTTGTCGAACGGCAGCTTGTCCCACTGCGGGCCGCCGACGGCGCCGAACAGAATCGCATCGGCCGCGAGCGCCTTGGCCATCATGGCATCGGTGGCGGGCACACCATGCGTCTCATAAGAAATGCCGCCGACCAGGTCTTCGTCTGTGGTGTAATCGAAACCGCGGTTTTTGCCGTACCAGCCGAGCACGCGCTTGGAGGCGTCCATGATTTCGGGCCCGATGCCGTCGCCGGGCAGGATGAGTAGACGATAGGTCATGGCGTTTGCTTTCTTGTCATGGTCCGCAATCGCGGGCCGTGTCCTTGTTTGTCATGGCCCGCAACTGCGGGCCATCCAGGTGACGCGTTTCGAATCTTCGAGAACGCGACAGATGTCACCTGGGTCGCCCGCAGTCGCGGGCGAGGACATTCCCCTCTATAACCAAGGCGCCTGCAGTTTGCGGCCCTCTTCGTAGCCCGTGATCTCTGTTTCGTGCTGCAGCGTCAGGCCGATGTCGTCCCAGCCGTTGAGCAGGCATTGGCGCCGGAAGGGATCGATTTCGAATTTGATCATGCCGCCGTCGGGGCCGGTGATTTCCTGCTTCTCCAGGTCCACCGCGACGATCGAATTGGCGCCGCGGCTGGCGTCGTCGAGCAGCTTGTCGATTTCGGCCTGGGGCAGGGTGATCGGCAGAATGCCGTTCTTGAAGCAGTTGTTGTAGAAAATGTCGGCGAAGCTCGGCGCGATCACGCAGCGGATGCCGTAATCGAGCAGCGCCCAGGGGGCATGCTCGCGGCTCGAACCGCAGCCGAAATTGGCGCCCGCGATCAGAATCTTGGCGGCCTTATAGGCTGGCTTGTTGAGCACAAAATCCGGATTCGGACTGCCGTCGGGTCGGGTGCGCATTTCGTGAAACAGCGCGGCACCAAGCCCGGTGCGCTTGATGGTTTTGAGGAATTGCTTGGGGATGATCATGTCGGTATCGACGTTGATCATCGGCAGGGGCGCCGCGACGCCCGCGAGGTGGGTGAATGCTTCCATGGCGGGCGGGTTTTAGCGGCTCAGACCAGTCATAACAAGCGCCCCGCTTGAAACGACACAAACGTGCGTTAATCTGAGGAAAATTTGGGAAAAAAGGGTGCTGCCATGTTCAAATTCCGCCGTCGCAAGAAATCCGCCGCAGCCGCTCTGGGGGCCGTCGCCCCTGTCGCAGCTCCCGCCGCGCCGCCGGCTCCGGTCGCCGCCGCCAGTGCGGGCGCGGGTATCCACATTCCGGCCGACAAGCTGACGCGCAAAACGGCGCATCTGCACTATGCCATCAGCTCGCTGCGCGAGGAGTTGGAGGCGGTCGACTGGTACCGCCAGCGCGCCGACGACACCGACGATGCGGCGCTGAAGGCGATTCTGCTGCACAACGCGAACGAAGAAATCGAGCACGCCGCCATGCTGCTCGAATGGCTCCGCCGCACCGAACCGCGCTTTCACAAAGAGCTGAAGGAATATCTGTTTACCGACAGCCCAATCACGGCGGTGGAAGAAAAGGCGATGGGGCGGGAATAACAAAACCCTGTCATCCCCGGCGACCCGGCATCGCGCGTCCGCGCGAAGACGGGGCGGGAAGGGGACCCAGGTGTTTCCGCCCGGCAGATGTCGAAACAAGATGTTGGCACGCGGAGCCGCGGAGCGATCATTCTGCTCTCGCCCCTTCTCTTTCTGCCCCCGCGGGCACCACAGCCGCGCCGCACACAGCCGGGAACGCGGGGGAAGTGGCGCGCGAAGCGCGACGAAGGGGCCTTATATCTTTGCCGTCACCTTACGCAGCACCGCGAGCGGGCGCCGTAAGTGCTTAGGTAAACCGGGTGTAGGGAAGTTCGTGTGGCGAATATTCGCCTCAATTTGTCCCAAGGCATCCACGCAGCAAGGACGGTAGGTGTATGATCGACATTAACGCAATCCGAAATTTTGTGATTGCATCAAACGGTCTAACAAAGGTCGATGACGTCTACGCAATCTACTACGATGAGACGAATAATGACCGCCGCATCCATATCAGGTCGGACGGCCTGAACGTCAAGGAGCCGAAGTGCTTTGTTGTTGGTGGGATCGCACATCGCGGGCATGTTCGCGACCTGAATTTCGGGAAGCTTCGCTCAGCCTTGCGGTTGCAGAAAACGGTCAAGGATATGAAGTTCGAGCATGTGACAAAAGGGGATTTTTGTCATGCTCTGAATGCACAAAAATTGGAGACATACCTCCGCTGGTTGCGCGATCAGGGTTTGTTTGTCCATTATTCCGCAGTCGATCCGCTCTATTGGTCAATCGTCGACGTGATCGACTCCATCTTAGCTGAGCATCGCGATGCCTCGCTGCGAATGTACCATTTGCAGCTGAAGAACGACTTGTACGCTATACTACGTTACGAGCTAACTGACACTATCGAGCTTCTGCAACGTTACTCGTATCCAAATGTGGGGCGTGAGCGGCGGTCGGCATTCGTCGCTGAGTTGCGCGAATTTCTTGAGCAGAGGGACGAACTGCTTCCGCACTTCAACTATATGAAGCTCAAGGGTGTGCTTCAGATTGCTGAGAATCTCAGGGCGTTGCCATTCCTTGAAGATGAAAAGCCCAATGTTCTGGTCGATTGCTTTGGACCATTTTTCGTCAACCGTATCTGCCTTTTTAGGAATTCTGAGCACATCTTCGACGACGAAGAGGTAGTAAAGGATTACCTTGCTGGAGAGGTATTCGTTGATGAAGGACGCATACTCTCCAATCATCGCTTTGCCAAATCCGATGATGAACCAGGCGTTCAAATTTCGGACGTTATCGTTGGGCTGGTCGGGCGGTTCTTTACGTTTATTCAGAGTACTGAACGATCTGACCTTGTTGAATGCCGGAATTCTCTTGCACCCCAGCAACAACGCAATTTGGGATTGCTCAAAGAACTGCTTGATCGATCATGCGAAGAGAATGTTGCATTTGCCCATTCCGTCTTGAGCTTGGAGGATCTGGAGCGTGCGGACAACTTCCTTCGAGACTCTGCATGATGCATGCGTTGGGAAAACGAGGTCGCGGGCCACTGTGCTTAGCTGCGTTCCTGAACAGGATAATGCAAACCAACAATAAAGTTACTCCGTTCATCTACATGAACGGCTGCATGAACTGTCCATAATTATCACGTTTTCGTTCCGCCCCTTGAAATGTCCGCTCGTTCCCTGTATGTTCTCTCCGTCATTTTTGGAGTGAAACATCGACAAAGGCGCGCGGCGACGGTTGCGGCCGGGAGAAACACCAACGGGGAAACATACAAGGCGAGGATGTGTATCCGCGTGCATCCGTGAGGAAAACCGGGCTTATGTGCTGCGTTCGCGCAGCCGGTTCGCCGTGACGCAATCCTTCGAAGCCTAGGAACCAGCCGATGGTGCCGTCGTTGCGTTTGTTGGCTCAAACGTGCCGTGCGCCAGAGCTTGCGGGAGAGGCGGGGTCCGCGTCGGGCCACCGCCTCTTTGCGCATTTATTGGTAAGTCGATTCGTCCGGCACGGCGTTGTGGAACTGGTTGAGGTCGACCACCCGGCGGCCGTGGGCGCTCACCGACAGCACATCGGCGAAGCGGTGGTGCCACAGAATCTGATGCGGCTGATAATTGTGCCGCGCGAAAACCTGATCGGCCAGGGTTTCGTCGGTACCGCTGAGCAAGCAGATCAATTCGGCCTGCATTTCCGACAGGCTCTCCGGCGTCTGGCCGTACAGCGGGCTGTGTTCATCGACGCGATGCATCACGGTCCACGACAGCGCAAACAGCAGCGAGCGCGATCGCACCAAAGTGAGTTCGCAAAACCGGCGCATCGTCAGGCCTTCGGGTGTCGTCTGCTGATAAGCGAAGTTGACCGCGATGTTGGCGTCCAAAATCTGGTTGCCGCGCTGGTTGGCGGCGCGCAGCATCAAGGTCGGCACGCCCTCGAAATCGGTGATCACCGCGACGCGGCTGAACAATACGCGCGCATAGGGCCGCGAAAACCGCGAGAACACCACGCCGGTGATGAGAGCGAGATTGAGAATCTCGAAGAATGCCTCCGCCACCACGATGGCATTGGCATAGATGCTGCGGGGGCTCATCACGCTGTAATTGATCGAGCCGATGGTTTGCACGCTGAACAGAAACGCATCCCAGAAATTATGCGGCCGCGCATGAACGATGCCGTTGGGGTCGGCCATGTAGAACAGCGCGAAGATGACGTTGATCGAGAAGAAGAACAACGCCACGCCGAGGAAGAACACGCTCCACGGCACCGTCAGCACAAAGTGATAGAAATCGGTCCAGCGCGTGAAGTCCTGGCCCTTGATGACCGCCGGGCGTCGCCGCCCATGCCCACGCGCGCCCAACGCCGGCCCTTTAGGGCGTTTGCGCTTTAACTTGGTGAGCAGCCTATTCATCGCGTCCGTGCGCGATGAGATAGGCGAGCCAGCGGCTGTCCAGCTCGCGGCCGAGTTCGAAGAAGTAGTCCCAGGCGTAAAGCCCGCTGTCGTGGCCGTCGTCGAACACCAGCCGCACGGCGTAATTTCCTACCGGCTCGACGGCCGTGATGGTGACGTTCTGTTTGCCCTCGACGGTCTTCTTTTCCTCCGGCCGGTGGCCTTGCACTTCGGCGCTGGGCGATTCGACGCGCAGATATTCTGCCGGCAGCGCGAAGGTCTCGCCGCTGTCGAAGCTCACCGTCAGGGTGCGCTTGTCGGGGCTCAGGCGGATTTCGGTTAGCCACGGTGTCATCGGCGTTCGCGCTCCTCGTCCGTCAATTGGCGTGCTTCGTCGGGCCGCATGATCGGAATGCCGTCGCGGATGGGATAGGCCAGCCCCGCCGCCTTGCTGATCAGTTCTTGGCGTTCGCGGTCGTAGCGCAGCGTTGCCTTGCTCACCGGGCAGACCAGGATTTCAAGCAATTTGGGATCAGCTTCCATGGCGTTCAATTCAATGAGACCGGACCTTGCGGTCCGGCATTGGCCATTTCCAAAAGTGCGATCAAGGTATCGACGCGTTCGTCCCAGCTGGGCGCTTCGAGCAAAGCCTGCTTTTCCGCCGGCTCGAATGGGCACAGCATGGCCAGCGCATTGACGAGGGTTTCCGGCGGCGCGCTCATCACGCTTTTCCAATCCGCTTTGAGATCGCGGCGCGACAGATAATCCTTCAGCGCCATCAGCAGCCGGTCGCGCGGAAAGGTGGTTTCGTCGGGCGCGGCGAGGTCATCGAGGAATGGTGCGAAATCGGCGACAATCCGCCGGTAGGGTGTATCGGTCTTCAGCTCTTCGGCGACACGGAAGCGGCAAATGCCCGACAGCGTGATGAGATACCGCCCGTCCTCGTTTTCGCGAAAACCGGTGAGGCGTCCGGCGCAACCGATCGCCGATAGCGTCGGTTTCAACACCTTTTCCTCGTTCTGGGTCGGCTGGATCATGGCGATCAGCCGGTCGCCCGCCAGCGCCGCGTCGACCAGCGCCAGATAGCGCGGCTCGAACACGTTGAGCGGCAGCGTTCCGCGTGGCAACAGAAGAATGCCCGAGAGCGGAAACAAATTCAGGGTCGTCGGCAGATCTTCAAGGGTGTTGTAGATCCAGGCCATGGCGTCACGCGAACAGGATGGACGACAATTTGCGGCGGGCTGTGATGGTGCGTTCGTCGGTCGGCCCCATCGCTTCAAACAGGGTCACGAGCTGNTTACGGGCCGCTTCCTCATTCCATTTNCGGTCGCGGCGAACGATGTCCAGAAGCTGTTCGAGCGCGCCATCGCGGTCGCCCGCCCCGTCCAGTGCCAGCGCCAGATCATAGCGCGCCTGGTGGTCATTGGGATTGGCGGTGAGCTTCGCTTCCAGCTCGGTTTTCTTGCCGGTGGCGGTCGCGGCCGTCTCGCGCAAGAAAAGCTCAGCCGCCACGCCGCGGATCGCTTCGTCCTTGGCATCCTCGGGGCGGACGAGGGCCAGCGTCTGCTTGGCCCGCTCCAGATCGCCGCTCTTCAAATAACAACGCGCCAGCCCTGCCACCGCCTTGGGATGACCTGGCTCGTCCTGCAACACATGGGCATAGGCCTGCGCCGCCTGGCCGATATCGCCGGCCGCAAAGGCTTGATCGGCTGCCTCAAGGATTTCCGCCGCGTGGTCGTGGGCACCGCCTTCGCCCCCTGCCAGTGCCGCCACGAACTGTGCCACTTGGCTCTCGGGAAGGGCACCCATGAAACCGTCGACCGGCTGGCCGTCCTTGAAGGCATAGACCGTCGGGATCGACTGGATGCGAAGCTGACGTGCGATTTCCTGGTTTTCGTCGACGTTGACCTTCACCAGCCGCACCGTACCGTTCGCGGCGGTCACCGCTTTCTCCAGGACCGGGCTAAACTGCTTGCTGGCGCTGGACCGGGGTGACCAGAAATCAACGATGACCGGTACCTCGCGGCTCGCTTCCAGCACGTCGGCGGCGAAAGTGGCGAGCGAAGAGTCCTTAATATGGGGGCTGGAGGCCGCCTTGCCGTCCTGTTTCGAAGTACCGCCGGAACCGAATAAGACCATGGTGTAGAACCCTGAATTGCACCCCAAACATGGGCTTTGGAGGCCAGAAAGAAAAGGGGGCTTGCGCGGGGGCGGCCCGGCCGGGAATCAGCCTGCTTTTTCCGGGATCGGCGCGATCACCGGCGTATGGCCGCAGGCTTTCACGAAGCGGATGAGGTCGCCGGGCGCGATCGCCGTGGTGCGGTCGTTGCGCATCGGGTGGAAGTTCAAGGGATCGACTTCGAGCATCGCCGCGTCGAGCACCGGCGTTACAACATGAGCGGTATCGTTCATCAGACAGAACGGTGTCACCGATCCTGGCGTGATGCCGAGCGTGGCCACCAATAATTCCGCCGAACCGAACGAGAACCGCGGGCTGCCAAGCTGTTTGGCCAGCGCCGGCAGATCGACCTTGAGATGCGCCTGTACCACCGCCAGCCACAATCCGCCTTTCTTGTCTTTCAGAAAAAGGTTCTTGGTGTGCCCGCCGGAAAGCCGTGCATAGACGTCGGCGGACGCCTCCACGGTGAACACCGGCGCGTGTTCGATGGTGTGCCAGGCGATATCGAGCCGGCGCAGCATGTCGTAGAGGCGAGCTTCGCGGATTTCGGGCCCAGGGATGGCGTCCGTCATCGGTTGCCTAAAGTGTCATCATTACGCTGTGTTTTGTGCCAGTTCGATTGTGACAATCAACCGGGTTGTTCCCAGAATCGTAGTGATGGGGCCACAGCAAGCGCCAAAAGCGCCGAGGTGCGCGCGCTCCGTCAATTGACACTTCTGTGAAGGGTCCACACATTCCGGGCCATAATGACAACAGCTTTCGGGAACCGTCAGGCAGGCTTGCAACCGTGTGGCCGACATGATCGGCGTGAGAGGGGTAACAATGGGTAGAACCACCCAAATCGGCAAGTACGCATCCTATCTTCTTCTGTCGACGGCGTTCGCGGGCGTGGCGTTCGCTCAGCAGATCGAAGAAGTCACCGTCACCGCGCAGCGGCACGCGGAAAACCTGCAAGACGTCCCGATGTCAGTGGCAACACTCGACACCACGCATGTCGAGGCAATCTTCGAGTCCGGTCAGGACATCAAGGCGATCGCCAACCATCTGCCGAACGTTTACGCCGAATCCTCGAACGGCCGTGTCGCGCCGCGCTTCTACATCCGCGGCTTGGGCAATACCGACTTCGATCTGGCCGCCTCTCAGCCGGTTTCCATCATCATGGACGATATCGTGATGGAAAACGTGATTCTCAAGAGTTCGCCGATCTACGACATCGCTTCTGTCGAAGTGGATCGCGGGCCGCAAGGCACGCTGTTCGGCCGCAACACCACCGCCGGCATCATCAAGTTCACGTCCGCCAAGCCGAGCCAGGAATTCGAATCCCAGTTCACCGCCAATTACGGCAATTACAACACCGCTAGCATCGAAGCGGCGGCCGGCGGCGGCCTCACCGACACGCTGTCGGCGCGCATTTCCGGCCTGTGGCAGCACCGCGACAACTACATCAACAACGCCTATACCGGCGTCAACGACGCGCTCGGCGGCTATGACGAAAAGGCTGCTCGTCTGCAGTTGTTGTGGCAGCCGGTCGACAAACTGAGCATCTTGTTCAACGGCCACTTCCGGTCGCTTGACGGCACCGCGGCAATCTTCCGCGCCAACATCCTCACCAAGGGCTCGAACAAACTCAACGCCAACTACCAGCACGATACGGTGTGGTTCGACGCCGGCGCCAACAACCCGCAGAAGTACAACTCCATCGGCACCAGTGCCGAAATTGCCTATGACTTCGGCCCAGTCGTGCTGACCTCGATCACCGGCTACGAATACACCCATGGCTACAGCCGCGGCGACATCGACGGCGGCAACCCGACCGGCCCCGGGGTGATCTACTTCCAGTCGGAATCGCAGGACGGTCTCGATTACCTGCACCAATACACGCAGGAAATTCATCTTGCTTCGGCGACCGGCGGGCCGTGGTTCTGGCAGGTCGGTGGCTTCTGGTTCGACACCGATTACCAGGATACCACCTATCCCTATTACGTCGGCCCAACCTCGGTGCGTCAGACCAATATTTCCTACGCCTTGTTCGGCCAGACCAGTTATCAGTTTACCGACAAGTTGAAGATGACGGCAGGCCTGCGCTGGACCGCGGACACCAAGGGCATGACGGCGTCCGGTCCGCTGATGACGGCCATCACCGATCCGGTGCGCAAGAGCGGTTCCAACCTGTCCTGGGATCTGAGCGCCGATTACGCCATCAACGACAGCGTGAAGGCCTATGCTCGCATTTCTACCGGCTTCCGGGCACCTTCGATCCAAGGCCGCAACCTCGCCTTCGGGACGGGGTATTCTTCGGCGCGGTCGGAGACGATCACTTCCTATGAGGCGGGCCTCAAGACCGAATTGTTCAATAAGGTGGTGCGTCTCAACTTCGATGGCTTCACCTATTACGTCCGCAACATGCAGTTTTCAGCGATTGGCGGATCCGGCAATAGCGTCAATCTAATCAACGCGCGCGCCGGTCAGGCCTACGGTCTCGAAACCGATGCCGAATGGGCGGCGACGGACAATCTCTTGCTCACTGCGGGCGCGAGCTGGACGCACACCGAAATTCGCGATTCCAATTTGACGACCGCGATCTGCGCACAGTGCACCGTCACCAATCCGACGGAAGTTCGCAGCGGTACGACGGTGGCCTACTTGAACGGCAACCCGTTCCCGCAGGCGCCGGATTACCAATTGTCGCTGACCGCCCGTTACGGCTGGCCGCTGGCCAATGGCGGCGAGATCTTCGCCTATACCGATTGGTGGCTGCAGGGCTACACCAACTTCTTCCTCTACAAGTCGAAGGAGTTCCATTCCAACGGCAACTACGAAGGCGGCTTGAAGATCGGCTACGTCTTCCCCGACAAGCGCTTCCAGGTCGCCGCCTATGCCCGCAACCTGACCAACAAGCCAAACCTGCAAGGCGCTATCGACTTCGACGATCTCACCGGCTTCGTCAGCGATCCGCGCATCGTCGGTATCGAAATCTCGGCGCACGTCGAATAAGCGCGCTGCCTATGGCATGTGAAAACGGGCGGGCCCCAAAGTTTGAAACTGGGGGGCCGCCCGTAAGTTACTGTGGGCTATGAAGCGCAGCCAGGAAAAGTGTGTAGCGGTTTTCCATCAGGCTGCGCGGAATCCAAGCAGCGCAGCCAGGAAAAGTGTGCAGCGGTTTTCCATCAGGCTGCGCGACCAAAAACTACTCCTTGGCAAAGCGCAGCGGGCTGTCGGCGCTGGTGGAGAGCTTCTGGACCGTGGGGAACGGCAGCGACTTCACCGCGGTGGTGATGGCGCCGGCGCGGCAGGTATTGAATTCCTTGGCCGCCAAGCTCGGGGCGACGCTGTAGCTGGAATAGAAGAGGGGCGAGCCGCCGCAGGCTTCATTGGCGGCCAGTTCGATGCGGCCGAGAAGCTGGCGCGCGCCGCCGTCGGTGGAAAGGTCGAGATCGGAATAGACCACCTGAACGTCCTTGCGGATCATATTGGCGGGGTTGGCATGGGCGGTTGCGGCCATCAGAGCGACGGCGGCGAGGGTCGTGCCCACAATCTTCAACATGGTGTTTTCCTTCTTTTGGTGGGGCGGTCCAACGCGAACCGCACGCCCATAAGACAGCGCTGTCAGCACCTGATCCGAAAGGACTTGGGCCCGATCATTTGCCGATCAAACCTGTCTGGAAACCGATCTTTTTGCACTGCAACATAAATTGCTGCCAATTTGGCCATTTTGACGCCAAAATCCCCGTCATGATGCTCAAAGTCGGTCATTGCCATAATTGTGCAGTGCAGAAAGTATAGACACTGGTCCCGGGAGGACGCGTCGAGTCGAAGGCAAATGGAGCGGGTTAATCCCGCGCTGGAGCTTGAGATGCGTGCCATGTCGGACCAAATCGTTCTGGCCAAGGAGCCGGATTTTCGCTTGGGGCACCTCGACGTTTGCCCGTGCCAACGCCAAGTCACTGCCGGTGCTGCGGTGGAAGTGCTGCAACCCCGAATCATGCAGGTTTTGGTGGCCCTCGCCGAGCGCCGCGGCCACGTGGTATCGCGCGACGAGCTGATGGCGCGCTGCTGGGGCGGCTTTGCGGTCAGCGATGACGCCATCCACCGTTGCATCGCGCGGCTGCGTCGCCTTTCCGAGACTCATGGCGGTTTCCGCCTCGAGACCGTGACTCGGGTTGGTTATCAGCTGGTCGAGCTTCAGACTCCGCTCCGTGACCGCCGCAATACGCTGTTCGTTGTTCTGGGGGCCGCCAGTCTCATACTCGTCGTGGCCGGGTTGGTGCACTGGCTGTAACGACGTCGCAATGCTGCTTTGTTTCCGGTTTGCAGGAGCTGCGCAGGATGTAACACCTGTGTGATGTCGTGAACGGTTGCAGGTGGGCCGTATTCACGTAAGACTCAGTCCGTGCCGGACAGGAAGCCGTATTGTGGGGGACCGGAAGGATGCTGAACGTCCAGCCGGAATGGACGCGGATCGATCTGACGCGTGAAGCGCCTTTTGCGCTTGGTCCGGTATGGGGCAATCCGGCCACGCATGAAGTGGGGCTGGGCGAGCGCCGCGAAATTCTCGAACCGCGGGTCATGCAGGTCTTGACCCTTTTGGTCCGCCACCGCGGCGAGATCGTGACGCGGGACGAACTGATCGCCGCCTGCTGGGAAAATCGCGCCGTCGGCGACGACGCCATCAACCGCTGTACCGGACGGTTGCGGCGTCTTGCGGAAACGTTCGGTGGTTTTGCGCTCGAGACCATTCCGCGTGTCGGCTACCGCTTGACGGCCCTAGAGGCCGGCGCGTCGCAAGTGGAACCGCCGCCGGTCGCGGCAAGATTAGGCCGAAAGCGGATTGCGCTGGCAATCGGGGTGCTTCTCGTCGTCGCGGCGGGCGTGGGCTTGTGGGCATTGCGGGCTCCGGTCAAGGAATTGGTGGTGCACGCGCCGTTGCGCCGGGTGGTTGCGGTGCTGCCGTTCACGCCGCAATCGGCCGGCCGTGATACCCAGCTCTTTGGTGATCAGGTCGCCTCGGCCATTGCCGAATCATTGAGCCGGGGCGGCGGGCCGGTCGTGCCGCCATCGATCAGTTTCCAATACCGTGGTGCTGCCAAGGCCCGCGCGGCGCGCGAGTTGCGCGCTATGTATGTGATCGACGGCGAAGTGCTTCGTGCCGGCGGCCGCGTCCGGGTCAACGTCCGTTTCGACGATACCGGGCAAGGCGTCACCGTGTTTGCTCGTACCTTTGAGGAACCGGCCAGCCGCATCGCCGATCTGCCCGACCGCGTGGCCGCCTACATCGCTGCCGTGACCTGGGGCTCCGACATCACCCATTGGAGCGACAAGAACGCGCCCGCCATGTTGCGGATCTTTGAACTGCAAAAACGCGGTGATTTGTTTGCCGCCTACGAATCCGCGCGCGAGCTCGCCGGTGCCAATCCCGGCGATGCGATCGTGCAGCGCATCTATGCCTGGGATGCGATCAATCTCGTTTATGAGAGCCAAGGCGCCCGCAAGCCGAATTACGTCACGGAGGCGCGCCAAGCAGCGGAGCGGTCCATTCAGCTCCGTCCCGATGTCGGCGATTCCTACCCCGTACTCGCGGCGGTGACGCCACATTTTTCGTGGAGCGAGCGCGAAGCCCACATCCGCCAAGGCCTTGCCATCACGCCCGGTTCCATCATCGGCGAGTATCTGACTTGGCTGCTTGACGATGCCGGGCGTTTTCGTGAGGCCGAGGTCAGTGCGCGCTCGACCTATGAACGCTATTCTTTCAGCCTTAATTCGCACCAGCGCCGAATCGAGGGTCTACTCGGAGCGGGCGATGCCAGTGGCGCGCTCGAATTCTTGCCTGAGGCCCGTCGTCTATGGCCCGACGAGCAGGTGTTCCGCGACCTGACATTCGAGGCGGTTGCCTTCCAGGTTCCACCCGACAATGCGCACGCCCGCGAACGTCTGTCCAAAGAGCTCGCCGAACTTCCGTCGCCCAAGGCGCAGCTTTGGAGCACTATCGTGCGGGCGCAGGGTAGCCGCCGTCCCGCCGATATTGCCGCTCTGTCGCGCGCTTGCGCGCGTCCGGGCGACGACTGGTGGAGTTGCATGGTCTCGTTTAGCCAGCTTGGCCGGCTTGACGACGCCTTCCGCATCGCGGCTGAGGCTTATCCCGATCAGCGCCCGGGACCGGGTGAATCCCTGGTGCACAAATGGCTGGCCAATCCGGAATTGCCGTCGACGCGCTATCTGTTCATTCCGGCGACGGCGGCGATGCGTGCCGATCCGCGCTTTGCCGGCATCGTGGAGCGGGTAGGACTGTTGCAGTATTGGCGGACGATCCATCACCGGCCCGATTTCTGCACTGGTGAGCGGGTGCCGGTCTGTGGGCTGGTTCGCTGAAAAAAAGCGGGCAGCAGGGCTGCCCGCGCAGTTGCGGGACGTCTCTGCGCTGAATCGCCGGTTTCAACGCCCGGCGAGACGGCGCGGCTGTTTACGAGTCTCGGCATAGAGCTTGGTGACCGCGGGGGCGCGCAGCGAGGTGATGGTGTTGGCGAGCGTCGCCTCGCGGCAATCGCGAAAGTCTTCGAACAGAAAGGTTTCGAGGCCGGGGCGGCTGCCACGCAGCGAAGGGCGCCCGCCGCAGGCCTGGTCCGCAGCCGCGTCCAGCCGGTGCAGCATCACACGGGCATCGGCATCGCGGCTGAGATCGAGATCATCGTAGCGGACGAGGACATCGCCTCGGGTAAGGGTAGCCGGCTGGGCCGGAGCGGCAGCGAACAGGGCTGTGGCGACGATTGCACCGGTGATGAGAGAACGCAACATTTGGAGTTCCTTGGCGTGGTTTCGACCCGGCCAAGGAAGCGCGGCGCCCCGTTTTTTGACACAGTCTCCAGCCGATGATGGGCGGCCGGAAAACCGATGAATGCCGATGAGGGCCGGTTTGCCCCGAATATGACAACGCCCGACGGGCCGCTACGGCCAATCGGGCGCTTCTGAGATAAGGTGAAGTCGCTTACGGCACCAATCGCGAAATCCATTCCGGCAGCGCGAACGCCGCGGCGTGGATGGCTGGATTGTAATAGTCCGTCTTCAGCTTAAGCCGCTTGTAGGCGCGCGCCGCCTTTTTGATTCCCGCCGGCGTTCCCAGGCGGGCGCCCTTGCCGGCCCATGACAGCGCCATAAAGCCGCCGATGTAGGTCGGCACCACGGTGAGATAGAGGCCGGACTTCGGGAAATGTGCCTTCAATTCCTCCAGCGCCTCGGTGATCTCCCCGGGCTGGTAGAACGGCACGCCGGTCTGGAAGGTGGCGAAGCCGCCGGGCTTCAGCGCGCGCTTGATGCGGTTGTAGAAGGTATCGCCGAACAGGGCCTTGCCGGGGCCGATCGGGTCCGGGCGGTCGCCGATGATGAGATCGAAGCGGCCCTTGCTCTCGGGCCGGGCGAGGTATTCGAAGGCGTCGGCGACAACCACCTTCATCCGGCGGTCGCGGAAGGCCTTGGCGTTGATCTCGCCGAAGTGTTTCTGGCACAGCTCGATCACCCGTCCGTCGATATCGACCAGAACGACCTCTTTAACCGCTTTGTGCTTGAGCGCTTCGTCGGCGATGGAGAGGTCACCGCCGCCCACGATCATCACCCGCTCCACCTTGCCGTGTTCGAGAATCGGCAGATGGGTCAGCATTTCTGCATAGGCGGATTCGTCGCGCGTGGTGATCTGAACGACGCCGTCGAGCGTCATGACGCGGCCGTTGGCGACGGTGTCGAAAATCTTAATGTGCTGATATTGGCTCTTTTCGTCGGCCAGCAGCGCGCCTTTGATCTCCATCGTCTGGGCGTAGCCCCGGTGCAGATGTTCCTTGATACTGGCCATTATTCCCTCCAAGGCGAACGCAAGGCGGGGCTTTTAGGGCCGCACTCCCGGCGACGCAAGCGCTGCTTTGGCGGTGGCACTGACAAACCGCGCCGCCCGCGCCTGTGGATGAAACTCCGCCGCTTTTCGGCCGTGATTGTGACAACCACTGCGCGCCTCCCGCGGCAATATTTTTAACACAGGGGTGACAAAGAACTTGCGTCGGGGGGGAACGCGCATATATTTCGCCGGCTCTCTTCGGAGGGCGAAGCGGCACGGGGGCCTTCCTCCGGGCCGCTTTCTTCTTGAGGCGCTCACCGTCGGAAGGCGGGGGGCACAGGTGTCAACGCTCTGAGAGGGTAGGTGCCAGAATGGCTCGACTCGAACTCGTAGCGGCGATCAAAGAAGCAAAAGCGCCTCGCGCTCGCGCTTCGGCGAGGACCGTTCCGGTTCCTATTCCCCCTGGGGATGAGGACCGCAAGGACCACTTCATCACACGTAACGGACTGACCTATGCGGGAAGTCACCTGATAATTGATCTATGGGACGCCGAGGGTCTCGACGACCGTGATCGGGTTGAAACCGCGCTGCTCGATGCGGTGAAGGCTGCCGGAGCTACGCTCCTGCACATTCATCTGCATACTTTTGAGGGCGGTGGCGGCATTTCTGGTGTTGCCGTGCTCGCTGAAAGTCACATCAGCGTTCATACTTGGCCCGAAAAAGGCTACGCGGCTTTCGACGTCTTCATGTGTGGAGATGCCGAGCCCCGCAAGGCTTTGGCGGTGATCAAGGCGGCATTCAATCCTGGTCGCCTTGTTATCGGCGAACATAAGCGCGGCGTGCTCTAATCAGCCTCAATGCGCAATTCCAAGGGCGGAAGCGGTCAGCCGTTTCCGCCCTTTTTTCTTGTCTGTACGCCCATGGCAACAGCGCCACCCTTATCCTGAGGAGGGAGCGCAGCGACCGTCTCGAAGGACGCTGTAATTCCTTTCCCAGTTAACTGTGTTCTCGATGACGCTCTGCCATAATGGCCTGGAGTAGCGGGGTCAGGGTCTTGCGATACGACGCTTGCATCATTGGCGCGGGAGCGGAAGGACTGGCGTGCGCTGCTGTCCTCGGCCGCCGCGGCGTCCGTGTTGCGGTGATCGAGCGGGCTGCCGCACCTGGCGGGCGGTGTGTGACGAAAAGCTTTGCGCCCGGGTTTTCGGCGTCGCCCTACGCCGACGAGTTGGCGGCCATTCCGCCCGCGATCTTCCGCGACCTCGATCTGGCTCGTCGTGGTGCTGTTTTGATGCCGGGTTCCGAGCCTCGCGGTGCCATCGACGACGTGCGCGAGGCGGTGATCGCCCGTGTCTTGGCCGATGCGGCCGTCACGCCGTCGCGCGCTTGGTTCCGCCGCGCTCGTCCCGCGCCGCCGTGGCCGGGCGAGGAACTCGCGACGCGCGCCAGCATCGTGTGCGGCGGTGAAGGCAGCGCTGATTCCGATCGCGGCGCGCTCGCTCTGCTGGCGGGGCCGCCCGGCGGCTTGCCGCGCGGCGGGCTGGGGGCGCTTGGCGCCGCCTTGCGCAGCGCCGCCGAAGCGGCCGGTGCCGAAATCTCCTGCGGCCTCGAAGTCACCGACATTCGCCGCCGCCGCGGCCGAGTGGTCGCTGTGGGCCTCGCCGACGGCAGCGAGATCGCTGCCAACGCTGTGATTTCGACGCTCGACTTGAAGCGCACTTTCCTGGCGCTGTTTGCCTGGAACGAATTGCCGAAGACGCTGGTCGAGCGGATCGCCACGTTCCGCGCCGCACCTAGCATTGCGCGTCTGTTGCTGGCGCTGGACACCCCGCCTGAACTGCCGAAGACCGCTGATCGTGCCATCTTGCGCCGACCGATCGTCGTCGCCGCGTCGCACACCGACGCTTTGCGCGCCTGGGCCGCTGGTCTGATCCCCGAGCGTCCGCCCGCGGTGTTGCGCTTGGTGTCTGCCGTCGATCCGTTTCTGGCGCCGGACGGCGGTGCGGTGCTGACCGTCACGCTCCACGCTATCCCGCACACGCTGTTCGATGGCCCCTGGACCAACGATAAGCGCGCGCGCTTGCAGACCCGCGCGCTGGTACTGGTCGATGAGGTGTTCCCTGGCACCTCCGCCAAGATCAAAGCCGCCGAGCTGATCGTGCCGCCAGATATCGAAAGCCAACTCGGCCTCACCGAAGGCGATCTTGCCGGCGGTGCGCTGTCACCGAGCCAGATGCTGTCCTTCCGCCCATTTCCGGAAATGTCCGGCACGCGCACGCCGGTCGCTGGGCTTTATCTCGCCGGAGGGTCTTCCGCGCTCGGCCCGCTGGCGACCTGCGCCTCCGGTGTGGCTGCCGCCATCGCCGTGCTTACGGACCTTGGGGCCGATACCGGGAGAGGCGCATGAGCGACGTTCTTGTCATCGGCGCCGGACCCAGCGGACTCGTTGCGGCGACGTATTTGGCGCAAGCCGGCGCCAAGGTGACGGTGCTTGAGGCGAGTGCGGCGGCGGGCGGGGTTTGCGCCACCCGCGTTCCAGTCGGTGCTTATGCCGCCTCTGCCGGTCCGCAGGCGCTTTCCGCTCTTGATCCGCGCGTCATCAAGGACCTGAAGCTGACCCGCTTCGGTCTCAGCTTCGCCAACCGCGATCTGCCGCTGACGCTGCTCGGCGACGGCCAGACGCTGACGCTGACGCGTGACGTACACGAATGCCAGCGCAGCCTCGCCGTCACGTCCGAAAAAGACGCCGCGCGTTATCCCGCGTTCCGCCGCTCCCATTTTGCCTTCGCCCGCGCCATGCGGGCGCTGTGGTGGGACGATGGCACAATCGATGCCAAAACCCGCAGCCACCTGCACCGCCTGCAAGTGACGCCCGCGTCGCTGCTGATCGAAAGCACCTTCGAATCCGACGCGGCGCGCGGCGCCTTTGCCTTCGATGCGCTCGCCACCAATCCGGCCGCACCCGGTAGTGCGCTGGTGCTCGCCTGGCAAGCGGCGCAGGAAATGTGCGGCCTGCAAGGTGCGTTCGCAGTCCCTGTGGGCGGTCCCGCGGCGCTGGTGGACGCGCTGACGGCGGCGGCAACCGCGGCTGGCGTCGAACTTCGCCTCAACAGCGAAGTGGCCCGCCTCGATCTCGATGGTGAGGCGGTGCGCGGTGCCACGCTCACCTCCGGCGAAATGGTGGAAGGCCGCACCATTCTCTCCAGCCTGACGCGCAAGAAAACATTGCTTGAATTTCTGCCGCCCGGAGCCGCCGGTTTTGCCACCGCGCGCCGGATCGAACAGCCCGCCAAAGTTGGTGAAGCAAAATTGGTGCTGGCGCTGAACACGTGCCCGACCACCTTCGCGAGGCCCGCCCGCTATGTGATCGGCGACAAGCTTGAGAACGCGAGCCTCGCTTACGCCGAAGCGCGCGCCGGAAAAATTCCTTCTGACCTCTTCCTCGAGACCATCGTGTTGGAGGCGGGTGAGGTGCCTGGCGTGGTGTTGTCGGTGCGCATCCGCCCGGTGCCGGTTACGCCAACGGACGGCTGGAACATCGCGACGGGCCGTCTGGTGCAGACTGCTGTGCGCCTGCTCGAACAGCACGCACCCAAACTGGCCGGTGCCGTTCAAGGCTTGGGTTTCGTGCCGCCCGAATCGCGCGATGCGTTGTGCCTCGCCGATATGGCGTCACCGTGGGCGGCGCGCATCCTGACGCCGGTGCGCGGGCTTTATCTCTGCGGTGCTGCGGCCGAGCCGGTGCCGTGCATGTCGGGACGGGCAGGGCGCATCGCTGCGGCAATGGTCGCGAGCCATCTGAAAAAGGCGACGCCATGAGCCTCCACGCCTCGCCGTTCCACGCCCGCGCGGCAGAGGCCAACCGCCTCAACGCCTGGGAGAACCGCGGCGGTTTTACGCTGGCGGCCGATTACGGCAGCGTCGAAGAGGAAGCCATCGCCGCCCGTTTCGGTGCCGTGCTGGCGGATGTGTCCTGGCACTGGCGGGTGGAACTTTCCGGCGAACAAGCGCCTGCGTTCGTCGCGCGTCTGTTCACCCGCGATGCCGCCGCGCTCGGCCTCGGCGCCGCGATCGAGGTGCTCTGGCTCACTGACGGCGGTGCGGTTCGCGGCCAAGGCACGGTGATCCGTATCGCGATGAACCGCTTCCTGCTCGCGGCGGCCGCCGCCGATGCCGAGTGGATCGAGAATGCCGCCCGGCTTTACGGTGTCGCCGTCACCAATCGCACCCACTCCGCAGGTGTTCTTGCCCTGATCGGCCCAGCGTCCGGGAAGATCCTTAAAGCCGCCGGTCTGGTCGACAATTTGCCGCCGCTTTCCTTCCGCACGACGGTGTGGCGCGGGCTGAACGTGTCGCTGTTGCGCGCCGGACTTGGTTTCGAGATCGGCTGCAGCACCGACGATGCCTTGATCGTTTGGGATCGGCTTCGGGCTGCCGGACGATCGTATGCACTGCTACCAGCCGGGCAGGCGGCACTCGACATCCTTGAGACGGAAAGCGGCGTGCTGCGCCCGGTTCGCGATTACGCCCCCGCCTGTGAGGGTTTTGCGGCGATGCCGACTCCGCAATCGCTCGGCCTGTCCGCGTTGGTCGACCGCGCCCATCTCTTCAACGGCCGCGCTGGCGTTCTTGCTGCTGGACCCGATATGAGGCTGGCCGGAATCCTTCTCGACGGTGACACGCCGCGGCCGGGCGCGCCGCTTCTGAACGGGAGCGAACCCGCCGGCCGCACACTGGCAAGCCGGTTTTCGCCAGCTTTACGCCAGACTATTGCGTTCGCCGTTGTGCCGGAAACCATGCCCGATGGCCTGCTTACGGCCGGGGGCTCCGCTGGGCGCCTCATTGGTTTACCATTCCTGCCGATTCCCGCTGCGACGGAAACCGCGGGGCCGTCCGTTGAGGTCTTGATGAGGGCGGCAGGATATTTGGAACCCGGAAATGGTGATTGATCCGGATACCGATCTTGTCGCGCGTGTGGGCAAAGGCGACCGCGCGGCCGCGCAGGCGTTGATGGCCCGCCACCTGCCCACAATGTTGGCGCTGGCGCGGCGGATGCTGGCCGGTCAGGCCGAAGCTGAAGATTGCGTCCAGGAGGCGTTCCTCAAGGTCTGGACGCATGCCGCGCGCTGGCAGCCGGGCAAGGCCAAGTTCGAGACCTGGCTTTACCGGGTGACCCTGAACCAGTGTTACGACCGGCTACGCAAAAGACCGACGGAACCCTTGGAAGCGGCGGCCAATGTTCCGGACGGCGCCGACGGTCCCGACCGCGGTTTGGAAACCGCTGCGTTGGAGGTTGAGGTCTCGGCCGTTTTGGCGCAGCTGCCCGAGCGACAGCGGGCGGCAATCTTACTGTGTCATTACCAAGAACGCAGCAATATCGAAGCGGCGGAGATCCTGGGGATCAGCGTTGAAGCTCTAGAGTCCCTCTTGGCGCGCGGGCGGCGAACACTACGTATGAAACTCTCGCATTTGAGAGACGGAGCGATGTGATGGGTGAGAACGAACGGATGGACGACGCGGGTTTCACGCACGAAATCCTGAAAGGGCTGCCGACAACGATGGTTCCGGCCACGCTTGCGGCGCGCATTCTCGGCGACTTTGATCGCGTGGCGGCGCGCCCTAGCAAGCTCACAGCAATGCTGGCCCGTATCGGCGAGCGCCTGTGGCCCGGCGCGCCGGTGTGGCAGCCGGCTTCGGTGTTGGCCTTCTCGCTGGTGATAGGTTTGACGGCGGGCGCCATCCTGCCGTCGCCCGGTACGGCCGCTGCGGTGTCGGATCAGGTTGCCGTTGCCGCCTTGGACGCGACGCCCGACATGGACATGGACTAGTCAGATGAGCGCACTACCTCCTCCCGCCCGTTCGCGCTGGAATGTGACCCTGATCGTTTCGCTCTGCGTCAACCTCTTGTTGGCCGGAGTCATCGCCATGGCGGTGGTCCGCTTCGGTTGGCATCAGTCGCTGTTTCCGATGGGCGGTCCCATGGGCGGCGGGCCGATGCAGGGCATGGTCGAACGCCAGCAGGTGCACCAGATTATGTCGCCGCGCGTGCTGATGCACGTTGTGCCGGGCAAGCAGGATGCCTTGCGCGCCGTCACCAAGGCCCATCGCGACCGACTGAATACACTCAAGGCCGATGCCCTTAACGCCCGCCGCGAAGTGGTGCGGCTTTACACGGCGCCCAGCTACGACAAGCCCGCTCTCAAGCAGGCATTCGCCCGCGTGCAGGCCGCCGACGCCGCGTTCGAGATCGAGATGCTGAAGATCGCCGCCGAAACCGGTGCGTTGCTGACGCCGGAAGAACGCCAGAAGGTGATCGTGCCCCAGCCGCATGACCGCGGTGGTCCCGGCTGGCGCCGTCACGGTGATGACCAGCCAAATCGCGGCGACCGCTAATCCAGTGTTTTTGGCAGTCTGAGTTCGGCCGAGGTTCCGCCGCCCGGCTCGCTTTCGAGGCGCAAGGCGCCACCCATACGCCGCGCCAGTGCTACCACGATGGCGAGTCCCAATCCGGTGCCGGTCGAAACGCCGACGCGCTCGAACCGCCGGAACGCGATTCCGGCCGCCGAACGTTCGCTCGCCGAGAAACCGCTGCCACTGTCGGCCACCGCCACCGAGATGGCGCCGGCGTCCTCGTTGATGGTGACGGTCACGTGTCCGCCTTCCGGCGTGTAGGTCAGGGCGTTGCAGAGAAGATTGGTTACGATGCGGCGCACCGCCAGCGGATCGGCGAACACCTGCGAAGCCGCCGCCGGCCTCATGGCAAGATCGATCTTGCGCGAGAAGGCGCGCCCACCGTTTTCCATGACGCAGGTTTCGACCACTTCGGTGATGTCGAAATGCACCGGCTTGAGCGGATAACGGCCCGCCTCAATGTTGGCGAATTCGAGAATATCGCCAACCTTGGTATGCAGGGCGCGTCCTGCCATTCCGATGTCGTGCGCATATTCGACGTACTTCTTGTGTCCGACCGGCCCGAAGAAGCCGCGCTCGATCACTTCGGCAAAGCCGATGACGGCGTTGAGGGGCGTGCGCAGTTCATGGCTCATATGGGCAATGAACTCGCTCTTGGAGCGCTGGGCCTCGATCGCTTGGCGTTCCGCATTGGCCAGCCGCACCAGCAATCGCGCTTCGGCCGGACGGGTCGAGCGCAAGGCGCGGATCGCTTCGCTGGTTTTGGCGTGGCGCTCGAATTCGCGCACGAACACGGTGGCGAGCCACGCCCCCACCAGCGCGGGGCCGAGGATCACGAACAAATAGAGCGGCAGCGAGCCGTACCAAGCGCGAAGCCCGCCCGGGTCTTGCGCCGGCACCCGCACTTCCACCCGCCAGGATGGCACCGCGGCGGTAATGGTATGCCCCGTGATCGGTGTGCCCGCGATATTGGCCCCGCCTGGCACCGCGATCTCAAGGTTGTTCAAGACCGGTCCCGGCACCAGCGGACCGAAGCTGACCGCGATGATGTCGATGCCATCGCGAAAGGCGACGACGGTTGTGCCGCGCCCGCTGACCACCACCGGATGGTCGATGACGAGCCCGGCGAGATTGGTCATCGGGATAGCGTCGCCGATCGCCGCCGAGACCTTGCCGAGCGCGTCGGACACCACGATGCCGTGCACGTCCGGTGGCAGCGAGAAAATCTCGCCGGTAGCGAACTGGCGGCCGACCTTCTTCTGGCGGCCCAGCGTTGCGGACACCATGGCGGCGACATCTTCGGCCCGCTTGGTTTCGAAATAAGCGGCTTGGCGGCCCGCGTTGGCGGTTTCGAAGCGAAATTGCAGCGCCCCGGCCGCGGCAAAGCTGCCGCAGATCACGATCACGCAGGAAATGACGGTCAGCCGGATGTTGCGCGCGGACAGCGCGGCAATTTTCGCCAGCACACCGCCGAACGGCGGCCGTATTGCGATGGTCTGCCCCGCCATGAATCCCGTGCCCTGCGCGGTCCGGTGATTCGCGCAAGTCGGATTATGAGAATCACTTGACTCCGTGTGAAGAGTCCCAAACGACTCAGGGGGGATCAGGCCAGCATTTTCGATACAACTTCAAACATATTCGACGACAGGCCGGGTGTCTTGAGCATCGATTCCAGTTCGGCCCGCATCCGCGCCGCCCGCGCCGGATCGAACCGCCGCCAGGTTTCGAAGGCGCCCGCCATGCGTGCAGCAACTTGCGCGTTGATGCCGTCGAGCTGGCGTACGATTTCGCCCACCAGGGCATAGCCCGAGCCGTCTGCAGCGTGGAAGCGGAGTTGGTTGACCGAGAACGCCCCCACCAGCGCCCGCACGCGGTTGGGATTCTTGATGTCGTAATGCGGGTCCTGCATCAACTCCCGTACGCAGTCCACCGTATCGGCGCGCGGCGAGCCAGCCTGCAGGCCCATCCATTTGTCGAGCACCAGCGGGTCGCCGGCGAAGCGTTGGTGGAAATGCGCCAGCGCTTTCTTGGTTGGCGACGAAAACATGCGCGTTAGCGCCGCGAGCCCGGCGATCATGTCGGTCATGTTGGTCGCGGTCTCATAGTGCCGCGCCGCCAAGCCCGCTGCTGCCTCGTCGTCGGCCGCCGTCAGGAAGCGCAAACAGGCGTTGCGCAAGGCGCGCTGGCCCGCCGCTTTGGCGTCCGCCGAGAACGGCCCGCTTGCCGAGAGCTTGCCGTACAACGCCGCGAATTTTTCATGATGCGCCGTCGCGACGGTCTGCAGTAACCCCGTGCGGGCGGCATGAATCGCGTCGGGATCGACCACGTCCATCGCCATCGCGATTTCGCTTTCGAGCGGCAGCGACAGCATGTTGGCGGCAAACGCCATATCGTCCAGCGCTTGGTCCAGCACCGGCCCGATGGCGGCGACATACAGCGGATCGGGTGCTGCGCCCGCGATCATATTCAGCATCGCCGTGCGCGCGGCAGCCTGGCCAGCTTCCCAGCGATTGAAGCTGTCGGGATCGTGCGCCATCAGATGGGTGCGATCGGCCGCGCTTTGTTCGAGCTTGAACACCGCTGGCGCCGAGAACCGCCGCCCCACCGACAGCAGTGGCGCTTCTGCCACGCCGGTAAAGCGGAAGTGCTGCGTTGCTTCGGTTAGTTCCACAACGCGTTCGTCGGGCCCCGGCGCGTTGTCGCCTTCCAGCGTCAAGGGTAGGGCACGGCCAGATTGGCCAACCAGACCGAGGCGCACCGGAATCTGCATCGGCAGTTTTTCCGGCTGGCCCGGCGTGGGCCTCAGCGCTTGGCTGAGGGTCAACTCATAGGTTTTCTTGGCGGCGTCGTAATGGCCTTCTGCCGTGATCACCGGTGTTCCCGCTTGCGCGTACCAGCGGCGGAATTGCGTCAGATCGCGGCCGGTCGCGTCCTCGAAGCTCTTGACAAAATCCTCCACCGTCGCGGCTTGGCCGTCGTGGCGCGAGAAATAGAGATCGGTGGCTTTGCGGAAGGCCTCGTTGCCCACCAGCGTCTTCAGCATGCCGATCACCTCGGCGCCTTTTTCGTAGATGGTCGAGGTGTAGAAATTGTCGATGGTGATGTAGCTCTCGGGCTGCACCGGGTGCGCCAGCGGTCCCGCATCTTCCTGGAACTGGCGCAGGCGCAGCGCCCGCACGTCTTCGATGCGCTTGACGGCGTGGCTTCGCTGATCGGCGGAAAATCCCTGATCGCGGAACACCGTGAAGCCTTCTTTCAACGACAATTGGAACCAATCGCGGCAAGTGATGCGGTCGCCGGACCAGTTGTGGAAGTATTCATGCGCCACCACGCCTTCGATGCGGGCATAGTCGTCGTCGGTCGCGGTTTCGGGCGAGGCCAGCAGCACGCGATCGTTGAAGATATTAAGGCCCTTGTTCTCCATGGCGCCGAAATTGAACGCCGACACCGCCACGATCATGAAGATGTTGAGATCGTATTCGCGCCCGTAAGCCTGTTCGTCCCACGCCATCGCGCGCTTAAGGCTGTCCATCGCATAGGCCGCGCGCGGCTCATTGCCGTGCTCGACGAAAATCTTGAGGTCGACCTTGCGCCCGCTCATCGTCACACGCGAATCTTCCAAGACGCCGAGATCGCCCGCCACCAGCGCGAACAGGTAACACGGCTTGGGGAACGGATCGTTCCACACTGCAAAATGACGCCCATTCGCCAGGTCGCCACTCTCCATTAGGTTGCCGTTCGACAGCAGTACCGGATAGAGCGTTTTGTCGGCTTCGATCCGCGTCGTATAGACCGCGAGCACGTCTGGGCGATCGAGGAAATAGGTGATACGGCGGAAACCTTCAGCTTCACATTGGGTGCAGAACAAGCCCTTCGCGGTGTAGAGTCCCGACAGGCGTGTGTTCTCCGCTGGCGCGATTTCCGTCACCACGTCGAGCACGAACTTCTCCGGCACGTCCGGAATGACCAGCAGTTCCGGCTCTATCGTGTACTGATCGGCCGTCAAGGGGTGGCCGTCGATTGCCACCGATACGAGCTTGAGTGCTTCGCCGTTCAACACCAGCGGCGCGCCGTGCTCGCCCATCCGCACCACGCGCATGCGGGCGGCGACTCGGGTCGTCTGCGGATCGAGGCTGAAGTCGAGCGCAATTTCCGAGACCTTATAGTCTGGTGCGCGATAGTCCTTGAGGTGAATGGCGTGAGGCTCGTCGGTACGCATGCGATGAATCCGGTTTTTGCCGCGGCACGGGTATACCGGAACCGCCCGGAGCATTCGACCTTTTTCGCGATTTTTACGTCCGGCGGGCCAAAGACCAGCCCAGCTACCCCGGCTTTACCCACAGCTTCCTTAAGATTTATCCGAACGGATGCGATGTGTAGAAGCCGAAAGCCAGGACGTGGTCGACGGTGTTGTCGTCGGGCCCGAGCGGCAGCAGCAGGTTTTCGCAATCGGTAAAATTGGCGCGAACGACATCGCGGCCGACCTTGCCGCGCAAGGCGAGCGGTTCGCCGCTGCGAACGACTTTGCGCAACATCGGGATCACGAAGATGTCGAAGCCGGGCTCGTCATAGGCCAGATCGCTGAGGCGGCGGTTCTGCAGCGGCACGCCGAAGCTCATCACGACGACGTCGCCGACGATGCGATAGATGAAATCGGCGCCTTCGACCTTGATGAGGGAAACGTACCGCAGCGAACTGGCGATTTCCCGCGGCCGGATGTCATCGCGCGACGGAAAGCGGCGGGTCCCGCATTTGGTCAGCCAGTATTGATAGCCCGATCGCAGCACCTCGCTGTCGAAGTTGTCGAACCCGATCTGGCTGAACGTCGAGTTGTCGGGAATGCACTTCGTGATTGTCTGCAGCGACATGTCCCCCCCTTCTTCCGCCTTAACCACCCATCTCGATTTTTGTCAGCACGTCCTGGGCATCATGCGCGTATTCGGCGAGTTCCGTCGGCATGTCCTCGCCTGATTTTCGCGCCCAACTGACAAGGGCTCCGGCAATCCGTTCCAGCGCTGGTGCAGAGGCGATCAGACGCGCTTGCCGCTCGATGCGGCTTGGATTGAGATCGTATTCGGCGCCCGGCACGCGCCAGCCGCCCCAGTCCTGTTCGCCGGTGACGATCACCGGATAGGTACCCGGTACCGGATGGCGTGAGCAGTCTTCGGTCGGCTGCCATTTGTTGCGGGCGCGGGTGACGCGCCAGCGTTCGCTTTGGCTCTGCAGTTTTTCCGGGATCGGTTCTTCCTGTTGCAGTTCTTCGGCAGTGAACTCGCGCCCCAGCCCGCAGTCGTAGTGCACGCGGATGGGTTCACCGAGACCCTTGGTCCAATGCGGGACCACATGCTCGACCAACGCCCATGTGCCCACGGGTTTGACGTAGACGCGCTGATTTTTGTGGAACTGGGCCTTGGCCATGCCGTTTCTCCGGACAGTTGTGGGAGTGTACGCTTCGCTCTTTAAGGGCGGGTTAATCTGTGCGGCAGACGCGCGGCGGCAATTGCGCCCAACCGGCGATGTGCGCGCCAAGCAGCCGGTCACCGGCCGCGGTTGGCCGCCTGCGTGATGTCTGGACCGGCAAGAGGATCGATTTCGAGAACACCGCCGTGCTTGCGGCCAATGAGCCTTGGTTTGGGGCCCGAGTTGTCAAAAATGAGCGCAAGATCGGCATTTCTCAGAAACCACGGCAGTTGTTTGAAGGAGCGTTCCCGGCGTGCGCGGATCTTGTCTTCCGTAACGCCATGCCCGCCTTTTGCGACGCGCAGGCGCACGCGCTCGACGTTGAGTTCGGGCGATTTCAGCGTCACGTAGAGCAGTTTGATTTCGAAGCCGAACAGTTTTGCCAGTTTGACGAGCCGACGGTATTTCGGCGTTGATAACACGGTCTCGACACCAATGGTGTGATGCACGCGTATCGAGGCGCGAAGCCAATTCCAGATGCGATCCAAGGCGGCCTTGTTTGCCGTCAGCCGATCCATCTGTTCCTGTTCGCAGATTTGGTCCGTCAGCACGTCGGGGTTGATGATCCAGATAGAGCGACCGAACCCTTCGATGTCGGTTCTGTCGTAAAACGTGCTTTTTCCTGAACCGTTCGGTCCGGCAACAATCCAGAAACTCGGCTTTTCCAGCTTGCCCATGCGCTCCCCGTGCACCGGACTAGCCCTTTGGGGGACGCTTCTTGTTGCTCTTCGTGGCGACCTTTAACGACGCCTTTGCACCCTTCTTGGCGAGCGAAAGAGTACTATTTTCCCGTCTTGCAGCTGCGACGTTCTTGGCAAAAACCGCGCTGAGATTGGCCGCAAGGTTGGTGCCCTCGGCGTCAAGCGAATAGACCGAGATCATTTCCCCGCTCGACTGCCGGACGCGCTTTTTGCGCAAGGCAGGTTTGCCGGTAAGTCTTACGGGCCTGAACTGAATCTCGGCCTTGGGCATCCATCAATCCTCTAGCTCAAGCAATGTATGCTTTTCGCAAGGGTTGCACCAGTCGCTCGTCCGGCACATTACCGGCTTGTTCCTTGCTGCCCATCGCGCCGAGCCAGTCCATGCTGGCGGCGAGCGCAACGGTTTCGCCGATCACCAGAATCGCTGGCATCGCACTTTGTGCCGCGGCTTCGCCGAGCGCGCCAAGCGTGGTTATGCGCACCGATTGATTGGCGAGCGAAGCGTTGCTGACAACCGCCGCAGGCTCCTTCGCGCTGCGCCCCGCTGTGATCAGCTTCGCAGCAATCTCGCCGGCATGTTTGCGCGCCATGTAAAGCACCAGGGTCGGCGAGCCGCGTGCGATCGAAACCCAGTTGAGATCGGGCAGTTTGCCGTCGGTGCCGTGACCGGTGAGAAAGGTTACCACATGGCCGGTGTCGCGATGCGTCACTGGAATCCCGGCATAAGCTAATCCGCCGATCCCCGCCGTCACCCCAGGCACGATGCGGAACGGCACCCCTGCGCTCGCCAGCGCCAGAGCCTCTTCGGCGCCGCGCCCGAACACCAAGGGATCGCCGCCTTTGAGCCGCAGGACGCGCTTGTTCTTCATCGCCAGCGAAATCAGGGTGTGCGAAATGTCGGACTGCTGGCACGAGCGTTTGCCGGCGCGCTTTCCCGCGAAAATCAGCTCGGCGCCCGGCCGCGCCAGGTTCAAAAGGTCTTCGTTGGCGAGCGCGTCATATAAAATCACGTCCGCTGCGCTGACCGCAAAAAGGCCTAGCGCGGTAATCAGGCCGGGATCGCCAGGGCCAGCACCGGTCAGCCAGACCCAGCCGGGTTCGAAAGCGGGGAGCGCAAGTGCCCCGGCGAGTTTGGCCATCGCCGCCCGCTCGGCAGCCTTGGTCAGATCAGCGGACATTCATCATTTCCAACATGTACAATATATAGTACCACGACGCACTGAGGTAAAATAGCCTCTTTCCGCGCGAAAGTCGCTTCTTGGCGTTCACCTCTTCGGCGCCTTGCGTTAGATAGGGTGCCGCCACCTTGGAAACCATGACACCCATGCTGAAACCCCGTTCCGATCTCAAGCCCAACACCTTTGAAAACGAGATTTACCCGCTGATCACCCCCAACGGCTTTCGCGAATACGATGCCCGCTGGCTGTTCGGCAAAGAATTGAACCTGCTCGGCGTGCAGGCTTTGGGCCTGGGCCTTGGCACCTATTTTCTGCGCCATGGCGCGCCGCGAGTCGTCACCGGCCACGACTACCGGGCGTATTCGCTGTCGATCAAACAAGCGCTGACCCTCGGCCTCATCAACGCCGGCATGGACGTGGTGGACGTCGGCGTCTGTACCACGCCGGTCGCTTATTACGGCCAGTTCGCGCTCGATTGCCCCGCCGTGGCGATGGTTACCGCCAGCCACAACGAAAACGGCTGGACCGGTGTCAAGATGGGTTCCCAGAAGCCGCTCACCTTTGGCCCCGACGAGATCAATGAGCTGAAGGACATTGTGCTCAATGCCAAGAGCGAAGCGAAGGCCGGCGGCAAATACACCTTCGTCGAGAATTTCGCCGAGCAGTATCTCGAAGCCGTCACCAAGGGCCACAAGCTGAGCCGCCCGATCAAGGTGGTGGTGGCGACGGGCAACGGCACCGCGGGCGCCTTCGCTCCGGAAGCGCTGCGCCGCATCGGTGCCGAAGTTATCGAGGCCGATACCGCGCTCGATTACAACTTCCCCAACTACAATCCGAACCCGGAAGACCTGCACATGCTGCACGTCATGGCGGATGCGGTGAAGAAGCACGGTGCCGAGCTGTGTATCGGGCTGGACGGCGACGGCGATCGCTGCGGCGTGGTCGACGATCGCGGCGAGGAAATCTTCGCCGACAAAACGGGCGTGCTGCTGGCGCGCGATATGTCTACCAAACATCCGGGCGCGACCTTTGTGGTCGATGTCAAGTCGACCGCGATCTACACCATCGATCCGGTGCTGAAAGCCAATGGCGTCAAGACCGATTACTGGAAGACTGGCCATTCCTACATCAAGCGCCGCACCGCCGAATTGCACGCACTGGCGGGCTTCGAGAAGTCCGGCCACTATTTCTTCAATCCGCCGTATGGCCGCGGTTATGACGACGGCATCGTTGCCGCCATCGCGGTGCTCGAAATGATCGACCATGCCGGCGGCAAGAAGCTATCGGAGATCGAAGCGACGTTGCCCAAGACCTGGTCGTCGCCGACTATGAGCCCGTTCTGCGCCGACGAGGCCAAGTACGATGTCGTCGCCGCCATCACCAAGGAATACGAGGACCTGAAAGCCAAGGGTGGGAAAATCCTCGGCCACGCCATTGCGTCCATTGTAACAGTCAACGGCGTACGCGTGACCCTCGATGACGGCACCTGGTGCCTGGTCCGCGCTTCGTCCAACAAGCCCTCGCTGGTGGTGGTGGTGGAAAGCCCGACCTCCGACGAAGCCAAGCACGCCATCTTCAAAGATCTCGACGCCCGCCTGTCGAAGCACAAGGAAGTCGGCGAATACGACCAGAAGATTTAGGCGAATAGAAGCGAATAGCGAGTAGGAATTGACGGGCCCTCTTGGCCTGCCACCCTTTTCTATTCGCTATTCGCTATTCGCTATTCGCTATTCGCTGGTTTTCACCCCACCACGTTCCACACCACGCGCGCCGCGCACCAAAGAGCGACCACGGCGAACAACAGGCGTAACCGCTTGGTGTCGATTTCGGGCGCGAAGTGGGCGCCGATCAGGCTGGTGGCGAACGTCACCGGCGCGGTCGCACCGAACGCCAGCAAATTGACGTAGCCGTACGAGTATTTTGGTAGTCCCGCCAAGCCGTATCCGCTGACGGCCATTACAATCGCGCCCGTCGCGGTGATGACGACGGCGAACAAGGCGACAGTGGCTTCGGCTCCGTGCTCGCAGCAATCCGCATAAGGCGAGCAAGGGATTGCCGAGCGCGGCACCGGAAAGACCCAGCGCCCCCGCTGTTGTGCCAGTGACGAACGCCATCGCGTAGCCGAAGAGGCCGCGCGATGGTTTCACGTTTTCGCGGTCCTTGACCCATACGGCCATCGCCGCGGCCGCCACTGCCACGGCGGCGAAAACCAGCGCCAGCTGGGCGCCCGGCAGACGCAGCGCGACAGCAAGGCCGGCCGCCGTTCCGGCTATCAGCCCCAAGGTCCAGCGCCTTACCACGCCCCAATCCAGCGATCGTCCGTGTGCGGCCAATAAGCCAAGTGACAGCGGCAGCAGGCACGCGAACGAGGTTCCCACCGCCAAGTGCATCGCCAAATCGGTTCCGATCCCCGCTGATCGCGCCACCAGGAACAACGCTGATACCAGGATCAGGCCGGCGCCGCGGCCCAGAATGCCGCCGAAAAGCCCCGCGGCCGCGCCCGCGATCAACAGTCCCAGCCCGAGGGTGCCGAGATCGTTGCTGCCGGTTAAGAAATTCATGCTGCTTCCCGCTTTTCGCGGCAGTTCAATCCCAACGTCTGGGCAAGGCAAGAGTTGTTTAGGAGTTTGTATGTTAAATGACAGCGCTTAACACGTACCCGAAGGCTGGGCGCGGGGGAAACGACCCGGCCGCGAGGGGAGGTTATCGTGAACGCGCTTGTGACGGCCGCAGAAGCCAATACGCTGATCGACCGCGGCTGCGTGCTGCATATCGCGGGCGAAGAGCACGTGCTGCGCCAGCTTCATCGCGGCAACTGGATCGGTGGCACCACGCCTTATATCCTGACACGTGACGGCGGCGTGGTGGAACGGGAGAAGGTGTTCGTCTCCGAGTTGCCGGTGAACGCGCGTGCGATCACCACGCATTTCATCGATATCGGGCGGCTCCCGGCGATTTCGGTCGAGGCGCCGCGCAACGGCTTCTCCATCGTGATCGCGCCGGGCATGAGCGAGATTCATTCGATCTATAGCCTCACCGCCGCGAGCATTCCGGGCATTCGCGACATCCCGATCATGGGATGGATTTCCGGCGTGCATGTGGATGATCGTTTGAACATCTCGGCGAAAGTGGTCAACGGCGTGACCGGCGAAGTTGCCGACGATCGCATCGTGGTGATGCGTGCCGCGCTGCCGCCGAGTAAGGAAGCCTCGGTCGGCATCATCAATCTGGTCATACCGGGTACGGGCGACGAAATCGTGTTCGACGCGCCAAGCTTTACGGCGAGGGACTGCACGATCAACGGTCAGCGGGATGATTTCTACGCCTACGCTGTCCATCACAATCTCGAACTCCATCACCCACTGGTCACCGAACTGAACGGCGAACACATCAGCGTCGCCTTGAAGCTGATCGATGCCGAAACCCGTTCGGTACAGTTCTACGCCCCGGTCATGAAGGGCCGCGTCTATCGCTTGGCCACGTCGGTGCCAGACTACCGTAACGCGCTGGTTCGCCTCGCTGCCGAACGGAAGCTCAATCCTGTGCTGTCGTGTAACTGTGTCCACAATTTCACTTATGGCGACTTGATGGCGCCGCAGCCCTATCCGCTGCCCGGCCCGGCGGTGTTTGGCGAACTTGCGCATGTGTTGATGAACCAGACGCTGGTGTGCCTGTCGATCAAGGACAAATAGGCGTAATATGCCGGGCTTGTCCGGTGTAGCCGCTAGGCGAAGCCGGATGTTTGTCGACCAAAGATTAAGTGATCGCGGTTTTCCTCGCTCGTCCGGCGAAGCCGGATGCGTGCATTTGTCGGCGCGATTGCGACGTTTATCGATGCGATTGCGACGGTTATAATACAATCTCGCGGTAAAAACACGATATCCTGGACGTGCGGGAGCACCGCTAGCGAGGTATTTGCGATGTCTGGTTTCGGGTCGCTGTGTAAATGTGCCTGGTTTGCGGCTGCGGTCGTCGCCCTGGCCGGATCGGCTTTTGGCCAAGCGGTTTCCTATGGCACGCTGCAGAAGTGGGAGGGCTTCTATCCGACGAAATACGCCAACACACTGCCGCTGCCCGCCGGGCAGACCCTCTGGGACGATCCGATCGTCAAGGTGTCGCTGGCGGCGACGTTGCAGCCGGACCAGCTCGCCCAGCTCAAGACATGTTGGGGAGCGAGTTGCACGGAAGACCGGGTTCAGCTCTACGACAATATGATAGCCGTTCACGTCTGCAAGAAAGACAGCCGGGACTTCCGGGCCTGCCAAGAGTGGAGCGCCTACATCTTCCTGGAAATGGATAGCGGCCGCACCAGTGTTTGCTGGAACACGATGGTTCCCGGCGATTTCAAACCGGTTCCCGCCAGCACTTGGATTTGGCGAACCCCGGGCAAATCCGGCGACAGTGGCACGACTGCCGTCGCCGCCTGTACCAGCGCCAGCGCGTTCCAACATGCCGTGGACCAGAAAAACGGCAAGAGCATCGAGGTTGAGACCAAAGGACTACCCGGTGCCAAGTTGAAACCGTGACGCCAATTACCGCCGCAGCACCACGCTCGTCTCAATCTGGCGTTCCGATACCGTCCAGAAGGTGCGCAGCAGCCGCACCGTCTCGTCGCGCGCGGTGAGTACGAATCCGTGCCGCTGATAGAAACCAATGGCCCAGGACGCATCCGCCCAGGTTCCGACCAGGATCGGTCCCTTCTGTTTCTCGATCAGAAACGACAACAGCGCCGAACCGATGCCGCGACCCTGTAAAGTGGGGCGCACGTAAGCGTGCCGGATCAGCGGTTGATTTTTCACGATCTGAAAACCCATCACGCCGACCAGCGCACCGGTGTCCTCGCTGCCCCAGAACACGACATCCTTGGCGATATCCGCCGCCAGTGCATCGTCGCTCATATAGGGATCATGAAAGCAATCGGCCGGGATCACGCCGCGATATTTCTCGGCCGCGGCATTGATGATGGTGGCGATAGCAGCGTGTTCGTCGTCGCAGCAGGGGCGGATGTCCGACGTCATGTATGGTAGTTCCTAAGGCTAATCATTTTGGGGTATCAGATTTTAGTCGCCGTAGCGTGTTTTCGATAATGAAGACGTGATTGCTGGTCTCGATCAAAAGCTCATACCAGGAAACGATTGTATCCACGTCATCGTTGATCCTCTTGCGATAGTCGGCATCGAGTTGGCTTTGGTACGCGATCATCTCTTCGTACGAAAAGTCTTCGGTAACGCGGTCTGGTACCCTCTTCTTCGCAAAATCTCTTTGGTGCCGACCAAGCTCGGTCGCCGTTTTGTGAACTACCTTGTTACGCAGTTCGCGGAGCTCATGTATGCGGTAAGCAAATGCGGGCAACAACGCAAAGGACTCACGGCCATGCAAGGCGTCCTCACGGGCAAACACGGCGGCCTCAAGGAACGGGGCGTTGTACCAGGTCGGGTGACGCTTCTTGTCCCTAATTGAATCCTTTACGTATTGATCCGTGTCCTTCTTGAATACCGCTGCGATAAAGAGGTCACGAAGCCGGTCTGAGGCCGATCCGAGCAAGACCATCGACGATATCAAGTGGACCTGGAATAGGCTGTCCTCGGCATAGTGATCCCTCTCGGTCGTGACACATTGAAACAGCACTAGCCCAATCGACAGGCGCGCCGCTTCGATGAGCCCTTCGAAATCGCCACCTGAAGTAACGAGAAATTGCTGCCACGGTTCGAGGGCCGCGGGAGCCGGACCATTTGCGTGGGTCGCAGAGAAGTGCTCGTCGAGAAATCGAAAGTACAACGAGTCCGTTTGCCATATCGCGTGACCAATCATCTCGTCATCGTAGGTATCTGGTCCCGTCCAGCCGTATCTATTCAGTGGGTATATGTCCCGTCCCTGGAGAAGGTTTTCAATTTTCTCTCGGACATATTTGTTGGCGATTTTGGGGGAAAGGTGCGGGCTATCGGTCATGTGAAGCCTACTTGTGTGTTTGTTGAACGCCGAGATTAAGAGCGGTCAAAGTGAATATTCTTCCTAACTCGCCTTGAACTTGGCAAACACCAAGTGATCTTTGTTGGCGTGCATCAGCGACGTGAGGCCGTTGATGGTATCGAGGCTGAGGCCGCTGGGGGCGCCGCCGTCGGGATCGGCGGTGATCTTAGAATAGCTGGCGCTCGCCACCTTCTCCCATTTGCCATTGGGCTTTTTGATCTCAAGGTTGGCGACGGTCGCCTTCAACACCAGGCGCACGATGGCGACGTCGAAGGTCCGCGGTTTCATTAGGCTGGGAAATTCCCCCGCCATTTGCCAGCCGTTTGCCAAGGCCCAAGCGCTCAGTTCGTCTTTCGTCATCACCAGCATCCTCGCCGTGCGACCGCTTCAACCACGGCCGCTTGGGCAGGATATTGCGGCACGTCAGGCTTGAACACCAGCCTGACGCGGCGGGATGAGCGGAATCCTTCCCTCTGGGGCTCACACATAACACCGTTTTCCTTTTCAATCGCTTGCGTCTGGCCCCGCCCCGCGCTTACACCTTTGCGGTGCAAAAGGCGGAGGCGGTTATGGATAGGCGCACGGTGCTGGGGCTCGGCGCGGCGACGCTGGCGACCATGGCGGCACGGGCCGAAAGCATGAAGCCCGACGGCTCGCTTTCGACCGATCCCACCGAGACCATCCCGCTGTGGCCGGCAACGCCGCCGGGCGGCGAGGGTGTTCATCTCACCGCCCGTATCGTCGAGCGCTCGCCTGATCCCAACGCCTATCACGACCGTTATGTCGACAGCGTTGGCATGCCGATCCTCATCGTGTTCCGGCCCAGCCGCCCCGACGGCTCGGCGATTCTGCTGTGCCCCGGCGGCGGCTATGTTCGCACCGTGATCGACAAGGAAGCCTTCGAATCGGCGCGCCGTTTCAATGCTGCCGGTATCACGGTGTTCGTACTGCGCTATCGCTTGCCGGGTGAGGGTTGGGCAAACCGCTCCGACGTGCCGCTGCAGGACGCCCAGCGCGCCCTCCGCTTGATCCGTTCGTATGCGGACCATTACGGGATTGATTCCAGCCGTGTCGGCATCCTTGGGTTTTCCGCTGGCGGACATGTCGTAGCTTCGCTGATTACGCGCCACGCCGACACGGTTTATTCCGTGAGCGATGCCGCCGACCGGATTGATGCTCGTCCCGCTTTTGCCGGGCTGATGTATCCCGTCGTCACCATGGGCGATGGTACGCATGGCGGCTCGCGCGCCATGCTCCTTGGTGCCAATCCTTCGCCGCAAGCGATCGCCGAATATTCCTGCGAGCGGCATGTCGCGTCCGCCGTGCCGCCGACATTTCTCTGTCTTGCGCGCGACGACGAAGCGGTACCGCCGCTCGCCAACGGTCTGGCAATGTATGAAGCGCTGGCAGCCGCGAAGATCCCGTCCGAGCTGCACGTCTTCCAGGAAGGCGGCCATGGTTTCGGCATCCGTCTGGCCGCTGGCAAACCGTGTGCGTCCTGGCCCGATCTGTTCCTCAAATGGGGCAAGGAAGGCGGCTGGTTCCGCGGCGAGGTGCACTGATGGCCGATCCCACCGAAATCGTCCGTCTATGGCCGAGCACGCCGCCCGGCGGTGAAGGCGTTAAGCTCGTCACGAAGATGGAGAGCTTTTCCCAAAACCTCGCCAATCACGACCGTTTTTTGCGCGATGTCGGCGATCCGCATCTGTGGGTCTGCCGGCCGCCGAAGCCGGATGGTTCGGCGGTGTTGGTGATTGCGGGCGGCGGCTACACCGTGATCGTCATCGATCACGAAGGTTTTGAGACGGCGCGGCGTTTGAATGCGGCTGGAGTTACGGCATTCGTGCTGCAATACCGCTTGCCGGGCGAGGGCTGGGCGAACAGCGCCGATGTTCCGCTTCAGGATATGCAGCGCGCCATGCGTCTTATCCGCGCCAATGCCAAACGCTTTGCTATTGATCCCACCCGGCTCGGCGTGATCGGATTTTCCGCCGGCGGACACATGTCGGCGACGCTGGCGACGCGCTACGACGAAAAGGTCTACGCGCCCGTCGATGCCGCCGACCAATGCGATGCGCGGCCCGCTTTTGCCGGCATGATCTATCCGGTCATCACCATGGGGCCCGGCACGCACGCGGATTCGCGCGACCGTCTGATCGGCAGCGATCAAAGCGCGGCGCGGCTGGAAGCCTATTCCTGCGACAAGCGGGTCACGCCGCGCACAGTGCCGAGTTTCATTTCTTTCGGCGGCAACGACACGTTGGTGCCGCCATGGCCCAATTCGATGGCGATGTACAAGGCGCTGGTCACCGCGAATGTTCCGGTCGAACTGCACGCCTTCGAAGACGGCCCGCATGGCTTTGGTCTCACCGGTGACAGTCCAAAGGGCGAATTGAACGCCAAATTGTTCCTCGCCTGGGGCGCGCGCGGCGGCTGGTTCAAGAGCGCTTAGAGTTCCAATCCGGAATGCAGGGCGAGGGTACGGCATCGTTTGCGCCGCCGCGCTCGAGGCGAAACAGCGTCCAGAAGGCAAGGCGCGGCGGATGGATGGACCCGCTGCGTTTCAGCGCCGCATAGCTGCACATGATCTTGGTGGCGTCGGCTGCGGCCGTCCGGGCCAAGACGAATTCGGAATAGACCATCTCGGCGCCCACGCCTTGCGGCAAACTCACTGGTAACGTTGGTGTGTCGGAGAACAAGTACAGCGGCCCGTTTCTGAGTGCCGCTTCGAGGTCCTGACGGTCGAACAGGATGTCAACGCGATACGGCTTCGGCTGCACCATCGGATAGCTGTCAAACCGGTCCTTGTCGAAGCTGTAGGCGTGCAGTCCCGTCGGAAAGGCGCGGTACAGATATTTCGCCATCTTCATGTGCGGACGGATGCCGAACGGATAGACGGCGAGAAACAGCATTGCCGCCACTGCGCTCCAGCCCACGACCTTCGCGGCCCAGGATTTGCGCCACGCCCAAACGCGGTCGAACACCGGCAGCGGCCGTCCCGGCGCAAACGCCAGCACCGGCCAGCTTATTGCCAGGATCGCCAGCGGAAACAGGAACCGTTCTTCTTTATGCGCCATCAGGCAGTGCACCAGGAAGAACGGTACCGTCACCCAGGTCACGACGTGGCGCGGATTGCGCAGACAGGCGATCACCATTGCGATCATCAACAGCGCCGTGATCGGGGCGAAGATCGTTCCAGGTTCGAGATAAAAATAGGCGAAGAAGGGTGACGCCCCAAATGTCTTGGACGCGACGCCTTGCAGGATGTTGACGTCGAAATAGTTCCATGGCGGGAAGCACCATTCGCCGTAGCCCCAACGGTCGATGAGCGCCGCGGCAGCCACGGCGGCGAGTCCTCCCCCGGCAAAGGCGGCGAGCGCGCTCGGCTTGACCCGGGCCTGGAACCACAGCCACGCCATCAATCCCAGGGTGAGAAACGCCGATTGATAGCGGCACTCGAAAGCAATGCCGCACAACAACCCAGCTGCCAGCATCCGCCGCCATCTTCCCTCCCGCACCACCAGCACCAGGGCAAAGGTAAAGAAGGCGGCAGCGGCGGTTTCGGATGCGGTGCGTACAAACAGATAGGGCAAGAACCCCATGAACGGCAGCATCCGCGCAAAGGCGCGCCGTTCATCGGCGCGTTCGAGAGTGTCCTGTATCCACCGCGCGAAACCAAACAGCGCCGCCAGCGACACGATGCCGGTCACCAGCCGCAGTACGAACATCAGATCGAACAGATCGGTGAGGCCCAAGGCCCGGAGCGGCCGGGCGACGAGGAAGTAGAGGAAGGCTTGGGTGAACGGCCGCGCGCGGGCGCCGAATTCCCAGGGCAGATCGGCCGGGCTGGTGAGGCCAAGTTTCATCGCCATGTATTCCAGCACCTGAAAGTGCTCGTCGGGAAAGAAGAAGGTCTCGCTGAACCAGGCGGTCACCACCGTGACCGCTGCCAGAAGGACAAAGCCGCGGTTGAGGGCCCCAGTCTCGCCGGGTGCGGTTAGGAACCGGCGCAAGCCGTCGCGCGCTTGGCGAAACTCCCGAACGGTGATCTCGGATACGGTCATTTCCGCCCTTTCCCCGGCCGTGATAAGCTGGGGACGCGCCGTCCGTCAACGAGGCTGGTCCCTATGCTGCGCTACGGCTATTTCCACGATTTGAAGTCGGGCCCCAAGCTGCTGATTTGGGGTGGTCCCGACGACATGGCCCGGCTCTACGAGGCGCTGTCGCAGGTCGCGGCGAGCGAGGGGCCGCAGGCGCTTACCGACATTCAGGGCTGCGTCGCGGTCGATGACACGACCGTACTTTTGGAAACCGTTGGTGAGGCGGAGGGCATCGTTCGTGATGAGGTCGAGGCTGATGTTTTCCATTGGCGGGTGGACGAGGAAGACTGGTACGCCTTTCAAGAGTTGGTTGAACCGCTGACACATTGCTCATCCGCCAAGCCTGGGCATCAGTATCTGGAGAGCCTCGCCAACGGGGAGATCACCGTGATGGTCAGTTGCGGTGAATATCCTGACGACCTGAAGCCCTAACCCAGTTTATCATGCTTTAGAGTTACCGTCGTGTCGGCTTTCAATGCCACCGGCCACGTCCGCCCGCGATAGCGCAAGGTCACTGTCTGATCGGCTTCACTCGCCAGCGTCACCTGATCCAGCGCGCCGTCCCGCCATGTGAGATCGGCCGTGATCCCGCCGCGGGCGCGAAGGCCGTGCACGCTTCCGTTCGGCCATACTGAAGGCAACGCCGGCAACAGGATCAACTGGCCGTTCCAGCTTTGCAGCAGCATCTCGGATATGGCGTTGGCGCCGCCGAGATTGCCATCGATCTGGAACGGTGGATGGGCATCGAACATGTTGGGATAGGTGCGTTCGGGGCCGGTCAAGAACTTCAGGATCTTGAAGGCGTGGTCGCCTTGCCCAAGCCGCGCCCACCAATTGATGCGCCACGCCGTGCCCCATCCCGTTGCCTCGTCGCCGCGGATTTCGAGCGTCTTCTGCGCCGCCTCCGCCAGTTTGGGCGTGTCGTAGATGTTGATCTGCGCCGAGGGGAACAGACCGTAGAGGTGCGAGATATGGCGGTGGTGGATTTCCGGCACCGCCATGTCCCAGTCTTCCAGCCATTCCTGCAACTGCCCGGCTTTACCGATCTGGTCGGGCGGCAGACGGTCCCGCATCGCTTCCAATTCGGCGGTGAACGCCGCATCGGTTTTTAGGATTTTGGCGGCCGCACTCGTGCGCGCGAACAGATCGCGCAAAATCTGGCTGTCCATCGCCGTGCCCGCAACCAGCGTGCCGCCGTAAGGATGAGCGTTCTCCGGTGACATGGTCGGGCACATCACCATCCAGCCGAATTTGGGATGGGGCACCAGCGTGTCGATATAGAATTGGCACGCTCCCTTCATCAGCGGATACAACTCGGCCAGGAAGGTTTTATCGCGGCTGTAATCGTAGTGGTCCCATAGCTGTGCGCAGAGCCAGGCGCCGCCCATTGGCCACATGCCGGCCGCGGCAAAATCAATCGGGGCGGTGGCGCGCCAGATGTCGGTGTTGTGGTGGGCGACCCAGCCGTGTGCACCGTATTGCTCCTTGGCGGTCACCTGACCGGTCACGGCGATGTCCTTGACCAGCGCCATCAAGGGTCCGACGCATTCGGGCAGGTTGCCCGGCTCGGCGATCCAGTAGTTCATCTCGGTGTTGGCATTAATGGTGTATTTGCCCTGCCAGGGTGCGTTCAGCTTTTCGTTCCAGATGCCCTGCAGGCCCGCCGCCTGACCACCCGGCCGCGAGGAAGAAATCAAGAGATAGCGACCGTACTGGTAATACAGCATCGCCAGTGCCGGATCGGTTTCGAGCGCGGCCTGGCGGATACGCACATCGGTCGGCAGGTTTACCGCGGCGGTCCGGCCGAGATCGAGTTTCACGCGGCCGAACAGGCGCTGGTAGTCGGCGACATGATCGGCGAGGAGCTTGTCGTACGGTTTTCGCGCCGCCCGCTCGATTGCCGTCTTGGCGAGCGCTTCCGGTTCACCGGAGATGTCGTCGTAGGTCTTGAAATTGGTCGCCATCGCGATCAGCAGCGTGACCGTATTGGCGAAGTGCACCGACAGAGCGTCGCCGTCTTTGGTCAGCGTTCCGCCATCGAGGATCACGCGCACGCGCGCGTCGAACCGCAGTTTGCCCGGAATGCCCTCCTGGGCGGTGTTGACGCCGCGCAGGATGATATCGTCACCGTCGAACACGATGGCCGATTTCTGCACGCTGTCGAATCCAATCATGAACGACATCGCATTCGGCCGGTCCGCAGTGAACCGCACCGCGATGACCTGATCGACGGCACTGGCGAAATACTCGCGCACGAAGGCGCCGCGGTCGCGCACGAACTCCACCCGCGCCACGGCACGCGCGAGATCGAGGCTGCGGCGATAGGCGAGGGCCGGACCGGCCCAGTCGTCGGTGATCAAAAGATTGCCGATCGTCTGATAGGAAAGCTGGCGGATGGGTTCGGCCATCATCTCCTTGTCGATGAAGGCCTCGGCGTTCGCGTATTTTCCCTCGAACAGGAGCTTGCGCGCCTCGCCAAGATGTTTGGCGGCGCCTTTGTGCGCCGGTTGATAGGGGCTGCCCGCCCACAGCGTCGATTCATTGAGCTGAACGCGCTCTTCGTTCGGTCCGCCGAAGATCATGGCGCCGAGGCGGCCGTTGCCGATCGGCAGGGCTTCGGTCCACTCCGCCGCCGGCTGGTTGTACCACAGGGTCAGATCGCTCGGTGCCGCGCGTACCGGCGCCGCATCGGCCGCGCCAAGGCTTCCGAGAAATGCGGCACCCAATTTCAGGGTTGTGCGGCGGGAAAAGGCCATGATCGGCTCCTGGTGATCAGTGCGATGCCACGACAATTTCTGGCGATGTTTCTGATACTGGCGCGCCCACCCGGGCGATAGCTTCGCGTAACACGTCGACACCTGCCTCATAACGCGGTGCGTTTTCGGAGAGATAGCGGCGGAATTGGCGGGCGCCCGGCCGGCCATGAAAAACGCCCAGGATGTGGCGGGTCATGGCATTAAGCGGCACGCCCTCGGCGCGCTTTGTCTCCACATAGGCAACGAAAGCTTCCACCGCTGCATCGACCGACCGCTCCTCCGCGCCGAAGAAGCGTGCGTCCACGTCCGCCAACACGGCGGGCGATTGATAAGCGAGGCGGCCGAGCATCACGCCATCGACGTGCTTCAGGCATTCCGCCGCTGTATCGAGGCTGGCGATGCCACCGTTGAGTACGATGGTGAGGTCCGGGTTCTCGCGTTTTACCGCATAGACAAGATCGTAATCGAGCGGCGGCACGGCGCGGTTCTGGCGCGGTGACAGGCCTTCGAGCAGCGCCTTGCGCGCATGTACGACGAAAATGGTGGCGCCCGCTGCCTTGCACTTGGCAATCAGGGTGCGTAGCGCGACGTCTGGGTCCTGGTCGTCAACGCCGATGCGGCACTTCACGGTGACCGGGATCGTGACCGCCGCGCCCATCGCCGCGACGCAATCGGCCACCAGATCGGGTTCCAGCATCAGACAGGCACCGAACTTGCCCGACTGCACGCGGTCGGACGGACAGCCGACATTGAGATTGATTTCGTCGTAGCCGAAATCGGCACCGATCTTCGCGGCCTCGGCGAGGGATGCTGGGTCCGACCCGCCGAGTTGCAAAGCGACCGGATGCTCGGCCGGATCGAACCCGAGCAGCTTTTCCCGGTCGCCGTGGATCGCCGCTTGCGCGGTGACCATCTCGGTATAGAGCCGCGCCCGCGACGACAGCAGGCGGTGGAACCTCCGGCAATGCCGGTCCGACCACTCCATCATGGGGGCTGTGCAAAATCTATGTGATTGATTTATTTGCATTATTTAGATATTTTCCAAAAGCTTTCCGGGTGCCCGGCGACTGCCAGTGCCAAGGCTACAGCATCACCGTCCTCGGACCTCCATCGTATTGGATCGTGCTTATCGTTTTTGGTGGCACATTTCTCTCAACAAGTTCGACCTCGAATGTGCGGTGGTCCAGCATGCCGCGGAACGACCCGGACCTCGTTGCGAGCGAAAGCGTCCGCGCTTTGTTGTTCCAATGGACGCGAATGGTGCTGAACTTGCCCTTCTCGTAGCGGTAGTTGGTTCCTTCGTCTTCATAGAGATCGAATGTACCGTCAGACCCGGCAAAGACTTTAAGGGTTATCCCGCGCCCGTCTCCATCGGCGGTCGATTGTACGACCGGGCCGATAGGAAGGATCGAACCGGCTCTTGCGTGCACAGGCACACGATCTAGCGGGGCATCGACGACGTGGGTGGCACCGGCGTCGCGGTGCTCGCCAGTCCAGAAATCGTACCAGCCGCCTTTGGTTTGCGGCAGATAGACATCCCATTGCGAAACGCCAGCGCGGAAAACGGGGGCAATGTGAAGCGCTTTGCCGAACATGTAGCTGTGGGTCTGATCCAGCGCCTTCGCATCGTCTGCGAAATCCATGACCAGCGGGCGCATCAGCGATGAGCCTTTGCGAGTGACTGCGGCGGCGTTGCTGTAGATGTAGGGGAGCAGGCGATAGCGCCATTCGATCAGCGCCCGTGCCCGCCGCTCGACGTCTTCGCCGTAGCGCCATGGCTCCGTCTGGCTCTGATAGCCGTGCACGCGCATCAGTGGCAGGAAGGTGGCATATTGCAGCCAGCGGATGAACAGCTCGTGGTAGGCAGGATCGGTGTATTGCGAATTTCCCGGGCGGAAGAAGCCTCCTGCGTCGACCGTCCAATAGGGATAACCGGCCGCCATCATGTTCAGGCCGGCGGGAATCTGCCGCTTCAGCGTGTCCCAATCGCAGCCGATGTCGCCTGACCATGTTGCCGAAGCGAAGCGCTGCTGACCAGGAAAGGCGCTCCGCGTCAGGATCATCACACGCCGGTCCGGAGCGTCGCGCCGCTGGCCTTCATAGACCGTCCGGCTCACTTCGAGCGGATACTGAAGCCTGACCTTGTTGCCAATACCCGCGGCGGTTTTGCGCCCAACAAGGTCGTCGTTCTCAGGCTCGGTCGCGTCCTGCCACCAGGCATCCACGCCAAGCGACAGCAGCTGATGGCTCATTGCGCCCCAATAAAGGCCGGCCGCGCGCTTGTCGAAGAAATCGATCCATGTCGTATCGGGAATGAAGCAGCCCCGCGCCGCAAGGCTCTTTCCCAAATCGCTCTGTTGGTCGACCTTCGACCATACCGATAACATGAAGCGTGTCTTCATGCTGTGCAGGCTGGCGATGAGACCGGCCGGATCTGGGTAATCCGCTTCGTCGAAGCGCATGGCGTTCCAGCCGTACTTTCCCCAGTACTGCCAATCTTGGACAATTACGTCCATGGGAATTTTCCGGCTGCGAAATTCGCGCACATTGGCGAGGATCTCTTCCGAGGATTTGTAGCGCTCACGGCAATGGATATAGCCATAGGCCCACTTCGGCATCATGGGCGCATGGCCCGTCAGCCGCCGGTATTCGGCGATGATGTCCTCCGCGGATGGCCCTGCAATCACCACATAATCGATGGCGTCGGCGACCGGCGAACACAGAACGGTGGCATCGCGCACGAGGGCGAAGCGCAGCGAGGGCCGGTCCTTGGCATCGCCGATGATCTTCAGCTTGTGGAGCCCCGTTGCAAGCTCCGCGAAAAAGCTTGTGGTGGGTGGCAGCCAAAGCGAGGCGACGTCGGTCAGAACCTTGCCGTCGATTTCGACATAATGCTTGTTCGCCATCGCTTGGCCGACATCGAGCAGAAAGCTGTAGCGGCCGCTTTGCGGTACATCGAATGTGCCTTCGAACGCCGCGAGGTTACGGGTGATGTTTGCAGTCCCGGCTGTCGTGGTGACGTTGACGGCAGCGCTCTTGGCGTCATAGGCCACGCGGTCGGGCACGACCGTCCGGTCACCCGGATTGAGCTCTACCATCCCTGCATTGTGCCACAACAGGCCATAGCCTTTGCTCGATAGCAAAAAGGGCAGGCTGATTTGCGTGTTCACCTGGGTGAGACGCCGGGACAGGCCGCGCAGATTGAGAAAGCCGTCTTGAAATTGGCCTGTGCCGTATAACCTTTCGTCAGAGGGGGAGTGGAACTCTTGTGTTGCGATGAAGGTCGCTTCTCCCTGTACCGTCGAGGACACGAGGTGGCGGGCATCCGGCAATTCGCGCAGAAGCGGCTTTCCTGCTGCATCGAAGAAGGAGAGGGTGCCGTCACTCGTTTTGATCCGGCATTTGATCTGGCGCAAATCGAGCGTCACAGAATCCTTCGTTCGCGCCTGGCCGGCCAAGGGCACAACTTTGTGGGAGAGCAGCGTGGGGCTCGGCGGCAGAACGCCGTCTTTTGCGAAGCGGACGCGGATCGCACGGTTGCTGATGGCGTAAATATGGAGTTGCCCGTCCCCGACAGTCTGAGTGTAACTGGGCGCAACCTCAGGCGCATGACCTTCGGCCGGAAATGTCGCAGCCGCACCGGTCAAGCTTGTGGCGCCCCATTGCAGCGCGTCGCGCCGCGACAAATATGGAAACACTCCTTGCGGCGCGCGGGTTTTGGCGGTGTCGTGTGGCATGGTAAGTGCTGTCACTCCCCGGTTGTTGTTGCGGCCTCAGGCGCTACTGATGGCCGCTTTATTGTATGCGTAATAGGTGAGAACAACGAAATGTGCCATGAGGAATTTTGACTGCGGATCTGCTGTGAGGGTGATGATCGAAGATTCTGCTATTCCTACAAACGACTGCTTGGGGTATGCGCCGGTCACACGCTGATGACGAGTCAGAGTGTTTCCGGCGCCACTTTCGAACGCGCTGCGCTTTATTTACCGCGCTGCGGTCTTGCGCTCCAATTCCGGCCAAAGCGCTGCATAGACGGCGATCAAGACAAAACAGGCCGCCGGCACCAGCAATCCGATCCGCATCGACGAAATGTCAGCGATATGGCCCATCAAGGGCGGGGCGATGGCGCCGCCGACGATTGACATGACGATCAGCGACGAACCCAGTTTGGTGTGCTTACCAAGCCCGCGGATGCTGAGCGCGAAGATGGTGGGAAACATGATGGACATGAAGAAGAAAGTGCCCAGCAAGGCGCCGAGACCGATGCCGCCGCCCCACATCGCGATAGCGCACAGCACAACATTGGCGACGGCATAGACCGCGAGCGCGGCGTGCGGCTTGGCCAAGCTGACCACAACGCTGCCGCATAACCGGCCGATCATGAACAGACCGAAACCGAACAGGCCCAAATAGGTCGCTGCCTGTGTCGGCGTGACGCCGTGTGCGTTCTCCAACATGTAGTTGATGAAGAAGCCGAAAATTCCCGATTGCGCCGCGACATAGAGGAATTGTGCCAGCACGCCCATGGTGAAATGCGGGCGCCGCCACAGCGGCTTTTGGGGCCCACCGTCAGCTTCGGCTTTCACGTCTTCCTCGGCCACGAGGTCGGGCACTTTGGCGACGGCGAAGATGATGATCAACACCGTCACCACCAAGCCGATACCCAGATACGGTATATAGAGCCCCGCGTTGGCATCAGCAGCCGTGCCATTGAAGACAAAATAGCCGCCGACGACGGGGCCAAGAATCCAACCGACGCCGTTGAAGGTCTGGGCGATGTTGATGCGCGTCGCGCCGCTTTCGCTGGGGCCGAGCACCGTCGTGTAGGGATTGGCGATCGTCTCCAGGCATGTCATGCCGGTAGCCAGAACAAATAGCCCTGTCAGGAAGGCCCAATAGGCGCCGATCTGCGTCGCCGTGATGAACCAGAACGCACCTGCCGCAATCAGCACTAGGCCGATCAGGATGCCGCCATTGTAGCCAAATTTGCGCGCCAGCAAGCCTGCCGGAATCGCCATCAGGAAATAGGCCAAGTAGTTGGCGGACTGCACAAAGCCGGACTGATATTTGTTGATGTGCAGCGTACTCTGGAAATGCTTGTTCAGAATGTCGATTAGGCCGTTGCAGAAGCCCCAGAGCAGAAACAAAGTGGTGACCAGAGCAAACGTCGCCAGCAAACTCTTCCCGTTGGGCCCCCGGAACAGCCCCTTGTGGCCAAGGTCCGGGTCTGCCGTTTTTGCAGTCGTAGACATGATTTCCTCCCCGCAATCTCGGCTCTTCGTCCGGATTGCATTTTTCTTACAAGTGCTTGCCTCCATATTTTTCGCCGACAAGGCGGTGCATCGCTTTGACGGCTTCGGCCCGGTCAGCGCGGCACACCAGTGTCGCGTCGGCGGTATGGACGATGATAAGGTCCTCGCATCCGATCGCTGCGATGAGATGGTCCGGATCGTCGGATGCCACCAGTGTTCGTGCGGAATCGATCAGCACATGCTGCGTCGCGGCAATGGCGTTGCCGCTTTCGTCCTTGGGGCAGATCCCAGCAAAGGCATTCCAGGAGCCGACGTCAACCCACCGGAGCGGCAAGGGGACCGCGAGCACACTGAGGTCCGCATCGCGCGACGCCGGTTCCATGACCGCATAATCGACGCTGATCTTCTTCAAGTCCGGATAGGACTTCTCCAGAACCTCGGCGCGTTGCGGCGTATCATAGGCCGCTGCGATGCGCTGGACTCCATCGGCCAGGTCTGGGTGGTAGCGTGTAAGGCAGCGCAGAAACGTCTCTGCCCGCCAGACGAACATGCCGCTGTTCCAGAGATACTGTTTGGGGCCCGCGGCAAAGAAGCGGTCGGCGGTCGTCGCATCGGGCTTTTCGCAGAAGCGATTGACTGCAAAGGCGTTGCCATCGGCCAACCCCAATTGGAGCCAGCCATAGGCGGTCGAGGCGGCATCGGGCTTAATGCCGAAGGTGACCAGCGTGTCCGCCCGGCGCTCGGCCAGATCGAAGGCTTGCACCAGCGTTTCCCGAAAAGCCGTCACCGGTTCGATAATATGATCGGCCGTCAGCACCGCCATCACCGCGTGCGGGTCGCGCCGGGCGAGCACGGCAGCGCAAAGCCCTAGCGCGGCTGCCGTGTCGCGCCCAACTGGCTCGCAAAGAACCTGTTCGTCCGGCAACCCGCTGAGTTCGCTGCAAATCGCCTCGCGATGGCTTTCCCCAGCGCAGATCAGCCGGTTTGCCGGATCAACAACTCCCTCTAGCCGCTCGAAGGCAAGCCGCAGCAGCGAACGCCCGCCGGCCAGCGGCAGCAATTGCTTGGGAAGCTCGGCCCGGCTCCAAGGCCACAATCGAGTCCCGGAACCGCCGGCAAGGATGATGGCGTATCGCATGATGGCGCGCTATGCGCTCTCCAGAATAAGGTTGGCATATTGCGTGGTGTCGCCGGTGCGGATGAGGCCGATCGCGCCGGGAACGTGTTTTTTGAATTCGACGTGTGGCAGATGTTCCAATGCAATGCCGTCCAGCGCGGTGGCGAAGGCGGTGCAAACCTCGGGTCGGTTGTGTTGCACGAACTCCGCTGCCATCCAGGCTTTGCCGATCGAAAAATTGGGCCGGATTGCCGCCAACACCTGAAGGACGGTCGGAATATCGTCCACCAGCGAAATGTCGACGGTCTCGATCATCGGCCAGAAGGGAAAGCCGCGATCGGCGATCACCAGAAGGTTGGTGTGCCGCACCCGGCTCAGAAGAGCGTTGATCTGGGGGTTCAAGATTCCTGATTTCAACATCGGCGCCGGGTGTCCTTTCAAAAGCCACGCAAGTCGGTACTCGATCGTCGCGGCAGGCCGGGCGCGGGGTCGCGGCTCAGGACAAGATATTCGATGCCGTTTGCCCGGCAGTAGTCGCGCTTGCCGCCTTTGTCGCCGTCCGCGTTGACGGCATAGATGTCGGGCTTCAGCCGTTGGATTTCCGGATCGGCATCAAGCCAACCGCTGCCGCTCGCAATCAGGGCGTTGGTGACGAATTTGATCGACCCGACCACATAGCGCCGTTCGTCCTCATGCAACAAAGGATGACCTTCGCCCTTCAAGAAGCGGATGTTCGCGTCATTTCCGAGAATGACGGTGAGGTCGCCATAGTGCGAGACTTCTTCGAAGAAGCGCACGTGCCCGGAATGAAACCAGTCGAAGCAGCCGGTGACGACGACCTTCTTGCGGCCGCTGAAGGGGGCTTGCGGCGGTAGGGGGAAGCCACCGAGTTCGCAGGCATCGAAGACGCGATAGGCAATCTTTCGCGTTTGGCAGGTAAGCGCCCGTTCTTTCGAGGCGGTCGGCGAATAATCGGCCCAAACATCGGCCGGCAAATTCTCAGGCAGTTCGCAAGGCCCAAGCGCGCCATTGGCGACCACAACGCGGGCCACCGTACGAACGGCGTCGAGCAGATAGCGGCGCTCGGCCAGCGGAAATTTTGGCGCGTGTCCGGCGATCCTGTGCACCACATCGTCGGGCCACAACAGCACCGTCAGCCGTCCCAGCCGCGACGCCTCTTCGAGAAAGCGTAGCTCGACCGACCGGATATCATCGAACGGTCCGCTGACGACGACCTCGCTCATTTCGGTTCGACCCGCACGGTGATGTTGAAGGCGCCGGGCACGCGCGTTTCGGAGACGACAATCAGATAACCGCCGCCACAGCCGGAAAACATGGCGCCAGCATATTGCTGCTGATAGGCGCCGAGCAATGCCATCAAATCGGTGCGAATGAGTGGATGGCGGACGACGTGGGGGAGCAGCGTTTCCCAGCATGCCATGTTGCGATTGAGCGAGGCTCCCAGAGCCTGCAAATCCATCCGCACGATCGCGTCGTAACAGTCCCGTCCAGCTTGGCCGAGGCGCGCGACCCATTCCGGCTGCAGGTTTTTGATCCCCAGGGGGCTGTAACCTTCGGGCCGCGGTCCGATGGGAATGAGGTGCAGTACCTTCTCCAGCCAGCGCGCCACCACCGGCGAATGGCACGACTCGATGTGGCTGGGAAAGACGCCGCCTTCGGTGCGGAAATCGTAGTCCAGTCGATTGATGCCGGGATAGATCAGCCCGATCATGTCTTGCGAACCCGACGGTTCGGCTTTGCCTTCGTTTTCGGCGGCGTAAAGTTCCCGCACCAGCTCGGCATGTGGGCGCCGGGGCAGGTGGCCGTTCCACAGCCGTGCCGCGATGGCGCGCGTGCCACTGGCAATCCCGGCGCGGTCCATCGGTGGAAAATCCGGCTCGATCTGCACCACCACCATCGCGCCGGGCGGCTCGGGGTTCAACGCCGATACGAACGGCTGATCAATCCAACCGCCTGCGAGTTGCAGGCGGTTGGGAATGGAGCCCAGCAATGCGGCGACCGGCAAATCCCCCCCGCCGGTCATCAGCCAATGCCTACGCGCTTGCCGGCCTTGCGCCGGAGATATTGTTCCTCGATCCACTGGTAGGTCGCGGCGAGGCCGGTATCGAGCGACGTGGATGGCTCCCAGCCCAGCACCTGTTTGATGAAGGTATTGTCCGAATTACGCCCGGCAACGCCCATCGGCGCGTCGAGATCGTAATGGCGGTGCAGGCGCTCTTTCAAACCAGCGACGTTTTCAATCTTGGTCAGCAGTTCGTTGATCGAGACCAATTCGCTCGAACCAAGATTGATCGGCGTCGCAATGAGGTCGTCGCAGTGCACGATCTTGTCAATACCGGCGACACAGTCGTCGATATACATGAAGCTACGGGTTCGGGTGCCGTCGCCCCAAAGCGTGATGTCCTTGGCGCCCGTATCCTTCGCCTCGATGACTTTGCGGGACAAGGCCGCCGGGGCCTTTTCACGACCACCGTCCCAGGTGCCGTGCGGGCCGTAGACGTTGTGGAAACGCGCAATGAACGTCTTCATACCGCGTTCGGCCCAGTATTCCTGGCAGAACATTTCGCTCATCAGCTTTTCCCAGCCGTAGCCGCGCTCGGCCATCGCCGGATAGGCGTCGGATTCCTTCAGCGCGCGGACGTTCGGGTCCTGCTGCAGATCGGTGTTATAGGCGCAAGCCGAACTCGAGAAGAAATAACGCCGGGTACCGGCGCGATAGGCCGACTCGATCATGTTGGTGTTGATCAGGATGGAGCGCAGGCATTCGATGCGGAAATGCTCGATGAAGCCCATTCCGCCCATGTCGGCAGCCAGATTGTAGACTTCCACGGCCCCTTCACAGACACGCTTGCAGTTTTCCTCGTGACTGACGTCCAGGCATAGATTTTGTACGCCGGGAACATGGAGGTACCACTCGTAAAGCGGTTTCTTGTCCACGGCCCGGATGTTGGTAAAGCCCCGCTTGCTGAAGTGCAGCGCCAAATTTCCGCCGATGAACCCGCCCGCGCCCGTGATGACAATCAAGTCACCTTTGGCGAGAGGTTGATCCTGTTCCACGACTCGTTTCATTTGCGATAGTATCCTTCCTGACCGGTTCGATGCCTTGCGGCACAGCGGT